>Ga0169931_10004815_pt1 | contig 20842 bp, 10 predicted proteins | sample Kivu_15m_20L_FD_129675 | JGI IMG/M metagenome (GOLD analysis project Ga0169931, IMG submission 129675) | Freshwater microbial communities from Lake Kivu, Western Province, Rwanda to study Microbial Dark Matter (Phase II) - Kivu_15m_20L... | ecosystem: Environmental > Aquatic > Freshwater > Lake... | reverse complement strand
TGAGTTGCTTACGGATATTTTTTTATTAGCTATTGGTAAACTTACTATATCTATTTATGCGTAGGTTCTTGCTAGGCTAAGCTGATTTTTTTGAGAGACGGAAAAATAAGAGAGTCGCTCGAAGGGCCGTTTTATTCTAAAGTCTAGTAGTTTGTGGAGTAAGGAGTCGACTCCGTGCTTTTATTGTCTTAGGAGTAGATCTGCAGATCCTACAACTTGCAATCAAATTAAAATTCAAACATGTGTCGTAGTTAGATCCGTCCTTCGGTATTACTACAATCCTATTCGTATTTGTAGGCATGTCAACTTTTTGAAACAATACTCACTTCTTTATATCTTCAAGCATACACAATCATTTTCGTCCCTTTGACATCTCCTTGAATAATTTTTGTGCTTCTGTTGGCTCCAAAACTCCATACTAAAGACAGTATTTTCTGGCCATCTATGAATGTGGTTTTTTTTCGTAAAGACTCTTGTAAAATGCATAAGCACCGTCCTCTTCATCAGGCAAAGGTTTTGTTTGTCTATGTGTTAGAAAGTTTACCCAGGAAGATAATTTTTCTTCTTATCGTCTTTTTCTTTAGGCTGAGTCTATTTTTTGGGTTTGGGCTCAGGAGCTGCCTTACTCTTAGATGGAGTTTCTTTTTTAGCAGTCTCTTTTTTGGGAGTTGGGGCCTCTTTCTTTTTGGCTGGCTTCTTTTTGGCCGCTTTTTCTTTGTAGGAATCTTCGTCAGCCTCTTCAAGCTACTCCTAGGGTTCCTACTAATCGTCTTGCTTTTTCTTACCCATGATTATAAAAAGATGCATAGCTCTATTTAAATATGTGCATAAATCATTACTCGACTATTTGAGCTTAGTTTTAGGAAATTTGTCGTGGGGTAAACGAAGAAAGCGTAAAGGCAGTTGCATTCTGAAGGGAAACATTGTGATTTGATCCACCGCTGAATAGTGTTCCCATTAAACTTTGCTTAGATAGCGGTAAATACGATGTAGCCACGACGATTCTGTTCCATGCGAGGGCGGCCTGTGTCTTAGCACCGTTGGTCAATTTATAGAAAAATATTCTAGGATGACAAGCTGTAACGACCTAATTTATCATAAAATTACGTCATCATTATCTTGATAATAGAATTCCATGAGGTCCTTGAGACTAGTCTGAAGAGCGTTGACGAGCCCAGGAAGATGAGCAAGCTATTATGAATCAGTAAATTTATGCAAAGTGCACTTGTTCTGACCGTTGTTGTTCAGTAAGAGTCCGCCATGGGAGTAAGAATCCTCCATTGTAATCAAAATATTTTGATTTTTCTAGATAAGCTTGGGAGATTTTCCATATGCAAAATATTTAGTTTTGATGACGTTTCCACCTCTGATCTCAGTGATCCAGGATTTTGATTAACGATCGCCCAGAACCAACATGAAAATTTGTTAATCGTTTCGAGAAATATAAAGAGAACTGATAGAAGCCAACTGCTCTGAAGGCATATAAACAGATGGACACAATTGTGAATTTTTTTTAAGTTTCAGATCTATGGAGTAGGCGTTAAAGTAAGTAGGTGAGGATGTCAAAGTCAAGTAAAAAAGTTAATTATTACCAGCTTTTGCAGTTATGAATGAAGGCACTTAACGACTGCTGAGCTGCTAGAAATCGACATTCCAGGTCGACAACAAAGCTGTGAAATCTCGACGAGAAGGATCGACTTACCCACTAACAACTAGCAAAGTATCTCCTATGGCATGAAGCTAAACTACATTGAATGGAACTTCCATACTTTTTTACAGAACTACTTAGTTGGTCGACTGTTAAAATCGGAATAAAACTAGTTACTTTTTAGTTGAATCTTCCTTGTATACTACCAAAAGCTAATTGCATTACACGGCTAGAGTAGCCATTTTTACGCTTTTTGCTCCTTATAGCCACATTTTGTGCTGTCCCCACTGCCATCTGCTTGTTTTTCCGACAACTGTCTCCTTCATAAAACCCTCAAACATTTGTGGTTATAAATTGCTAGCAAACGCTATCCCAGATACATTTCTGCCGTGTTTTTGCTTGCAGCTGGGTGACATAAGTTTTTGTAAACAAGATTGAATCTGGTCTTCGTTTGAAGGTTCCCAGAATATCAGTGGGAACTATGGATACTTATTCTGCCAGGTAGGAAAACCATTTTTGCAAAGTTTATCTAAATTTTGAATAAAGTACCTATTTATTGAAAATTGACATTGAAATTTCTGTATCTATTCTTGTAGTCACGAGTATCGTAAGGATTCTAAGACGATGACTGAAGGAAAAAGCGACTATTAGATATTGTTTTTCTAGCAGAAGTGCATGCCTAGTCTCCAACCATTTGAGGTAAAATAGCTGGGGTATGTCTGCAGACTCGATCATATTCCAGGATATACTAACCTTTGACTGAGACATGAAGTTTGTTGTACTTGTTCATAAGTAAAGCTAAATTGTAAATGAAGTCTTCTGCCAGCTTATTTTTGAACTCAAATCCAAATTGAAAATCTATTGCGATGAAAAGAATTTATATTTCTGAATGGTATTTTTGTAAAAAATTACCTATGAGTGTTGTGAATTCTTAGGACGTATTAAAAGGTCGGTTATAGGAGGGTTAAGAGCTTGCATCTCCTCGCATGGCAATGCAACATATTGATTGAGGATAGAAGTCAGAACTCACGCAGTTAGTCTGATTCTGCCATGACGATTGCTCAATACACGATTTTCTATCAGCAAGGGAAGCATCGAACTTAAAATATTTTACTTTTTGCTCAAGCAGATGACGGGCTATATCGAGGTCATTGAAAGAATGAGCTTGATATGGCAAATTGCTAAGTTAAGCAACATTTACAAGCTAATCTAAGCGTTTGCGAGAGATATATGAACTATGAGCAATACTAATACTCCACTTAATCTCAAGTTGTTTTTCATTTATTATATAAAGGCGTATCTATCATAAACAAGATACTGTAATTAAAAATTATGATAATTTCTTGAAAAATTGTGTATTTTTTCTGATTAGTTGTTTCATTTCTGCGTTATCTAATTTAGTCCTCAGTAATATAAATATTTTTAATATAGCTATGAGTCACTTTAAAGCCCGTCGCTCCAACACTAATCAATCTTCAATCACTTCTGAGACCAACAACAACCTTACTGATCGCCCGCCTATTACTAATAAAGTTATACAGGCCCAACATAATGGTTCGAGCAAACTTAAAGATTTTCTCTATAGCCACAGTCGTCCGCCTGTGCGAAGGTTCTCTATGGTCGAAGTTATTGATAACCAGTAGTCAAACAGTCCTCTGTCACCTAACATTTAAAACGCTAAAGATCCGTTCATTAAAGCTATGGCAAAGATAGCTTTAACTGAGAGCACCAAGAACTCTAGAGTCAAAAAAACAGGAAGACTTTTCGATTAACTGCAAGAGACCTCGCTCTAAGAAAGCAAGGACTTCACTTCATTCAGGGCGATAAGGAAATAGGCATAGAAAATGCCTAAAGCTATAGTTGTAAAGTAAAAAAGCATTTTTAATTAAAGAGAGGAAGGAATAAAGACTATGACTGATTTTTTGGCAGCCTTACGAAAAAATACAAAATGATGATCTACACTTTGAAGATCTAAGCCAACTAGCTTGACTACATAGATTCATAATAAATTATGGTATTTAGGTGAAGATAATTAGCATTTATTTAATACAAGTAGTTTATATTGATTTGCCACATCATGCAACAAGTCAGAAGAATATGCCTTTTCGACGTCGATGGCACTCTTACTAAACCTCGTAACGTACTGCACTCTTACTCAGCGCATCCAGCAGGACATGAAGGACTGTCTTCGAAAATTAAAAACTGTGATTGACGTGGGTTTTGTGGGAGGCAGCGATGCCAACAAAATCAGGGAACAATTAGACTAAGAATCAATAACTTTAAGCAATTACTTTTTCAGCTAAAATGGTCTGATCGCATATAAGGGATCTTAACTGATCGGAAAACAGGTATTCCCCTATGAATATAGGCAATTAAGGATTAGTTAGGATAATAAAAACTTAAAAAATTTGTTAATTTTTGTTTGCACTATATCGCAGATCTTGATATTCCCATAAAGAGAGGAACTTTCGTTTAATATCGAACAGGTCTCATCAATATTAGCCCTATAGGTAGAAACTGCTCACAAGAGTAAAGAGATGCTTTTGAAAAATACGATCATTAGCATGGCGTTCGGAAGCGTTTTATTGCTCAGCTTGAAAAATAATTCAGCGATTACGGACTTAAATATTCAATCGGAGGACAGATTAGTTTTGACGTATTTCCTAGAGGGTGGGACAAAACCTACTGTCTGCGCTATCTTAAAGATTACGAATAGATATATTTTTTCGGAGATAAAACCTACGAGGGCGGCAACGACTATTAAATTTATGAGCTTCTGAGCAAACAAGGTAGAGGTTACTCAGTAGCTTAGGGACCCCAACAAACCATCAAACTTCTCAACTAACTTTTTATAAATAGTGATCAAAATGCCATCTGAATAGTTTTATGTATTTTATAAGTTTTATGTGGAAGTTATAGTTTTATTAGTTGGTTGCATAGTTATTCGATAAACATTATTTAAACATGAACGACTACGAGATTACTAAGCTAAAGCGAGAGCTGCAGAGAAAGCAAGAACTGGTCAAGGAAGAACGCTAGGATCGCTAGAACACCTAGAAGCGATTAGTAAGCGTGCAGGCGGTACATTTGTGTCGATTTAGGAACGAGATAGATTCCACAGCGAGTTAGTGATTGCTCGCAAAACTATATAGAATGTCGATCAAATTATCGCCCAAAACATCAAGGACATGAAAGTTAAGCTCGAACAGTAATATGCTGATTCTTTCAACGAAAAGTAAAGATTGAAAGAACAACTGACCTCCGCTAAATTGCTCAAATAAAAGCTAGAATAAGAAAATCGTAACAAAGAGGCAGTGATTTCCGATCTGTCTTTGCGTTTGCGAGAAATGAGTCGCAAATACAAGGACCCTTCCCTATTGGTGAATGTCCGTTAAATTGGCGATCAGGCCGCTATCAGCCACAATAACTTTTATAAGCTTACTTAAAAGTACAACAAGGTCTGTGGAGATATGGAGAACGTCATGGCTTAAAATAAAATACTTAGAAAAATCCATCAGATTCCTGACAATTTTGGATTCGACCTTGAAGAGATTAAAATCGCAGAAAAACAGGAACTTGAAGACTACAAGGCCCAAAGTAGAAAGCTTGAAGCAGAAATCGAAGAACTCTAAGCTTAAAGAACACAACTGAGGTATAGGCTCAGACAATACAATACCTTATACTCAAATACATCAAGTAGGTATAAAGACCTTACCAACTAACAACTTGAGTTACTTGATCTTTATGCACTGAACCTCAAAGAAGGCAAAGTAGAACTACCTCAAATCGACAAAACTCAAAAATAAATGGAACGGGAAATCATCAGGCTTAAAGCCAAAATAGAGGTTCTCTAGGCCAAAGCGTCCCCATCATATATCTCTAAAGGTCCGCAGCCTGAAGGTCAACAACAACTTTCAATTGACTCTCTCAGAAGATTATAAGATCAGATTGCAAAGCTTATCAATCCTATAAGAGACGACATGAGAAGACTTAGCTAGAATGGAGTTAAAGGAGGCACTTAAAATAATCAGTTTATTAACAATAACATTCAACAAAACAATACAAACATACTTGGAGACTACAGACCTCCGATGCCTTTGCCTATTTCCCACAACGATTGGTCAGACATTAAAGAAGGATATTCCTACATGTACAACTCTAAAATTCCTATTGATCTCAAAGACATCCAAGATGAGACAGGATTCAATATTGCTAAAGCTAAATATTAGGTCGCTGCTTTGCAGCTTCAAAACATGGAAAGCCTCAAGCTATTGCGTTAGAAGCAGAATATTGAAAACAAGCTTATGATATAGATTAATTAGATTCGAAGTAAATATAAAAAATGTCTCAAAATGCAAGACCAGTTGTTCGTACGTTACTTTAAAGAAAAAGAATAGGTTGGACTGCGCATTCAACAGCTATAAGTCTAGAAGAACCATTTAACTAATGAAAAAACGGTCCTTCAAGAGCAGCTAGGCATCACTAGTGAATCTTTAAATAGAGTCAGCAATAAGAACGATGTAGAAGGTAGGTGCACTTAACTCACAGCTAAACTCAGCATCAGTCAAGCTGATCTCATGAAAATGCAAAGAAAATATCAGGTTCTTAACGAATAGCACTTGCTTCTACGCTCGACTTACTCAAACCTTTAAACTAAAACAGCATCTAATGAGTTTGCTTTAAAAGAAAAAGTCAACATTTCGAAGCAAATCTAAAGATAACTGGTGTTCTATCTTAACAAAATTATTCAACAAAAGAAGGACTGGGTAGCAGGACCTGTTCATTCAGCTACTCTAGGCCGAGTTCAAATGCTGCAAGATAAGCAAGTCAACTTTTCTATGAAAGAGACTGACCTACGTATGCGCATTAATCAGCTCTAAAATATTTAAAGAGAAATCAATCTAAAAGACGACATAATTGACACCCTTAGAGAGGACAACTTCGATATTATATTGTAACTGGAAATCGCAAAAACACGACTAGAAGCTGCAGATGCCGACTATCGCAGCTTCCAAAATATTTTCAGAAGATTCATCACTTTTATTAATCAAAATAATATTTCAATCATGCAGTCTCTCAAGAAATTTGATAGAGATGGCAGTGGAGAGCTAGGTAAAGAAGAACTTTTAAATGCCATCAAAGCACTTGGTTTCTCTTTTTCAAATAATTAATTCGAAGTCTTTTTCAATGAATTTGACATAGATGGCAGCCAAAGTGTCAGCTACAGATAATTCCTAAGAAAACTTAGACGAAGCGGAGTGATTACTCACAACAAAGATGAATAAGGAATTTATCGTCTTTTCAGAGCTATCAAGCAAGCAGGCATCACTATTCGTAAGGCCTTCCAGATCATCGATGTCGATGGAAGCAACTCAATTTCTAAAACATAGATGCAAACTGCATTTAGAACTATTGGAATCGACATCACAAGTCAAACAGTAGACTACATTTTCAAAATTTGTGACAATGACATGAACAATACTATTGATTGCAGTTAGTTTTAAAAGTTGTTCTAAGAAATAGTTAAGTAAAGCGCTATTGAGGAAAAGGAAATGTTTAACCTTGAGTTAGACTGGAAATATGAGTTTATCATCAAAATTGATTAGATCTCACAAAAGTACTATTAGGGAGGACTGAAAGATCTTTTTAAATCGATCGACAAAGATAAAAGTGCCTGCATCACCATCAACTAACTGACCTAATTGTTCACTAATGCAGGAGTCAAGTTGACTAAAAAGTAAACTCTTGAGCTATTTGAGTGGCTAGATAGGCACAGAGATGGAAAAATAGAGTTTGTTGAGTTTGTCAAGATACTTGAGGAAGCTAAGAAAGAAACACGTAGAATATAGAGACTCAAGTTCGCAAAAGCTCGTCGTTTATAACTCAAAAAATAGTACCAGATCGATTCATAAGAAAAATCATCGAAATTATCTGAAGAGCGCTCTCTTCAGATCAGACTTTAGGCTCTTCAATCTAAACATACAAGTTTCCTCAAGAAAAACGACAGACTTATTAAAGAACTGGTGTCTAGCTAGTAGAAAGGCAAGGATTTAAAAAGACAGATTTAATAGTTATAGAAGAGTGTTGACAAAATTAGATAGGAGTACTATTCTTAAAAGACTCAATTAATCAAACTTCAATAGAACATGAAAAATAGACTGCCGTAGGCTGAATCTAAAACAATAGCTCATCAAAACAACAATCTCGAAATAACAAATAACTAGCTTTCTGGACAACTTGACCTTTACAAGAAGCTCTACTAAGATATTGCGACTAAGAATAAGTACGATGAGATGCGTATCGTCAAAGTAGAGTCATAGCTTAAGAAATATTACGAGATTGTCAAGGAGTTCCAGAGCCAGTCAGACCCCAAGGCTCAACTCGCTACCAAAATATACGAACTTTAACTAAGCAAACGCAACTAAGAAGTAGTCAATAAAAAGAATTAACAAATGGTTTAAGATTTAAGAGCCATCCAGAGCTAAAATTCTCGATTAATGGAGGACAACAAAGATAGAGAAAAATAACTGATAAACGCTTACTTCCACACTGATCAGAAGACTGAAGAACTTCAAAAGCGAATCGATGAGCTTAACAACAAAATATTACCCACAGTTAATCCACACAAAATTGAAGAAATGCTCATGAAAATGCGAGAAATCAGCAACTCCAAAACATAACTATAAAGGCACAACAGATAACTTCAGGAACTCAATTTCAAAGTTCAGCTAAGAAACGATTATCTGGAAAATTAGAAGACACATATCTAAGAACTCTAAAAAAAATTAAGGCGAACTTACACTGACGAATCCTCACAGACTATAATGGACCTCACTAAACAACTTTCAGAGTATAAGATGGGCGAGCTTAAAGCTAAGCGATAGGCGAATTTACTGCGCTAAAAAGAAGAATATTACATGCGCATCAATAATGCAAACTCTGAAAACATTACTGAACTTTAGCGATAGTTGGCCAACTGGGAGAAAAAACACAACGAAAGATAGTAGTTCTGGAGAAACAGACTGGCTTAGCAAATGAAAATGATGGAAGATATGCAAAAAGAGGCAGCTAAGATTAAAAAGTAGCAGGACAGTGCAAACGTATTCTTCAATCGACAAGCTTAAAAACAAAAAGATATTGATCAAAAGTACCAGTAACTGCCTGAAAAAAGGAAAAGCATGCTAGGGTAAGTGATGGGAAGAGGAGGCGGTCAAGAAAGCTAACAAACCATCATGAAGCTAAAAAATCATATTCAGTAACTGCAAGAATAGTTGTAAAATAAATAAAGAGAAATATATAAGCTAAGGGCATCTCTTAAAGAAATAGTACCTGATTTGAAACTGACTGACTTTTCAGGAGGACCTATGAGCGCTTCGACCAACAACTTTGTTTCTCAAACCGATCTTACTGTCAGTCAACTTCGCAATAACGCCCGAAGATTCATCGACAACCAGAAAGAGCATTAAAACTACTACAAGTAGTAAGCAGCTAAGATTAGTATGGCTGCTCAGCATTCAATTGACACATTACAAAGAGTAATCGATGATAAGAACGAACAGCTTAAAAGAAAATAGCATATGATAGAAAATCTCAAGAGAGAAGCTCTGAAGGGTCAGGAAGAAGATGACCGACAGATCCAACTTCTTATGGAAGAAAACAGATAGCTAAGAATCAAGGCTCAAACTAATAGTATTCAAGATATTATGTCCAGACCCACTGGCAAAAACTTTTATCCTTCAGGAAAAGGTGATGAACTAACAACTTTAAGGAAACAGCTCTAACGCAAAGATGAATAGATTAAGATCATGCAAGATAAATACGATAAGCTCTTCATAAGTAAATTTTCATTTATTCAGGCAAATAGAAAAAAAATAACTAAGCAACTGATCAGAGTAAAAGAGCCCTAGAAAGGAAATTAGATGAGTTACAGTAAGAAAGATAAGTCGAAAAGAAAAAATATGTATAAAACTAGTAGCGATTGAATGTCAAGATCAAGAACCTTTAGAAGCTAGCTAAGGAAAAATAAAAAAAACTTACTCAGTTGCAAAAGACCTTGATTGATTTGAAAGATATGGCAGTGAATGAAGGCTCTAAGATAGAAAACGGCGAGATGTAACAGCAACTTGAGCAGGCTATAGTTTAGATGAAGAAAGGAAAGACAGCTAACGACAGTAAAATGTAGATGACTCTGCAGCGATCTATCAATCATATTCATGAGCTGAGCAAAAAGAACAAAGACTACTAGTAGTAAGTAAAAAGACTAAAACAAGACAAATTGGCTAAAACTGCTTTCAAAAGATGATGATGTTTTCATAGATTTTTTAAAAATAAAAATATACAGCTATTAATTTTGCACATAGACCATAAGAATGCATCTAAAGGTCCGCAGTAACTAAGCAAAATTTTAATATTTGGCATCGATGATAACAAAACAATTCATTAAGGAACATTTTGTGCCTATCGATGCTGCCAGTTATTTTTTTAATTCCATTAATCAGATCAAAAAAACGATATAAAAGTTTATGGGTTTCAGCTATATATAATAAATATGGTTCATCTACTTTAAAAAATCTTTGAATATTTTACGATTCATATTTTTGATGATCTATCTTTTAAAATTCTAATTAGTTAATATTTATTAATTGTCAATGAGATTGAGTATCTTGTCTGTAGCAGCGCTCCTCTTGCTCACAGTACAAATTTTGGCTAACCCAACTGTGCTCACTTACATCATCGAACATTAAATCGACCAGCCTGACACATACGTCGAACTCACTCTCAAAGTCTAATCCGAAGGTAAATCTCTAAGCGACTGCATTAATGACGCCGAAAGAATCGTTCTAAAGATATAACAATTAGCGACTGATCACTGCCTTTAAAAATTTAAAAATAAATAAGATTGCGAATAAATAGTCGATGCATCAAACTTCGAAGTCTAACCCAAGTACCATCTTGTCAGAAAAGTTGAAACTTTCACACGTACATAAACATTCATTAAGTATTCATTCTCAGTCGTGAAGTCACTGTCAACATTAAAAATCTAGTAGGACTAGGTCGTTTGGCCGACTAGATCATTAACCAAGGAGAAGGTTTGGTGACTCTTGGAGATTTTGTATGGAAAGCTGCTGATGTAAGCCATCAAATATGCAGGAGCTTGACCCTGAAAAATAAACTATACGTGAGGGCATTCAGTAAGGAAAATAATTATGCGAAAAATTCAACAAAGAATTGAGCGAATTCATCTCGTTAGAGGAGTTAGAACTTCCAGTTTAAGAAGGTGAGGAAGAAGAGGACGAGAGAGACCCTGATCTAGCAGAAATTGACATTCAAAAGACCATTTTTAAGTTCAAGGTTAGATGCACTGACTCAAAAAAAAGCAAGACTAAGTGATTGACGTTAAAAAAGTCTAATCTATAATTACTATTATTACATTTTTACAATAAAAATTTATAAAATATCATTATTTTTTTTTAATTTTAAGTTTGATACTTTCAAAGCAAGGAAGAAGAAAACATTTGTCAGCCGGACATGTTCGTTATCCATTTAAAAGCAAAAAGGTTAAACATTTTTCATCAATAAAATGTTTGCAAGGTAGTCTTCTCATTTAGGTTATTTTTCCTTTTCTACACAAAATACACTTAATATCTTTTTCTTCGTAATCTATTTTTTTATAAGTTTTTTTTACTTCCTTCTATACTGATACAAAAGAATCAATAATATATCCTAAAATCGTTTACTTTTTCAAGTTTGCTTATAAAAATCTTTAATAATTTGCTCCAAAGAGATGCTTCATTTAGTTTTGATCCTTAAATTGCTTGACATATTTTAAAGACATCTGTATAACTGTTAAAATACATCTAGTTTAGCCATACTCATCTGAGTTCTGGCTAATGGTAAGCTCCACTATGCTTTTTTCGATTTTTTCATTAAATATCTATCATGAGTAGGATGCTTCCAGCCTAGATAGCAAGGTTCGCAGACGTTGGCTTATTTGCACATCAAACAGCGAAATAATTTCATTTTTATCTAAGATCCACATTCGCAGCAGTTCACTTAAAAACTTTGATAACATTTTACAAAAAGTTACTAAGCTTTTTTGAGTTTTTCTTGAATATTAAAGATAAATTTCCCTCTACACATAGGGCAGGAAGGATCTATTTATTGTTTTATTTGATAGTCAATCCAAAATCTTAAACATTTTGTGTGAAAAAAGTTAAAGCAAATACTTGTACACTTAAGCAAAGGAGTTTAATTTTACAGCTGCATATGAAAAAATATACCGGTTCATAACAAATAGAGCAAACTGTTTCAGGTTCAATGTTTACTGGTCCTTAGTATACCTATGTTTAAATTAAAATTGCTTTTTTCTTAAAATTAGGTGCTTATTTTTGCTATTATAACAAGGAAACAGGTTTGATAGTTTTTATTTATTTTGATACGCTTTGCTAGACCTTTTTTTAGGAAATATATGGCATTTATTATTTCGTTTTTTATTAGCTAAACAGTCTTTGAGGTTAAACTTAACTGTTTTATGGCGTCTAAATTTTAATTTACGACTATTTTTTCTACTATTTTTCTATCTATTTTATTTTAGGCTTGGCTCCACTTGATTTGCTTTTAAAATTTTTGGCCCGTTAACCACTAAAAATATCAATTAGTTGACTTTAGGTATATTCTTGTTGATATATTAAAGGATCATCAGGTTTGAGCTTGTAGATTTTCATTAGAACGTAAAATGTATGCATGCAGTGATCTTTGTTTCCGGGTAAACATGTACATTTTGGATGATTTCCTAAAGTAACTGTTACCTAGTTCTCTAGAGGGTCGATGAAAGTGAAGACAGATGGAGGATGACTTTCAATTAAATAAAGAGTCAAAAATTTAGAAACTTCCATAACCTCTTTCAGAAGGGGTGAAATCTAAGTCCTTTTAAGCATTTAATTATTATAAGCAAGATGATTTGGCAAAAAATATCTATAGAGTTAACTCTGAGAAATTTCAATTATCAAATGTTAGTTAAATTTTGAGGAAATGAATTTTTATAAAGTTTTTTGAATATTTTTGATAAATTTAATTGAGCTGCTGCGTTGTGTTGTTAGATATATTTTGATAATAAAATGTGGGGCTTCACTCGTTTTGCCACGAACACTGCCCGGCAAATGCCTAGACTAGCTAGAGTCAATAACTCGATAGGCCCTGTCAACCATATGCACGCAATGTGGAGCAAAATGTAACAGAGCACCGACATAGGGAAACTAAATCACTAATAATGAGGGCGCTTCCTTTACCCTGTATCAGTTCTCTTTGTATATACAACATGAGAGAACTACTCTAAAAATCATTAGAGGATTGCGAGCTAGGTCTGGCAAGTATGACTCTTAATACTCTAGTTGCAGGTACTTTCTTTTCATGAACATTCCTGTTCTATTTAATTATGAATTCAGACTATTTAGAACTTCAGCGCCTATCAATTGGCAGCATATTACAATTGCACTCTATAACTCCAAAGGCAAATGATTGAATCTCCAAAACTTAAATTAAATATTACTCAAAATATAAAGAATTCAAGTGATCATAACAAAAAAACTCCCTTGTTATTGTGCTTGTCGTTTGTACTATATGCGCTCGGGGTTGCTTTTGTAGCCCAACTTTCAGATTTTTTAAGAGATGACTACATATTTTCTTTGTTGGTTTAAATGTATTTTTTTAGATCTCCGAACTATCGTTTGTAGTCCTTTATTTTTTGAGAATTAATGGTCTTTTTTATTTTCTACTAATATTTTTTTTACATTTAATAAAGTGCATTACTCATAGTCTTCTAAAGTTTGACTCTTTACTCTTCAAACTAAGTTTTGATCAATTATTTTTAAAGCAAAAGTTCATCTTACATATTGCATCGATAGTCTTCAAATAATTTTTATTGATTTTTTACCATTCCTTTTAGCTTAACTATTTCTTTCTAAAGACTAATTTTATTAATCTGCATTTTCTCTATCTTTTCGATCGAATACTATAGTTACTACTTGGTGGCCAGATAAATTTTATCGAGATGATTGTACTTATTCTGCAAGGAACTAAGTGCATTTTTTAATTATTGGTTTTCCTGGATATACATTTACTATTTTTATTTGAATTCGCATACGAATTAATCAAATTATGACTACCGACTTTTATTACGGTTCATTATGCCGCAGATTTGTTCATCTATTTTTCGAAGAGCTAGCTCCCTTCTTTATCTTTATTGCATCTATTTTGGCGAAAGGACCATGCCGTTCATTAGAGTTTTAGTAATAAAAATAATAACTATAAATTTAGATGATTAACTAAGATAGTGCGACTATAACTTCACATTAAATAAAATATTAATGCCTCTGTTTCGAGTATCGTGCTTTTTATAAACTAATATAAATTATGAATTCGTATAAATAGCCATCTATCAGTAAGCCGCCCCTTCCAACCATCAAAATAAGCTCACCAAGATAACATCCAGATCATTTTAATAGCAATAAGCAATAATCTTCTCCCAGAAAGTCGGTGAAATTCGTAAATTTAGAAGACTTGTCCTCACAATCAAGAAGCGATGTGCCTTTTCAATCACAAAAACCACCATCTATTCAGTCCTAGCCTAAGACTGTTTCATCTTCAACTTATTTTAATAGCCGGCCTACTTCACACAAATTTCAAGAAGAAACAGTAAATAATTTAGATTAAAGTCAATCAACTGTTCATAGAAATTATCATTTCACAAAACATTTTTCCAAAAGTCCAGCTCATTACTATTACGATTCTTCTCCTTTTCATACGGCTAGAGATTATTTAAACAGCGCAGGTGGCACTAGCAGACCTAAGTCTAATAAACGCTTATTTTAATAAAACAAAGATTAAATCTGTCTTTATTGGAAAACAAAAGCAAATTAATATCTCCAGAGCAACATTAAACTTACTTAGGCGCTAAAAACAATTACCAAATAGAATAATTTACTTAAAGAAATGATCTAAAAACTTAAGAATGACAATCAAGCAAAATCTTGTGTTATCACCCAAACAGACTAAATTAACTTAAGAGATGAAGCTAAGCTAAAAAGAGAAATAAATCAACTAAATAATGCTCATCTTCAAAAACTAGCATAGTTAGAAAAATAGCTGAAAAAGAAAGATAATATTATTCTTTCTTATTAAAAAAAGATGCTGGAACTAAACAAGAGAGTCACTGCAGATGTTTAAAGGATTAAATTGATTTAAAAAATCGGCAACTAAGCTAGCATTCCTTCGAGTTATGTTAATAGCTATTCACCGAGAAATATAAGCGATCGACCTAACAGTAAAAGCGGATAAAAATACACATATGCAAGTTCCAAAATACCTTTTCCTTCAAAAAAGTGATATTATTTAGATTTATTGACAAATTAACATCGTTCATATCATGTTGAGCATCTGAAAATTATAAAAGTAAGAGGTCCTTTAGTTGCTTGCAAGAAACTTCCTTATTCATGGGTCACATCTAAGCCAAAATTTCTTCCGCATATCGTGAACCAGCCTCCATGAAACTTTTTATCCATATATTTTTTGATTTACTAAGCGATTTCTTGTTAGTTTGAACGATTTTCAACCGCATGATTGATAACGTGTTTAGCTTCGAATTCAGTTTACGGTTACATTTAAGAATAACCTACTTTTATTCCCCATTTCTCGACCCTCTTAGAATCCATATTGAGTTATTTAATGCAAATAAGTTATAAGATTTCAATTTTTTTGAAAATTATTAAGCTGCTACTATAAAAGAATGTAACATAAGAATGGTATCTAATATTTTAAAAAATCAGTTATGATTATATTTTCTACATAGAAAGAAAATGTAATTGAGCCTTTTTGCCAATCGAAAGGCAAAAAATATCACAAATCTTTTACAAGAATTAGAAACCAGAGAGATAAAGTCAACATAGTAAAAATTACAGAAATTAATATAATCTCAAAAACAGAATTTGATCCGAAAAAGATCACTAAATACTCCGGCTGAGCAGACGTTTGCTGGAATAAAGAAAAAAGCAGTTGAATAGCCATGTAGAACGAAGATAACTAATTAAATACGAAGGCATATTAAAACTTAACGAAATGAATATGGTTAATCTTTAAAGATTTCCTAAAAAATGTCGATATGTAAGGAAAATTAACTTAAATGCATGTAAAAAATGAAAACAAAAAAAACATACTCTAGTCAACGAAATAGTTTATAAAAAATTGACCTTCAAGCTACTTAATCTAAGCAAATCTTACCTCAATTAAATAATTTAACTCAATCAAAAATGGCAACGAATTCTATTCAATTAGATAATAAAGTTCCGAAATAGCTAAGCATTATATAGGAAACGTAATAGCATACAAATATTAGAAAAAGTACAAATAAATTTGGTAATACTAGAGCCAACAGACACAAGATAAAATAATTAGATTATTTGATATGAAAATTTTCAATTAATATATTAAGTTTATCAATTATCATCCATAAGTAAGACTACTATTCTATTTCATGAATTCCATTATAGTAATAAGAGTTTCGTATCTCATGTTAAAGCAAACTTTTTGATCGAAAACCAAATCATATTGTTCCACACTTTAAACACGAATCGTCTCAAGCTCTAAGCCATTACACTTTTCTTTTTTATGATAGAAAGGATCGAAGTCTAGCCCAGGAATACTGCCTTCCGGCTCGAACTGCTACTTGCTCAAGAAAAAATCCATCGAAATGTTTTATGCTGATTTTTAAACTTGTCTTCTGATGCTATCAACAGCCTATTTTACAACTTTGAAGACACTAACAGTTCCATCCATATCCGTGACTTTGCTACCCATAGCGATCAAAAGAGTCCCCAAAAAAACCCAAGTTTTTTACTCCATATCAGCATTATACATTAAAGGCATATTGAAATTCATTTTTTAGAACTCCAAAGAATCTCTTGAGTTTGAGCGACGCATACAATCTCTCATAAATTCTCTTTAAGGAAGATTTTCTTAAGGAGTTTTAATGATAGGCTGATGAAGATAGAAATGACAGTGTGGACAAGATTAAGTCTGCCTTTTGAATGCCTAAAGCTAAGATTAAAGCTCCTATATTTTCTTTTCCATTTTAATCATTTTTTGTTTCATCTTATCTTTAGAGTTAGTATCACATCTTTTCGACTTCTTTTTAATATGCCTGCCTTTGGGTATACCTGTGTAGCAAAGTTTAGGTTAGCCAATATGAAACGCACCTGCATGTTCTTAGATATCTTCTTGTAATGAAAGAGATTAAATGGCTGGCATCGACATAGTTTAGTTGGATTCTTCATCACTTTACTGCTCTTCTTGTGGCATTCTGTTTCTAGGATGCTTGCATGGTGGCTTTTCGTTTTCTCTTACACCCATATAATTCTTTTGTTGTATAAAATATTATCATTTCCGATCATCACTTATAGCTTAATAGAATTCGTCAGATTTGTATATAATACATGTTTGCTTATATTTTTAAAAAATATCAGCTCTTTAAGATCAATTTATAGAATAAAAAGCACTAAGATAGACGAAATTTACGATTTTATTAATTTTTTAAAAATTATTTTTTTATTATTTATGATTAATATTATTTTTTAGTCTTTGTTTTATTTTTAATTTTGAATCGCTTAAAGTCTTGAAGCTAACAACAGGTAGAAATATTACCGAAAATTCAAACTTTCTTGTTTTTGCTTATTTTTTTTCAAGATTTCAGATTTAAGCTTATATATTTGTTTTGGATATAAATTTCGAACATAAATCAGAAATCAATTTAGAGCCAATCAAAATAGGCATTTGATCATACCTCGATTTAAATCTAGATTAGACCAAATGCGCCTATAATTTTTTGAATGGCAGGTAAAGGAGGCAAAGGAGGAAAAGGTGGCAAAGGCGGCAAGGTCGGCAAATCCACCAAGAGACCCGCTCAGTCCAAGTCAACTAGAGCTGGACTTCAGTTTCCAGTCGGAAGAATCCACAGGTTCCTCAAGAGCAGAGTCTCAGCACACAACAGAGTGGGCTCCACCGCAGCAGTTTACGCAGCAGCTATTCTCGAGTATCTAACAGCTGAAGTCCTCGAACTGGCCGGTAACGCCTCTAAGGACTTCAAAGTCAGAAGAATAACTCCCAGACATCTGCAGTTGGCCATCCGTGGAGATGAGGAGCTAGATTTGCTAATCAAAGCCACAATTGCCGGAGGTGGTGTCATTCCTCACATTCACAAGAATCTGCTTATTGGACAAGCCCCAGAAAGTAAAACTGAATGATCGTCAATAAGATTGATAGCATCTAAAAATTCTTAAAAAACTGTATCAAAAATTATAAATAGTATATTTTATCATGAAATCAAATTTATCAGTTTAGCCATAAGTACCCACCATAGGATTCTATAGATATTCTCAGATTCTCTTATGTGATTGGATTCATAAAACTAAGGATTTATCGATTATAAAAAACTAACAGTTTTTTACCTCACTAGGTCCTTATTCAGTTCGAGCATCTAAGAAATCAAACTGTCTGATACTCTTTTGGTCAGTCTTTTACTGATTTACTACACGCTTTCACCCATATTTTTACAAATCTAGCAAATTTACTGTAAAGAAAGTTATACCTGAAATAATTTGTTTTTATTAAAAATTGAGCTTTTTCTTATTTTACGAACTTAGGCTTTGTTTTTTGCAAAAAACTCTTAAATTTATTCATTTTCATCTATATATGAATGGTCTTTTTGATAATTAGCCAACATCTAGGATATTTGTTTAATAGTTGGTTTCGGAGTCTAAGCATATTCTTGTTGCATTTCTGTAAAGGAAGTCGTTTAGTTAGTAAATTGATTGGTCAAAAATGTTTGATATGTATCAGCAGAATTGCTAAACTCTTATTTTTTGTAATTAAAATAATTTTAATTTCTGTTTTTAAGCATATTTTGCATTTTTTATTAAGTTAATTACTCATAGAACTGCTAAAAGCCGAAAACATACTGCATTTGTTTCATATATAAAGCTACATATTTCCAAACATTTTCGGAAGAATCAGGCAAAACTGCATCTTATAAGGTTTCAATATTTCCAACGATCATAAGTCCTCTTTTAGCCCTCGTCAAAGAAACATTTACTCGACTTCTTTATCCACAAAATCCTATTTTTTGTTACTAGTTCGAGCGTACACACGAAAAAAATATGTAATCCTTTTGTCCTCCCTGGTAACCGTCACAAGTTTTTATTGTTAGATTGTGTTCTTAAATTTACAATGCGAACACTTCTTTAAGCTTTTGTAATTGAGAAGCATAAGGAGTAATTATTCCCACATTTTTCAGCTACTATTTAGACATTTGTTTTAAAAAATATTGAATTATGTATATTTCTGCGAGGTTTACATAATTTTTTTTGGGAGCGGTGTTTCCTAATGATTTTTATTAGCTATTCAATTCTTCTATCTAAGGACATCTATGATGAATAAACGAAAGAGGATAGTTTGCAAATGTTGGATTCTGACTTTGTCTTTTTGCTGCTGTTACGCCATTAACTACTTTGTTCTAGTAAAATAACCAATTAGGAAGAGCTGCGATGGCTGGATGCATGCGATACTGAACGTCGAGCATTACAAAGTACTTATTTTTCTTCGCAAGCACAGATATCATCGTTTGTTTTAATGTTTTGTCCTGGCTTATTACAGTAGGGTCAAGCTGTTTATCATCTCCTACCAGAACGAATCTTTCTATATCTAAATTAACATAACAAAGTGTATCACCCCATGAAGCTTGCGAAGCCTAGTCTAGAATGGCCACATCTGGACTGAATTCCATTTTGAGTTTTTAATTTATTGATGAAATCAGCACAGTCGTACTTACAAGTATATTGCAACTATCGATCGCTACAGCTTGAACCTATTTGAAAAGAGGCATGTAGCCTCTGCCTTCGGGAGATTTAGATGTGATCATGTGTATAATAGTATAAACATCTTACAGTGGAATTTAAAGATTAGTTTGAAGAAGAATGCGGATGATATGAGTCGTGATGGAATAGAATCTTACCAGAGGATCAAGAGCTGCGTACTCTTCTAGTGTCTGAAGAGGAGTATAAATCACTAAATTTATGATTGTACACTTTTCGATATATCCTGATCTGATTGCCTGAGAAAATTAAAAAGAATCTTTCATATTCATAAGATGTAAGATTGCTTTGTGATCGTTTATATCTTCCAGCTCGCGGATAAGTCCTTTAATGAGACTAGAATTCCCAGTGTTTGAGACTGTACCTACCAATACTGTATTATTTTGCTATACAAAAAGTCGACATAGGCGAGAAATCGTCTTTGTTTTACCACAACCTGGAGGTCCTTTGACAAAAGTTAATGCATTTTGCCCTATTATCTTAATCGCTTAATTTTGTCTAGCATTCAGATCGGGCTGTTACTCAAAAGAGATGATTCGCTTGCATTCGATAGATTCGGTTTGGCCATTTATATAGTCAATAATTGGCTGACTTCTTTTTCGATTAAAATGACGGTGGACATTTCCTCCTTTTGAAATCTCTAACTGATGAGCGCTGATTGTTGGATTATTCTTAGCAAGATAAAAAGAGTGCCCGAATTAAAATCTAAGTAGCTGTTTAGGAACCATTCCGAAAATCCAGTTCGGATTGTGTGGACTGATTTATAACTATCGAGGTTTAAATTTAGCCAGTACCTTGCCTTGAAGGTCACTTATCTACATCGAGAAGCGTTCCTGCTTCAGAAGATCATAGACTTTATTTCTGTCTTAATTTTGAAAAGCAAATGCAACAGCATAGTTTTCTGGAAATCTGACCAAACTCACCACAATTCCTTCTCTTTGGAGTTAGAGAAGTCTCTCATTTTCTAACTTTTATAGTCTGATTTGATGATCCTTTTGCATGGTTTTTACCTCAGTAACTTATCAATTATCGCAAGTCAATTAAATAGAGTCATATCATTTTTAAAAACATCTGACATATTAAAACAAACATTGAATTAAACTGTAAAAAAGCATGTTCGATAATTATTTTTTATAACATGAAATAATAAAACAGACCTATATACCAGGCGTGGAATACTATAGATAATTCAAAAGGTAAATATTTTCTCGTAGACGTACTTCCTCATAAGGCAGGCTCATCTAAAATACCTATACAATATGCAAGTTAGCGTTGT
>Ga0169931_10004814_pt1 | contig 20846 bp, 14 predicted proteins | sample Kivu_15m_20L_FD_129675 | JGI IMG/M metagenome (GOLD analysis project Ga0169931, IMG submission 129675) | Freshwater microbial communities from Lake Kivu, Western Province, Rwanda to study Microbial Dark Matter (Phase II) - Kivu_15m_20L... | ecosystem: Environmental > Aquatic > Freshwater > Lake... | reverse complement strand
CACCTGCTTCTAGCCGGTATTCACACAAGAGCGTAGTCAACGAGGTAACCTCTGATTCTAACAAGCAGGATGCTTGTGTTACGGGGAATGTATCAGTAGCACCTGCTTCTAGCCGGTATTCACACAAGAGCGTAGTCAACGAGGTAACCTCTGATTCTAACAAGCAGGATGCTTGTGTTACGGGGAATGTATCAGTAGCACCGGCTTCTAGCCAGTACTCAGACAAGAGCGTAGTCAACGAGGTAACCTCTGATTCTAACAAGCAGGATGCTTGTGTTACGGGGAATGTATCAGTAGCACCGGCTTCTAGCCAGTATTCACACAAGAGCGTAGTCAACAAAGATGTGTTTGAAGCGTCTCTCTACTCACTCATGACTAAATAAATTGCCCAAATAGCCATAGCCCGCAGATAAGTACTAGCCCGGAATGTACCAGATGGGGTAATTGCTTCTGGTGTGCGGAATTGCAAGCCATGATCATAAATTTGCTTGACTACAACTGCTGTTAAGTTCAAGGCTTCATCCCTCATCCCCATTTGGACTAGAAATGCTGCTAGTCCAAAGTTAATTCCTGTCCAGACTTCCAAAGGATGGGTAGCATTGGGGTTTTCTGGTGAACCATCAGGACGAACACCATTAGCAGCACCAAACTCACCATCATAGAATTTAAGAAAGCAAGCATGATAAACAGTTTGTAAGGCAGACAAGGCGCGATCGCTTGGTACAATATCCGGCAATGCCAATAAACGCGCATAGAATTGTCCACACAATTGATCTGCCATAACCACATCTGAACCACTGTCACTGTCGAGGCGGTAATACTGACCATTCCAGAGTTTTGCTTGATAAATGGGCAGTGACTGTGCTAACCATGTTTCGTAGGTGGATTTTTGCACCGCCAAATCTTCAGCGTCGCCAAGGTGGTTCTTAGATAAAATTTGGCTGATGGCTATGGCTGCTTCTAAAGCTGCTAACCACAACCCCCCACAATAAGCACTTACACCCTGTAACCGCCAATCGTCAAAGGTTTGGTCAGGCGCTCCGGAATTTTCAGGAATACCGTCGCCATCTAAATCAAAAGTTTTCAGATAATGGAGGGTTTGCACAACTCCATCCCAACAGTCTGCCAAAAATTGCAGATCATCACCACCAGTGAGCAGAAAGTCCCGGTAGACTTGTAAGACAAAATCACTACCCAAATCTTTCCACAAATTGCAGTCTTGATAGCAGGTGTAATTAGTTTTTTCCCAAACGTGTTCATTAGGTGCCCCCAAATCATGAGGCGTTGCTCCTGCTACTTTCCGGGCTGCGGTTGTAGTCTGGGCCCCAATAGTATAGTAATAGCCAATTACACGTTGGTGATCATCACTATGGGGAATTGCCCGTGCAAATGCCCGCATTACTGATTTTTCTAGTTCCGGAAACAACATTAATAGTGCAAAGGAACCATACAAGCGTACATCTAGACTTTCATACCAACGATAATCTAAGCACTCCAGCACTGCAAATTGACCCATGGGGTCAAGTTCAGATGCAGCACTCCAGAGAGTTCCCCCACTAGTCAGGTGGTATAGCTCATTAAATAAAGCCATTTTCAACCAGTCGGGTAAATCTGTCCGGTTTAGTATCGGTTCTTGCCATTCGTGTATCTTTTCCCGCCATGTATTATATTGGCTCAGGGCGCTGGTAGCTATTGCCCAGGCATGATTACCACCGCGTCCGAAAAAGTCAGTATATCTGCGATAATAACTAATCCCGGCTGCAAATTCTGTTACTGGAAAATCCCAAGCCAGTACAAAGGGAATAGCCAAATTTTCCCCTGGTTGGAGAGTGAAACGTAATGCGATCGCAGCCCCTATTTGTGTGTTTTCTAACGCAGGATTAGCATCTTGATAATTAGGCAAAGAACCATCAGCCATAAAGCTTTGCCACACATCCGCCCCTGTCCCCGCGGGATTCCAGCGAGTATGGTAAAATACCTCTATCTGTGGATGCTTAATGGTAGAAATACACCAACTGCCGTAGCCTTCTGCCACCGAGTCACCATCAACCCGGCCTAAAAAGCAACTAAAGTATTCTGTATTTTCTGTGATGAGATTATAATTATTTTCACTATTTCCTAAAGGCGGCTGATATGTATAAACTGGACTCCCATCATCCCGTATCCGCACTTCTGGAGACTTGAGGGCGTTAGTAAACCAGCCCACCATATTTTGCCAAGTGAGCATGATACTTAAAGTAATCGGTGTATTGGTGGGGTTGTAAGCATTCCAGTTAAACACTGCCACGGGGTAGCTAGATTCTTGATAATTTCCTGCCCAAATTGGTGAAAATTGCTCACAAGTTAACTGGGCTTGTAAAACATTTTCATAGACAAACCAGCTACGGGGATATAAGGCGTAATAAGTTCCCGTGTATTGTGTGGCTGTAGATGCTGGATACCATTGCCAAGCGGCTAAACTACCATCTTCAGGGGGTTGTGTGGCTAAGGCATAAGCTTGAGAAGAGGTAGCATGAGATTCAAACACACTAAATTGACAAGCGGGGATATTTTGAAAGGTATGTTCACCGCCATCAATGTGCCATAAATTAAAGTCTCCTCTTGAAGAACGACCGATACAACCAGCACCAAAGCCACCCAAGGGCATACCGTGCCAAGGTCCATCATCAATATTACTAGAATAGCGGACAGTATAGGAATTGTCCCAGCCTAAACCGATGGGACGACTCCAAGCGCAAACAGGAATTGTAGAGGAAGGTAATTTTATCATGACCTGATTTTACAACCTGGGGTTACGCTATGGCGGCGTAACCTGATGAGTAACTTTTCAATTCCCAGTTTTGCTTACAGTTGACGTACTAAAGGCTGACCGTCTTTAACTTCCCCTACTAAAACTACATCTACACAATTTACGAAAATGCCATTTTCCAACACACCGGGAATATTATTTAGTGTCTTTTCTAAACTAACGGGGTCATCAATTGAGTCAAATCTGACATCTAATACCATATTGCCTTGGTCGGTGATCACCGGACCGGCTTTTTTTACCCCCATGCGGAGTTCAGGTTTACCACCGAGTTTTTTAATGGTATTAGTTACAGGAGTAATGGCCATGGGTATCACCTCTACAGGTACGGCAAAAGAAGACCCCAAACGGTCTACTAATTTACCACCATCTACCACGACGATAAATTGATTTGCTAAGTAATCTACGACTTTTTCCCGGGTATGTGCTGCACCACCGCCTTTAATCAAGTTCTTGTGGGGGTCAACTTCATCAGCCCCATCAATGGCAATATCAATGTGGTCAACAGCATCTAAGGTAGTCAGGGGTACGCCGTATTCTTTGGCCAGAACTTCTGATTGAAAAGAAGTAGGAATACCGATAATATCTTTAATTTCACCGGACTTGAGGCGATCGCCTAAAAACTGAATTGTATAAGCTGTAGTTGACCCTGTACCCAATCCCACAATTGAGCCTGATTGTACCAAGGCTGCTGCGGCTTTGCCAACTTCTTGCTTCATTAACTTAACTGGGTCTACTGTTGCGCTCATCCCAAAACTCCTGAAATATTGACTAAATAATCTAATCTATCACGGCCGACTATACTACATCCCAGGCGTTTCCCGATTAATTCACCCAAAATTCCCCATTATTTCTGCCTCTGGGATGATTGCTGAACTACACAACACAATTAGGAGAGTTAGGTTATAATGTCTATCTAGTGTTTACCTGACAGTTAATACTAAGTAAAATCCAAGTAAAATCATTTTTACCATATTCAACCATAAATAACTTAAATGTAAATTTAGAAGCAACCGGACAAATTATTGAGATCATAGTGGCAACTTTGTCAAGCTAAAATGCGTCAATTAGTCTAAGTTAACATCCTGATAACCACTAATACTTGTAGATGCAAAATAGCAACATCAAAATCATGATCAAAAAGGGGAAGTTGCTAAGTACTTTTTTTCTAGTGCTATTACTGCCAAACATGAGATTAACTCTGGCTAGAAGTCTAGAACCAGGTGAAAAACTAGAGTCTGAAGCCATAAAACAAGTAGTTATCACCGAATTAATGAGTAATTCAGGTGATGGAAAATTTGCCCCAGAAAGGATGATTAATCGTGCGGAATTAGCGGCGATTTTGGTGAAAACATTTAACCTAGAGAACCGCGAAGCTGTTAAAGAACAAAAATCTAAAACTGTTGCAGATGTTCCCCTTTCCCATTGGGCATTTAATCATATTCAAGCGGTGCTAAAAACTGATATCATGAAAGGATATAGGGGCAATTTATTCTTTCCTAATCAAAAAGTAACAAGGGCAGAGGCATTAGCGATTTTTGCCCAAGCCCATGGAGTATTTCAGTTTAGTGATGACACCATCAACGAAATACTTGATCCGCATCCCGATGCAGGATCAATACCAGGTTGGGCAAGAAAAGCCATCGCCACAGTGCTTGCAGAAGGATTTGTTAACACAGACCCCCAAAATAACATATCCCCATTACGTCCCATGACCCATGGAGATATGGCTTATGTGTTAAGTAAGTACTTACAAAGACAGCAACCACAGCCAGAAATGCCATTAGTTACTGGTCATACCCCACCCCCAGATCAGGCCAATGACCAATAACTAAATAATTGGAGAGGCAGCCCCACCGTGGGAAAATCAAAAAATCATAGAAGTAGAGTTGAAAGAGGAATACTATATAGTATGCATCTAAGTGAAATAACCCATCCTAATCAGTTACATGGTTTGCCAATTCGGCAGTTACAACAAATTGCCCGTCAAATTAGAGACAAGCACCTACAAACCGTAGCCGCCAGTGGCGGACATTTAGGCCCTGGTTTGGGAGTGGTCGAGTTAACACTAGCGCTTTATCAAACACTGGATTTGGATCGGGATAAAGTCATTTGGGATGTGGGACATCAAGCTTATCCCCATAAGCTTCTAACCGGACGCTACAACAATTTTCACACCCTCAGACAAAAAGACGGAATTGCGGGTTATCTGAAGCTTAGTGAAAGCAAATTTGATCACTTTGGTGCGGGACACGCTTCCACCAGTATTTCCGCAGCGCTGGGTATGGCTTTAGCGGGAGAGTTGAAGGGGGAAAAATTTAAATCAGTGGCCGTAATTGGTGATGGTGCTTTAACAGGAGGTATGGCTTTAGAAGCCATCAACCATGCTGGACATTTACCTAAAACTAAACTGCTAGTTGTTCTCAATGACAACGAAATGTCCATTTCTCCCAACGTAGGGGCTATTCCTCGCTACCTCAATAAAATGCGCCTTAGTCCACCGGTGCAATTTATCAAAGATAATTTTGAGGAACAGTTTAAGCACATTCCCTTTGTGGGTGAGTCTTTGTCTCCAGAATTGGGACGCATCAAAGAAGGAATGAAGCGTTTAGCGGTTCCCAAGGTGGGAGCAGTTTTTGAAGAACTAGGTTTTACTTATATTGGCCCGGTGGATGGACATAACCTAGAGGAACTTATTTCTACTTTCCAGCAAGCACATGAGATGACGGGTCCAGTTTTAGTCCATGTGGTAACAGTAAAGGGCAAGGGCTATGAAATCGCCGAACAAGATAAAGTCAGCTACCATGCCCAAAGTCCATTTAACTTGACCACAGGGAAAGCAATCCCCTCAAGTAAGCCCAAGCCTCCTTCTTATGCTAAAGTTTTTTCCCACACTTTAGTTAAACTTGCTGAACAAAACCCCAAAATTGTGGGTATTACTGCGGCCATGGCCACAGGAACAGGTTTAGATAAACTCCAAGCTAAACTACCATCACAATATATTGATGTTGGTATTGCTGAACAACACGCTGTCACTTTAGCTGCGGGGATGGCTTGTGAGGGAATGCGCCCTGTGGCTGCTATTTACTCTACCTTTCTCCAACGGGCTTATGACCAGATTATTCACGATGTTTGTATTCAAAACCTGCCTGTGTTTTTCTGTTTAGATAGGGCAGGACTTGTTGGTGCTGATGGTCCCACTCACCAAGGTATGTATGACATCGCCTATCTGCGCTGTATTCCCAATATGGTATTAATGGCACCGAAGGACGAAGCCGAATTACAACGTATGGTGGTAACTGGTATTAACTACACCAGTGGACCAATTGCCATGCGCTACCCCCGTGGCAACGGTTACGGTGTTCCCCTGATGGAAGAGGGTTGGGAACCTTTAGATATTGGTAAGGGGGAAATTCTGCGCCAGGGAGATGATGTATTAATCATCGGCTATGGTACTATGGTGTATCCCAGTATGCAGGCAGCAGAAATTCTTAGCGAACATGGTATTGAGGCAACTGTGATCAATGCCCGTTTTGTCAAGCCTTTGGATATGGAATTAATTTTACCTCTAGCTAAGGAAATTGGCCGTGTGGTTACTGTGGAAGAAGGTTGTGTTATGGGTGGTTTTGGTTCTGCTGTGGCAGAAGCACTCCTAGATGGCGATGTTGTGGTTCCTGTTAAGCGTATTGGTGTACCAGATGTGTTGGTGGATCATGCTACACCGGATGAGTCAAAGGCGGAATTAGGTTTAACTAGTCGTCAAATGGCTGAAACTGTTATGGATGCTTTCTTTCAAAAGCAAGCATCGGCTCTTGTCTAGTTAGGATTTGACCTCACCTCAGCCCCTCTCCTAGGAGAGGGGAGTAAAATCATTCCCGCACGCTGGGGACAGTTCATTGTCCATGTAAGTGTTTTCTAAGGCACATATAGTTAACTTTACCTCAAAGGCCTACAGTTGACTGATAAAATACCATTACCCAGAGATGAAACATATACTCTATAATCTGCTGGACATTTGGTAATAGAGTTGCCTTGTTTTAAATACATATCCTGTGCAAGCTGACAACTTTCAAACTGCCCATTTTCATCAAAATATATATAACTTTGGCTTTGGCAATCAAAATTATGTGTCCCTGCATTGGAGGTAGAGAGTTTTATGGTCATGTCTTGACCAAGGATGCAGCCCGCCAATGAGTTGTTAGAATGTTTAGTCGTTGTTCCTGGTTCACAAACAATTGATGCTTGAGCAGGCAGGGAAACAGTAAAAATAATAGTTAGTAATCCCCAATAGTAACTGCAAAATGCCAAGGCTTGAGAGGAACACTTCATAGAAAAATACTGATGGAGTTTGTATATTTATGATATCAACTCTTAAACTGCAACTCTCAGAGTTAATGTAATAGAAAAAATCTTTTCATAAGTTGATAAAAAATTTACAAGTTTTAATGATTTAATCAGTATTATTAAGTGTAATATGTATCAAGTTAGATGCGATCGCCAAGGCCTATAGTATTGTGTTTTACCCCTATGCTTTACCCTGTTATTTGGCAAAACAACGCTGTTTCCTTAATTGACCAAACCCGCTTACCTCACGAGTATAATATTGTCACCATTCACCGCAGTGAAGATATGGCACTGGCAATTAAAAGTATGATTGTCCGAGGTGCGCCTGCCATTGGTGTGGCTGCGGCTTATGGTATGTATTTGGGTGCGAGAGAAATTGAAGCCAAAAATCACCAAGAGTTTTTAGAAAAATTAGAAAAAGTAGCCCAGTTGTTGCGTTCTACCCGCCCGACAGCAGTCAATTTATTTTGGGCAATTGGTAGGATGATGAAAACTGCTTACGAAAGTTTGGGAACTCTGGAGGAAATTAAACACCATCTTTGGCAAACAGCCCAGGCCATCAATGCTGAAGATTTACAAACCTGTCAAGCCATTGGTGACCATGGTTTGGCAGCATTACCCACCACCCCACAGAAGCTAACAATTCTTACTCACTGCAATGCTGGTGCTTTAGCTACTGCTGGTTACGGTACAGCTTTGGGTGTGGTCCGTTCCGCTTGGAGAGAAGAACGTTTACAGCGTGTATTTGCTGACGAAACTCGCCCCCGCTTACAAGGGGCAAAACTCACAGCTTGGGAATGTGTTCAAGAAGGTATACCCGTCACAGTAGTTACTGACGGTATGGCGGCTCATTGCATGAAACAAGGTTTAATTGATGCCGTGGTTGTGGGTGCTGACCGCATTGCTGCTAATGGTGACACTGCTAATAAAATTGGTACTTATAGTGTGGCGATCGCAGCCCAAGCCCATCATATACCTTTTTTTGTGGCTGCTCCCTTGTCTACTGTTGATTTTACCTTAGCTGATGGTAGTAATATTCCTATTGAGGAGCGTGACTCAGTGGAAATATACCAAGTGGGACAGAGTATGATCACACCGTCGGGTGTTGATTTCTACAATCCTGCTTTTGATGTTACCCCGGCTGAGTTAATTACAGCCATAATCACGGAAAATGGGGCATTTCCTCCTGCTGATTTGGTGAAACTTAAGTTTTATTAAGTTTTAGCGGTGGGAGCAAGTAAAATAATTAACATAAAACAATTAACATTAGTAACATTTGCAGCTTTAAAAACACATGAACAGGTTAATTCCCACAATTGCCTTAATTGTTTCCTCAATTTTGATTACTAGTTGTGGTGGTTCTTCAAATGGTAACGTCAATCAAGCGATGGATAACAATGTAGTAAATACTACTAATCAATCTACTGAAGAAATTTCAACACCAACTACAGAAGAAACTACAGTTTCTCAGCCAAGTAGTGAAAGTAAACCCAACACAACCAATAACAGTGTTGCAAATACTACGAACAAATATACTGAAGAAATTTCAACACCAACTACAAAAAAAACTACAGTTTCTCAGCCAAGTAGTGCCAGTAAACCCAAAACAACCGAGGTAGTTAATAAAACAGCTAAGAATAAACCAGAAATTGTCACAGTTAAAAAATTAGTCCAAGGTGATATTATTTGTTACGCCACTGTGGTAGATGAACAAGGGCGAGAACATAATATAGGTGCTGACTTTGACATTTGTGCGGAAGCAAAAAAATATTTAAATCGCAAAGTCCGCGCCCGTTATGAAATGGCATCATTAAATGATTGCGAAAGTAACGAACCCTGCGGTAAAACTCGCCGAGAATTAATCATTTCGCAAATGGAAATTTTAGGGGCTAATTCACCAAGTAAAACTTCACCCGGTGATACACAAACCTTAAGTAATGGTAAATGGACGATTACCATTGGTAACAGAGATTCTTGGTCAGGGGTGAACAATACAGGAAATCTCACTTATAAAGGATGTGATGACAAGGGGAACTGTATTAAGTTAACTGGGGGTAAAGTTAGATGTCGTGATGGTAAATGTGTTACAGGGTGGGTGAATGGAAATTATAGATACATATTGTCAACACCTATCACTGAAGATGGAAATGCTGCTTCCACTCTCATTGTCCGGGAAGGAAATAAAGAAATCCTCAATGTAGTATTAGAGAACACTTCACCCGGTGATACACAAATCTTAAGTAATGGTAAATGGACGATTACCATTGGTAACAGAGATTCTTGGTCAGGGGTGAACAATACAGGAAATCTCACCTATAAAGGATGTGATGACAAGGGGAACTGTATTAAGTTAACTGGGGGTAAAGTTAGATGTCGTGATGGTGAATGTGTTACAGGTTGGGTGAATGGAAATTATAGATACATATTGTCAACACCTATGACTGAAGATGGAAATGCTGCTTCCACCCTCATTGTCCGGGAAGGAAATAAAGAAATCCTCAATGTAGTATTAGAGGATGTTGTGGCTAGATGAATTTTACCCCCTGGGATGGCTGCTAGGGGGGCGAGATTCTCTCACCAGTTGCGGTATCAAATACAAACAACTGATTTAAATCTAATTGTAAAGATAAGCTATCGCCGGGATGGGGACGAATATCAGCAGGTATTTGAATATTGAGCATTCCCCTGGAACCAGGTAAATTAGCACGAATCAAAGTTTCTCGACCCAAAGGTTCTACTATTTTCACGTCAACTACTAACAATGCTTGGTTGTCTGGGGGATTTGCTGGATCAATAATATAAATATGTTCGGGACGAATGCCCAAATCAAAGGTTTGTCCTGGGCGTAAGTCTACTTTTTCCCGCACCAGTGCAGGGACTGGTAATGATTGCCCAGTTACATCAAAAACATTATCTTTGTAGATGGCAGGTAAGATATTCATGGGGGGATTACCTAAAAAAGTTGCCACCATTTGGTTTGCGGGAAGGGCATAAATACCTTGAGGATCACCAATTTGCTGAATCCTACCCCTGTCTAGCACCACAATTTTATCCGCCAGGGTCATGGCTTCAACTTGATCGTGGGTGACGTAAATTGTTGTAATGCCTAATTGCTGATGTAACTGTTTTAATTCTGCCCTTGTGTCATCTCGTAACTGAGCATCTAAATTAGACAATGGCTCATCAAGTAAAAATACTTGGGGTTCACGGGCGATCGCTCGTCCTAATGCTACCCTTTGTTGTTGTCCCCCAGAAAGTTGTTTTGGTTTGCGGTCTAGTAAGTGTTCGAGAACAAGCGATCGCGCCACATTCACCAATCGTTCTTGAATAATTTTCGGGTCAACTTTCCGCATTTTTAAGCCAAAGGCGATATTTTCCGCCACTGTCATGTGGGGATAAAGGGCGTAATTTTGGAAAACCATAGCTATATCACGCTGTCTGGCTGGGATACCATTCACCAGTTGATCACCGATAAACAAATTACCAGATGTAGCTGATTCCAAACCGGCGATGGTTCGTAAAATTGTGGACTTACCACAACCGGAAGGACCCACCAAAACCCAAAATTCTCCATCGGGAATTTCCAAGGTAATGTCGTCGATAGCAGTGACGTTGTTAAACTTACGCCTAATTTTTTCTAAATAAACTTTTGCCATGAGTCGATGTCAAATTTAGACTTAAAGGCCAATCAAATTATTTTGCTAATTCAGACTATGATTCAGCTTTTGCTAGTTTGAGACCAAGCTGGATGTGATAATAAAGCAGCTATGACCCGCACCCCCCGCAGTTGATTAGACAGAGGTAAATGACCTCTAGGGGCGGTCAAATCCCAGGTAAACTGATGGGGATACCGCGTCCAGTTGTTACCGCTTTTCCAGCCTATTTTAGTCCATAAGTTGTCCCAATTCTTGCCCACGCTTAACCAAATTTCCCGTTGTACCGAAAAGCCAAACTTGCCTTCTGAGTGGACTAGCCAGAGGTTGTTAATGGTTTGCAAGTCAACAATGGGGGCATTTTCTGCTTCGGTAAAATATAACCATTTTCTTTTCACAGCCAGGGGACCGGCTAATTCACATAGCTTTTGGATAGTCATGCGATCGGCTGCTTGGAAGTCCTGAATGGTAAGTAGCTGTTGCAAGGGAAGATAATCAATCCCTCCATCTGATTTTAGAGGTACAATTCCTTCAGGAAAGCAAGAAAGCAAAAATTCCTCTACCTGCGGTGCATCAGAATTATACAGGACTTGGTAAACTTTGCCATCGATCCAAGTCGCTGGGTGATCACGTCGTTGCTGTAAAAATTCCATCAACACATTTAATCCATCATTACCCAAGTTAGCTAACTGTGGGATAATCTGTTGTTGGACTTGAATAGACCCAGCGATTAACGATTGCCGGAGTGAGTCGATGTCATTAGCAGTGCCTGATAGAATCATTGGGTCTGTCATTCCATTACTTGTGTTAGTGTTCAGTGAAAAAGCGATGGGCTATTGATTGTTCTTCTTAGTGAAGCACTAATAGCGAAAAGTAGTTTACTATTTTTGATCGTACAAAATTGCCATACCTTCACTGAATCCCAGCTTAGAGTCCCAAATGCTGGACGCAAAACCAGGGGAAAATCTGCGCCTCGTCACTTGGTGAACAAAAGACATAGCAGCGTATCATTCAGGAGTGTTTGAAATATGTACGACAAGATTATCCCCCCCACCACCGGAACAAAAATCACTTTTGAAAATGGTGAGCCAATTGTGCCTGACAATCCAATTATCCCCTTTATTCGGGGCGATGGCACGGGCATTGATATTTGGCCAGCTGCCCAAAAAGTGCTAGATGCTGCGGTGGCTAAAGCATACAAGGGTGAGCGTCAAATTAGTTGGTTTAAGGTTTATGCTGGTGATGAAGCCTGTGATTTATACGGCACATACCAGTATTTACCCGATGACACTTTAACGGCAATTCAAGAATATGGTGTAGCAATTAAAGGTCCTTTGACTACTCCCGTGGGCGGGGGGATTCGTTCTTTAAATGTAGCACTACGGCAAATTTTTGACTTATACGCTTGTGTGCGTCCTTGCCGCTATTATCCAGGGACACCTTCACCCCACAAAAACCCGGAAAAACTGGATGTGATTGTCTATCGGGAAAATACCGAGGATATTTATTTGGGTATTGAGTGGAAACAGGGGAGCGAAATAGGCGATCGCTTGATTAAAATTCTTAATCAAGAATTAATCCCGGCTACCCCAGAACATGGTAAAAAGCAAATTCCCCTTGATGCGGGTATTGGTATCAAACCCATTAGCAAAACCGGTTCTCAGCGTTTAGTGCGTCGGGCAATTAAACACGCTTTGCTGCTACCTAAACCCAAACAACAAGTGACCTTGGTGCATAAGGGTAATATTATGAAATATACTGAGGGCGCTTTCCGTGATTGGGGTTATGAACTGGCCACCACTGAATTTAGGCAACAATGCGTTACAGAACGGGAATCTTGGATTTTAAGTAATCAAGCAAAAAATCCCCATCTTTCCCCGGAGGATAACGCCCGTCAAGTTGACCCTGGTTATGATTCCCTGACACCAGAGAAAAAAGCGCAAATTGTCCAGGAAGTGCAAACAGTTCTCCAGACAATTGGGGACAGCCACGGAAACGGTCAATGGCAAGATAAAGTTATGGTTAATGACCGCATTGCTGACAGTATTTTTCAACAAATCCAAACCAGACCCGATGAGTATTCCATTTTGGCTACTATGAACTTAAATGGGGATTACTTGTCTGATGCAGCTGCGGCTATTGTCGGCGGTTTAGGAATGGGTCCGGGAGCAAATATTGGGGATGCTTGCGCTATATTTGAAGCCACCCACGGTACGGCACCTAAACACGCTGGCTTAGATAGGATTAATCCCGGTTCTGTGATTTTGTCTGGTGTGATGATGCTGGAATACCTGGGTTGGCAAGAAGCCGCAGACCTAATTAAACAAGGTTTAGGACGGGCGATCGCTAACAGTGAAGTTACATACGATTTAGCCCGGTTGTTAGAACCAGCAGTGGAACCCTTAAAATGTTCTGAATTTGCCGAAGCAATTATTCAACATTTTAGTTAATCTTGGTGGCGGGAAAATCCCCGCCCTATTACCAAATGTCTCCCCCTGGTAACTGAGTTAAGGTTTTCACCACCATTGGAGGTAGTTCTTGGTTCGTGACACTAAGGGACTTCTAATAATTTATTTCTTGGAAGTCCCCAACTAAATTTTATCTTTTCAGAGACGGGCAACTGACTCTCAAGCTGTGCTAGGGTAAGGGCGGTAAACCAAGTTCTTTGAGAAACTGGTTATGCCTTTTTGTTGACGCATCAATTTTTTTTTCTACTTCCAGCAGAGTAGAATGCACCGCGTCTAGGTCAATTTCTTCTTCTGACATGGCGGTGCTGATATAGCGAGAAATATTTAGGTTGTAGCCATTGGATTCGATTTCTGTCATGGGTACAATCCGAGAATAACGCTCTTCTGATCGGCGGAATTGGTAAGTGTCAATAATTTTGCTGATATGTTCTGGTAGCAAACGATTTTGACGTTTGCCTTTCTCGAAATACTCGGCGGCGTTGATGAATAACACATCATCGGGCTTTTTACATTTCTTTAGTACCAAAATGCAGACTGGGATACCTGTAGAATAAAACAGGTTGGCAGGTAAGCCGATTACGGTGTCGATGTTGTCATCTTTGAGTAGCTTGGTGCGTATTTTTTCTTCTGCGCCTCCTCGGAACAGTACGCCGTGGGGCAGCACGATCGCCATTGTTCCTTCTGGTTTGAGGTAATGAAACCCGTGCAGCAAAAAGGCAAAGTCGGCGGCTGATTTGGGCGCTAATCCGTAATTCTTGAAGCGCACATCATTGCTCATTGCCTCGGTGGGTTCCCATCGGTAGCTAAAGGGTGGGTTGGCGACTACGGCATCAAAAGATGGTTTTTTGGCGGGGTTAGCTTCCTTTAGCATCTCCCATTGGTTGATTAGGGTATCACCATGAAAAATCTCAAATTCGGAATCTTTGACTCCATGGAGGAGCATATTCATCCGCGCTAGGTTGTAGGTGGTGATGTTTTTTTCCTGTCCGTAGATTTTGCTGATGCCTTGGAGTCCAAGCTGGTGGCGCACGTTGAGCAGTAGTGAGCCAGAGCCACAAGCAAAGTCAAGTACGCTGTCGAGATGTTTCTTTTTGCCTGTGCTGGGGTCTTGGCTGTCGAGAGTGACGACCGCTGATAAAATGCTGGAAATTTGTTGAGGGGTATAAAATTCCCCTGCTTTTTTCCCTGAGCCTGATGCAAACTGTCCAATGAGGTATTCATAGGCATCGCCTAGTGTGTCGCTGTCGGTGGAAAAATTATTTAGTCCTTCAGCGATGGCGGTGATGATGGTGCAGAGTTTGGCATTTCGATCTGGAAGTGTTTTACCGAGCTTTTCTGAATTTAGGTTAATTTCTGAGAATAGACCTTGAAAGTTACTGTCAAAGGATTCGTTTTCTATGTATTTTAAGCCTTCTTGCAGGGTTTCAAGTAGTTTTTTGTTTTGGGTGCGTGCCATCTCCGCAATGTTTCCCCAAAGGTGTTGAGGTTTGATGACGTAATGCGCTTTACGGCGCATCTGTTTCTCAAATTCCTTTATATCATCTGGATTTTGGTCATACCAGAGTTGAAGAGGCGTGGTCTTGCTATTCTCGGTAAGTCCTAATATGTTGTTATCAGGGTAGTCTGAGCCTAGTTCTTTTTGGGCGGCGGCTTCGTAGTTGTCGGATAGGTAGCGTAGGAATAGAAACGATAGCATATAATCGCGGAAGTCGTCGGCGTTCATGGCTCCGCGCAGTTGGTCAGCGATGCCCCAGAGGGTTGTGCCTAGTTGTTTGTGATTTTGTTCGGTCATGATGGTTCTGTGTTGAAGCGGTGCAATATCTTCTAACTTTTTCTTGGGCAGGGTTTCGCCTTCTGCGGGGAAAAGTTGCTGCATTAGCCCTTTTTTGTGTGTTTTGAGGGTGTCGAGTTTTTCGTTTTCGGCGGTGACGCGATCGTCTATGGAAGAAAGGCAATCGGCGATTTTTTGTTGTTCTGATAAACAACCTGACTCTTTATCATTTGGAGGAATTGGAACAGATAAATTAGCGTATTCTTTGCTATTGATACCTGGTTGACCACTTCGCGCAGAATTAACACTGACCCAACTCCAATATTGTTGAGTGTAAAAAAAATTAGATAAGAACATGGAGTTCACTTTTTTACTATCTGTCCTTATCCGTATCAGAAATCCCGCAAAAACTAATTTTCCATCTTCTTTTCTATATCTATAAGACTTCCCAACGCTTGCACCTGTTCGAGCCAGAACAATATCACCTTCACTTAAATAGTTATTATTTGTTGTTTCAATATCAACAGAGACTTTTTGATCGAAAAGGTAATAACCTTCATCAGAAATATCAGTTATTCTTAAGTAAGTAGGTAAATCATTTGAGTATACTACGGCTGGGGCATTTACCCCATAATCAGGACTGCTTAGTAACAGACTTCCTAACTTCTTATCCTCCCACACTCCCGTATCCCGAAACTCAGGAAAGCGCAATTTTGGCAGGGTTTCGCCTTGTGCGGGGAAAAGTTGCTGCATTAGCCCTTTTTTGTGTGTCTTGAGGGTGTCGAGTTTTTCGTTTTCGGCGGTGATGCGATCGTCCAGTGAACTGAGGCAATCGGCGATTTTTTGTTGTTCGGGAAGGGTTGGATAGACAAGTTGAAACTTCTTTATTTCCGCTACCGTTAATTGCTGTTGTGCGTTTCCAAAAGCAATACTCTCGATGTAAGTAGCTAGAGCCTGTGATTTACAGAATGCGTACAAATAATCAGCATTAATTTTTCTCGTTTTTATTCTCAAAACAACCATGCCAGAATTAATCCGAATATTATCGTAAAGCACATCCTCAGAATATATTGCAAATTGCCCAACTGATCCCCTTGTAGTTAGTACAACGTCTAATCTCTGTAGCTTTCCCTTTCTCAAAACCTTATCTTTTTCTTTTGTAATGAATTGAATTTCATCAAATTTAAAACCGTTTTTAGTTACATTCTTGGCATTTAAGAAAACACAATATCCAGAACTACTAAATTCATTTGATTTAGGATAGTTACTTCCTCTATCACCATCGATTATCTCTAATAAGTCATCGAAAGCATCACTATTCCACACTCCCGCATCTCTAAACTCAGGGAATCGCAACTTAGGTATATTTTTTTGGTTGCTCATTTACTTTCCAACCCATCTGGATTCTTGCCTACAGTCTTCTCCGCCGAACTTAGACGGCGCTCTACTTTTTTCACATCTTCAGCAGGGAGCAGACTTTCCGGGCGGATTCCCCGATCCAATAGGGTTTGTCGCACGGCTTGATTATTAGTGACGTGTTCTTGGGATATTTCCAGTTCGCTGCTCATAGATTGGGTGCGAGCGTTGTAAATAGTGATTTCAGTCGCAAAATCCTTGGCTTTTAAGATAATGGTGGGAGCAAAGTCCGCGAGGGGTCGGCTGTCTGGTACTCGCCATTGAGCTTTCATAGCTTGGGTGCTTTTGCCAAATAAGGCTTGGTCGCCTTTGCTGCGAATCAGGGCAAAGTTTTTGTTGCCCCCAGTTTGATCATAAATAACCTCAGACAGTTCTTTTTCCGTATTCGAGAGTTTTTTACGAGCCGAAACCCGTTCTGCTTCCAGCATTCGCTGTTCAATTAACTCTGCCTTGCGGGTTTGCATCGCAAAGTAGGTTTGGGCAAAGGCAATCTCTGGCTTGGCGGGATCACCATTTTGAGCAATGAGGTAACAGGCATAGCGGGTCAGCATAATGTCACTGATTTCGCGCTGACTCCCAGAGCCAAGTTCGACCATTTTGGTGACATCAACAAAATGGTGGCTGATGTCGTTATCGGATACTTCGCAGGCCGTTTTTGCTTTGCTGATGGCGTTAAGAAAGTTGCGCCATTCAGCGTATCCCAGCAAATGCTGTAAATCCCGCGCCAGCCAATACTCAACACCGTTTTCGGTTTCTTGGGCATGACCTTCAAAGTTTTCGGTCATCGTATAAATCAATTCATTCTGCATGGTTCTACCTGGACTGTACTCTAAGTTAAAGCCAATCTTGCCTTTGTTCACGCTGCCAAGCAATAAGTTCAGCAATTTCAACAAAAGGATTTACTCATGAAATTATCACTCATAGGCAGCCAACCCCGAAATTTTCCGACCTTGCGCCAATTTCTTCAGCCAAGGCGTTAAATCCTCCATCAAAGCCAACTCCTGGCGAATACGTGCTTTCCAACCCAAATCCAAGGGAGCCAGTAAATCGCTAAGTTGCTGACCGTCGAAAATCATCCGCCGCAAAATGCCATCCACAAACCCTTGCAGAGCCGCAGCTTCTAGCCCATGCTTTTCAGCAATTGCAACTAATTCTTGAGCATTTTTCTCTGCTTTGAATTGTTCATAACCTTCACGGATTGCCTTTTCATTTAAACTCTTGCCTATGGGTAATGTATCAATGTAGGCGGTAATATCCTCATTCATAAACTTAGCATCAGACTGGATCAGCCCGATTAACTCTTGACGGGACATCTTCTGCTTACCCGATTCCTCCTGGGTATAGCGAGCAATTAACGCCATGATGTAGTCATAATCAATTACTGTGGAAGCAAACAAGACAAATTCAAAATCCAGTTGTTCTACTTCTGGACTGGTGGTACTTTTGCCCTGTTGCACTTTTAGCCTTTGGGCGGTCTCTAGATATACCCCCCGAAAGGCTTGTAACTGCTCTTGGGGAATCACTTCTGCTATTGTCTCAGTATTTTCTGTGGTTAGGTCAGTGTATTGGTCAAGTTGGGTTTTTAGTCGTTGTATCTCCTTAAAGAGATTGACAAACTGACTCCGGGCTGCATCACCTTTAAGATTAGGCACTTCTTCGGGGGTATAGGCTAAACCTTGGGATTGCATAAACTCATCGAGGTTTTTAACCGCTACTTGGAGTTTGCCGATCGCTACAGGAGCAGGGTCAACCAGCCAGATTTCTTTGGATCGTTCCTTAGATTCACCAGAGAATAGCTCGATGGCTTGATCTACAGAGTCCTTTTGTTGCCGAAAATCGAGAATGTTGCCATAGGGTTTAGTGTCATTCAGGAGGCGATTAGTACGGGAAAAGGCCTGAATTAACCCGTGATATTTTAAATTTTTGTCTACATAGAGCGTATTTAAGTATTTAGAATCGAAGCCCGTTAACAACATATCCACTACAATCGTGATGTCAATTTTTTGAGCATGGGGCAAATCTTGATTAGGGTATTGCTGATCCTTAATGCGTTTCTGCACATCCTGATAGTACAGGTCAAAAGTATTGATGTCGTGATTTGTACCATAGCCTGCATTGTAATCAGCTATAATCCTTTTTAGTGCCGCTTTCTTTTCGTCTGGAGCAACTTGGTTATCCGCTTTTTCCTGGGGTAGGTCTTCTTGGATCTGTTGTACATCTTTGTTACCGTCGGCAGGAGGGGAAAACACACAGGCAATGTTCAAAGGCTGGAAGTTGCTATCTTCGGCCTGTTTTTCTGCCTGAATTTCTTTAAACAGGTGGTGATAGGCGATGGCATCATTAATACAGCTTGTGGCTAGAATTGCGTTGAACTTTCGCCCAGCAGTTGCAGCATCGTGTTTTGTCAAAATTGCTTCCACAATTGCCCTTTTAGCTATGGTTTCCCCTGGCTTGGGCAGATTTTTCCCTTCGGGCTTGTAATAGTCAATATGGAAGCGCAGCACATTGCAGTCTTCAATCGCGTCGGTAATCGTGTAGGAGTGCAGTTGATGTTGGAAAATATCTAAGGTGGTTTTATAGGAGGCTTGTTCACCTTCAATCTGCTGATAGGTGGCATTTTCTGGAAAGATGGGCGTACCTGTAAAGCCAAATAGTTGAGATTTTGGGAAAAATTCTTTTATTGCTCTGTGGTTTTCGCCAAATTGCGATCGATGACATTCATCAAAAATAAAAACAATACGTTTCTGGCGAAGTGGCTCTAGTCGTTGCTTATAGTTGCGATTTTTGCCATTTTTGCTTTTGTCATCCAGTGCTAAACTAAGTTTCTGAATAGTAGCAACAATCACCTTGTCAGCATAGTCATCAGATAACAGACGCTCCACTAGGGCTTCGGTGTTGGTATTTTCTTCGACGCACCCTTGTTGAAACCTGTTAAATTCTTCCCGTGTTTGCCGATCTAGATCCTTCCGATCAACCACAAACAGGCATTTCTCAATATCTGGATTATCTTTGAGCAGTGTTGATGCTTTAAAAGAAGTTAGGGTTTTGCCACTACCTGTAGTATGCCAAATGTAGCCATTGCCGCCATTCTGGTGAATACACTCTACAATAGACTTAACAGCATAAATCTGATAGGGACGCATCATCATTAGCTTTCGCTCACTAGCCACCAGCACCATATAGCGGCTAATCATCTCCCCTAGTGTACATTTAGCCAGAAACTTCTCAGCGAAGCTATCCAGATGGGTAATTTTTTTATTGTCTTCCCCAGCAAACTGATAGATAGGCAAAAAGCGCTCTTCAGCATCAAAACTGAAATGGTGGCTGTTATTGTTGGCAAAGTACCAAGTGTCGCTGCGGTTGCTGACAATGAACAGTTGTAGGAAGCACAGCAAGGTTTTGGTGTAGCCATTGCCTGGATCGTTTTTGTAATCAACGATCTGCTGTATGGCGCGGCGCGGACTAATGGTCAGAGTTTTTAGCTCGATTTGTACCACTGGTAAACCGTTGATCAGCAGCATGACATCATAGCGGTGATAGCTATTAGCAGTATTGATACGAAGTTGATTGATCACCTCAAAAGTGTTTTTACACCAATCTTTGATATTAACGAGGGTATAAAACAGAGGTGTACCATCGTCCCGCTCAAAGCTGTTGTGATCGCGTAGGTGTCGGGCGGCGGTAAAAACATCAGGGGTGATGATCTGATCCAATAGTCGGGTAAATTCCTTATCGGTCAGATGCACTCGGTTGAGGGTCTCAAACTTTTGGCGGAAGTTCTTTTCTAGTGTGGTGCGATCGCGGATGTCCTGGCGATAAATGTATTTAAGATTGCTAAGTTTTTCGATCAGAGCTTGTTCGATTATTTGTTCAGTCATTAACTTCCGTTTTCGGCAATGTTTTACAAAATGGGATAAATAAGCGGGAATCTTTTATCAGACTGAAACCCTATTTATATACTTACTATATACTTACTATATACTTACTATATACTTACTCAGTATACTTTTTTAATATATTGTAAACACAGGCGATAAAGTTGAATTTGTTACAAAAAATTTACATCATGATCAATTTTGTGCGAACCCTTGAAACCATTGATTACCCGTGTTGGCTATTCCAATGACTTTTTTACTCATCCCTTCTAACTCATCAACAATAGCCAGAGCATCTGCGTAACGTCCTTGTATAATACTGTTTCTGAGGTCTGTTAGTTCCTGGGTCATTTTCTTTAACCTCTACCCTCTTTGATTTCCTGTCCCTGCTTTCCAGTCTTCACCACCGGGTAACTGACTTAACTTTTCGGTGACAATTGCAGGTAATTCTTTGGCTGAATAAGTATAAGTCAGGGCTAAAAACTGTAAAGCATTGTCTATTAACTTATTTCT
>Ga0169931_10004813_pt1 | contig 20848 bp, 27 predicted proteins | sample Kivu_15m_20L_FD_129675 | JGI IMG/M metagenome (GOLD analysis project Ga0169931, IMG submission 129675) | Freshwater microbial communities from Lake Kivu, Western Province, Rwanda to study Microbial Dark Matter (Phase II) - Kivu_15m_20L... | ecosystem: Environmental > Aquatic > Freshwater > Lake... | reverse complement strand
TGGATAACATACCTTTGGCGTACGCAAGTATTCCCAAATCCTTACCGTGCCACGGGCGACAGAGTAGGTATGGAGAACACCGAACACACCACTTGCCGGTTCTGCGGAACCACCGACGACCTCAACGACTGCGGAGAGGACTACGGACTCATCTGCGACGACTGCGGTGCCGACTGGTACGAGGCAATCAGAGAGCCTGCCTGACCAGCGACCCTGCCCCTTCGGGGGTGGGGTTTCACGCCGTCTGGACACCGCACGGCTCGTAAGCGGGGCCTCCGTCCCACGCACCCTCGTCCATCTTGCGTAGTTCCCTGTACGCATCGGCGTATGACGGGAACACATCAACGAACACCTGTTCGTCAGTCTCCTTGTCCAGCATCTCCCCCGTGTACCCGCCTCGGGAGTCCCGTATGGGCGTAAACCGGAGAAGAAAGACCATTCCGTTGATGATTGGTGTGTGGGTCGCCATCGTGGTTCGCCAAACTACCGTCTGGAACCCAGAACCACAAGGCGGGACTGAGCGAAGCGAGTCCCCTTATGTGGGCTGACGACCGAGTTATCCACAGTTTTATCCACAACGAACACTTGTTCTGGGGAAATCCATACCCAATAGCCTGAGACAGAGTAGGTATGAAGGAGGTGATGATGAACCTTTTCTCCCGCGTCAAGGCTGTGGAGGAGGAGGACGGCTACTGGGTCATGCGTGGCTCGCTCAGCGTGTTCGCTCGCGTCAAGAACGCTGTCGTCCGTTCCCTCGTCCGCAAGTAGTCGGACAGGCACATAGCCCAGACGGGCATTAGGAACACGATTCCTCGCTACCGGAGGGGCTGAATAAGCCTCTCCGGTTCTCTATTTACCCCCACGCCCACAGCACCCACGCCCAGTACGGGATAGTCCCGCCTCCTTCGAAGCACTGCTATCACCGGCATCACCCCTGCTAAATCGGCAAATTTTGGAAATGCCCCCTCATTTGTCCGCTCGAGTCGAACAGCGGGGCGTCCGGCTACCTCGACGGGCGGGTGCGTCAGGCTGTCCTGACAGAGGGGAGTAACCGGCATCGGGCAGGCAGGACACAAAATGCCTGCTCAGAACGCCGATAGCCCGTGCTATCACCCTTGATGAGAGGACAGCACGGGCGTGGCACGTCCCGCACGCTCAATGAACTGTTGCGTACAGGGAGAACCGTGGCGAGAGGGTTAGCAGGCTACCGCTTCCTGAATCCCCCTGATGAGAGTGCCACACTCACGGCACTCATCGTTGTAGGGGTGCTCATGACACCCGTTCCACCCCCCGTACTCCAGACCGCTCTGGTGGCAGTACCAGTAGTGGCAGTAGTCCGAACAGAAGGGAACAACGTCCAGCAGGTCTCCGGTGAGCGTGTCTGTGATTTCGTAGTAGTGGGTCATACCCTCCCTGTCCCTAACGCTTCCATAAGGATTTGTCCAGCGTGTCGCCCAAATCCTTACCGGACACCCCGAGACAGAGAAGGCATGGAACACACACCCGAACCCGAACCGAAGCCCTGCGACGACACCCCGAAGGGGTGGATGGACTACATTGATTGGGAGTCCCCACTCACGGAGGAAGCGGTCTGGCAAGCGATTGCCGATGCCGAAGGGGTGGACTACTCCGAAATCGCCGACGGCGACCTCGCCGAGTGGCTCCGACGGGTCAGGGGAGGGGAAACCCTCCCCACTCGTCAATCGGGCATCGGAGGGAACCACGACGAGGCGACTTGCCAGCGCGTGCCGCGGGGCTCCGTCCCCGAAATGTCCGCCCGTAGACGGAGAACTTCCTCGTACACCGTGCCGATGACATCTTCAAGACGGGCAAGGTCGGCGTTCAGGCGGTCAAGACGGCTAGCGATTTCATCATGCTCCATTTTCGTACCGTACTGCGGATGAGTCCCGTTCTAGTGGAACCCCACGAACAAATGGGCGGCTTTTCATTACCTCAACGGATAACAAGGACAGCGGTATCACAGAGGGGAAGAAACACTAGGGGAGAGAGACACACAGAGGGGGAAAGAACGATTTCGCTCCGGCTCATCCCCCGGGGCTGGCGGCTCATGTTCGCCAATCGCACACTTCACACCATTCCTCACACTTTACTCAATACCACCCAAAGTGATGATAAACACCTTTTGACCACCCAGAGTGGGTGTTGAGTCGGAGATTGAGTGTGGCTCGCTACGCAGGGTCGATGTCGCGGGACTACTGAGAGAGACGAAATACGGGGGGAACCTCGCGATTTTGCCCCATTTTTCACTTTCCGTGAGATTTGATGTCACTCCTCCCCTATAACACACGCTCGCATAGATTTATCCAAGTCGTGTGGTAACCACTCCTTGTGGTGGAACTGCTCGGGTGCGGCGGGGGGAGCCCCGTTCCTGGGCGGATGCGAAACAGCGGGGTACGGGGAACACTATTTATTGTTTATTTGACCGGTCTGGCGATTTGGATTTTGCTTACACTCTTTTTTGCTTTGTTTGCTCTTCCCCTCTGTGTGAGGGTCTCTCTCCCCCTCTGTGTGTGAGTGTCTCTCTTGGGGTGGGAATCGGGACTGGTTCTTCGTTGAGGAATAGATGTGCGCCGTCGTCTGGTCTCTGGTCGCTTGATGAATGTGCCCCTGATGTGCGCTTTTGTTGTTCGAGCCGCCTCGACGCCTCGAGCGGGTCATCCGGGGCTGTCGTGCCACTCGAGGGGAGGGGGCATGAAGGCACGAGATGTGTGCGTTTCCTGATTTATCTGAACTTGGTACTCGAGCGGACAAGTCCCGTCTTCGTCGACCTCGTCGACTGTGCTGATGAATCTATGTGAGGCGTAAACCGTCGTAAGGTGTGCGACTGAATCTATCTGTAGTTCGCTTTCCACCACCGTAACACCTAGAGGCATCGACGCGAGCGGGGCTTGGGGCTTATGACCTGTAAGCAACAAGATACTTGTAGCGTACAAGTTACCCACGGGTAAGTTAGCAACGCTTGCGAACTAGCACTCGTTGTTATCCACAGGCTGTGGAAATCCACACACGGTAGGTGGCGACAGTGAAGGTATGAACACCACACCGGAATACGACGAAAACGACGAACACGACCCTGCCACTTCCTTCTCGTGGACGGCACTCCTGCTGGGCGAGGACGCTCTGGACGAGTACGAGGACTGCGAGGACGAGGACTGACCCCACGGGGGGGGTGGGGGGGTTCGCCCCCCTGCCCCTCACGGGCAAATCCTTACGAGTGAGAGGGTGACAGAATGGGTATGAACATGGACACCTTCCTCAACGCACCTCTCGGTCTCGCCGTTGCCGTACCGTTCTCGTGGCTCCTCGTCAGGATTGCCGACCACATCTCAGGGCATCGCAAGTTGCGCAAGTTGTGGGGGAAGCGGTAGTGGGGGAGCGTCAGCGACGGGGGAGCGTCAGCGACGGGACTCTCTCTCGGGTTGCGAATGTCGCACGGGGGCTGTATGGTGAGGGGGACGTCCGCTGGGGGCGAGCCATAAGAAGGGAAAAGTGTGAATAAGCCAGAAGGGAAAAGTGTGAATAAGCCGTTGGCAAAGCGTCTACTCAAGGACATGACTCCAGAGCAGGTTGAGGTTATCCGTGAGGACATCAAGCGGGACGAGTATCGCTATGACGGCGACATCGCACTCGCACACGATGTTCAGCAGAGCGTCGTCAGTTTCATTCGTGAGCAGGAGGGACTCAAGCCCATGAGTCCGTACCGCAAGCGTCAGGGCGACATCATGAAGCATCTGAAAACCAACCCCGGCGACACCAACACGCAGATTTCCGTGCTGTACCGCTGTAGCGGGGCTACGGTTGCCAAGTACCGCAAGATGCTTGGTGTACCATCGGCACGGCGTGGCATCCAACAGCCCTCCGAAGCCACCATCAAGGCTCGTGAGTTGCTGACCGCCAACCCCCTGATAACCGACTTGGAAGTTTCTCGTGCGTCGGGAATCTCTTTCGCTCACGTCGCTCGGCAACGGGACTTGCTGGGCATCCCTCGCTCGGCACGCAACAATCGTCGCTCCAGCCAGCGAGTCGTCTTTGACTACACCGAAGTGGATGCTGACCTGCGTGCTGGCGACCTATCTCTTGTCATCATCGCCTCTCGTCACGCTATCCCCATGAACTGGGTGCGTCGGCGTTGCGAGGAGATTGGTGTAAAGCGTCGTCGTCCGCTGAGTCCCGATGAGCGCTCCCAAGTTGAGGAGATGCTCAAGTCCCCCCTCCCCCGAATGACCTGTCGCCAGATTGCCGAAGCCATTGGTTGCTCCGTCACTACCGTGGACAAGATTCGTAAGGAGATTGGTCTGCGACGCTTGCCACCGGGACACCCGAAGTGGGAAGAGCGACGCAAGGCTCGTGAGTTGCTATCTGCCGACAACCGCAAGCCACTAGCAGAGATTGCCCGAGAGTCTGGTCTCAGCCTGACGACCGTGATGAAGATAAAGAACGACCTCGCTGGCGAAAAGTGGGGAGTTTGATGTGGTTGGCTCTATGACGCGATTACTCGTCACCATTATCGCGTCATCACTTCTCGTTGCCTGTGGCTCCAGTGGCGATGACTTTTATGGTGGATGCACCCGACAGGTGGACTTTGAGGTGTGTCTGGCGGCTGGCAGGACGGATGGTGCCCTCTATGGTCCTGGTGAATTTGATTCGTTACTCACATACAGTTACTTCACACCGAAGCAAACCCCATTGGGAGATGTTGAGAAGATAAGTGCACTCTGGTTGGTAGACTGCATCAAGCCCCTTACTACGCTGACATCACTGCAGGTTTATTTGAGCAATGGCGGCATCTTGGAGCATTATCCGGGCTTCAGTGAGGAATACACAAATGAAGACTTGGAACCCATGGCAGTAGGACTTGAATCAGAGTGGCAGTATGCGATGACTGAGGCGTGTGAGGAATGACGAACCTCATTGCTCACCCCTGCCCTACGGTGCCGACCTCCTTTCCGGGGGAACCGCCAGTCACTATTGAGTGCGAGCATCCTGAACTGATGCCCGCAGTCAAGGATGACTCACTGACGGCTGGCTCATTCGTCTGGATAGTTGGACCAGCACTTCTGGCGATACTTGCTATGTGGGTTATCCGCAAGATTCAGCGAAGGCAACAGGAGGAACAATGACATCTCCTCGGAAAGAGGTCGCCTTTGAGTTCAGTCGGAATCCCTTCCTAAGGAAGGTGGTATTCCAGCACAAAGAACCGGGACGGTATTTCTACCTTGAGTTCTGGCGCTTCACCAAGAAGCGAGTACGACGAATGTGTCTGTGGGATGGCTCTGCTTGGGTGAAGGTTCCTGATAGCGTTCTGGACATTGAGCCCAAGCACATGGAGTTGTTTAGGTCATACTCCGAGATTCTTCATATTGACTTGGATAGCCTACTAAATGAGCAAATCCATACGGCAAACAAAGAAACAGGAGATGTATGAACGACTTCCCTCCCCCGAACTCCCCACCCAATCCACCCAAAGGAGAGGTGGAACGAAAGCAATTCGCTAAGAAGGCAGGCTGTATCGGTGCTGGCATCGGTTTTATCGCCCCACTCGCCAATGGTGGACTTGTGATTGATGGAGTTGTCAATGGAGCCATATGGTTCGGCGTCGTCTACGGCGTTACTCGCCTTATTCAGCGGAATAAGAAGTGAGAGGCAAGAAGGTCAAGCAAGCACGGGTGGCTAGTGCCAGACTAGAAGAACAAGTCCTAGCGGGACTCGTTCGATGGTGGGACGAAGAAAAGGACAACTACACCTACAACGCCTGCATTCTTACCGCACGCATCACCAGCGATGTACTCAAGCACTTCGGACTCACCCACCGTGTCTCTGCCGTTACGTCGCTGGCTATGAATAAGGTGCGCTACGACAGGCTCACCTCGCTTGCCGAGGATGATGATGGTATGACCTTTCGTGATGGCGAATACGCATTGGGAGCCGCTGAGGGCAATGATGCAAAGACGGGACTCGGTGGTCATGTCATCGTACTGACAGCCAATGACCATGTTGTTGACTTCACGATGTCTCAGGTTGACCGCCCTGAGCATCAGATAGTTGCTGGTGATGCGAGAAGAATCACTAAGACAAAGGGCGCTTTCCGCAACTTCACGGGGCGGAACCAACTGACCCTTGACTTGGAGCAGGGCATCCTTTACTACTTCCCCGCCGACGACTTGGATTACACGGGCGCACCTGACTGGAGGCTCACCTACACCACAAGCAAGAAGGCAATCGCCTCAGTCTCGGAGTTTATCGCTACAGCAAAAGCGAATGCTTGACGCTACCCCACGCCCCGCTCTATTGTCCGGTTTATGGAGTTGTCGCGAGCAGAGTTGCGTTGGCTTACATCAGCCGTTGACATCTGCGAAGAGGCAACCCACAAACAATGGCGGGTCGGAGCAGTCCTCGTTCGTAGTGGGAACGTCCTCGCCACGGGTGTCAACCGCTATCGCAACGACCCATCTCAGGTCGAGTATGGGTATGTCTCATACCACGCAGAGGAAGTTGCCCTGCGCCGAGTCAGCGACCCCGAAGGCGCAACCATCTATGTTGCTCGCCTCACCAGAAGCGGGAAAATCGGGGCTGCCCGGCCATGTCGGAGATGTCAGGCACTACTCTTGGAGCATGGAGTCAGCGCTGCTGTCTGGACGGAACCCTCTGGCTGGGGCAAGCAAAGGCTGAATAGGCTGATTCATGAAGAACTCATCAGCGCAGACACCAGACACGCCTCGGCAATCCATCCTCTACTTGGCTGACGACGTACTGGTCTTTGATTTTCCTTATGACCCCGACCAAGTAAGTCAGGTGAAAGCACTACCCGGGGCTAAGTGGGACAAAGTTGGCAAGGTGTGGCGTCTCCCAATGTCAAGCCTGAAGCAAGTGCGTGACCTTGCCCTGAAGTGGAACTACGACATCTCCAACGAAGTCCTTGCTTTTGACCTTCCTGTTCACAGCAATCCCGGTGACGGTGTCTCCATTGAGGGTAAGTACCTCATGATGTCGTTCAGATACGACCCAGTAATGGTTCGGTCCGTCAAGCAGATACCTAGCGTGACGTGGGATGCCAAGACCAAGGCATGGAAAGCCCCGCTGACGTCGATAGAAAGCGTCATCAAGTGGGCGACAACATTCAAGCAACCAGTTCCCGACTATGTGCGAGCCGAGGCTGACCGCATCTCTGTCTCGCTGACTGAGATTCGTGAAGCAAGTCGTTCGGTTGATGCCGACATCTCCATACCTCGTCTACACGGAGAACTGCTTCCTTACCAGCGAGCGGGCGTTTCGTATGCGTCTCACACACGGCGCTCGTTCATTGCTGACGAAATGGGTTTGGGTAAGACAATCCAAGCGATGGCAACGCTTGAGCACATACATTCACAGTATGGAGATGACGAGACGAGTCCCGTTTATCCGGCTGTTGTTGTTTGCCCACCAAGTCTTGTTCTGAACTGGAAGAAGGAATACAACAAGTTCCTGCCTGACCTCATTGTGGAGACAGTTGCAAACCGCAAAGAGATTCCGATGTTCGGCACATACGACGTTTTGGTTATCGGCTACTCCAACATCACGGCATGGGAGAAGCAACTCTGCAACCACAACGCCTACGTCTTTGATGAAAGCCACTACTGCAAGTCCCGCGATACTCAACGCACGAAATCGGCAAAGAAGATGACTAAATCAAACAAGGATGCGGTTGTCCTGTGCCTGACCGGAACGCCAGTAACCAACCGTCCAGCCGAGTATGCGCCGCAGTTAGACATCATGGGTCAGTTGGACAAGTTTGGTGGTTTATGGGGCTTTTATCGTCGCTACTGCAACGCCTTCCAAGACAGGTGGGGTCAATGGCATCTGGAAGGCAACTCCAATCTGGAGGAACTGAACGACAAGTTGCGTGCGACCTGCTACATCCGGCGAACCAAAGACCAAGTGATGTCGGAGTTGCCACCCGTTCTCCACAGCGAAGTCACCGTAGACGGGACTGCGTCCATCATGAAGGAGTACAAAAAGGCAGAAGCCGACATTGTTGCCTACCTTGTGGAGCGAGCAAAGCAGATTGCCGAAGAACTTGGCGTGCCCGTCGGAGCCGCGACCGTCATGGCTCGCCTCAAAGCAGAGGCGAATGAACACCTTGTCAAGATGAGTGTCCTACGCAAGATTGCGGCTAAGGCAAAGATGGAAGTTGTTGAGGAGTGGGTGGATGCCCACATTGCCGATGGCAAGAAAGTCGTCATCGCAGCCCACCACCGAGAGATAGTTGACTCACTTGCCAATCGTTATGGCGGTCTCAAGATTCAGGGAGGAATGGACGTTGAGGCTGTTGAGGACGCAAAGCACAAGTTTCAGACCCTCCCCGTGGACAAGGCTCCAGTCATTGTCCTCTCCATCCAAGCCGCGAAGACGGGACATACGTTGACTGCGGCTCAAGATGTACTGTTCGTGGAGTTGCCATGGACGCCAGCCGATGTTGACCAGACCTACAGTCGCTGTCACCGCATTGGACAGAAGGGCTCCGTTACATCTACTTACATGCTGACGTCGGGAACCATTGACGAAGAAATCTATTCTTTGATTGCGAAGAAGCGGGCCGTTGTGGGCATGGCCACCGAGGGAGAGATTTCGTTCGTAGAGGACGATGCGTCTAGTCTCATTCTCAAACTTCTTGACATTTAGTGGTTGCAACAAAGTCTGTAAATTATCTCACAACAGTTGCGTGAAGTCTCGTTTATGACTAACTTTACTTCCGTTGACGTGGTGCCCATCAAGTCAACGTGGCGTTGAGCCCCCACTCCCCACCCCAGGGATGTCGGGGGCTCCGCTTATTTAGCGATTGGGCTGGCGGTTGTTGCGGTCTCGGTTGCGGGACTCGAGGAGGGTTTCTTTCTCGGGTCGCCATCCTGTTTGCATGACCTCACATGGCCAAGCCGACAAGTTAGTTGCGTACGCCACCCCGCAGACCGAGCAGTAGTCGGCAGTCCCGATGAACGACTCGCAAGCAAACTTCTGAGCGAGACTAACTGTCTCCCACTTGTGGCCCCTGATGTTAGCCCACTTCTCTTCCGGCGAGATATCTGGAGATTTATCTATCCAGATATTCATTTCCATCCAACGAGTACTCACTGAGGGCCCTCAATGATGTCGTCCTCTTCTTCCTCAATAACTTCATTAACGATGGCGCGTGCGTACTTCTTTCTCAATCGCCAAATCTTCTTGTTCAACTCAATGATGGACTCCGTGTTCCGAGCCTTGTGAACAATCTCGGAATCGTAAGTCCCGTGTGACAAGAACATGGCGTTATCAAAGTCTGCTTGCTCAAAGATAATGTCAGAAATCCAGTTGGCTTTCCGGTCGATTTCCATCATGAGTGCACATAGACCTTCGTGCCCAAAGTCGGAAAAGACCTTCGCAACAACGAGAGAGCACAGATGGTCGCGGAAGAGAATCTCTGGATTGCTGTTCTGGGACATGAAGTCGCCAAGGAACTCAATCAGTTCGCTACGGGACATCTCTGCGTCAAAGTCATCAGGTTCCATAGCACGTCCTTTTGTGGGGGCACGCCAAGTGCATACCCCATTCTCTCACGACTTTGGGTCAGAAAAAGGAAAGAACGGCATTCTGTGCGTCCTGCTTCTTCTTGGTTACCCATGAGTTGGGGTCCATAGAAGACTGCGCACGCTCTGAGGCCTTCGCATCTCGATAGTGGTCAAGGTATTCCGCGATTGTGTTGTATGCGGCCCATCCGTTGTAGCCGTATCCACCACCGTTCTTCGTTGATGGGTACAAACCTCTCACCAAAGTGATGATGTCTTCGCGATTCTTCTTCTGTCGGTCGGTCTCATCCTTGCGCTTCGGGAAAACGGAATTGACAATGGTGTCAAATCGTGCCGAACTCTCAGGGACAGGAATGGAAAGCATTCTCTCGGCGGTGGTGCGGAACTCATCAGCCCAAGCCGTAGAGAAGTTCAGAACCTCTTGAGCGTGCTCGATGGCGTTGTCCTGATTACGGGTGTGGCGAGCGGTAAAGACTCGCAAGGCGGCGCTCATACCGGCATTGACGGTGTTCTTGCAGACCGCACGGATGGAAGTGTTGGCGTAGGTGATGGGCGTCTTGCCGTCGTGACCGTTGCGGACAAGCAAGTAGCGCTCAATGTGGTCGTTCACTCCCAGAGGGTCAATGATGAGTTGTCCGAGGTCAATCGAAGCGAAGAACTCACGACCACCATTGAGGACTCCGCAGGTGTCCACCACAGCATCGCCCCTGCTTGCCCCCACGATGTCAAGGGCACGACCAATACAATCAGCGTTCTGCTGAACGACGTAGCGAGTCCCGACCGTCGACAATGCGTCAAATGTGCCATCGCTATTGACACGAACGGTTGCCCGACTGTCCTCAATCTCCAATGGGATATCTGCCCCATCGGCATTCTGGGTCATGATGACCCTACCGAACTCATCTAGGGCAACGACTCGGGTGAGTACGACGGTGAAGTCGGCTTCTGCGGCTCGCAGCATCTCCTCTGCCGTACGCAGGCCCTTCATCGGTGTTCCGAGACGGTGCCACGGGACTTCGTGGTCCGCGTAGGCCATCCGAACCTTGCCCTCTTTGGTTGTATCTAGTCCGTGCGACATTGCTTTCTCCTTCTGGATAAATCTCTTGAGGAAAGAATAGCGCCCCCCCGTGTGCGCAACAACCTCTGGTCAGATTTTTCTGAAAGTGGTCACCGACCACTTTCGTCCCGAAGTCCGAGGGGGGAGGCAAGTCTGAAACCGGCATTGTGTCGCTCAAGTTCGGCCTCTCCGCCCCAGACCCCGTATTCGCGGTTATCGCGAGCGTAATCACGACACTGCTCTGATACTGGGCAGACGCGACACATGGCCTTGGCAAGCAATTCACGCCTAACTCGCGCTTGTGGTCTTTCTCCGTACGGGGCAAAAAAGACGCTGGTCTTTCCTCGGCAAATGGCGTACGTCATCCATGAGGTGCTGGGTGGCTTGATGATGGTAGTAATTTCATCCATAGGGCCATTGTAATGAGCGACCCCAAAAAACGCAAGCAATTTTCACACTAAACCAAAGAAATTTGTAAGAAGTTTCTCAGTCCTTGGAAATATTGCTTGTGAGCAGGTCATTCTCGTTCTTGAGGGCGCTCCATTGCTTGCGCCAGAAATCCCGTTCCTCTTCCGCATCCCACAGTTTCGGGGCAGAAGCCAGTCTCCAGGCGAGGTAACCAGTAGCCACACCAGCCAAATAAAAAAGCAAGCACATAACGCCTCCCTGTCAAGGTAAGAAGAAAGCAATAACCCGCAAATATTACACTGCTGAGGCACCAGCAGGGGTTACTTATCTGATTTTATCTAACAGGAGAGTTGATGGCTCTTTTGAGATGTTCGTACACAGTGATTCTGGAGACATGCGCTCGTGAGCAGAATGACTCAACTGAATCACGCATATCAAAGTAACCGATTGAGTAGAGGAACTCCACTGCCCGACGGCGCTCATCCACCCTCAACTCATCGAGGCCAGTCCCGATTGACGCCTCGTACTCGTCCAGAACGGCGTCGATGATGCGAGTCAGGTTCGTGAGCCGAGTGGAGCCAATGGTGATTGAGAAATCTTCCATCCCGTAAACCTAGCACCGTGTAGCCCATGGGCGCCAGCCGCACTTATTGCGCTCTTGGCTGTAGTTCCACATGGCAAGTCCGGCACGAAGGTTGGTCTCGGGGTTGTAAAGGTCATCACAATTGCGGAGGATTCCCTTGGCCTGAAGCCAACCGCTTGGGTTGTACTTATTCTTTCGGCACCAGTAACCGTTGATTTGCATCAAGCCACGGCTTCCGCCGTTAGGGTCGGTTTTGTTGAATGAGTTGATGTTGCACCGGCTTTCCCGATGAAGGACGTAACTCAACTTGGGCCATTGGGCCTCCGACCAGCCGACAGCAATAGCAAGGTCGTGCCACTCCCCACACTTGCCGTACATGAGCCTCGCTAGTCCCGTCCAGTCAACCCCAGAAAGGTCAATGGGCGGAGCACCGTTAGTGGGGTTGACGGCTTTCGCCTTATCCCAATCAACCCCACAGGTTGAAACAGCAACGACCATAATGGTGAGGAAAATGCCAATAACGAATCGTCGTGCGTTCTTCATGATGTCCCCCTATCACTTGCACGGGCGTGACCAAGGAATAAAGCCACAGCCCTTTCTGTCCTCGTACCATCTGTACATTTCCCAACCCCAAGCGAAGTTGTAGCGAGGGTCGTTGACGACCGTCCAGTCGCCGTACTTGGCCTCAATGTCGTCAAGCCAGACTTGGTTGATTTGGAGTGGACCACGGTCATGGCCGTTGAAGTTCTTGTGGCCGTCAATGATGTTCAGGCATCGGGACTCCGACCAGACTTCCCAGAGAAGTTCGGGAAGCACCTCAATGGGCCAACCAGCCTCGTAGGCGGTCTGTGCCCACTCTTGGCAAGGCACGTTGGCAGGGATTCCAGCAACGAAAGAAAAGAATCCCTCAGGGAGTGTTACGACGGTTGTGGTCGTCGTGGGCGCAACAGTTGTTGGCGGTGTCGTTGTTGTAACGGCACGAGCAACGGTTGTTGTCGTTGTGGACACTACGCTGAGTTCCTCCTTCCCAGGGGCGCTGGCTCTGATTGTGATGCCAAGGGTGATTACAAGAACGGGAAAAAGAAGTCTTAGCGGATTTTTCATGTGTCTCCAGTGTTCGTCGGATACGGCTGGAGACTCAGTCTCCTCATGGGAACCCTAGCGACCCCCATCCATAAATATTACCATTTGATGATGAATGTTGTAACAAAGAACTGAAAGTTCTAATTTACGAGGGCATTTGCCCGATTATTCAGACAAATTGTCCGTCTGCCGGAGGGGTTCCTCTTCGGTCAGTTGCACGATTTCCGAGTTCCAATAATGCGACACGAATTGCCAAGTCTCGTCAAGGGTCTTGATTTTCACCGTGATGGTGTCTCCGTCAGTCCCGACGACTTCGAGCGATAGCGACTTGATAAGACAATCGGCTACTTCGTCTCCAATTTCCTCATTCTCGACAATCTCCTCCTTCGTGAGAGTGCCGGTGTCGTTGAGGTCTTGATACACCGACGAGATGTGCCGGATGATTTTCAACAATTCCAATTCGTGTGCCATGGCGCGTCCTTTCGCAGTGAACGAAACCTAGCCCATGTCGGGCTCGTTGTCAAGGAAGAAAAAAAAAGATGTCGGAATGGTTGACGACCCCCGTGTGACCTGTGCTACGTTCGCACTACCAGATTGGGGCGTGCCCCAAAAGACAAGGAGAGTTATGAGTCAGTCAGCAACGACGATTATCGGGAACGTCACGGACGACCCGAAACTTATGTTCACGGGAGAAGGAACCCCCCGCCTGAACTTCGGAGTGGCAGTCAACTACTACTACACCGATGCCAAGGGCGAGAAGCAAGAGAAGGTTTCCTTCATCAACGTGACCGCATGGCGCTACCTAGCCGAGGATTCGGCAAACGTCCTCGAGAAGGGCGTTGGCGTTATTGTCAGCGGACGCTTGGAACAGCGTTCGTGGGACGACAAGGAGACCGGACAGAAGCGGTCGGTTGTGGAAATCACTGCCGACAATATTGGCGTACTCACTCGCTCCATCGAGTCTTTTGAGCGCAAGCGTCGCAACCCCGAGGGTGGAGCCCCGGGCAAGAAGGCTGTCTCTCCTCGCCAAGCCCAACAGCGTCAGACCGTGCCCAACATCACCGACGAAGAGGAGCCCTTCTGATGGACACCAAGCAAGGTCGGGGTCGCCCCCGCATCAACCCACAGGAAGGCTCACGCCGAGTCACCCTCACCTTCCCAGAGTCACTCATTGACCGGCTGGCAGATGAGGCCAAGGGACGGGGCATCTCGTTCGCCGCTTTGGTGCGCGAAAAGATTTCCTGAGAAAGTCTGCCGATAAGCGCTCCCCGTGAGGGCGCTCGGCACGAGAAGTGTCGCTACATAACGCGACATCAGGAGAGACGCTTTCTCCGCAAAGACCCACCCCACTGTCGGGGGTGGGTTTTTTGTTGTATCCCCAACTTGCAAACACTGACGAAGTATTGTCTCGACGATGGAGGAGAGACGACAAGCACCCAAGCGCGAGGTGAAGGAGATTCTTCGTGTCGGCTCATGGGGCAACGTGCGCTACCAACATGTTCTTGAGTGTGGGCACAGCGAATACAAGCCCCGTGCTTCAAGAGCGACTCGGCTCGCTTGTCTCTGGTGTGTCAAAGCCATCGAGCGAGAAGAAGAACTGCGAGAATTGAATCCTCCTGTTCCGGCAATGATTGCGGAGTACGAAGAAGACAACTCTGCGTCATCGGAGATTCGCATCAGTCGAGTGCGTGCTTCGCTTGCGGCAAAGATGAAGGTCCCGCTAGAAGCCATCGAGATTGTTGCTTCGGAGAATCGTGGTGTGCTAGAAATAAAGGCTGCGTATGTGTTCTTGTCTGCTGGGGACATCAGCAGGCTCGTGGGGAAAGGGGAATGAAATGACTACACCTCCGCAAGGCGGGGCTTGCAAGGGGAAGCCAACCGAATGGTGGTATCCGTGTGCGAACAATCGTGATTCAGCCAAACAGCGACAAGAGGCTCGCGAGGGCGCGTCCAAGGCAATCAGGATTTGTAATTCCTGTGCCATCCGTGAGGAGTGTCTTGCGTACTCATTGGAGTGGGAACCAGTCGGAATCTGGGGAGGAATCCCCGAAGGCCTTAGGGAGAAGATGCGACGCCGGATGGGGATAAGGATTCTCCGCCCAACGCTCGCTGATGTCCTGGGGTATCCGTCCCGTGTTTGAGCACACTTCCGAACTTCTCGCTCGTTTGGATGGGGTTGTCAAGACCGGCAATGGCTGGGACGCAAAGTGCCCATGTCGCAATGACGACAGCATTCCATCTTTGTCCGTTCACGAGAAGCCAACTGGCCAAATCCTCGTGTATTGCCACAGAGGGGGCGGGTGCAATGCGTCGCAAATTTGTGACTCGCTAGGAATCAGCATGGCCGACCTCATGCCTCCATCGGAAATGGCCCATGCCATTGACACCTACCCAACAATAAAGTCCTCAACGTATAACGGTGGCGGAAAGGAAAAGAAGAAACTCCGATTCGTCGCTGAGTACAACTACTTTGACGAAAACGGGACTCTCTCTTTCCAGAAGCGCCGGTTCGTGGACGAAGATGGTCGTAAGACATTTCGCCAACGTCGCCCTGACGGACAGGGTGGCTGGATTGGCACATTGGGAAGCATTCCTCGCATTCTCTACAACCTGCCAAATGTTCTCAAAGCAAAAGAGAAGGGTGAGGAGATTTGGGTCGTTGAGGGAGAGAAGGACGCAGACACCCTGAACTCCATGGGTGTCGTAGCCACCACTATGCCCAATGGCGCTGGCTCATGGAGCGACATCCACACCGAAGTACTCGCCGGAGCAGTCGTGCTGGTTATTGCCGACAACGATGAGCCGGGACGTAAGCACGCCGCCCATGTTCTCGGCGAACTCGCCAAAGCGGGATGCGATGTTCAGGCGTACGCCCCACCGCGGTGTAAGGACATCTCCGACTTCATTGCCGATGGTGGAAACACAGAGGAACTTGTTCGCTTCATCCCATCCGAAGAAGACCAAGCCCCGATGGTTGCCGAAGAACATCTGGATAGCGAAGACGAGTATGAGGAGGAGGTCAGAGGCATTCCTCGTGTCAACAGCGACGAGACTGTTGAGAAACTCAAGGAACTTCTTGAGCGTTCTGACATCTCCACAGCAACCCTCATTACGAGGGCATCGGCAATCATTGGTTCTGCAACGGCACAGATGCCCCTCAATCAGGGGCGACTCGTCAACTGGGACCACTTCGTCAGCGAAACTGACGTAGATAACTACGACTGGCTAATCCCGGGACTCCTCGAGCGACGAGAGCGAGTCATTGTGGTTGCGGCGGAGGGCGTGGGCAAGCGTGCTGCACTAACTAGCGGCATACCTACTCCTTCTGGTTGGACGACACTCAGGGACATATCTGTTGGTGATACCGTCATTGACCGTTTCGGCAACCCGGTCAAGGTCACCTACATCAGCCCCGTGGAAGCAAACCCAGATGCCTACAGAGTGACATTCTCTGACGGGAACTTTATTGATGCCGATGCCGAGCATCAGTGGTACACGGAAACACTTAATGAGCGAGAGAAGAGGAAACTTGGCGGTGTTCGCACAACTAAGGAAATTCTCGACACACTCATTTCCAACAGGAGCACAAAAGCACTCAACCACGCCATTCCGACAACGATGCCCCTAAATCTCCCCGAAGCGAAACTCCCCATTCCTCCATACACATTGGGCGCATGGCTGGGAGACGGGACTTCTGCCGATGGTTCCATCTGCTCCGAGGATGATGAGGTACTTGAGGGAATCCGCAATGACGGGTATTCCGTTCGCAAGAGGGAATCAACACCAAACATCTATGGAATTCTTGGCCTGCAGGCGCAACTAAAAGAACACGGCCTATTCAAGAATAAGCATATTCCCGCCGTCTATGCACGTGCATCATATGAGCAACGTCTTGCCCTCGTTCAGGGGTTGATGGACACCGATGGATACATTGCCACCAATGGCTTGTGTGAGTTCTCTGTCACGGATGCCGAATTGGCAAAGTGGTTCCTTGACCTCATACAAACCCTTGGCATTAAAGCAACGATGCATGAAGGTGATGCCAAACTTTACGGACGAGTGACCGGGCGAAGGTACAGAATCTCCTTTAAGACCGATATTCCTGTGTGCAGACTCAAGCGTAAAGTAGAACGGCTCCCAAAAAAACTGAAGACTCGTCGGTCGCTGTACCGCTACATCGTGTCCGTGGAGAAGATTGACCCCGTACCCATGAGATGCATCTCCGTTGATGGTCCCGACAACACATACCTAATAGGTGATGCATATATCCCCACACACAACACGATGCTTGCTAGGCAGGTGGCTATCACTACTGCGTGTGGCGTCCAACCCTTCTCATTCCAACGAATGGCCCCCATCACAACGCTGACCATTGACTTGGAGAACCCCGAACGAATCATTCGTCGCTCAACGAGAACCATCATGGGTGCATCCAAGGCGCTGGGCTACTGCTTGGAGCCCCGTGCTCACTTGGTCATCAAGCCGGACGGACTGAACCTGCTTGACATATCTGACAAGTTGCTGTTGGAGTCCTACATGGAGCAAATCAAACCAGACATGCTCATCTTGGGCCCTTTGTACAAAGCCTTCCTTGACCCCGGCAACAAAACCTCAGAAGCAGTTGCCATTGAGGTCGTCAAATACCTAGACACACTGCGCGTGTACTTTGACTGCGCTCTGTGGTTGGAGCACCACGCTCCGTTGGGTGAGTCGCAGACGTCCCGCAATCTACGCCCCTTCGGTTCTGCCGTGTGGTCACGATGGCCCGAGTTTGGACTTGCTCTCCAGCCAGACCCTACTGCTGTGGGAGAATATGTATACGACGTAAAGCATTTTCGTGGAGAAAGAGACGAGCGTTATTGGCCTGTCAAGATGAGACGTGGAAAATCTGGCAAGTGGCCTTTTGAGACCATCGAGTATAAGAAGGTTGGAGATGGCGGACCGTAATCCTCAAGTAATGACAAAGGAGTTCCTTGCAGAACGGGACCTCCGCATCTTCAAGCAACGCCAAGCCGGTGTCCCCATTACCGACATCGCAAAACGCTTTGGCGTAACTACCTCGGTTGTCAATAAGGCAATCCAGAGACAGTTGGAGAAGTTGAATAGGGAAGCATTCTTGGCATTCCCCGAGGTTCTCCGTATGGAACTTGAACGACTTGACAGTCTTCAATCCGCAATCTGGCCCCTGACACAACACCGGAAGGTGACCTTGGACGACGGGAGCGAAGTGACCGTTGAGCCGGACCTCAAGGCCATTCAGCAGGTTCTGTCCATCATGACCGCACGTTCTAAGTTGTTGGGCCTTGAGCAGAACAACGTCAGCATCCAAATGGACGTCAACTCAAAGCAGGAAATCAAGGCGTCACTTGCCGGGGCTACCGAAAGACTTGCCGTTGATGCCTTTGACCCCGAGGTTGAGGCACGGGCGCTTCTGGAACTCATGGGGCGTACTGGGGTCATCCCAGCCGATGTGGTGTCTGGAATCCTTGGTCAGCAATTATCAGAACCCTCCCCTCAACCAATTCTTGCTGAGTTAGTATCGGGTGAGGAGGCAGACGATAATGAGCAATACGTGGAGTGAGGATGCGGCCCAAGAGCCAGCCCCGCAGAATCAGGACAACCTAAAAGTTGCCGTAGATAAAATTGCCGAGACGATGGACATGACCGTGTCTACCCTCGTTGGCGATGATGGCCCAACAACCAAGCAAGTAATTGTTCGTACAACTGACGATGACCACGAGAGATGGAAGCGTGCGTCTCAGCGGGACGGAAAGAGTATGTCTCAGTTCATCCGAGAGGCAGTGAACGCTCGTGTTTCAGACATTCTTGACTGCCAGCACCCCATCAACATGCGTCGCTACTACCCGTGGGCAGAATTTTGCCTGAAGTGTAACTCACGCCTCCGAGGCTGATTCTTCCGTAAAGTCAGCAACCGAGCCCCGTGCTCGAGTTACGAGGGAGCGAACATCTTCTTCGGCAATTCCGATTACTTCGGCAATGTCGGAATACTCCATGTTCATGGCATCTCTCATAACAAATGCCTGTCGCTGTTCTTCTGGGAGCGACTTGATGGCGAGGGTCAATTCTTCCCATGCTTTACGTTGGTGAGCCAACGCGGTCTTGTTTTCCATGCCCGCACACTAGCACGAGCGGGGCCTACTACCGGTTGCGTCCTTGCCCACGATAGGGCTTTTTGTAATTCTTGGAGGACTTCAACTGGGAGGTTCCACGCTTGGCATGGACACCCTTGCGGCTAACCGACTCCTCAATGACGACGACCGAGGGGGAAGATGATTTGACTGTCTTCTTTTGGGGTGATGCTTTAGCCATACCCCATTGTAGTCGATTGACTGGAGTCCCGAATGCAGGGGTTCACCCCTCCCCCACGATGCGCATGGACACGCATCTGTCGCCGAGACATGAGCCCGACACCCATGGCTGGCCAAGAGGGAAGGGGAGGACGACTCCTACGGCCGAAAGGAGGTGACCGGCAGGCTCCCTGCTGTCGTCCTTATGCGACAGTCAGGGTAGCACAGTCCCGTGTTGGGTGGGTACGGACTCGTCACTTATTGCCCTTTGCCCGATTGTGCTTGATGCAAAGCATCTCACAATTTTCCAACGTAGTGGAACCGCCAGTGCTCCAAGCAGTCACATGGTCGGCGTCCATCTCGTCACGCTTGTAAATCTTCTTATTGAGGGCCGTTGTACCCATTGCGCAGTGAGAGCAGTTGGAGTGACCAGCCTCTTGCGCTAGGCGAGTTTGCGCCCCATAGGCAATCTTCTTGGTCGCCTCATCAAAGTAGCGAACCTCAAGTAGTTGGGGAGTCTTCTTCCCGCCCAGCACATACTCCCAGATTCCCTTCTTATTTGTGACGTGAACATCCTCCAGAAGTCCCGCGACATCAACATCGAGTTCATCGGGGTTGTAGCCAGTGTGATGATATTCCCTGTACAGGGAACCCCAATCAATACCCTTCTGCTCTTTGTGAACCGACTTGAATATCGTGTTCACCCAGTTGATGACTGAGTCAAAATACGCGACGATTTCGGTGATGTCGGCATCATGACGATGCTTGTTCATGTAGGCGGCAACATCGCCCGACGCATCATCTTTCTTGCTCACCCACTTGAGGGCGCACGACAAATAGTCCTGACGATTGGCCTGACCCTTGATGTAGGTTGCCCAGATGTTTGGCACGGCCCTGCTGTTGCTGAACTTTGCCTTGGCAAGAGTAACGAACTGTCCCGAATATACGGCATTCAGCACCTCTTGCTGGTTTACCTGAATGCCTGCGATATTCACAATCTGAAACCATTCCTTGATTTCGGTTTCTGTTCCTTCGCATTCGTAAGCAAGAATCTCCGTATTCAAGATAAGTTCTTGCTTGTCCTCGGGCATTGTGGAGAAATCCCACGGCCCAACCTTGTCCTTTAGGTACGAGAACTCGCCCCGCACAAACCTGCCGATGCTCGTAATGCGTTGCTGTCCATCCAGTACCTCGAGCCTCCCGTCGTCGGTCTTGACAAAGTAGACCAACCCCAAGGGGAATCCTCTCAGGATGGAGTCAATCACGCCGATGTCCTGCTTCTGCTCCGCATATAGGTAGTTCCGCTGGTACTCGGGCTGAATCGTCAAGCGCCCATTTAGTCCGAACAGACCCTTCCCCTCAAAGTCATCGTACGAGAATCCCTCGACTAATTCCTTGACGGTATATGTCTTGAGTTGCGTTTTCACTTGCTCTCCCTTTTTTCGATGTCGTATTCGTATCGGTCGTCGTCAGAAGTGACCCACTTGGCGGCGTCTTCTACATCCCACTTCCTCGTGTTCACTAGACGCTCAATGAGTGTGCCACTCTTGGTGGTAAATGATGGGTCAAACAAACGCACCCTGTTGTTCGGTTGTATTGCGAAGTTTCCGTCATCTCGTTCAATCACATGGCCACACTTGTGTTGCCCCGGATTCACAGAGAAGCCTGCGTTGATTACGTTGTCATCGGGTGCGTGCCAGTCAAGAGTGAACAGGTACTTCCCATTCACGAACTCACCAGAACGAGCAACGTAGGTCATTCGCATGTTTCTCATAGCCTGAAACTCAGTCACCGAAACATTCTGCGAGAACGAGTTCCAGAGAACGAGTTCATGGATGTCAACCTCTGGCGA
>Ga0169931_10004812_pt1 | contig 20860 bp, 21 predicted proteins | sample Kivu_15m_20L_FD_129675 | JGI IMG/M metagenome (GOLD analysis project Ga0169931, IMG submission 129675) | Freshwater microbial communities from Lake Kivu, Western Province, Rwanda to study Microbial Dark Matter (Phase II) - Kivu_15m_20L... | ecosystem: Environmental > Aquatic > Freshwater > Lake... | reverse complement strand
GAGGTATAGTGGGAGTGCAGGTGGATCGGGACCTTCACCGCGCTCTTGAGGCGCTTGATGAGGTGGTAGGCCTCCATCGGCTCCAGCAGGCCGGCCATGTCTTTGACGCAGAGCGTATCGGTGCCGAGGTCTTCGAGCTGCTTGGCCATGCTCACAAACCGGTCGATGGTGTGGACCGGGCTGACCGTATAACTGATAGCCGCTTCGACATGCTTGCCGCAGGCTTTGACCTCGCGAATGGCGCGGTCCATGTTGCGCACGTCGTTCAGGGCGTCGAAGATGCGGAAGACGTCGATGCCGTTGGCGGCGGAGCGTTCGATGAACCGCTCCAGCACGTCGTCGGCATAGTGCCGGTAGCCCACGAGGTTCTGCCCGCGCAGCAGCATTTGGAGCCGCGTATTGGGCATGGCGGCGCGAAGGGCCCGGAGGCGCTCCCAGGGATCTTCCTTGAGAAAGCGCAAGCAGGTGTCGAACGTGGCGCCGCCCCAGACCTCCAGGGACCAGTAGCCGACGGCATCGAGCTTTTGCGCGATGGGCAGCATGTCCTCGGTGCGCATGCGTGTGGCGAGGAGCGATTGGTGCCCGTCACGCAGGGCGACATCGGTAATCAGGACCTTGTGGCCGGGCGAGGGCTGGAGCTGCACCTCCGCCGGTTTGGCCGCCTTCGTGCGCGAGGTGCGCACGACCGGTCCCCGCGCGGGTTTCTTGGCTGTGGTTTTTTTCGATTTGGTTGTGCGTCGTGCGGCCATCGTCGTTGCGTGCTCTCGGGTTAACGGTCTCGTGTTCGGATATTGCGTGCGGGCCGGTTAGAGCCCTTCGTAGGCGGCAATGGCCGCAGCAATCGCCAGGACTAAGTCCTCGGGCTGTTCGAGCTCATCATAGTTATAGAGATCGGGGTGCGTGTCCAAATAGGAGGTGTCGAACCGTCCGGCCAGGAAGTCGGGATCCTGCATGATCGCGCTCATGAAGGGGATCGTGGTTTTGACGCCCCGCAAGACATATTCCCCTAAGGACCGGCGCATGCGGCTGACGGTTTCTTCCCAGGTGCGGCCGCGCACGGTGAGCTTGGCCAAGAGGGCGTCGTAGTATGGGGAGACCGTATAGTCCTTATAGACCGCGCCGTCGATGCGGACGCCGATGCCGCCCGGTGAGAGATAGGCGGTGATCGTCCCCGTGCAAGGCCGGAAGTTATTGCGCGGATCTTCGGCATTGATCCGGCATTGGATGGCATGGCCCTGCAAGATGACATCCGACTGCTGGATCTCCAGCGGTTTGCCGGCCGCGATGGAAATTTGATTGCGCACGATGTCGATGGCGGTGATCTGTTCGGTCACCGTATGTTCCACCTGAATGCGCGGGTTCATTTCCATGAAGTAGTACCGGCCATCCTGATCCAGCAGGAATTCGATGGTGCCGGCATTGTCATAGGACACGGCCCTGGCGATCTTGATGGCGGCCTCGCCCATCTCGGCCCGCAAGCGCGGGGTGAGAATCAGCGAGGGCGCGATTTCGATCAGTTTTTGATGGCGCCGTTGGATCGAGCAGTCTCGCTCACCGAGATGGATGATGTTGCCATGCTTGTCGGCGAGGATTTGGAACTCGATATGGTGGGGCCGTTCGACGCATTTTTCCAGGAACACGGCGCCGTCGCCGAAGGCCGCGAGGGCTTCGCGGGAGGCGCCTTCCATGTTCTCGCGCAGTTCGGCGTCGGTGCGCACGACGCGCAAGCCGCGCCCGCCTCCGCCGGCGCTGGCCTTGATCATCACGGGATAGCCGACCTCCTTGGCAAACGCCAAGGCCTCCTTCACATCGGTGACGCCGCCTTCAGTGCCGGGGACAACCGGGACATTGATGGACTTGGCCAGGTCGCGCGCTTTGATCTTGCTGCCCATGGCATTGATCGCTTCGGGCGATGGGCCGATGAAGGTGATGCCGGAGTTATGGCACATCTGAGCGAACTCGGCGTTTTCAGAGAGAAATCCGTAGCCGGGGTGAATGGCGTCGGCGCCGATCCGGAGCGCCAGATCGACGATCTGCTGTTTATCGAGGAAGCCTTTGACCGGGCCGGGGCCGACCAGATAGGCCTCGTCGGCCTTTTTGACGTAAATGCCGGTCGAGTCGGCCTCGGAATAGATCGCCGCGGTCGCGATATCGAGTTCGCGGCAGGCGCGGATGATGCGCATGGCGATTTCGCCGCGATTGGCAATGAGAATTTTCTTAAACATGAGTGTGCTGGCCTGGGCCACAACAAACCTCGCACAGGGTCAATCCGGCGCAAGGGAGCGCGTAACCTAGCATAGACTCAAAAGTCCTGTCGAGGGATCGGGGGCGTGAAAGGGGGGTGGTTGGTGGCGATCCGGGGAGAGGCGATGCGCCTCTCCCCGGGCGAGAGACAAACAGATTTCCGCTACTTGGCTTGGACGAGGAAGGCCTTGGAGCGGGCGTTGCCGCCGCCGGCGACGACGTCGATGAAGGACATGCCCGCTTTCACATCAGGGACCGTGGCTTCAATGGTGGTGTCGTTGACGAAGGTGTACTCGATTTTGGCTGGCCCCGCCGCGCTGAAGGCGACCCCGTGGAAGCATTCTTTGGCTCCGAAATTCTCGCCTTTGATCGTGACCTTCTGGCCGGGCTTGGCTTCATCCGGTTCGACCTTGAAGATCTTGGGCCGTTTGCTCCGGTCACAGACGGGATCCTGCTCAACCTTGGCGGAGCCCGATCCCTTGATCGACTCCATATCATAGAGGGTGAAGCCGGCCCCTTCCACGATGGCGCCGACCGGTTCTTCGGCCTGTGCCGAGACTGCCATGAGGGGGAGCGTGAGAAGTGAACCGATAAGAGCGAATGACCAGACGGCACGCATGAGGACCTCCTTCGATAAGGGGCTACTGACCGGGCATGGGCACATAGGTTTCCGCGATGATGGCTTGCCCAGGGGGCGACAGGGCGAACTGGGCAAAGGCGTCGATCAACGGGTTTGGCTCTTTCTTCGAGAGCAGCAGAACCGGCCGGCGGAGCGGATACCGCCCGTCTCGCACGGTCGGGGCCTGGGGCTCGACTTTATCCACTGGCAGCAAGCGGACAGCGACGCCGGTGGAGACGACGGACAGCCCGGTGCTCATGGAAATGTAGGCCACGGCAGAGAGGGGTGGCAGCGTGCCGACCACGGTTTTGACGACCTTTTCATCCCCGCCAATGAGTTTGGCGGAGTCGGGAATTTTCCCGGCGATGCCGAGGTGCGCTTCAAAGGCCTCCCGGATGTTCTGGTTGCGGGGGCGGTTGATGAGGAGAATTTTCGTGTCCGGCCCGCCGAGCTCCGACCAGTCAGTGACGGCGCCGGAGAAAATATCGGCCACCTGCTGCTTGGTCAGTTCTTTCGTGAAGTTGGACAGATGCACCAGGATGCCGATGCCGTCCCAGCCGATCTGTCTGGCGGCCAAGGAAGGATCTTCCGCGCCGGTGATGGCGATCTGGGCTTGGCCGGACTTCACGAGATCGATGGGCTTGGAGTGATCCTCCCACAATAGATCGACATAGGCGCGGGGATTGGTCTTTTCAAAGGCATGCGCCAGGGCTTCCAGGGTCGTGAGTTCCGGGCCGTTTCCGGCGATGACCAGACTGCCGGACACCTCTGCCCGCGGTGACGGGGGGGCGGCCATTGCGCCCATGAGGAGGATGCCACAGGCGAGCAGCAGTCGGGCGATCATGCCACATCCTTTCTTTTGATCGGGTGCCGGAAAAGCGGCGACAGCGAGTCTCGGCGCATGGGTTACATTCCAGCGTCCGGGCCAGCGCCAGGGATGGGATTGGAGTCGGATGAGGTGTTGGGCTGGGGCACGTTGCGTTTGGCGTTCAGCGGAGGCAGCTTGGCGAATTTATCCATGCGTTCGTTGATCATGGACTTGGCTTTCAGCTCGGCAAAGCCCGGCTTGTGATCGCCTTTGATGGTCGAGGCAAAGGATGAAAGCAGCCGGGTGGCTTCTTGGGCATGGCAGAAGGGACATTCCGTATCTTCTACCCGCGCGTGGACGGATTGAGTCGCCTCGAAGGATTTCTCGCACTTTCCGCAACGGTATTCGTAGACAGGCATGGCCGCAGTCCCTTTCTCTTCCCATTCCAGCGGCCGGTCTGTTCGGCACGACGCGCTCTTGACCGGCCGATAAACTTTGTCTTATTGTAGCATAACCATATAGTTGAACCGCCAGTGTGAATCAGAGGAGGCTGTCGATGTCAGTGTTGATTCGGAAGTACAAAGGCAACAACGGGGTCATGCAGGAAGAGCGGATCGATGACGAGGATCGGATCGAGCGATACATGCGCCTCTTTGACAAGGACGATGTGAAGAAGCTGGAGACCGGTGTCAAGGTGTTCATCGAAAAGGACGAATGGCAACTCGTTCCTTAACCTCCGCGCAAGCCGTCACGGGATGGGGCGCAGCCGGGTGACCGCCGTTACGGCCCGCCCCATCCTCACACCTCTTACTCTCTGATTGGTTTCCATGACGTACTGGGTTCATATCGCCCGCTCCATTGACCGGGTGACGCTGCACAAAGACCGCTGCTCGGAAGTGCCCTCGAACGTCTCCCACAGTGATTTCTGGGAGGGGGGCTGGTTCGATTATCCCGATAAGGAGCGCGCGCTCAGGGCGATGGAGCAGGCCGGGACGACCTTCCAGCGCCGCTGCAACTTGTGCAAACCGTAACGTTGTGACGGGTGATGCGTGACGAGTGGGCGAGATATGTGACGATCCGTCGGGGTTCCTTTCGCCTTGCTCCGCACTGATTACCGGTCACTCTTCACCGATCACGCACCCCCATTTCCATGCCACGACTTGCGCTGCTATTAACCACCCTCATCTGGGGCGCGACATTTCCTGCCACGAAGGCCGTGCTTGACCAAATCCCTCCACTCTCGTTCTTGTTTTTACGATTTGTCTTAGGCGCGGCGCTGGTGGGAATCTGTGTGCTGCTGATGGCCCGGCGTCTGTCGTGCGACCGGGCGGTGCTGCGGGCCAGCGCCATTGCAACCGGCTGGTTGTTTCTCGGCTACGTGCTCCAGACGGTCGGATTGGGCTACACGAGCGCCTCGAATTCCGCGTTTATCACGACCCTCTATGTGGTGTTTGTGCCGTTGATTCTGCGCCGGTTCGGGCTGCGGTCCTGGCTGGCCACCGGGATTGCGACGGCGGGGCTCTGGTGTTTGGTGCGGCCGACGGCGGCCGTGAATCTTGGCGATCTGCTGACGCTCGGGTGCGCGCTGGCGTTTGCCGCGCATATGGCTTGTCTGGAGCGGTTTACCCGCGAGGTGGATGTCACGTCACTGTTTGCCTGGCAGATGGCGGCGATGTCCGTGCTGATGGGGCTGGCCATGCTGTGGGAGCAGCCGCCGGTTAGCGCCTTTGCCCCGACGATAGTGCTCTTCATCGGGCTTGCGGTCACGGGCGGCCTGGCGACACTGGCCTTTGCGATTCAGATGTGGGCGCAGCGGTTGATTCCCGCGCAACAGGTTGCCTTGCTCTTTGCCCTGGAGCCGGCCTATGCCGCCTGGCTGTCCTGGTATTTTCTCGGTGAATCGCTGGACTGGCAGGGATGGGTCGGAAGCGGGCTGATTTTAACCGGCGTCATCGTCGGGTCGTTGGAGTCAAGCCGGAACGAACCGGAGCGGGCATTGCAGGTGGCCCCAGTTTCATAATGTGGAGGCGAGTCATATGGCGCAAAAGTTTGGCAATGGGCGCTGGGTGCAGGAAGGGTTTTTAGACAATAGGGTCGAGGGGACCGTGGTGGGGACCATTACGTTTGCCGCCATTGGGCCGGTCAATGTGTATTTGCGCGGGAATTTCAAAGGCGAGATCGCCGGCACGCTCATTCAGTTTCGCAATAGCCGCTTCGAGGATGAGGATCTGGCCGGGCAGGTGATCGGCGATATGGAGAATCCACAGGTTGGCGATGTGAATCTCATGTCGTTCGATCCTCACCCCAATCTGACGCCGCATCCTTATATCGAGTGGTTTTCCGTTCGAAAGAACCACTACCGCATCGAACTCGATCCGGCGGATGCGTGGATTGTTACGGATGAGCGGCTGGCTGAATTGGACCGCCAGAGCCAGCGGATTCGAGCCTCGTTAGCGGGGCGGGCGGCAACGAAGCCTGTCCGTGAAGACTCCGATTGGGTGTAACAGGATGCTGAAAAAGTCCGCCAGCGGCGTTCTCAGGAATCGTGAAACGTGAGGCGTGAAAGGTGAAACGAGGGGGAGTTCCGAGCTGCGGCCTTGCCCGCGGAACGGCGCGCCTCGGCGCGCCGGGGGTGGGAGGGTGAGAACCGTGGCCATTTTGAGCATCCTGGGCGCGATCAGAATAGCCAGTCGTTAGACGGCGACGGCATCCGCCTTGGTTTTGCCTTCCCGCACGTAATCGGGCACGTCACGGATGTCCCAGACGAGTCCGACCTTCTCCATCAGTTTCAAGCAGTAATACGACATGTCCACTTCCCACCAGTAGAAGCCCTGTCTGGTCGAGGCGGGGTAGTAGTGGTGGTTGTTGTGCCAGCCTTCGCCCATGGTGATGAGCGCGAGGATGAAATTGTTGCGGCTGTCGTCGCCGGTGACGTAGCGCTGCGAGCCGTAGACATGCGACAGGGAATTGATGGTGCAGGTGCCGTGAAGCAAGGCGACGGTGGAAATGAAGAATCCCCAGATCAGCATCTGCGGACCGTTGGTGCCCAGTTCCGGCGCATAGGCCTCCAGGAGCTTTCCCAGCCCGAACATGCCGAATCCGGCGATGGTGGGGACGAGGGTATCGAACCGGTCGAGGAAGCACAGTTCCGGATATTTGGCGAAGTCTTGAATGCTCTTGAGCCGCGGCGCAAAGTGAGTTTGGGAGGTAAACCATCCGATATGCGACCAGAGGAACCCGCCTTGTCTTGGCGAATGCACATCGTCCGGCGTATCGGAGGCAATGTGATGGTGGCGGTGATGACCGGCCCACCAGATCGGCCCGCGTTGGGCGCAGGAGCTGCCCAGCACGGCAAAGGCAAATTGAACTGCGCGGGAGGTCTTGAACGTGCGATGGGAGAAATAGCGGTGATACCATCCGGTGATGGCGAACATGCGCGCGTAGTAAAAGGCGATCGCGACACCGACGGCGGTCCAGCTCCAGCCGACCCATATCGCGCCGAGGCACATCAGGTGGACGGCGATGAGTGGAATGGCGCGGATCCAGTCCATCTTCGGCGGGCCTTCGACCTTCATTTGATCGAGCCCGGCCCAGGAGTCGAACCAGCGAAGCACGGTAATCCGGACTTCCTGCATGCGAGTGAGTGGCGGGGTGGGCATGTCGGACATTCACTTACCTCCAGGTCAGGGGCCGGGGTGGTGCGGTTCCATGGAAGGAGTCGCTCAGTTCCCGATGGATCTATGCACGGTTGCGGCACTAGGGGAAATCGGATTCAGGCAGGCCGCAGAGGCCGGATGTGGATTCTCGTCTCCGGCGCATCCCGCATATTCACAGAATTTCATTATACATGCCTCACTGGAAAAGTGAAACAGCGGCCGCATGCTTTTTCGCGTGGCGCGGCGAATCGTTTATTTGACAGTCCCGCAGTGGCATCCTTAGAATGCGCGCACTATGAACGATCGATTTCTCAAAGCCTGCCGGCGCGAGCCGGTCGATTGCACGCCGGTCTGGTTCATGCGCCAGGCGGGCCGCTACATGTCCGAATACCGCGCGCTGCGGGCGAAACATTCGATTCTCGAGCTGTGCAAGACGCCGGAATTGGCCGCGCAAGTCACGATGCAGCCGATCGACCGGTTTCCCCTCGATGCGGCCATCATTTTCGCCGATATTCTCCTGCCCTTAGAACCGATGGGTTTGAGCCTGGAGTTTGCCGAAGGTGAAGGCCCGGTCATCCATAACCCGGTGCGTGACCGCGCGGCCGTGGACCGCCTCAAGGTTGTCGAGGGCGACGAGCTGGACTATGTCTGTGGCGCCATCCGACAGACGCGCCGCATGTTGAATGGCCGTGTGCCGCTCATCGGATTTGCCGGCGCGCCGTTTACGCTGGCGAGTTATGCCATCGAAGGCGGGAGTTCCCGGAACTATCAGCATGCGAAGCAGATGATGTATGGAGATCCGGCGGCATGGCACAAGCTGATGGACAAGTTTGCCCGCGTGATCACCGGCTATTTGCGGCGGCAGATCAAGGCGGGGGCGCAGGCCGTGCAACTGTTCGATAGCTGGGTCGGCTGCCTCTCGGCGGGCGACTATGCCGAGTATGTGAAGCCGCACGTGCAGCTCATTTTCGACGGACTGAAGCACGAAGGCGTGCCGCTGATTCATTTCGGCACCGGGACGACCGCCATTCTCCGGCAGATGCGCGAGGCCGGCGGGGATGTCATCGGTCTCGATTGGCGTGTGCATCTGGATGAAGGCTGGGCCATGGTCGGTCACGACCGCGCCGTGCAAGGCAATCTGGATCCGCTCGCGCTCTTCGCCCCGCTGCCTGAAATCGAGCGGCGTGTCGAGGATATTTTGCGGCGGGCCGGGAACCGGCCTGGACACATCTTCAATCTCGGCCACGGCATTCTGCCAGGCACCCCGCTCGATCATGTCGAGGCTGCCATCGACATGGTGCACAAACTCAGCCAACGCTAATGCCCGTGAAACGTCTCTCGTGAAGCGGGCCTCGCAGAAAGATGTTGCGCTTCACGTTTTACGAGGGACGAGGAACGATGGCTGAATCACAACGACCAATTGCCGTTCTCCTCATGGCGATGGGCGGGCCGGATTGCCTGGAGAATGTCGAGCCGTTTTTGCTGGACGTGCGCGGCGGACGTCCGACTCCCCCGGAACTGGTCGAAGAGATTCGCGCGCGCTATCGCGCCACGGGCGGCAAGTCGCCGGCGGTCGGCATCACTCAGGATGTGGCGACGAAGCTGGAGCAGCGGCTGAATCAATCCGGCCAAGGCCGCTATCGGGTCTATATGGGCCTGCGGCATTGGCATCCTTTCATCAAAGAAACCTATGCGGAATTGCTGCGGGAGCAGCCGGAACGCGTCATCGGCTTTTGCATGGCGCCGCAGCAGTCGTTGCTGAGCACCGGCGCCTATCGGAAAAAAGTGGAAGAGGCGCAAGCAAGCTTGCAGAGCGCCTGTCCCGTGAGTTATGTCGGGAGCTGGAACCGGCATCCGCTGCTGATCGCTGCTATCGTAGAGAATATTCGCCAGGGGCTCGAAAAGTTTCCCGCCGATGTGCGCGGGACCGTGCCGGTCTTGTTTACGGCGCATAGTCTGCCGGAGCGGATCGTGCAGATGGGCGATCCCTATCCGCAGGAAGTGCGCGGCACGGTCGAGGCGGTGACGGCGTTGTTGGGCGGCCAGCCCACGCGGTTTGCCTATCAGAGCCAGGGACGTTCCAGCGAAGCCTGGCTCGGGCCCACGGTCGAGTCGGCGATTGAAGACCTGCATCGCGAAGGGCAGCGGCATGTGCTGGTGGCGCCCATCGGATTTCTCTGCGACCATGTCGAAACGCTGTTCGATATCGATATCGAACTCAAACAGCTCGCCGAAACCAAGGGGATGCAGCTGGAGCGAATCCCTATGCTCAATGCCTCGTCTCCGCTGATTGAGACGCTGGTGTCGGTCATTGCGGCTCATGAATCGGCACGGGTATCCTAGCTCGTGACTACTCCTCGCACAGTGGTGATTGTCGGCGGAGGCATTTCCGGCCTCGCGACCGCCTTTGCCCTTCAGGAGCAAGCCGCGGCGGCAGGGCTCTCGATTCGCTGCACGGTGCTGGAGTCCGGTCCCACCTGGGGCGGGAAGATTCAGACCCATCGCACGGATGGGCTCATTGCCGATGCCGGTCCGGATTCGTTCCTCTCGCAGAAACCAGCCGGTTTGGAACTGTGCCGCAAGCTCGGGCTCTCCGACCAACTCATCAACACGAACGAAACCGGCAAGAAGGCCTTTGTCTTGTCGCGCGGCCGGCTGCATGAATTGCCCGAGGGGCTCATTACCTTCGTGCCGAGCCAGTTGGGTCCCTTCCTCCGTAGCGGCTTGCTCAGTTGGATGGGCCTCGCTCGCATGGGGCTGGATGTCATGATCCCGCGCGGGCCGGCCGGGGGAGATGAGTCGCTCGCCTCGTTCTTCCGCCGCCGGTTTGGGGCGCAAGCCTTCGAACGGGTGTTGGAGCCGCTCATGGCGGGGATTTATGCGGGCGATGCCGAGCAGATGAGCCTGAAGGCGACCTTCCCGCGCTTTCTCGAACTGGAGCAGCAGTACGGCAGCATCATTCGCGGCATGGCCGCGGCCAGGAAAAAAGCGCCGCCTCCCTCCGGCGCGGGGCCGAAGCGGACGATGTTTGTCAGCCTGAAGAGCGGGCTCGGCGATCTGGTCTCGGCCCTCGCCGCGAGGCTCGCTCAGCAAGGCGTGGATTTGCGGCTGGGCTGTGCCGTGGATGCGGTGCGGGTACGGTCCCATCAACTGGGCCGCTGGATGTACGATCTCAATTTGCGCGACGGCTCGGCCATCTCCGCAGAAAGTCTGGTGCTGGCGACACCGGCCTATGTGGCGGCCGATCTGCTGCGGCCGCTCACGCCGATTGCGGGCGGGCTGCTGGAGATGATTCCCTATGCCTCGACCGGCACCGTCTCGATGGCGTTCCCGGCCAGCGCCGTTGCCAGGGCCGTGCAAGGATTTGGATTTATCGTGCCCCGCGCGGAGGCCAGAGAGCTGATCGCGGCAACCTGGACGTCCCTCAAGTGGCCTCATCGGGCGCCGGCGGACCAGGTGCTCATTCGCTGTTATATCGGCGGAGTCGGGCGAGACGGCATATTGCAGCAAGACGATGCGGCAATTCTCAAGATTGTGCGCGCCGAGCTGGCGTCGTTATGCGGATTGACGGCGGAGCCGCTCTATACGGAGGTGAACCGCTGGTGGAAGGCCATGCCGCAATACACGATCGGGCATCTCGACCGGCTCACCCAGCTTGATGCGGCCCTCAGCCGCTATGGCGGGCTGGTGCTGACCGGAGCGGGATATCGCGGGGTCGGCATTCCCGACTGCATCCGCGACGGCGCCGTGGCCGCGGAGAAAGTCGTGAGGCATCTCGCCGGACCAGGTCTTTCCGCCTAAGCGGCCCTCTTGTCATCTTCAGACCCAAACTCCTATAGTACCGCTCATGTGTTACTGCTATTGTGCTGAAATGGATGGTGTCATCGATGGAGAGTAAGCTGACGATTTCCGATGTGAGCGGGCCGTTTCGCGAGCCGCGTGAGCCGATCTTTTCCTACGACTATTCCGTTCAACGGCCGACCTGGGCCACGCCGCATGGGGTGCGGGTGAAGGTGTCGATTCCGGATGAACTGGAGGTGGTGCGGGCGCAGTTGCTCGGCGCGGCGGCCGGGTCGGCGGGACAGCAGCTTGTGATCGGCAAAATTTTGTCCCGCGCGATTGCCGATGGGAAGCTGCGCATCGCCGAGGAAGAAGGCCTGTTGGCGGAGCGGCGGGATGTGATGCTGGATCCGTTTACCGGGCCGCTCGCCCACTTGTTTCCCAAAATGCTGGCGGTGTTGGGTCAGCAGCAGGCGGCGTTGAGAGACGAGATCAAGAAACGAGCCGGCCTATAAGGACCCGCCGCGACCGCCGTCCTCAAAAAATCCGCCGGAAGTGTTTGGAGTGCACCCCTGACTCGTCCGCCAGTCCGAGCGATCCCTTATCGGGCGCGCCAGTGTCGTTCAGATCGATGCGATAGTGGCCCCGCACTTCTTCCATCGCCACTTCAAAGGGAAGGGCGGAGGGGAGAAGCGTGCCTGGCGCATGGGCGCCCCGCGCGAGGGTTTTGATGGCGTCGGGTTCGGCGAACGTCGCGTCGGAAAAGACATAGATATCCGCCACGGCATGATCGCCCAGTGTATGGCCTGGGGTGGTGGCGGGCACAAGGTCGCCTAACGTCCCGGCTAGCCGTTCACTCTTCAATCGCTTGAGCAGTCCGGCAACCTGGCTCTCGGTCGCCTGCGCCGGGACGACGAGGGCGATGGCATTCATCTCGCGGACGGTGGTCTGAACTTTAAAAATCACCGGGGCGGATTCCAGATCTTCGGCGCCCGAGACGGCCGGCCCTTCCGTGCCGGTCGCTTGTTTGTTGCGTGAGCTGGGCACGATCAACGCCACAAAGAGCCAGAGCCCGAACAGGATGCCGAGAACCACGGCCAGCGGGTGGGCGCCCGCGCGCTTGCCTTCTTCGTAGGGGTGCTGGTCGTCGCTCATGATCAGCCGTTCTCCTGGGGCGATGGGGAGGGATGGGGGGCGGTCTGTTCCCGCAGCCGTTGCTTGGCCTGTTCCCAGAGCGCATCCATCTCGGTCAGGGTCATGTCGGTGAGCGCGCGCTGTTGGGCGGCGGCTTGCGACTCCACCAGCGCAAAGCGTTCAGTGAACCGGTTGGTGGACTGGCGGAGCGCGTCTTCCGGATTGACCTTGATAAAGCGGGCCAGATTGACGAGAGAGAAGAGCAGGTCGCCGAGTTCGCCGGCCACGTCATCGGTTCCGTTTGCCGGATCCGGCTGCGCCTGGGCGAGGGCGGCGCGCAGCTCAGCAATCTCTTCCTCAATTTTCTTGAACACCTCTTCTAGCCCCGTGGCGTCGTGCGACCAATCGAACCCCACGCGCGAGGCCCGCGCCTGCACCTGATAGGCTCGCAGCAGGGCGGGAAGGGCTTTGGGGACGCCGTCCAGAGCGGACTGGGGGCCTCCGGCCGCCTGGCGTTCGGCTTTCTTGATCTCTTCCCACTGGGTCAGGACCTGTTCGCCGTTGGCCGGTTTGGCCGCCTCATCGTTCCCGCCGAAGACATGGGGATGGCGGCGAACCAGTTTGGTGGACAGCTGCTCGACGACGTCGTCAATGGTAAAGGTGCCGGCTTCGGCGGCGATCTGACTATGAAAGACGACTTGCAGCAGGACGTCGCCCAATTCCTCGCGCAGTTTGGCGACGTCCTGATGGTCGATGGTTTCCAGGACTTCGTAGGTCTCTTCGAGGAGATAGGGCTTGAGCGAGGCATGGGTTTGCTTGCGATCCCAGGGACACCCGTTGGGGGCGCGCAGGGCTGCCATGAGGTCGATCAGTTTCGTAAATCGGTCGGACATCGTCGCGTTCCTCTGCCGCACTCTATAACGAGTTGGCGCGTGGCTTCAACGCCCGGTGTACGCTTGCGAGCGAGGGAACCCTATGGTAGGGTACCGCGCACGTCACGTTGCAGAGGTGAGGGGGCCATGGCGGCACAGGAAGAGGGCTTTGTCGTTCGAGACCGGCGGGGTGGCGGTGGCGAGCCTGCTCCAAGTGCGGCTGCGCCGAGTGAACCCACGCCCCAGACGCAACCGGCGGAGGCCGGGCCCTCCGGCCACGCGCCGGCGATGCCGGTGACGTTCTCCTCGTTTGTGATTTCTCTGGGCTCCTCGTCGTTGATGCTGATGGGCGAGCGGCTGGATCCTCAGCAACAACCTCTGCCGGTGAATCTCCCCCAGGCCAAAGACATTATCGATCTGCTTTCGGTCCTGGATGAAAAAACGAAGGGGAACCTGACGGCGGATGAACAAACCGTGCTGCGGGATATGCTCTATGCCTTGCGCATGAAGTATGTCGCGCTCTCCTCCGGGACATAGTTTCGGGGGAAGCTTCCCGTCTCCGCTCGGTCGTATCTTCCACGCTTCCCCTCTGCCCATGTTTTGAGACTCCCCGGTGTTTCGGCTATAGTGGGCTCAGCGCTGTGGCAATGTCGCTATGGAGCGGGGCGGGCACCATGCCGGATTTGGACCATCCTCAACGTTCCCCCTCACCCGTTCCGCCGTCGGCGGGCGCTGTGTCACGTCCGGCGGGATTTCCGTCGAGCGGGTCTGAGCCGGAGCGGAAGATGCGGCATCTGCGCCCGGTCTGGATCGTCCTCATTCTCTTGATTCCCTGTCTCGCGCTCACCTTCTACTATTCTCAGATCGTGGTGCCGGGCGGCCAAGAAGCCGACTCCTACCTGCCGACCACCAGTTATGCGCTCGTGCTCTTGCTGCTGAATCTTGATTTGATCGGGTTTGTCGTGCTGTCGCTGTTGCTGTCGCGCAACTTGATCAAGGCCTATTTCGAGCGGCGGCATCGTCTGGTGGGCGCCGGATTCCGGACCAAGCTGATTGCGGCCTTTATCGGGTTTTCGCTGATCCCCACGATCCTGCTGGCGATTGTGGCGAGCGGGCTGGTGAACAAGGCGGTCGATGTCTGGTTCAGCGAACAGATCGAGCGGGTCATGAAGGATTCGTATGAGGTGGCGCGCATGCAGCATGCCGGGCACATTGCGCTCGCGGTCAATAGCGCGCGGGCGATCGGGCAGGAGCTGTTCCGTGAAGATATGCTCACACCCGAGCAGCGTGATCTGCTGGTAGCGGCCATGGCGCGGAAACGCATGGAGTATGGTGTGGCCGGCATCGAAGTCTTTTCGGTCAAGATGGAGACGCTGACGAAGGCGCTGGATACGGAGGTGCCATCCGGCGTGCTCGACCTTCCGATCAGCCAGCTCGTGCTGCAAGTGATTAATGGCAAGCAGGAGTTTACCTCGGTGCAGGAGGCGCAGACCGGCCGGCTGGTGCGGGCGGGGGTGCCGGTGGCGGCGGGCAACAATCGGGGCGAGCTGGCCGGAGTGGTGGTCGTGGAAGCCTATGTGCCGGAATCGCTGCTGACGAAGATGGAGGGGATCGGACGCCAGTATGAGGAATACAAGCAGCTCAAGGCGATGAAGAATCCGATCAAGGCCGGCGCCTATCTCTTTGTCGCGGTCGTGACGGTCATGATTGTGTTCAGCGCAACCTGGTTTGGATTTTATGTGGCGCGGAGCATTATCGTGCCGATCCAGCGGCTGGCGGAAGCGACGGAAGCAGTGGCGCATGGCGATCTGTCGGTGAAGATCGACGCCAAGGCCACGGATGAAATCGGCACGCTGATCGAGTCGTTCAATCGCATGACGGCAGACCTGCATGGCAGCAAATCCAAGCTGGAAGATGCGAACCGGTCGCTCTGGACGACGAACGTCGAGCTGGACCGCCGCCGCGCCTATATTGAAACGGTGGTGGACACGATTGCGGCAGGGCTCCTGTCGATCGACCGGACCGGCGTGATTACGACCTTCAACCCGTCGGGCGAACGGATTCTGGGCCTGGACGCGGAGCGGGTGCGCCACCGTTCGGCGCACGAGGTCTTTAAAGAATTCGGGCTGGATGTGTTTCAAGCAGTGGTGGACCGGATGCAGGCGGATGACCGGGACGATTGGTCGCTGGAAGGGCAGATGGATGTGCAGGGCAAGCTCGTGACGATCCGGCTCAGCGGGTCGCGGATGCGGGATGAGGCGAATAAGGATCTGGGGTTCGTGCTGATTTTCGACGACCTGACCGAATTGATCAAAGCGCAAAAAGTCGCGGCCTGGCAGGAGGTGGCGCGGCGGGTGGCGCACGAGATCAAGAATCCGCTGACGCCGATTCAGTTGTCCGCGCAGCGGCTCCGCAAGAAGTACTTCGAGAAGTCGCCGGACTTCGACCGGATTTTCGACGAGGCGACGAATGTGATTGTGACCGAGGTGGGCAGTCTCAAACACATGGTCGATGAGTTCTCGAAGTTCGCGCGCCTGCCGGCCCCGCAGATGGCGCGGCAGTCGCTGAACGAGGTGGTGCAGGACGTGCTGCCGCTGTACCGGTCCGCGCAGAAGGATATCGAATTTATCGTGTCGCTGGATGAGGATCTGCCGGTGTTGAATTTCGACCGCGAACAAGTGCGGCGCGTGTTTGTGAATTTGATCGAAAATGGCATTCAGGCGATGAACCAGGCCGGCCGCCTCTGGGTCACGACCAAGTACGATACGAAACGGAAGCGGGCGGTCGTGACGATCGCCGACGAAGGCGCCGGCATTGCGCCGGAAGATCAGGGCAAGCTGTTCGTGCCCTATTTCACGCGCAAGAAGACCGGGACGGGGCTGGGGCTGGCCATTGTGCGGCGGATCATTACGGATCATGACGGGCAGATTCAGGCGGGGAACAATCAGCCGAAGGGCGCCGTGTTTACGTTCGATTTGCCGGTGTAGTGGGAATAGTGATGCGTGATGTGTGATGGGTGATGAGCGGGATCTGTTTCCGCTTCTCCGATCACATATCACCGGTCACACATCACGGGGGAGCGCATGTCAGCATCGATTTTGATTGTGGATGACGAGGAGGCGATTCGGACTTCGCTGCGCAGCATTCTCGAAGACGAAGGGTACGAGGTGGCGGTCGCGGCCAGCGGGACGGAGGCGCTCAAGATCTATACGCCGGATCCGCCGGATCTCATGATCCTGGACATCTGGATGCCGGAATTGGACGGCCTGGAGACGCTGAAACGGGTCAAGCAATTCGTGCCGACCGCGCAGGTCATGATGATGTCCGGGCATGGGTCGATCGAGACGGCGGTCAAGGCCATTAAACTCGGGGCCTATGACTATATTGAAAAACCGCTCTCGCTGGAGAATGTCACGCTGCGGGTGAAGCATGCGCTGGATCAATACCGGTTGGAAGAAGAGAATCGCACCCTCAAGACGAAAGTCCAGCGGAAGTTCGAGCTGGTCGGCCAGTCGCCGGTCATGCAGCAATTGCGGCAGTTGATTGAAATCGCCGGCCCCACCAATAGCCGCGTGCTGATCGGGGGCGAAAACGGCACGGGCAAAGAGCTCGTGGCGCGGGCGATCCATGCGCAGAGCGCGCGGGCGGCGCATCCGTTCATTGCGGTCAATTGCGCGGCCATTCCGGAGACGCTGATCGAGAGCGAGCTGTTCGGTCACGAAAAGGGGTCGTTTACCGGCGCGACGTCGATGAAACGGGGCCAGTTCGAGCAGGCCGACGGCGGCACGCTCTTTCTGGATGAAATCGGAGACATGAGTTTGAGCACGCAGGCGAAGGTGCTGCGCGCCTTGCAGGAACAGCAGTTTACCCGGGTGGGAGGCGCCAAATTGATGAAGGTGGATGTCCGCGTCCTGGCGGCGTCGAACAAGGATCTGGAAAAGGAAATTGCCAAGGGGCAGTTCCGTGAAGATCTGTTCTACCGACTCAACGTGGTGCCGATCGTCGTGCCGCCGTTGCGGGAACGGCGCGAGGATATTCCCGCACTGGTGCGGCATTTCATGAAGATCCATGCCGAGGAGCAAGGCTTGCGCATCAAGGAGGTCACGCCCGAAGCCATGGCGGTGTTTCAGCAGTATGAGTGGCCGGGGAATATCCGCGAGCTGCGGAATCTCATCGAACGGCTGATGATCATGGTGCCGGGGCCGGTGATCGACGCTCCCCAGGCGGCGCTGTCGCTGCAGGGGCGCGCCGGAAGCCAGAGCGCGCCGGCGGGCAGCCTGGCCGCGAGCCCTTTGCTGACCAAGTCGTACGACTCGCTACGGGATGCGCGCAATGCCTTTGAGAAGGACTATATCGGGCGCAAGTTGCGCGAGCACCATTGGAATATTTCACGCACGGCCGAGGATCTGCAGATCGAGCGGAGCCATCTCCATCGAAAGATCAAACTGCTGGAAGTGGAGATGCGGCCGGACAATTAGCCGGAGGGGAGTCGGTTACGTCTTGGCGCAGTGCGCACAGGCGAGGTTGTGGAACGTGGCGTTGGGATGGGACTCGATATAGGTTTTCAGCGCCTGGTTCGAGATCTGATCCGGCGACACGCTTTTGCAGGCTGGACAGACAGGGATCAGCCGCTGCAAGGTTTCCATCGCCTGTACCGTTTGATCGAGTTCGGCGATAGTCTTGGTCAATTCCTGTTCCCAGCTCTTTCGTGTTTGGGTTTCCTGCTTCAGCCGCAAGGCCGATTTCACGCGCGCGAGCAGCTCGAATTGTTCCACGGGTTTCCGGATGAAGTCGCTCGCACCGGCGTCGAACGCCGCTTGCAGATAGTCCTTCTGATCGCGGGCGGTCACCATGATGATTGGAATGGGCTCGAAGGTTTTGATGGATTTGATCCGCCGGCAGGCTTCGACCCCGTCGATCTCCGGCATTCGAATATCCATCAAAATCAAGTCTGCCGGTGCCGCTGCGGCACCGGCGTGATCGAGGTCCAGGTAGGCAAAGGCATCGCTGGCCGATGCGGCGGAATGCAGGTCCCGATAGCCGGCGTTTTTTAACAGTTGGTGCAAGAGGAGCCGCGCGTCGGGGGAGTCGTCTACGATAAGAATGGCCATGGAAATGTTCTCAGCAACGGGTCTGTGAGTACAGAGGGCATTTGTGAGTCTAGTATAAGGCACTAGGGTATACACGCAAATAGAATTCATAATTGGTGAGGCGTGGATAGGTGTGGAGGCCAAATTGGTGCGTTGACCCCCAGCGGCGGCTCCGTTAAGATGCGCACCCTATGACTACCTATCGCGATGCCGGTGTCGATATCGATGCGGGAGACGAATTCGTCGATCGCATCAAGCCGCTTGTCCGCTCGACGTTTCGTCCGGAAGTTCTCACGGATCTGGGCGGGTTTGGCGGGCTGTTCCGCCTCCAGGCGAAGAAGTACGAGGATCCGGTGCTGGTCTCCGGGACCGACGGCGTCGGGACCAAGCTCAAAGTGGCCTTCATGCTGGATCGCCACGACACCGTCGGGATCGACCTGGTGGCGATGTGCGTGAACGATATTGCCGTGAGCGGCGCCGAGCCGCTGTTTTTCCTCGATTACTTTGCAACGGGCAAGCTCTCCATTGCGCAGGCGCAAGATGTGGTGAAGGGGATTGCCGAAGGATGCCGTCAGGCGGGTTGTGCGCTCATTGGAGGCGAGACCGCCGAAATGCCCTCCATGTATGCCGCTGGGGAGTATGATCTGGCAGGGTTTGCCGTGGGGGTGGTGGACCGGCCGAAGATCATCGATGGCCGCACGATTGTCCCCGGCGATGTCATTATCGGGCTCGCTTCGTCCGGTTTGCATAGCAACGGCTACTCACTGGCCAGGCGGGTCTTGTTCGATCAGGCCAAGCTGACCGGTGCCAGCCGGGTGCCGGAATTGACGGCCACCGTCGGCGAGGCGCTGCTGGTGCCGACCAGAATTTATGCCAAGCAGATTCTCACGCTCATTCAGGAGCAGCCCATCAAGGGCATCGCGCATATCACCGGCGGCGGGATTACGGAGAATCTCCCGCGGGTGTTTCCTGCCGGGGTGCGGGTGCGCATTCACCGTGACCGCTGGCCTGTCCCGCCGATTTGCTCGCTGATCAGCCGGCTCGGTTCGGTGGACCGTGAGGAAATGTACCGTGTGTTCAACATGGGGATTGGGTTAATTCTCGTGGTGCCTGCTGCGTCCGCCGACGCGGTGATGGCCCGGGCGCAGGCGCTGGGCGATCGTGCGTACCTCATCGGCGAGATGGTGGCGGCCAAGGACAACGATCCGCAGGTGGAGTATGTCGGCTAGCCGAACCGTGCCGCTCAGGGTGGCCGTGCTGGCCTCTGGGCGTGGGTCCAATCTCCAAGCTATCATCGATGCGATTGAAGCCCGGCAGGTGCAGGCGACGATCGTGGCCGTCATCAGCAATAAAAAAGATGCCGTGGCGCTCGAACGGGCGCGAACACATGGCCTGAACGATGTGTTTGTCGATCCCAAGCCGTTTGCGGGCCAGCCGGATAGCCGGGAGCAGTACGATCGGGCCTTGTTAGCCGTGCTCCAGCAACACGAGGTCGAGCTGGTGCTGCTGGCCGGGTATATGAAGATCGTGACGGGCCTGTTGGTCAACGCCTATGCGAATCGGATGATGAATATCCATCCGTCGCTGCTGCCGTCGTTTCCCGGGTTGGAGGTCCAAAAGAAAGCCATCGAGTGGGGTTGCAAGCTGGCGGGATGCACGGCGCACTTTGTCACGGAGGGTGTGGACGAAGGGCCGATTATCGTGCAAGCCGCCGTGCCGATTCTGGATCAGGATACGCCGGAGACGCTGGCGGCGAGAATTCTTGAGCAGGAGCACAAGATTTATCCGCGCGCGGTGCAATTGTTTGCCGAAGGGCGCCTGCGGGTCGATGGCCGGCGGGTGTTTATCGACCAGGGGAAGCCGGTCGGTGAGGCGGTTATTAGCCCGTCGTAGCGTGCGTAAGGAATGATGGGTTGCGGGCAGACTTTTTCACGATCCTGCTAGAGACTCGCGGCGCGCTTGTGTATAATACGGACTTCCGGGGATGCGAGCCTACTTCCTCCCCGTTCTCTTTCCGCGGTATGCAGTCTGTGCGATCGTGCGCAGCGAACCCCGCGGAGCGTCCGGCTCGCAGATCCGGTTCCCAGGGTGGGGGGCTAGCTCAGTTGGGAGAGCACTACGTTCGCAACGTAGGGGTCGGGGGTTCAACTCCCCTGCCCTCCACCAATATTCAAACCCCAACCACTCTCGGTTGGGGTTTTTTCTTATATGTTCCCACCAGACCCCGCGAACATGCGCGGAACGCTGAGTAGGTTTGCGGACTTCGACAGTCCGGCTGCCAGCCTCTCTCTGGCCACATGGCGCTCTCTCCGGGCCATTCCTCTCTCCTTTCTGTCCGGCTCAAAACCGCCCGAAGTCCGCAGGCGTCACGCCTGCGACCTATGTAAATCAATGGCTTGCGCGTTGATTGATCAAACGGTTGTTTTTTGGCATCGGTAAGCAATCAGTGATTTCGTCCTTGGCCAGCACCGCCATGCACTCACCTGTTGTTTGCAGTTTGTCAGAAGTAGATATACACTTCTGACAAACGGAGCCTGACCATGAGCCATCTTGCTGAAACCATCTTGTCTACTGCACAAGCCTTGCCCGAAGGCGGCTTGCTGTCGGCCAAAGAGTTCCTGCATCTAGCCTCCAGAGCTGCGGTGGATCAGACCCTC
>Ga0169931_10004811_pt1 | contig 20862 bp, 17 predicted proteins | sample Kivu_15m_20L_FD_129675 | JGI IMG/M metagenome (GOLD analysis project Ga0169931, IMG submission 129675) | Freshwater microbial communities from Lake Kivu, Western Province, Rwanda to study Microbial Dark Matter (Phase II) - Kivu_15m_20L... | ecosystem: Environmental > Aquatic > Freshwater > Lake... | reverse complement strand
CTTTGCTGCCCGATCTAGCATTACAGATAATCTTTTTTCCGTTAACTTATCTAAGCCATCCTCAATAATCGCCTCAACTAATATGGCACCTACGGTATCTCCTGCCCCAACCGTATCTGCCACAACTACTTTTTTAGCATCCACTGTTACTTTTTCATTTTCTCGATATCCAGTTAAGCCCTTATCACCAAATGTAACTACAACTAACTCTGGCCCCATAGAAAGCCATTTATTTGCTACCAGATCTAACTCAACTCCTGGATATAACCAATAAATATCATCATCACTTACCTTAACTGCTGATGAGATTGATACCCATCTTTCCACCTGCTTTACATACTCAGCCCGATCACTCATTACCGCAGGTCTTATATTTGGATCAAATACAATCGGTGAAACTTTTACTACTTTTTTAGCCCATTCAAATAAAACACTAGCTGCCGGCTCTATTGCAGTAACTAATGTGCCGATATGAAGTAAGGATGGTTTATTTGAAGCTGGATCTGGTAGCCAGGAGGCAGAAAAATCAAAGGTGGCTGTTCCTTCAATTACAAACTCATATGAGGCACCACCTTGTTTGTTTAAGGACACAATTGCTAAACAGGTTGGCTTATCGGAAAACTTAACAAAATCAAGCAGTACACCATCTTTGTGTAATTGCTTCAATGCCATCTGGCCATACTTATCAGTTGAAATACCATCAATAAATTGGGCATCAATGCCAAGCTTTGCTAATGCTTTTGCGGTGTTGGCTGGGCCACCGCCAACTACCGCCTTTCGCTCTGTGCCATCTGGAATTAAATCAATCAATACCTCACCACAAACCCAAACCTGATTACTCAAAGTAGTTCACCCTTGCGAGCTAGAAATTCAGTTAATACCTCAACCCCTAATAAATGATCCTCTACCTGTGGTAAACCACTTATAAGTAATACCCCAACAAATCCCTTATCTTTTGTAATTAACGGCAAACCACCACCATGAATAGCGTGGGTCTCATCTAATAAATTATTCTCTTTATGCCAATCAACACCTCTTTCCTCAGCACTTACACGCTCATAAAGCGTTGAGTGGTGTTTAATCATCACAACTCTTGCCTTTCGATCAATCCACCATTGATTCTCACTGGTTGATCCAGGCAAGGATGCGTGATAAATAATCCAATCACCAATTCTTACCTCAACTGCAATGGGCAGGCAGCGCTGGGTGCCAAATGATTTAGCAATCCCACCCATCTCGAGGGCGTCATTAATGGTGAGTGATGGCAGGAGCAATAGTTGTTCCTCATCAAGTAGCGATTGAGAAGAAAATCCCCCGTTGGCTTCTAGACTACTCATTTACCAAGCCTACTTTGCATTCTCATTTGATAAAGCCTAAGGGCGGCTCCCTCATGTTATGAAAGAGCCGCCCTTAGGTAGTTTTTTAGAGGTTATTTCCTTTTTAGGATTAACTTCTGTAGTGCTTGGATCTGCTTGTTGATTGAAGCAATTAGAGCCACAATCGACTTCAGAACTTCTGCATTTGTCACTGTTGGAGTTGCAGAAGCAACCTTATAAGTAACAGTTTTGGCTTTTGTATCCACAGAACCTGTAATCTTGAACGATCCAACATATGAACCTTCAGTATTACCGATTTTTAGTGAATAGTTCTTAACTCCTGCAGCTGAATCAAACTTATCACCAGTTGCTGGAGTAGAAACCCACTCTCCACCTGTGAAAGCCTGTTCCAGAGTACCAAGAGTATCTGTTGTGTTAACTGGGAACCCGTTTGCATCTTTACCTGTGACAGTAAATACTGCAATTTCGCCTGGGGCATAAACAGCTTTATCCATTGAAACTGTCCAAGTGGCTAGAGCACCGCCGCATGCAATTGGGAAGGACTTTTTAACATAAGTTAAAGCAACTGAACTTACTGTCGCTCTTGCGTTAAGAGTTGCAGTTCCACCCTTGGTACAAGTGAATTGACCTTGAGTTGCAGCTGACCAGTCGCCATCAGTTAAAGTAACTGCAGCGGCAGAAACACCAGTGGTGATCGCAGCAGTTGCAGTTGCAGCATTTGCTACAGCGTCATCAGAGACTGTTACAGATGGCAATGCATTTCCAGCTGAATCGAAAACTCGTGCTCTAAATACACCAACTGAATCAATCTTTCCTACAGTTACATCCTTGATTTCAATTGTTGCTGGGACACCACGGAACTTAAGTGACTTTGCAGTTACCGTTACGCCATCGAGAGTGACGGTTACAACTGTTGAAAGTGGAGCTGAGGAGGTTGCAGTTGGTTGAGTTATGTAGACAATGTTGTCTGAACCACGAGTAGTTGTAATTGCTGTGGAAACCTGGTTTGACGCTGCGGTATCCCATGAAACAATTGCTCCGTTGGTTGCTGTTGCAATCAAAACCCCGGTACCAGTTAGGTCATTTCCATACGTGTCATTTGTTGCTACATGTAAATATGCAGTAGCAGCATTTGCGAAGGTTGTTGCAAGATCATTGTTTGATGTTGCGTCACCAGTTGTGTATGTACGGAGTTGAGCATAAGTTTCATCAAGGGCCAAAACGTTGTTTGCGCAACTTGCAACAACCGTTACTGCAATAACTTCGATAGCAGCTGAGGTTGAAGTTGATGAAATAGTTAAGGTTCCAGTTCCGACAGCTCCTGCGACAATTGTTGCAGAATCACCTGTATTAGCATACAGAGTAGTTGGGGCTAGAGCACCAGCCGCAGTATCATCTAAAGTAGTAAGGGTTGCAGCAGACCATCCAGTTGAGCTTGAAACAGTAACATTTCCAGCTAATTTAATGTATGCCTTTTCACCTGAACCACCTGAAGTTGTATTAAGTAGAAAAGTTCTACCTGTTACAACTGTAATAGCCTGTTCACCAGTTGTTGTAACAACCTTACAAACTCCGGGAGCTGTAGTCGCTGATGCAATTTGGATGTCGCCAGCGGCGAGATCATTTGGCGCGGCCGCTTGTGCTGGAGCTGCGGTAAGCAACCCAAACCCAAGTGCTGTTATAGCAACTAGTGCTACACGCTTGAAAATAGTCTTGTTAGACATTTTTTTCCTTTCGTTAGTCAGATTAAGAATTTCTTAATCTGGCTCGAAGATCTCTCGATCTTCTAATTCTGTATCTTCATGGCACACACGTGTAATGCCGTAAAGAGACAGAAACCTATTTTTATTCAGTTGGCGTAATTCCACCCTCAGTTTGGCCTAGGACTGAAAGCATTAATGTAACAGTTTCAAGTTGAGCAACTGATAGCTCCATATGATTGGCATATTCAGATGCGGTAATGGTGTTGCGCTCATTATTTACTTGTTTAATAATTGGGGCAGAATCCGGCTCAGTTGGGGTAACAACTGCGGGTAGATCTTGGTTACTTGAAAGCTGGGATGAGGTAGTTGTAATAGAGGTATTTGGCTCATTACCAGTTAAAGAGTTAAGACCTAAGAATGCAGTTAGTACCAAGATAAAGGTGAGAGCAATCTTTGATGATTTACCAGCGACCTCTGCAGCCTTCTTGTAAGTGGTAGACAAAAGGTCTAGCGCAGTAAGGCCGCGTGCTTCATCAATAACAAGCTCTGATAGAACCTTACGTAAGGATGCACGAGCACGGGAGACTGTGTGACGTACAGCTGACTCCTTTATACCAAGCTCTTTTGCAATCTCAGTAGTTGAACGGCCTTCAACCTCCCACATAACCAGAGCAGCACGCTCTGCTGGGGATAGTAGGGATAGCGCTTGGCGAATGATTGCAGCATCTTCGGCGGCGGAGATCTCAACTGAGTGATCGCCAGATACCTGCCAGGCGGACTCAACCTCAGCGGTTGCATCATCTAGAGCAACAAGATTTGGCCGGCGGTTTTCTGCTCTAAATAGATCAATACATAGGTTTTCAATTGTGCGGTGTAGATAGGAAAGAGCGTGATTATCACTTGATAATTCAGGTGTAGCTAGCATGAACTTAACTAGTGCTTCTTGGGTGATCTCTTCAGCCTTTGCCTTATCTTTAACAATCCGATTGGCGTGGGCAATTAGCTCAGATCGGTTTTGTGAGTAAAAGGATGAAAATTGGGCAACACTCCAGGAGGCAGGATTTGACCCCTCAACTGTCTTGGATTTCTTGGCCTTAAATGCCATTTTGTTATGCCCCTTGCTTAACCGGTTTTGTCTTACTTAAGCCAGCCGTCGCTGCCTCTACTCACCTCTACGGATTGGGTGGGAATTTGTAGTGATAATAGGATAAAACGGACAATTTGACCACTACTTTGGAATTACTTCTATTTCATAAGTTACCACTGATAACACCTAAAACAAAGCTCCAATGGACCAAATCAGTAGTATCGGAGTATGCCGGCCGCTAGTGGTATAAAAATCCTGAAACTTAATATAGTTCTAGCGCTATTAATTGTGCCAATTTTTATCGCCCCTTGGTGGGTAATTTACCCATATTCCATACCAAAATTAATACCATTAATTGGATTTTCATCTGCTTCTATAGTGTCAATTTTTTATTACTTTAAATCGAGGACTAAATCAGTTACATTTTTTACTGGACTTTCTACGCTTTTATCAATTTGGTTAGTAATAACTTTATTCTACCCTCATTCAAATATGCTTCAAGAAATATATGGAATTGATGGTCGCAATACGGGTTTTGTAACATACTTTTCACTATTAGTTTTGATGGTAGGAGCATATATAATTTCTGACCAAGAATTCTTAAAAGTTAGCTCCAAAGTAATTTTCTTTGTCGGAACTATATCAGCAATATACGGAATTCTACAGTCGCAAGGTTTTTTTAATATTTTACAGTTAGCGCAAGATGGTAATATCTCAATAGGTTTTTTGGGAAACATAAATTTCCAATCTTCTTTTTTAGCAATATTTTCAGTATTGAGTTTAAATCAATTTTTATTTAACTCGCAAAAAATTTTTAATAAACTGCTTTATTTATCCTTAGTAATTATGGGAATTTTTGCAATTTATGTTACAAAATCGCAACAAGGTTTTTTAGTTTTTGGCTTAGGAAGCTTATTTTTAGGTTATGTTTATGTTAGAAGTTTTGGTAAACTGACTCTCAAAAGATTCTATCTAATTTTTAGTTTTTTATCTGTATCGCTAATTCTAATAGCAATTTTTCAAATAGGACCGTTAACAAATTTAATATACGAAAAATCTATCTCAATTCGTGGATATTATTGGAATGCTGGTATTCAAATGATTGCTAAAAATCCAATCTTTGGAATAGGTTTTGATGGTTATAGGGACTGGTACTGGAGGTCGCGATCAAAAATTGCATTTCAAGACCTTGGTAAAGAGGATTGGGCAGAAAATGCGCATAATGTGTTTATTGACATTGGGGCGAGTGGTGGAATTCCACTTTTAATTATTTATTCTTTGCTAATTATTTATACTGGATATTGTGGTTACAAAAAGATTTTTCGACTAAAACAATTTAACTATTATTTCCTAGGCATATATGCTGCTTGGGGATGTTATGTAGCTCAATCTATTTTAAGTATAAATCAAATTGGTATTGCTACTATGGGTTGGATCTTTAGTGGATTGATCATTGGTTATGAAAAAATCGATAAGCAATCTGTCGTAATGAAAGTACAAAAAGAAAAAGTTTGGGACTTGAAAATTTGGTCCGGTTGGCTTAGCGGATTCTTACTTGGTATTTATATTGCCATTATACCCAATATCAATTCTTCAAACTATCGACAAGCTATAGAACTACAAGATACTCAATTGTTGTACAGGGCAGCGTTAGCGAAACCATATAACTCACAATTAATGGTATCTGCTGCAGAAGTTTTCTTGGTGAATGGACAGGAAAAGAAAGCAAAAGAAATTATTTTAATCGCTACAGAAAATTTCCCCGATTACTATAAAGGATGGGAAACTATGGCAAAATTTCAATCTCTTCCGATAAAGTTAAAAGTTATTGCTGATAGTGAGATGGCTAGACTTGACCCGCTTAGAAATCCCGGGTAACAGAGTTTTTCCTGTTTTGATTCAAAGTAATCCAATTCAACCACATAATAAAGATTGTTAAGGTAAACTTGTAAAATGAATAAAGGTACCCAGAAAAAGAGAGATTACTCTGCAAATCTTTTTATATTTCTAATTTTCCTTACTTCATTAATAATTGCGCCTGGCTATCTCTCTGATCCATTTAATTCATTAAAAGCAAGCTCACTGCTATTTTCTGCCATACTATTAAGTATTTCACTTTTGAATTATTCGTTAGTTAAGTCGATTTTTTTTTCAAAGAAAATAAATATATTATTTTTACTATTTCCATTAAATTTATTGATTACATTTGTTACCAATGACGCCAGTAAAATCCAGCAACTTTTTGGTGTATTTGGAAGGCGCACAGGCTTAATTACATACATGGCATTTTTTCTATTTTTTGCGATCACATTAGCATTACATAAATCACTCAAGGTAGAAAAAATTTACTTTTATTTTTATATTTTTGGAATTATTAGCACAGTTTATAGCCTCCTCCAACCCACTGGACTGTTCAGAATAGAAACACTCGCCTCAAAAAACTTGCAGCCTTTTGGATTTTTTGGCAACACAAATTTTCAATCAGCCTTTTTGGGGTTTGCTTTTCTGAGCACATTTAATAGTTTTAATTTGGATGGCAAAACTCGGATGATGAAAAATAAATTGTTTTTAAATTCTGGAAGATTTCTTTTACTATTTGCTTTGTATAAAACTCAAGCACAACAAGGTTTTCTTATAATATTCAGTGGGCTTGTCGCTATTTTCTTAATTCATACTTTCATTAAAAAAAATCTTATCGTGTTTTTTTTGTCACTAAGTATTGCAATTGGTTTGTTTATTATATTCATTATTGGTTTATTCAATTTCGGACCACTATCTTCGATTATTTTTCAAGAATCAGTTAAGGCCCGAAATTTTTATTGGTTTGCTGGGATTAGAATGATGGGGCAGAATCTAACTACTGGGCTAGGTTTGGACTCTTATGGAGATTGGTGGTGGAAATACAGAGGGGAAGAAGCCATAAGTGTTCTTGGACCTGAAAATTTTTCGACAGCTGCACATAATATTTTTTTGGACTTGGGCGTTGGTGGGGGAATTTCACTTCTTGCTTCATATTTGGTTTTTAATTTGATTATTCTTGCGGCTGCAATTAAGCGTATAAAATCAAAAATAGTTGATGCAAATTTTATTACTAACTTTGCCCTTTGGATATCTTTTCAAATTTACAGCCTTGTTAGTATTAATCATATTGGAATTGGAATTTGGGGTTGGATTTTTGCAGGCATAATGTATATTTTATCCCAAAATCAGTCCAGCTTTAATCACCAAGAACAATCTATTCAGCACCCATCAAAATCCAAGTTTTTTGTTGCCATAGTGATTGCGTCTATAGTTTCTACTCCAGGTATTATTGAATCGAAAAATTTTGAAGAAATTAGAGATGATAATTCAATAATTAGAATTATTGAGTACTCTAAGTCGTATGGCTATTTTTCGAACAATCTTCTTTACGCGTCATATAAATTAAAAAATTTGGGCGATAATGAATCAAGTATTGAAATTAATCGAATCTTGGTAAATAAATTCCCTAATTTCTATGACGGTTGGAACTTACTTTACTACCAAATATCTGCCACGCCTTCTGAAAGATCACTAGCTGCTCAAGAGATGGCCCGAATTGACCCAAATTCAAATAAATTTTAGTAAGTTGACGCCATGAGAAAAGTTGGTGTTATAGGTCAGGGCTACGTTGGCCTTAATTTAGCAATGTCCATTGCAGAGAGGAATTTTGAAGTTGTCGGGTTTGAACTTAATGATCACACACTTAGGAATTTATCTTTAGGAAAGAGTCATATTGAAGGAATACCTGATAGTCAAGTTCGAAAGCATTTATCTAATAAGAAATACACTCCATCCAATAATTTTCTGGAGATGGAAAAATGTGACATTATAATTATTGCTGTACCTACCCCATTAGATTCTCAACTGAAACCAGATTTAAGTTTTTTAATCGCGGCAGTTGAACAAATTAAGCTGAATACTAAGAGTTCGAAATTGATAATCAATGAATCAACTTCTTTCCCGGGAACTCTTCGAGATGAGATTGCGTCTAGATTCTCTGATAGTTCAATAATTGTGCATCGCTTTGCAGTTGCAACTGAAAGGATTGATCCAGGTAATAATAATTGGAATATAACTAACACACCAAGAGTCGTTAGTGGACTTACATTTGAGTCATCAAATGAGGTTTATGACTTCTATTCCGAGTTTACAAGAGTAGTAATTAAAGTTTCTAGCCCTGAAGTTGCTGAAATGTCAAAGCTCATAGAAAACTCATTTAGACTAATAAATATAGCTTTCGTTAACGAAATGGCAATGCTTTCAAAGGCGCTAGATATTCCAATATATGAAGTTTTAGACGCTGCTGAAACGAAACCATATGGATATATGAGGTTTCACCCTGGATCAGGAGTTGGGGGACATTGTATTCCAGTTGATCCGCAGTACTTGCAAAATCAGGGAAATAAATTTGGATTTAACTCAGAGATGATTGAAATTTCAAATAAAATAAACATTAGAATGCCTGAGCACATAATAAATCTAATATCACATGACTTTGGTGGGAATCTAACAGATAAGAAAATTATATTGATTGGGGTCTCTTATAAACCAAATATCTCTGACACCAGGGATTCAACGGCGAAAGGTTTTGTAAGAATTTTGGAAAAAATAGGTTCTAAGGTATTCTGGCACGATAAATTTGTGACTGAATGGAATAATTCAAAATCTTCAGAAATATCAAAATGTGATATCGCGATAATTATTACAGCCCATGATTACGTGGTTTTGGAGGATTTAACGGACATACCATACATTTTCGATTGTACTGGGAAATTTCGTGGTTATGAAAAAGTTAGGACACTCTAATTATTTTAAATTAACTACATCGTTAACTATTTGATCTATATTCCGAAGTGGTTCCCAATCTATTATTCTTTGAATTTTTGAAATATCTGGAACTCTCCTTGCCATATCCTCAAATCCGGAGGAGTAGATTTCTCCATACTCTTTAAAAATTATAGGAGAGTTAGAGTTTGTAAGATGTTTAATTCTTACTGCTAGCTCTAAGATACTTAATTCTTGGTTTCCACCGAGATTGAATACATCTCCATATGCGTCTTTTTTTATCATAATTTTCATTAAGGCATCTACAGCATCATGTACGTGACAAAAAACTCTTTTTTGATTTCCGTTACCGTAAACTTCAATAGGCAGGTTGTGTATTGCTTGATTAACAAATCTTGGTACAACCATTCCGTATTTTCCAATTTGCCTAGGACCTACAATATTGAAAAATCTTATAGTTATGAATTTTAGCCCATGGCTTTTGGCTAATGCAAAAGCCATATGTTCCTCTATTGCTTTGGCATCGCTATAAGACCACCTACTCACTTGAGGGGCCCCGATAACTCTATCGTCTAATTCATTAAGTGGCTGCTTAATATTTTTCCCATAAATCTCAGATGTGCTAGCGATAACAATCTGTTTATTGTAATTTGCTGCGGATTTTAAGACTACCTCGCTACCTTCGATATTAACGGAAATAGATTCAAGAGTATTATTTATAATATTTTGCACTCCAAGTGCTGCTGCAAAATGGAATACGATATCTGAGTTTTCGATTAGTGAATTAACCAGCATTTTATCTCTGATATCTCCTTCAGTGAAGTTAACTTTATCACTTACATGAATTAGGTTTGAGGCATTACCTAAACTTAGATTATCCAAAATGGTGACTTCATGCCCGGACTTTAACAGTGATTCACTTAAGTGTGAGCCAATAAAGCCAGCCCCTCCAGTTACTAGGATTTTCATACTAGGATCATAATTGAAAATTTCTAACATACAAATTCTTTATATGCTCAAAGAATTTTTCTTATCCAATAACTCCATTTGACTCAATCCCTAATCTAAGTCTAAAGGATGTCTAAACCTCAAGTATGAGTCAGAGTACAGAAGCCTTAAGTTATGATTGCTTTATGACTTCAATAGGGCTAGTTGCTTCCCAGAATGGGTTGGGACATGCAAGAAGGCTTTCAAATTTAGCTGTTGGATTTAAGCAATTGAATCTTAATGTTAAATTGTTCATATCTTTGTTTCAGTATAATGCGCTTCACAAAGAATTTGAATATTCTAATAGAAAAATTGAGATAATAATTACTGGCCATCATGGTCTCGATGGTCCCACTAGAATGATGAAAAGTGTGATTACAAGACCAGGCAGAGATGTTATCTTTAGCCTGAAGAGTTGCAGATTAATTCTTTCAGATAATTTAATTTGGCCAATCGAGTATAACTCGAATTTTTCATTATTCGGACACTTTTCGTGGATTACTTATTGGGAAAATATTGGACTTAAGAATCTACATGAAACTAACCTGGAATCTTTAGAAAAAGAAAGAGATTTTTTCTCATCCATTAAGAATTGGTATTTCTTAGAAGAATTCAAGTTTATTACTCCAAGCCAGAAGAAAATCATATTTATTCCTATAAAATTGCTCAGATACCACAATGATTCTCTACTCCCTATTGAAGCAATTTCTTCAGATAGAATTTGGATATCAAATGGCTCAACTAATTTGAATAAAAAGACAGTTGAGAACTTAAATATAGAAATAAGGAAAAAGATTGATTACTTTGAAACTTTTGAATTATTGAAAGCGAGTAAAAAACCATTTTTAGTTATTGGTAGACCTGGACTTGGAACAATTAGGGATTGTTTAGCAACAAATATACCGTTTATTCCATTTTGGTATGGGACTGATCCAGAGCTGGAGTCAAATCAGAACCATCTGGAGCGCATTACAGGATTTAAATTTGCAGATTTTAACTTGTCAGATCGATTAAATATTTTTGCTGAAAATCATAAAAAAGATGGTGAATTTTATGAAGACCGTTGGTCGGAATTATCAATAGAATATTTAGACGCATGCAAGCTAATACTCGAACATTACTGACGTATAGTAAGATTATATGATGCGCTCTAAATTCCAAAGAGATATTGAACCTTTCATAATATTTGAAGACGACACATTTGAGAAATTACTTGAAACACTGGATAACAGAATTAATTTTAGTTTCGGTTCAGGGTTTGCATTAGTTGTGGATAATTCAAATCGGCTTGTGGGTGTAATTGAAGACTCAGATATTCGAAAGTTCCTTAGACTACATCCAGGAGAGAATTTAGAAATAAAAAGCATAATGCGAAAGGATTTCATTTCAATTGAAGATACACTTGATGAAAATTTGATGGTTAACCAACTTATTTTACAGATCAAAAATCGAGGCTGGAATTCAACTTTGCCCGTGAGAATTATTCCCATAATTAGTGATGGTAGGCCAATAGCTATTTTAGATTCTGTAAATTTGGAAGATGAATTATCTGAAAAGTTAACTAACCATATAGTTATCGGACTCGGATATGTAGGAATTACCCTGGCTTTAACATTAGCAGAAGACAAAAAACTTGTTTATGGATTTGATATAGATTCAAATAAAATTGAAAAGTTAAAGAAAGGTGAAACTTTTGTGTTGGAGCCAGGAATAGAGGCTTTAATCCAGAAACATTTAGGAAAAAATCTAAACTTAGTAGAAAAATTTGGAACTTGGCCTATAAGTAAAGAAAGTAGTAACATTTATTATATCTGTATCGGTACTCCACTAAGTGAAGAAAAATTGCCGAACTTAGATTTTATATCATTGTGCATAGATAATTTGTTAACAATTTTAAAAACTAGTGACTCTATAGTCATGCGATCAACTGTACCAATTGGTACTGGCGATCGAATTATACAGAAAGTACAGACCACTAAAAATTGGATAGTTGGCGTTGATTTCCACTACATCTCCGCACCTGAAAGAACTGTTGAGGGTAACGCACTTTCTGAGATAAGGTCGCTACCGCAGATTGTTGGTGCTGCGTCTAACTCTTGTATCGCTCAGGCCTTAAATATATTTAAACATATATCTGTAAGTGTAATTACCGTTCCGAATATAAAGACTAGTGAATTAATAAAAATTATGGGAAATGCTTACAGAGATTATATCTTTGGCTTTTCAAATTTTATAATAAGTATTTGTCAACAGCATAACATTGACGTAAATCTAGCAATTAATGCATCTAACAGTGGTTACTCTAGAAGTTCAATTCCAATGCCATCTCCGGGAGTAGGAGGTCCTTGTTTAACAAAAGATTCCTATTTTTTAGTTGATAACAATTTTGAACACACATCAAATTTATTGCTTCAAGCTAGAAATGTTAACGCAGCGGTCCCATTGAATTCTATCGAATTTATTGAGAGAAAATTACAGAATTTATCGGAATTAAACTGCCTGTGCATTGGTATCGCCTTCAAGGGAATTCCAGAGACTAATGATATAAGAAGTTCCACTGCGATTGATTTCATAGAATTTTTGAGCAGTAAGGTAGGACATTTAGAAATTTGGGATGCTGTATCAGATTTAGAAAACTTGAAATATAATAAATTTTCAGACAACAGAAACTATAATTTCGTGGCAGTACTAAATAATCATCTGAGAAACTCAGATTTCGCAACTAAATCTATTTTAAGTTCAAAAGCTAATCAAATTATAGTTTATGATCCTTGGCGATTATTAGAACCAGGAAAAATTAGATTGAATTCGACCACTAAATTAATGCACTATTTCTCACTTTCTCATTATGAGTTATTTGAGTTAAAATGAATAAATCTATAGTACTAATTCCGGCGCGAGCTGGTTCAAAAGGTATCTTGAGAAAAAATCTGAAATTGGTTAAAGGTAGAGAACTTACTATTCGTACCATCATTCATGCACTAAAAATGAATTCAAAATCAAGCATAGTATTGAGCACGAATGATTTAAAAATATTTTTAATAGTAGAGAAATTTTTTGGATTGGAACCCATTAGTAAAAATGGATTCTATAGAAATAAAATTGTAAAAAATGATTTTATATATTTTCACTTTAGATCTGAAGACTTAAGTTCTGATGATGCACATATAACAAAAGTACTATCTGAGGTTAGAAGGCAATTTGAAACAGAAAATATACGTTTTACGACATGGTGTTTATTACAACCAACTAGTCCGTTTCGAAGTTTAAAAGAGTTAAGAGATTTCGGTAAGATTCTTGACAGTAATTCGAATAAGAAGTATTCATCTTTTAGTGTCACTAGGGTTCCATCAAATCACCCAGCAAGAATGTATACACTAAATTCTCGACTTAGAGCAAAACCTATAAAACAGTTTATAAAATTTGAATCTAGTAGAAGACAGGTCCTGCCTCCGGTTTTTATCAGAGATGGTGGTTTCTATGTAATTGGTGACGCACTTGTAAAAGCGAATAAGCAGTTTGGCAAAAATCCTGTTGCAGTAATTAGAGACTTTCCCTGGTCGCTAAACATTGACAATTCAATAGATTTGAAATTAGCTCAATCAGTAAAATCATCTTCTGTTAAAAATGATCCTAATGGGGAATTCTAGTGATAAATTTTATAGCTGAATTCTGCCAAAATCATTTGGGGAACAGGGAAATATTGGAACAAATGATCATAAGTGCAAAGGATTCAGGGGCGACACACGGTAAATTACAAGGATTATATAGTAGTGAGTTAACGGACCGGGAAAGATTTAATTTAAGAGATAACTCTATCTATAGACCATTTAAAACTGAATTCGAAAGATTAAAAACATTAGATTTATCCCCTGAAATAGAATTTTGGTTTGTTAATAAATGTAGATCAATAGATTTAATCCCCATGATAACTGTGTTTACTCACCTTGGGGTAGAAAGGGCGAGAAATGCAGGCTTTAGAAGTATTAAAATTGCAAGTTATGATTGCGCATCAATTCCAATAATAAAAAAAGTTCTAGAATTTGCTAACGAAATTGTGATATCAACGGGAGCTACTTATTGGAAAGAAATTGCAAAAACTGTTCAATCAATTAACGATTTAAGAAAACCTGATCAAAAAGTTGCGTTACTGCATGCAAGGACTATTTATCCAACCGCGCTAAATGAAACGGGGATGTTTAGAATGCTGGCACTAAATAGCTTTGGATTTGACTACGGATTTTCTGATCATTCAATGCCTGCTAAAACTAATTTAGACGCGAGTAAAATAGCGTTAATTTTTGGTGCAAAATATATAGAGAGACATTTCACGGTACTTGATAAAGATCAAACAAAAGATGGTCCTGTTTCAATCAACCCTGAACAAATGAAAGAGTTAGTAGATTTTAGTAAATTTTCAATTAGTCAAAAAAACAGTTATTATACATCAGAATTCATAATCAATGTTATGAATTGTGATTCATTAGATCCTAGCGCTCAAGAATTAATTAATAGAGATTACTACAGAGGTCGCGTCGCCTCAAAGATAAATGGTAAATTAATTTATGGTTGGGAAACTGCTTAAATTGAAAGACGTAATTATAGTTGGGCAGGCAATTCAGGATGAATCTGTTTTGAGCTCTTTGGGCAAAAAATTTGAGGTTCATACCGTAAGCCCTGAGAGGTTAGCGCAAAAATTACAATTGCTCCCAAACGCCTATATGTTATGGATCCATGTAGATACAGTCTTACACAAGGGTATGTTAGATTTGCTTTCTAATATTAAGTATTTAATTTCTACAACAACTGGCCTGACCCACATTAGCGAAGAAATTCAAAGTAAATTTGGCGACAGGTTGATATCTCTAAAGGGCAGAGCCGAATTTCTTAACAATATAACATCTACCGCAGAGCATACATGGGCTTTAATATTTTGGAGTTTAAATTATTTACCGAAAGCTATTTCAGAAACAAGAGATGGATTGTGGCACAGGCAAGATAATTTTAGAGATTCTCAGCTTAGTTCTCAAATCCTTGGAGTTATAGGTTTTGGAAGACTAGGCAAGATGGTAAGTAAAATTGGTGCTTCACTTGGTATGAAAGTATTAGTTTTTGACATTTCAGGTTTTGCAAAAAATGAAGCTTTTAAACTTGGATATGAGGTTTCTGAAAATATACAATCTCTTTTCGAAATATGTACCATTATTTCAATACACGTGGATCAAAATGAATTTAACAAAAATTTAATTAGTAATAAAGTTTTATCGGTGATAAAGCAGCCATTGCTATTGATTAATACCTCAAGGGCACGGCTAGTGGATGAAGATTCGATAATTTCTGAAATTGAAAGTAGACCTTTTCTTAGATACTTTACGGATGTTGTAAACAGCGAAGAACTGGGTTTGAGTTTAACTGAATCTAAATTATGGAATCTAGCTAGGAATAATGATCGAGTTGTAATTACGCCCCACATAGGTGGAGCAACTCTTGAAGCGTCACAACTCTGCGAAAACACATTACTAACTGATTTTTTGGGTAGAGCAGATTGATTGAATGTCCAGTAAGTAAGTGAGTACTTAATATAAAGTAAAGGTATTTTGGGTTTAGTTTCGTAAATTAGGTTCGAGTTTATCTATATTTTCTAGGGCTTTACTCCTTAGTGATTCTTCACTTAAAGGAGAATCAGATAGGTATTCCCAGGCTAGGTAGTTTCGTGGAAATTTATCCACGATAATTAAAGCCGTACTATGTGCAGAATTTACATCACCACTTCGAGTAAAAATCATTAGTGCTGCTTCTCTATGTATGGACGTATTTCCATTTAATTGTGATTCTGAGATTATTTCTTGTGAACCTGCGGTCTCAAATGCTGTTCTGAATCTCATATCTGATTGGAATGGTGTATACGCAATTAAGTAGATTAATACCAGGCTAAATAAAGTTCTGTAGGCTAGACCAATCCTAGAGTTTCGAACATTTACAGGTGAATTATGTGAACTACTTGTTGGTTTGACAGAAAAGCCTATAAGTAACCCGGTGAGCGACCACCCCCAAACAGCTACTCCAATATTGTTAATACTTATTAAGGAATAAACCTGATATCCAGTATAAGCAGACAGCACAGAGGCGAATACCCAGTTAAATTCTTTATTATTCTTTAGATATTTAATTGCTCTAGTTACCGCAAATAAGTTTATCAATAAATAAGCAATTAATAGAGGCAATCCACCCCCAGAGGATAAATCTAGAAAAATACTGTGGGCAGAAGTGGAAACCCTACTAAAGTTATCGCCAACAGACGAGGAAGGATCCCTGAATTGTCTGTACCAATCTCCATAAGAGTCTAAACCAATTCCTGATAGAGGATAATTTCTAGTCATACTCAGACCTGCACTCCAATAATCCTGTCTGAACTGAACATTTGAGTCATACAAATATTTAGAAAGTGGACCAATATTAAAAATTGCAATTGTCAACAAGAATGAGATTAATAACAATGAAGTTACATATAATTTGATCACAATACTTTTCGAATTTTTACTTAATAAATAAAGAAAAAATAATACCGTTGTACCAACTAAAAAAATCACAAGTCCCTGAATGGATCTGCTATTGATGATTAAAAATGCATTAGTGAGAATTAAAAAAATCAGCAACAAACGATAATAGAGTTTTAAATTCTGTGAAAATAATTTAGATATTCCAACGATACTTCCTAGTCCTAAGAAAGCTGAAAGAAAATTAATATTACCAAAAGTTCCAAAGTAAATTTCTGAATTCCAATTAATCGGATCAAGTTTAAAAAATTGTAAAATTGAATAAGTACTCATTAGAATTGTGGAGAAGATAAAAATTGATAAGTATCTATTAATAAAAATTAGATCAGCAAAACTTTTAGTATAAATTAGTAGAATAGCAAGGGAAAAGTAGGTCAGAAAGCCGGTATTTCTTCCAAAGTACCCCCAGAATTGCTGACTTACTGGCGCACTTGAAGTTAGCATTGGCATGGTTAATGCAGCTATAAAAAATAAAATTAAAAGCTCGAATACCTTTAATTTTATTTTAAATTTTAAAATATTATTAATTTGAAAAATAATTACAATCAAAGCTACACTTGAAAGCACAAGCATTTTTATCAAATTTATTGGGTCAAAGCTACTCCATGGAGAAATAGCAAAAGTTGTAAGTGGAATCCCGTATAGAATGATATTCTTGATTGTTTTATTCTCTAGATTTCCGACCATGCTAGAATCGTACCTGATATTTTTTTCTGGATTACGGAGTGGGCCCTGTCGGGATCGAACCGACGACCCACAGATTAAAAGTCTGTTGCTCTACCGACTGAGCTAAAGGCCCTTCATAATGTCAAAATTATAGCGGTGAAAATTCCTATCGATACCCACTTTCTTTGATGAAATCTATTGTTTACACGGTCTTGTAAAAAGGATTACATTTATATGCCGGGCGGCTAAGATTTTCGCGTCGAACACTTTTGTAAGCGATCTCGAATTGCATGGGCTATACCTTCACCTTCAGGTGGGATAACAAAGACTTTATCTATTTTTTCGTTATCAGCTTTACGTAGAGATGAATACAATAATTTTGCAAATTCAACATTATTTTGAGGACTGGCAAGTCTAATTGCTCCTGAAGGAGTTGTGAATTTACTTAATGCTATGAATCCGTCACCAGATTTGGGCTCACCGTTCAAAAAAACTTGGGCCAAAGGTGCGTAGTGAGTTTCAAGTTGCCCTGAGGTCTTTATATTCTTTGAATTATCATACTTAATATTTTGAAACATTGAACCTGCAATAACAGAATTGATCATTAAACTATCCACTGCACCGGGACGTAAAATTTGCGGAATTTTATTTGTACAGTCAATTATAGTTGACTCTAACCCTATTTGACTTTGCCCTCCATCTAGAATCAAATCATTTATTCCTAGTTTATCTGAAAGTTCAGCCATTACAGCCTCAACGTTTGTCGGCGAAACTTTTCCAAATCTATTTGCACTAGGGGCAGCAACGCCAAAACCACCAAGAGCCTCAAACTCTTGCAGTAGTGACAGAGCTAATGGATGGGCTGGAACTCTGATTCCAATATTAGCTTGGCTGCCAGTTATAAAATCTTTAGCAAGACCCGTTCTTGGCAGGATTAATGTCATGGGACCAGGCCAAAAAGCGCGTGCTAAAATTATTGCATAATCTGGAATATCTCGTGCCCATTTATCTAAGTTACTCATAGATGAGATGTGAACTATTAATGGATGTCCTGTTGGTCTGCCTTTAACATCATAAATACGAGCAACTGCATCCTTATTTGTCGCATCAGCACCTAATCCATAGACAGTCTCTGTTGGAAATGCCACCAAGTTACCTTGCTTTAGTGATTTGGCTGCTTCTTTTATTGTGGTTAATGTGCAGATTGAGATGATGGTCATGATGGGTAATTGTCGCACCTACTTACTCTGGTATATAAAACTAGTTGGTTTACTGCTTACTTTCTAGCAAGTTTTGCCCTGCTTAATTGACCCGATACCCTTAGCCCTCCCACTGTCCCCATCGTCTAGTGGCCTAGGACGTCGCCCTTTCACGGCGTTAACACGGGTTCAAATCCCGTTGGGGACGCAAAGGTGAGTTGAGAAGTAATTTTCAACTCTCTTTAAAAGCTGGCCCAGTAGCGCAGTTGGTTAGCGCGCCGCCCTGTCACGGCGGAGGTCGCGGGTTCAAGTCCCGTCTGGGTCGCGATTTATTTTTAATCTTTTTTGTTTTTGTCTCTACTGTTTTTCAGAGGTAAAACCTTAGAGAGTTGAGAATAAGTTTGATTGGCTTGGTAGCTCAGTTGGTACGAGCGAACGACTGAAAATCGTTAGGTCGCCGGTTCGATCCCGGCCCAAGCCACAAGGAAAATTTAAATCTTTTTGACTACTGGAATTTTAAGAAACCAGAGTAATAATACAAACCAAACAAGTGCGCCTATTAATAGAAAGATTACCTCAAGGGTGAAGTTGAGTATGGAAACCAAATTTGCAATTACAACAAATAAAATGCACAATAGCCAGAGCACAATTACGGCAGATTTTCGTGTTAGGCCAACCTTTACTAACCTATGAGATAGATGATCTTGTCCGCCTTGAAAGATTGATACGCCATTACGTAATCTAGAGATAACCACAGTTGTAGTATCAAGAATTGGTAGAGCTAAAAGTAAAAGGGGGATTGATAAAGATATCGCCCTACTTTGAGTAGTTGGATCTATTCTAATTGCTAAGGTTGCAAGTAAGACCCCTAGAAATAATGCACCGGCATCTCCCATATAAATCTTTGCTGGACTCTTATTCCAAATTAGAAACCCAAATGTAGCCCCGGCTATTACTAGAGCTAATCCTGATAATAAGCTTTGTCCTAAATTCCAAGCCAAGAAAGCAAGTCCAAGGGATGAAAATGCCACAGTCCCAGCTGCGCCACCATCCATATTGTCAAAGAAGTTAATTGAATTACATATACCTACTATCCAAATTACAGTCAGCAATATATCCAATGCTAGTGAGCCTGTTGGATTTCCTAATGTTCCTGTCGTAATTAAAATAATTGAAACACACATACCGACAGCACTTTGAGCAAGTAATCTTGGATATGCCGGTAGTGACTTCAAATCATCCCATAACCCAATTAAGCCTAATAGGAGTGCCGGAATTATTACGGATAGAAGTAAATTTAGATTACCTAATACATTAGTTGAGAATAAAACTGCTAATAGCGATACAAGTACTACGCCAAGCATGATTGCTATACCACCTAAGTATGGTGTTGGAAGTGCGTGAGATTTATGTATGGAATTTGGCAAATCAAAAATATTGTTCTTGATTGCAACTTTGCGAATAACAGGGGTTAATACCCCCACTAGAGTAAAACTTAGAATGAATATTGTAAGGTATTGATAATTTGAGATAAACATAGGAGGGTGCTTAAACTTTAAGCAGAGCCCGCTTTTCTTCTATGCATCTTTGGAGCTGCTCCGCCTGTTTGACCTGCACCAACCTTAGAGCCACTGGTAGGACCTGATGATTTGCCAGTGTTATGCCCCTTTTGCTTTTTAGCTAGCGCCGCCAACATCTTCGCCTTTGGATCATCACTGCTCTTCTTTTGTACACCTTTATCAGTTGATTCTTCACTCACTGTAATTTTCTGCCTCTCGCTTTAATTACTCTTTTTGGTTGGTTTTGCTTGAATTTGATGTATCAGGTGAAATTGATTTAAGCAGGGATTTAACCTCAGACTCTTTATACCTTCTATGCCCACCTAAGGTTTTAATTGAGGTTAATTTGCCAGCCTTTGCCCACCTAGTAACCGTCTTTGGATCTACTCTAAATAATGCTGCCACCTCAGATGGGGTGAGAAGATTTTCTTGAGAGGTAGGAGAGAGTGAGTAATTGTTCTGGCTCAATTTACTTCCTCCTTCTTCCTGATTAATTCACTACTAGATATAGATTCCTAGTTATAGAGGAGAAAGGTGGTGTCCACTTTAACCCTTATAAACCCTATTGCTACATATACCCTAAGTATCCCGTTACTTTAATGCTTTGGGCAAGTGTCATCTGCAAATAGGCATGGATTTATGGGTCAAGATCTATTTAAGTTGCCGACTCCAAGGCTGCCACCTTGCGCCAGCGAGAGACCAGCCGTTCATACCCTTTGCCAGCTAACGCGCCATCTCCTGAAGCAAGCCCTGCAATCGAGCTATTCACATCCTCAATTGATGTGTCAGTAGATAATCCTGGCTCACCATTTTGGATAAGTAGATTATCTAAATAGGCGGCAAGTCCGCCGTAATCTAATTCAACAATAGATGAGTTATCAAAGATTTCAAGCCAGGAGATTAACTCTGCAATCTCACCCTCAACCGGCCCTGATCCAAATGCGCCAAGTACTGCCTCATG
>Ga0169931_10004810_pt1 | contig 20862 bp, 18 predicted proteins | sample Kivu_15m_20L_FD_129675 | JGI IMG/M metagenome (GOLD analysis project Ga0169931, IMG submission 129675) | Freshwater microbial communities from Lake Kivu, Western Province, Rwanda to study Microbial Dark Matter (Phase II) - Kivu_15m_20L... | ecosystem: Environmental > Aquatic > Freshwater > Lake... | reverse complement strand
TACATCCGTGTCTTACAGCAACGCCAAGGCACATACATCGCCTGCCTTGAAGAGATTGCACTCCGAGCAGGTTGGATTGATGAAAAAACAACAAGAAGATTCGCGTTAAGTACAAACTCAGAGTATGCAAGATATGTACGAAATCTCTCAAAGGAATCTATCTCGCAAGAGATTGAATAATTATGAAGCTTTGTGTCATCGGCAAGAATAGTTTTATCGCAAAGAACCTAGATGCAGACGTAAAACTCTCAAGAGAAGAATGTGATCTCCTCAACTTTAAACAAACTCTAGAAGCACTTGCAAGAACCAAACCTACGGCAATCATAAATTGCGCAGCCAAACATGGCTCATTTGAAGAGATGTCTAAGAATCACGTTAGTTTCTACGAAGTCAACATGCTCATGAATATCAATCTCCTTCGAGCAGCACATGAACTTGATATCGATAATGTCCTTCTCTTGGGATCAATCTCTAGTTTCCCATTCGATAGCGGTGAAAACTTCGATGAATCAGATTTCTACTCAGGTCCAGTCAATGAAAAGAACTTCGGATACAACTCCTCAAAAAGAGCATTAGTAGATCTCGTTAAGTCATATCAGCTCGACCACTCCCGTAACTTCAAAGTCGTCCATCTTGGAAACATCTACGGTCCCCACTCAAGTTTCCATGCCAATGCCACCCTTGTCGCTAACTTAATCTTCAGAATTTCAGAAGCCAAGAAACTTAATCAAGATCTTGAACTATATGGAGATGGAACCGATATACGAGCCCTGACATTCGTGGAAGACCTAAACCAGATTTTCTCTAGTATGTTTCAATCTAGAGATCAAATAGAGCCAGTTATCATTAGTTCAAAAGAAGAAACTTCAATCAAAGAGTTAAGTAGAGGAATAGCAGAACTATTAGATTTCAAAGGAGGAATTACTTTTATCGGCCCGAGTAACAAAAGTACAAGAAAAGTGGCAACTAGTTCCCTTCTTCCAAAACTCATCCCGGGTTTCAAATTTACTTCGTTAGATCAAGGTTTAAAGAAAACAGTAGGATGGTGGGCTTGCAATAACTAACGCCGCCCTAGCTCAGTCGGTAGAGCGTCGCTCTCGTAAAGCGAAGGTCGTGGGTTCGATTCCCGCGGGCGGCTCCGTGAATAGACAGAATTTAAAGATTGCTTACACTAATCACATTGGAACAAAGTTAGGAGGTTGCGACGGTGGGCAAAATATTGGGCTTAAATTTATCGCATGACACAAGCGTTGCCGTCCTGGACGATACAGGTCAAATAGTTTTTGCGCTTGAAGAGGAGCGTTTAAATCGAGTTAAGTCCGGAGGCTATTTTCCATCAAAGGGGCTCTCTTACCTTCGAGATAAGACAAGTTACTTAGAAGAAGTGGACAGAGTTATAGTTGGTTCAACCGAGAGTATGTCAAAGAATCTAGCCTCAGAGATCTACTTGGATCACTTTAAATCCAAAAGTTCAATTTATGATGATGCTGAATACTTTTTCAAAAAATCAAGGCATGCAGGGACATTATTGCCGACAAAGCTGGCGACACTAAGCGGGTCGCAGTTAATAAAGAAGCTACTTCAAGAAGAATTTAACCTTCCTTCTAAAATTGAATTTGTCAATCACCACAACGGCCATCTTGGTTGTGGGATAGGTTTAACAAGAAGCACGTCCCCAACTCTTGTTTTAAGTCTAGACAATCAAGGAGACGGTGAATCTGCGGCATTAACCATTGTGGAAAATCGTAAACCAACGAAACGGTTGCAACTTGCGCGAAACGTAGACTCTTTAGGGGAGTTGTATAGTGCAACAACAGAGTTCTATGGATATACCAAGAGTAGACTTGAAGGAAAGATTATGGGTTTAGCGGCGCATGGAAGTAATACGGGTGCCATCGACCTACTATTGAGTCATATTTCTATTGAGAACGGCTTTATTTCTCTAAAGTACATTAAAGCCCAGAGGCTTGCGCTAGTAAATCATATTTTAAAGAATAATTTTCGCTTTCCCTCAAAGTTGAAGTCGTCTATAAGGGAAATTGTGGTTGCAGCAGCAAGCGAGACAAGTTTTTATCCTGACTTAGCATACGCCATTCAATTTGTGATTGAAGAGAGAATTTCACAATTAGTGCAATATTGGATCAAGAAGGAATCTTGTGAAAATGTGATTCTGACCGGTGGTGTTTTCAGTAATGTTAAAGTAAATCAAAGAATATCCGAAATTAAAGGAGTGGAAACCGTTTCTGTTTTTCCACATATGGGTGACGGAGGCTTATCAATTGGTGGGGTATGGTGGAATCTGGCAATGGAGTCGAAATTGAACACTTCGGATCCACTTCTTAACTCTGCATATTTAGGACATGTCCGTGACATTGAACCGTCAACGGCTTCAAAGCAAAAAAACACAAAAGGTTTGATTGTTCAAAACTTGGAGGATAGTGATTTGGCAAGCAAAGTAGCAGAAATTATTTTTGAAGGGGGCGTAGTTGGAATTCATAGAGGTTCGATAGAATTTGGACCAAGAGCGCTTGGTAACCGCAGTATTCTAGCGGATCCACGAAATATTGAAATGGTTAGGGAATTAAACAAAAGATGTGGGAGAACGGAGTTCATGCCCTTTGCCCCAGTTGTTTTAGAAGAGTTCTTTGATGAATTCATGGAAACTTCCAATAAATCTTTGCAACCTTTTTATTTTATGACCATGACATGTAATGTGAGACAAGAAGTAAGGCACTTAATACCAGCAGTAACTCACGTTGATGGAACTGCCAGACCCCAGATAGTAACAAGTACAGCAAACAAATTTTTGCATGAGGTGGTGCGGAGTTTTTACGAGTTATCCAAGGTTCCTGTTTTAATTAACACCAGTTTCAATATTCACGAGGAACCTATTAATGGGAACTTCAATGATTCAGTAAAGTGTCTGCGTCAGGGTGTAGTAGATGTCCTTGTTGGCGAAGGTGTAATGTACTCCCTAAAGGATTGAACTAAAGATATCAGGCGAATGCAACCCTATTACTTTGCCAATTGAATAAAAAATTATGATAACGGAGGAAGGCAAAAACTCTCAAATTAGAGTGGTACTTCTAGGTAGTACCGGTTTCCTTGGAAGCCATTTATATAGTGCAATGCTGAATAATGGTTTTTTCCCAGAAAGAGTGAATTTTGATCTTTCACAAATACAAGTCAAGTTTCAGTCCCCCTTAAGAAATAGTCAAGTCAACTTTCTAATTTCAATGTCTTGGTGCAGCAATAGAAATCTAAACTATTTGGACAGCTCAGAAAATTACTCTTGGGCAAAGCGGCACATCGAAATAGCAAAGTTCTGCATTGAGAATGATATATTCCTTTTGATTCCAGGAACTTGCCTGGAATATTGTCCTAGCGGAACATCAGCTTACGTAGAGTCGAAGAAAGAGGTAAAGAAATTCCTAGAAGAAAACATGTCTGCAGATAGGTATCTTTGGCTCAGGTATTTTTACATCTTCTCCCTTGAAAATCGCAGACCGGGATTGCTTAGAGATGCTCTAATGGCTAGAGACGAGAGAAGACCATTCTCTATCAACAACTCAGAAAGTAGACACGATTTTATTGAAGTGCGTGATGCCGTTGAGCAAACTCTTAAATTTATTCAAAGTGGAAGCCATGGCGTCTGGGACATTGGGTCAGGAATAGTCAGAAGTAACCTCGAGCTCTTATCTCGAATACAAGACTTAGAAGTGGTGCCTTCGAGACTCAACTCAGGTTTAGGCAGACCCACGCAATCTTATGAAGAGGGAGCTAGGTTTTTAATCTCTAATCACCGGCAGCTAAGTCGCTACACCGACCAATTCTTTGGTACCTTCGCATGATGAAGGATTATCTAAAAGAAGTCGAGAATCAAGAAGAATTCTTGAGGCAAAGAGAACAATGGCTATCAAGCATGACGAAAGATGTTTCGCTTAAAGATAGCGCTCTAAGTATATTAAAGATCCTTGAAAGAGAAAAGTATACATATCAGTGGGATTGGTTAGGTATACCAATAATTAAGATGCCTGAAGAGATTCTGTTAATTCAAGAAGCTATCCATACATTTCGACCTACTGCCATAGTTGAAGTAGGAGTTGCAAGAGGGGGCGGAATCGCTCTTTATCATTCAATTCAAATTCTATGTGGAATAGAGCCCAATATTCTGGGCATTGACATTAAGTTCTTTGACCATACAAAGAAAGCACTAAGCCCTTTTCTCAATGAAGGGGTAAAGCTCCTTGAGGAGCCTTCTACTTCAGAGAACGCAAAGAGTGTTATTAGGACATTTGTTGAGAATCACGAAAGTGTTTTTGTTGTTCTAGATGGTGATCATACCCATGAAAATGTATTGAACGAACTTAATATGCTGGACGACTTGCTACCGCAAAATGCTATCGTTTTAGTGGCAGATACGTTACTGCAAGAAATTGATCAAACTGGCAAGACACGTGATTGGGATAAACGGAGAAACCCAGCAACGGCTCTTACAGAATTTATGGGCAAGAAATCTAACTGGCAAAAAATCGAGGAACTCTGTGCTCGAGTAATTATTAGCGAGTCGCCTCAAGGATGGATACAGAAGGTTACTTAATTTAGAAGTTAGGTTTGTATTAACTCAATTCGGGGAAGGAGTCTATATATAGGTCGTCTAACAATTTGTGCGAGATTAGCTTGTCTTGCCAACTCTTCACTTATATTCCAAGGGAGAGTTAAGAAAGTACCAACTTCTGTGAATTCACTAATGGAACTAAATGGGTGGATAGGAATGTGACTACCGGGTAGGAATTTCCCTTGCTTTGAAGGAGCTGAGTCGAAAACAAACTTGATATCGTCTTCGCTAAGCGCAAGAAAATTTATCAGCGTGTTACCTTTTGCGGCAGCCCCTAGACCAGCGATGATATTTCCGCTACTTTTCTGGACATAGAGGAATTCTTTTATTTTTTTCTTTTTCTTATTTACGGAATCCTGGAAGCTTGACAGTTCATCCAAACTTATCGCCTTGTATTCGTCCTCAAGCGAATTAGAAATAAGCTCACTGAGACTGTTTGGAATCATATTGTTTCGTGCAAAAACTCTAATACTTCCACCGTGTGTCGACGGAAACTCAACCTTAAATATTCCCAAACCAAACTGTTTCAATAAGTTGTAAAGTGACGTTACAGTGAAATAAGAATAGTGCTCATGATAAACGGTATCAAACAGGCTATATTTTACTAACTGAGCGAAATTCTGTACCTCGACAATAAGCACCCCTTCATGCGAAAGTAAAGACTTAGTTGCCTTAGTAAAATCCTGTAGATCAGGAACATGAGCAAAGACATTGTTTGCAATTACAACATCTGCAGAGCCTTGCTCCCTTTTAATTCGAGAGGCGGTCTTAGAATTCAAAAAACTACGATAAACTTTGTGACCCTTGCTTATTGAGATATCAGCAGCATTCCTCGTTGGCTCTATTCCATAATTTGGAATTCCCTGATTAATGAGACTTTCGAGAAGATAACCATCATTCGACGCAACTTCCGCAACAAGGCTATTTCCGTCTAAATTGAAATCTTTAACTATCTTTTTTACGAGTTTTTGCGAGTGTGCTATCCAAGTTGAAGAAGTACTAGAGAGATATGGATAATCTGGGGTAAATAAGTCTTCCCCAGCATGGAAGTCTTGGGTTTGTACTAGCATGCACCCTTCGCAAAATAAAAGAACAAGCGGATAGTAAGTTTCCCCTTTTAGCAAATCTTCTTTATCCAATAGTGCATTCGATGGAGGGGCAAAACCTAAATCTAGTATTTTTGTTAAATTACTATTGCGACAACTCCTACAGGTTTGAAGGTTCAATTTTCACCCCTGAGAGACGTGGCAGATTATTGTCTGAATCAGAGATAAAACTGACCGATAGAGGCCAATCTATTCCTAGAACAGGATCAAACGGATACACACCGCGAGAATGGTCGGGTTTGTATTCATTCGAATGTAGGTAAAGCAGCATAGTTTCCTCCTCGAGAGATTGATACCCATGAGCAACGAGTGGAGGGACAATGAGACTGCCAGAATTCGGAGTTAGAACGAAGAAAGAACACTTGCCATAAGTCGTAGAATTAGGGCGTAAATCTAACAACACATCGAGGACGCTGCCCTTAACACAAGATACTAATTTTGATTCGGGAAAGGGCTCTTGTTGATAGTGCAGACCTCGGATAGTTCCCGACCTAGGGTTGTTGCTTACGTTAACTTGTTTGATAGGTAAACCCCATTCAGGAGAAGGAAGCACTTTTCTGAATGAACCTCGTGAGTCAAAATGAACTGAATTCTTGAGTAAGAAACACCCCTCAAGTCGCTGAGTGTTTTGAGTGTAGAGTTCAGTTAACCGAGATTTGAGTTTCTCTATCTCAACCATGGAACAGATCCGCACTCTAAGAGATTTTCAAGGTGCTCTTTATCTCTTAACGTATCCATAGCGAACCAAAAACCTGGATGCACATACGCTGCCAAATCATTCTGTTTTGCCAATATAGGCAAAACATCAACCTCCCAACTCGGATTTGAAAATCTTTCTAAGACTTCAAAGATTCCTGCACCAACGACAAAGTAACCACCATTAATTAGGGACTCTGGCGAACTGGTCCTCTCCGAAAAACTCTCAACTATTCCGGACGTCACGGAAACCGCACCGTATCGTGCAGGAGGATTGACGGCCGTCAAAGTCACCAACTTTTGTGTAGTTTCATGATACGAACTTGTTTTATTCAAGTCCTGGCTAGTTAAACCGTCGCCATAGGTAAAAAAGAAGCTTTCTTTTCCTAGATATTCCCTTACCCTCTTTAGCCTTTCTCCCGTGTTTGAAGTTGAACCAGTGTCTACAAGCGTGACGGCCCAGTCTTCACAATTGTCTTGCAGAAGCTCCACATCTCCGGATTTTGTTTGAATTGTGAAAGTTGAGCTGTAGCTTCTGAAATTCAAGAAATACTCTCTGATTACCTCTCCTTTAAAGCCAAGGCAAATTACAAAGTCTCTAACACCATGAAGGCTGAACTTTTTCATGATGTGCCAAAGGATTGGCTTTTCACCAATTGTAACCATAGGTTTTGGCCTAAGATAGGTCTCCTCTGAAATTCGAGAACCTAGGCCACCTGCCAGAATCACAGCTTTCACAGCGAAGTCTCCCCTACGATCTTAAGCCCACCATTATTAGGCCAGTAGCATAACCCCAGAGGTAGTTGAAACCAAAGGTCAACAAAGTGTCGCTCTGAAAATTTGGAAAATTAGACGGAAGTCAAGAGAGTGCCCATAAATCCGAGGTTCAGACCACTCTCTAATTGTTCATCCTAGGAGTGTTCTTAAATTAACTTTCGCAAACATTTTGATTTCCTAAGTTCAATTGTAATTTCGCTATTTGAGAGACCAAAGGAGTTAATTACTTGGTCTAGGTTTACACAATAGATATTTATAATTAATCCCTCGAGCTTCAGCTGCAAACATTAATCTTTCGTAAACAATAGGTATTAGTCGTAAATCTGTTAGATTTCTTTTCAATGTTTTCAAGATTCTAAGCTAATAATTTTGCTCGAGAACTATCTTAAGGTAATCTAGAAGATGGCACCGACGGTCATTCAATTCAATTATCAACCGATAATTATTCCTACTATGTCTTGTAACTAAGGTCGACGACAGTAACAACCCAAACTCAACACCTTCAATACCGCAAATCAATTGACTAGCTTGAAAGAGGTCGGGATCATATCTGTGAAATTTTAAGGCAGAATTAATGTTGTCGATTATAAGTACATTTGATTTTCTGTTAGATTAAGCTTGACGTTATTACTCATATACATTGAGTTACGCAAGTCCTTTTCGATGCAAAAAAATCTCTTAACCAAACTTTGTTTGACAAGAGACACCGCATAGTAATCGTCAGCTGCTCCTATACTAATAAAAGTATCGAACTATTTTTCGTTCAAGAATTCCAAAATGTTTTGCTCGTAAAGTTCCAAAAGCTTTAGCGCAATTTCATTCAGGCTGCTCCAAAAGGCCTATCGATAAAACATGACACCCGCAAAGTACCAATTCCTATCTTTACTACTCGAGAGTCACCGAAAAGCGTGCGAAGTTGAATAATCGAATAGAAAAGTTTTTCAACCCTTTGCTCATACACGGTATTTAGTAGACTCGGTCTCGTTGCAAGCCGCAACAAAAGCCCCCGAACTAACCGTTAAGTGAGTCTTTGGCGAGGGCTCAACGGCTCGAGCAATTTAATCTGGTTTAGCATAAGTAGAGATCCGGGAAATAGACTGCCTTAATTATCATTTTTCATTCGACTATTTCAAGTAAATGTTGTTGACTGTACTGGAGTTGAAAGTAGCTCTAAGCATGAAGATTTAATTAACTATTGGCAGAAAGGAGAGCCGTTTGAAGTTATGAGATTTAGGATTGACCACAATGTGAATTTTAAGTCAATCGTTGTCTACTTAACAACGAACTATAGTCGTAACAGCCTTTTTGTGAAGAGCAAGACAACTGATATAGTTTGCGTGTGGAGTCGTATCTCATTCGAGTACAAGATGTGTTGAAAAGAAACTTAAGTTCGATAGAAATCGGGATTGAACGCCTAGCTGATGAGATATTCGAGGCAACAAGGGCTAATTCTCACGTGTGGCTGATGGGCAACGGTGGGAGTGCGAGCACCGTAGAGCACTTTGAGACCGACTTACTTTATGTTCGTACTCTTGCGCAGGAGGGAGCTTTCTATCCCTCGGCAATGGCGATTACCACAAACTCTTCTTTATTGACAGCCGTCAGCAACGATGTCTCATTTAGTGATGTGTTTGCAACAATCTTGAAGAGAAGGTGTAGCTCTGGCGACCTGGTTGTTCTCTTTTCAGTTTCAGGCAATTCCCCGAATCTTTTGAGAGCGGCTGAGATTGCGAAATTGACCGGTGCCAAAGTTTTTGGAGTCCTTGGGTTTGACGGCGGATTGCTCAAATTGCTCTGTGATGAAGTAATTCTGGTATCACATGCAAAAGGTGATTATGGACCCGTAGAAGATATTCATCTAACAATTTGCCACGCGGTAGCTGAGAGATTAAAAGCGAGATTAGCCTCAGCGAATGAACATATCAATTAATGAAATTCTAGCATTTATTTTAAGCAGAGATTAAGATGTTGATGTGACGGAACAAAATCTCTCGAGAAATCAGAACAACTCTCTCGAAATTACATATTTAATTTTGACATTTAACCGTCAAGACTACGCTCGGCGTCAGTTACTTTGTTTGTCGCAAAGTGCAAGAAGAGCAGTGGTGATGGATGGTTCCTCCAAACCATGGGGCTCCGGTGTAACAGGAGTCGTAGGGACTCTTCATTGGTGTTACATCCATATTCCAGGCGAAGCTACTTATCTGGAGAGATTAAGAAAAGGGTTAGAAGAGGTTCAAACGGATTTCATATGTCTTCTGGACGACCAAGATATGTATTTTCCTTCCTCGCACTTGAAGGCTGCGCAGATGCAGATAGATTCAGAGGGACTTTTATCTGGGGTTGCTACGAAGGTTGGTTTGAACTTTTCCAATCAAGGGTTAGAGCAGTACGCAAAGTGGGGCCACTGGACTGAACCAATTGAGTTCGAAGAAGAGAAAAAATGTCAGAGATCTTTCAGTTTGCTATCCAAAAGAAGAACTGCAAACTTTTATTACATGCCCATCAAAACTAAATTAATGCGAGAGTTTATTCAAATAATGAAGCCAGTAATCGGACATGAAAATGACTATGTGTACGGCTTTATTGAATGTGCATTAGCGATATTTCTTTCTCAAAGAGGAAAGCTCAGAATTCTTGATGATGTCGGCTGGCTTCGTACTGAAGAAGTGGATACAGAAAAAACTATCGCTTTCAAGACCAGAAAAGTCGTAGCAACAAAATTAGACATTGATTTACTTCTGACTTTAGTTCCAAATCACCAATTTCAAGGACGGAAAATTGATTGTGAAGATGAGGTATGTAAATTAGAAGCCATATTAAATTCATGGATTGGTAAATCTGAGTGGGATTTCGAAAGTCTCATAGGCGAATCCCCAAGCCCTACTCCGAAAAGCAAAACTCAAACGCTGGCTCAATTTTATGTAAAGTTTTGGAATAAACTGATGTATAAACTCGTTCCCTGGATGCGGAAGCCATTGCAGGAATATCGTAGGAACTTATCTAGGGAGATTGGTGGTGTTGAGCAGTTTGAGTCCAGGGATTTCTGTGAGAAATTTGATTGCCCCAATCTTCCGGAGGAAATTTCTATAGTTACAGGTTTCCATCGCATGTTTCGCACCGGCACAGATAAGAAGACATTTGATCGCTACTCCATGTAGTGAGGATTTTCATCCATAAAGGCAGGCGAAATACGGGCATTGTTTTCTAATCCCCGGTATTCACCAAAACTAGGAATTGCTTTTGTTGACGCTATCAAGCCTTTCAAAAAAAGGTTTGTTGACTCCAAAATTGTTTCAGTACTATTGGGAATGCGTATAAAGTTTCCATGTCGTAATTTCGTATCCCATGCCAACGAAGTCTGAATCGATTCCTTAAAATTCAAGATCTTCTTCGTATTTATGTCCATGATTCTCTGAGGTATTACCAAACCCGGGACATCATGGCAATGTGAAATGTGTGGGAGATTTGTTGCCAAACAGGGACGCCCAAAGAGGCTCGGAATAATCTTTGGGCCGGATTCAGTGGCAATCATAAACCGGCATGCTCCCAAAAAAAATAGCCTTAAATCTGCATCTTGATTTCGAAAGCGAGAAAAATCTATGAATTTAGGATGCCTCAATAATGAACTTGGAAACTCACTCATGCTTGATTGCCCAATCCTTATGACCCATCCCTCTTCATTCAATATACGCTTTATCGCGGGTATGTAAGATTGCAGCTGAGGGTTTGAAGCGGTGGCCTCATTCCTCTCTGAAGTTTCTCTGATGTGAATTGTTACAAACCAATCATCATCCTTAAAACCATACTTGCGCAGAAATTTGAAGCCTGAATCTAAGGTGTCAGCAGACAAGTCAAAGAGTTTCTGATGCTGGTCTTTTTCAATTGAGTAATTAAATGCAGCATAAAGACTGAGACTTCCTATTTCAGTTTCGATAACGTCAAGCGCCTTAGTCTGCTTTTGAAAATACGTGTGAATTCTCGAGTCAAATCTTACAATCGATAGATATTTTCTATACAAGTTCAAGAGAACATCGTTGTTTGAACTCATATTGAGTACTATTACTTCGCTCAAATGCTGGTTCGGAGAAGTTCGTTTCAGTCTTGCAAAAATTGACAAGAGGCCTAAGTGCCCAATTGATGAAGTCCAACCAGGATCCAAGAAAGTGGGGTACGTGTTACCGAATGTAGAATTCTGCATCTCTAAAAAACTGCGATGTGAGCGAAGATAAAAGTAGCCAACAGCGCGAGAATCGCCAAGCTCACGGCTGTATTGCGCAAGACATTTAAAGGATTCCTCAGTTTCGTTTAGGGTTAAACTCTGTAATTGCCTTTTTGACAATGTTCCATTTCTTATCTTTTTATTAAAATTTACTATTGCACTTCGGGCGTTGAAGCTATCTATTTCATTAACAAACATGGCAACTAGACGTCTGAACTCAATCAATTGATACTTGGACTTTAAACTTGCAAGAACTCTTAGTAGTAGAAGGGCCATATGAAATGATTGCAGGAAAAGAAAAAACGCCTTTGAGATTAGACTTCTAATAAACATAATCACAATATTGCAGGTGGGATAGCCTCATGGGTATTGACGCTATCACATGGGACTCCCATGTTGTTTTAACACTTGACAATTTGCAAGTAAGTGAACGAAAAGTTAGTTCAAGGTGTGTATGTGTCCGTCAGGACTTGTACGCTAGAATTATGAAATGTCTTTCTACGAAGCCTGCCAATGGCCAAAGTATGGCGAGGAGGAGTTAGAAGCTATTACTCGCGTGTTAAGTTCTAATCAACTTTTTGCTCAAAACGAAGTTAGGAATTTTGAGGGAGAGTTTGCGCATTATGTGGGCGCATCAGATGCGGCCGGGGTTATGAATGCTACGGCAGGTTTGCATTTGGTATTGGCGGCTCTAGGAATAGGCAAAGGAGACGAAGTTATCGTTACTTCATACTCTTGGGTATCAACGGCTTCTTCCATCTTGATGCAGAATGCCATTCCTATTTTTTGTGATATCGAAAGTGAATCATTTGGAATAGATCCCATAGATCTGGCTCAGAAGATTACACATAGAACCAAAGCTGTCGTGATAACTCATGTTTTTGGTTACCCAGCTAAAATTGATGAAATTATCAAGATTGCTCAAGACGCTAATATCTATTTGATTGAGGACGCTTCTCACGCACATGGATCATATTTGTTCGGGAAACACCTTGGCACATTTGGCGATGCGGGGGTGTTTAGCTTACACCAGAGAAAAAACCTGAGCGTTGGGGATGGCGGAATGGTTATCATGAAAGATTTGGAAATATTGCGAAAAATAAAACGACTTAGATCTTTTGGTGACACGGAGCTTAGTTATAACTATAGAATGACCGAGTTTGCCGCAGCAATAGGAAGAGTTAGGTTAAAAAGGCTGGATAAAGAAAATCAACAACGCAGGGAACTTGTCGGTCTGATATCCAAGTTGTTGGAAGGGAATAAGAATGTCCTTGTACGGAAACCAAGTGAGGGTTCAGTTTGTAGCTATCACGCCCTCTTACTTGAGGTTTTGTGTGAAATCAAGGTTGAGAATCTTGATAAATTGTTAGAAAAGTTGCAGAGCGAAGGAATGCCGATTCGAAAAACTTGGGAGCCGCTACATAAACATCCACACTTTAATTCAAATTTTGCTCCACCAAGAGGTTTTCCATGGATGGAAGATTCATACGAAGGCGTGATGAAAACTGAGAAATATTCTCATTTAGATCTCCCAGTTGTGAACCATTATTGCCCTAATCGTCTTCTTGAACTATACGTACACCCAACAATTCCTGAAAAGACTTACTTAAATATTAATAGTCAACTGAGCTTTACTTAAGATGAAATATAGATTCATAAGGACACGCAACCCGACCAACGAGTTCTTGACTAATGCGGCTGAATTGATGGGAGATTCTTTCACCGACAAACGGGTGGTACAGGATACCCTAAATTATTTTAATCAAGATTCAGAAGTAGATATGTTTCTTCTGATTAGCGAAGACTCGAGAGTAATTGCGATGGCTTGTGGCCTAGAAACTAATATACGGATTTCGTCAAATCCTAATGTATTCGTAAAAGCAATCTCAATCGGCAGCGTGTGCGTAAGAAGTGAACTACGCGGACAAGGACTTGGAAAAAACTTTATGGAAGAATTGATTGCTTTTTGCCGCAAAAGTTCCATTGAGATTATGTACTTACAAGGAATCTACGGTTTTTATGGCAAGTTGGGTTTCGTCAATATCCTGAAGCAATCAAAGATTAGGGTTGATCTGAGAGGTTTTAAAAGTTCCGTCGTTCCCTCGGTTAGAAACGTGAGGCAGGATGACATTCATCATTTACACAGGATCCATAAAGAAATGTTAGGTAGGCACAGTTCATTCTGCTTTGAAAGAAGTGAAAAAAGATGGAGTTTTCTTCTGTCACAAGGCATGAGGACTCGACTTTTTTTCTCGCCAACTCTTGTTTCACTCGAAAAACCTCTCGCATATTTTACAAACGATAGCGAGGACAAAGCGCGAATACGGGAGCATGCTTACGACGGAAGTACTGGCGCGGTAGAGGCACTTCTTACCGCGCTCAGGGATTATCAAATCCAGCAAAGACTTGAGTGCGTCGAAATTATGGCTAGTAGCGAGAGCGAGTTGATTGTGGCCTTGTCAGACCGTTGCAGCGTATCAACTATTGAGTTTATGAAAGTAAACGAGGGCTTTTTAGGAAAAATAGTTGACTACGAGTCGTTTTTTCAAAATAGAGAGGTAAAAACTGCTATTAGTCAGTTCATTGGAGTAATGTTTGGTAAAGAACTTAGACTCGAACGCTCCAGAAATTCGATAGAAATGTTCAATTCTGAAGGTGAATTATTGGCTTCAATCATTGGAGAAAAACTTCTTGGTCTTATATTCGGCCGCTATCATCCTGCTTCAGCTTTTACTTACAATTTGATTAGTGGGAATAAATTTCAAAATAACACTACTGCCTTTTGTTTTCAAGCCGATGCTCTGTAGAAAGTATCAAATTTTATGACAATAGCTTACATACTAAGAATTTGTGTAAGTTTCTAAACCATTCACTGAGGAGATTGTGCTAAGTAATCACGTTTGCATCCGAATGGTAATCTAGAGGTAAGCCAATTGACGTTTCGTAAAGATGCAAAGGAATATTCATATTGTCAAGTAAAACTAATAATAAATTCTTAGGTGATTCATTTCTATTCTGAAGTCAGAGCTGTATCATTGAGTTATGGTTTCATCTTGGCCTCACGACTTTGCTATGGAAGTAGCACTTTTTTTGGAGGCCAACAGGCAAGACAATTCAAAAATTATAAAGGTTTTGAGTGACCATATAGATAGAGAAAATGTCAGACTCTTAGGAGAATCGGGCTCTGGGATTCTTAAATTGAACGGATTTGGTGAAATTAATTTCCCCTTCTATTCTCTTGGCAAAGTAAAATCTTACTTTCACTTAGAGTATCGCGAACTTGTCCTATTTTGCTTTTATCGTAAGTTGCACTACAGGTACAGTAGATTTCTTGATGTTGGGGGTAACTTAGGACTTCACTCTATTGTTTTTGCGAAACTTAGTCATCAAAAAATAAGTTACTTTGAACCCGATCCAACTCATTTCTCAGAAGCAGAGATTCGTTTCCGAGCAAATGGAGTGCACGAGCGAATTGAAATGTTTAATTTAGCAATTTCCGATTTTGATGGTCATGCAGGGTTTGTTAGGGTTGTAGACAATACGACCGCGTCACATCTAGTGGGCTCAAAATCTTCCGCCTACGGTCCGTTAGATGAATTCTCTGTGAAGGTTAACAGGCTTGATTCACAACTGGCCGTCGGCGAAATGACTCTAGGGAAACTGGATATAGAGGGGTCCGAAGCGTCGGCTCTAGCAAGTATTTCACCTGAAAAATGGGAAAATTTCGATGCAATTGTTGAAGTAACAAATCATAAGAATGCGACAGAAATAATGGAAATGTGTTTACGTTTACAATTGAAAATCTTTTCCCAAAAAATATCATGGCAAAGTGTAAGGTCTATCTCTGATATGCCCTATAACTATAAGGAGGGTTCAATTATTATTTCAAAGACTCTAAGCAGCGGCGAACTGTTAAGTTAATGTGTAACCACCATCCACAATGATTTCTTGTCCTGTAATGTATCTTGACATTGGGCTTAATAAGAAAAGAATCGGGCCGACGATGTCATCAGGGATTCCGATTCTCAAAAGCGGAATTCTTTCTATAATTCCATCGATATAGTCAAGTCTTTCTACACCTCTTTTTTTTGGGAACCAACCCGGAACAATAGTGTTTACCCTGACTCTATCTTTCCCGAGTAACACGGCTGCGTATTTAGTAAACTGATGGACTGCAGCCTTTGAGGCGACTAGCGAAATGGAAGGTTCATTTTCAAGATCTAAATATTTCAGAGGGTCTGGCGAAACCAAACCCCACAATGATCCATTGTTAACGATTGACGAGCCGTCTTTGTGTAAATAGGGTAGCGACGCTCGGAGGGACATCCAGTAACTAATGAATGAAGATTCCAGAGTTGCAATTATTTCTGTCTTACTTTGAAACATTTGCGGACGCCGGGAAGCAGAGAATACATTGTTAACTAGTCCGTTAATTGGACCAACTTGATTATGAAAATCAGAGATCGACTTTGCTAAGGAATCTTCCTCTAGACAGTCAATTAAATTGATTGTAAGTTGATTAGGAAAATCTCTTTTCAATCTAAGCAAATTCTCATCATGTCTTGAGAGCGCCAAAACATTTGCTCCAGACAATAGAGAACCTTGGACAATTGCGCTGCCTAGATATCCGTTTGCACCCGTTACAACAAAATTGAAACCCGATAGCTCTAAGTTATTCATTAGTGCCTCTCCGCACGGTCAAAAGCAGCAGCGACCAAAATATACACCGATTTCATTGTATGGCGAGAATTCTCAGGATCTAACAGTCGCGAGGCAATCACTGAGAACACAACCTAATATATTAAGCCATTACGAAAGATATTTAAGCCTGTGTCCTGCAGAAAATTTTCAAGATATTTTTTTTGTGCGTCAACCTCTCTTTTATCTTCCCAGAGACAAGCAAGACGAACAAATGAAGCTATTGTCAACTCATCCTTTGGTTGAATTTTCACCCTATGATCTTGCATTAATTCTTTTGCACCCACTCTATCTAATTGCATATCATGTATTGGTTTCCAGCCTAATTTCATCTTTGACTCTAAATCAATATAGTCGGACAATAGTGTTAAAGGGTACTGAGGACTTATCACAATATTGCTAATAGGGGAGGCATTCACTCTATACAATCTCTTTCTGAAGAAACTACCTAGTTCATCGGGGCCAGAAACTGTTGTTAAAACAAATGTACAATGCTCAAATAGTAGGACGTCTCTCTCGTCACTTTGAATTAATGGTTTGTACGAATAGTCAACTACACCGCGCCTTGTTTCTTTGAAAGTTGTATTCGAATCTCTTCCCATCCTAACTATATTGTAACCGCGGTCTAGTAGAAGCGGAAGAGATAGCTCAAAATCATGGATTGGAGTTTGTCTATATTTCTGATTCTCAACGTTTGATGGATCAACACGGACATCATAGCCAGAGTCTCTTACGACAAGACAAACATACGGATTAGAAATTTCTAATTCTTCTAAAATTAAATTGATTGGCTCCGAATGATTGGATGTAGTTATAAGAGGGGTGGGACTAAGCCCAAAGTGTTCTATGTCAGTAATGTCTATTTTGGTGATTGTATCTTTTCGCTTGCGGTATGAATGTGACGCCTTGGTCAAAATCTTATCAAAGAGATAAAAAGGCCAAAATGGCAGAATCCTAATTTGGGTACGTAGCATTCTGTAGAAATATCGATTAGCTATTCGATTCGAAGCATAAAAAAAAGTGATGTTTTTTCCGGGGAAAGAGGCCGTCGCAGAATTGAGATGTCTCCTAATGATTATTTCGGAGTCCCGAACTAAATGACCCATGCTCCCTGTGTTCAATCCTACAAATGTTACTTTCATCATTAATCACCCAGTGTACATGTGACTCAAGCCAAGAAGGCAGAAGCGAATTTCCGCACTTACTTTTTAACTCCAATAAGGGGGCGTAAACTAATTTGAAAGTGTGTACTATCTACGACGTGAAGGCACTCGTTACAGGGGCAGCAGGGTTTATAGGAAGCCACTTAAGTGAAACTCTCATCGAGCAAGGTTATCAGGTGACAGGAGTCGATGATTTGAGTGTGGGAAGTTATAAGAATCTAGATAAACTTTCTGGGGTTAAGGAATTTAAATTTTACCAATGCGATATATCAATAAAAGGGAATTTAGAGAACCTAACTGGTGACTTTGACTATGTCTTTCATCTTGCTGCGTTGGCCGATATTGTGCCATCTATCGAAACGCCAGACAGGTATATGAATGTCAATGTCTTGGGTACTGTGAATATTTTGGAACATATAAGATCATCACCAGTAAAGAAATTCGTGTATGCAGCGTCATCATCATGCTACGGAATTCCAAAGAGTTATCCGACGAGTGAATCTGCGCAAATTGATACCCAATACCCCTACGCCCTTTCCAAGTTTCTAGGTGAACAGTGTGTATTGCACTGGGAAAAAGTCTATGGAATTCCTGCTATAAGTTTGAGGCTTTTCAACGTCTATGGGCCCCGCGTCCGAACATCAGGTACTTACGGAGCAGTTTTCGGGGTTTTTTTGGCGCAGCGGGCGAACGGCAAACCCCTCACGATTGTAGGAGATGGTAGTCAGACTCGCGACTTTACCTACGTTTCTGACGTAGTGAATGCATTTGTAGCGGCATCGCAGAGCAATCAACAGGGTATTGCCCTGAATGTGGGGTCAGGCGGCTCTTACTCAGTAAATGATTTAGCAGCGAAGATTGGCGGCGAGACAATTACAATTCAAAAAAGACCGGGTGAACCTGACTGCACATATGCAGATATCTCAAAGATAGAACAAGCACTCGGGTGGAGACCAATAATAAGTTTTGATGAAGGCGTAAATAAACTACTATTGGAATTGGATGAGTGGAAGAGCGCACCCGTTTGGGAGAAACAGGGGATTATTAAAGCCACAGAATCTTGGTTTAAGTATCTTGATCGCGAGAGAAGCGAAAATTGACCCAAAAATCTAAATTTATTCCTGGAATTCTAGTGGGAGAGTTTGTTGAAAACCTCAGAGAAAGTCTTGGTGAGGGTTCACTTATAGTTTTGTGTCATGGAGTATTTGACCTGGTTCATCCGGGTCATATTGAACATCTTAAGCAAGCTAAGGAATTTGGGCATGTATTAATAGTTAGTATCACTGGAGACGAATATGTAAACAAAGGTCCAGGAAGACCATTTTTTTCAGAAAGTCAACGATCACATTTCGTTTCTCAATTGGAAATGGTTGATTATGTAGTGGTTTCACACTCGCCGTCAAGCGTTGGCATAATAAAAGCTATAAAACCGGATGTTTATGTTAAAGGGGAAGAGTACTCGGATTTTGAAAAAGATGACACTAAGAAAATAGTTTTAGAAAAAGAAGTAGTCGAAAGTCTTGGTGGTGAAATCAAGTTCACTACTGGGTTCCGAGCCAGCAGTACTTCTTTGTTGAATCTAAGTAGGATTTCAATGAATCCGGAACAAGCTAACTGGGTCGCAAGAGTTAAAGAGAAATTTACATTAGAAGAGATTTTGTCATGGTTAGAAAAGTTGAACGACGTTAAACCTATAATTTTGGGAGAGGTCATAATTGACGAATATACGAGTTGTGAAGCGTTGGGTCGAACTTCCAAATATCCATTATTGGCATTTCAGAAACTAGAGACGAAGAGGTTCCCGGGCGGGAGTTTAGCAATTGCTGATATTTGTTCACATTTGTGCGGTCAGACGAATCTCGTTACAGCTATTCCCGAAGATGACAAGTTACTTAATGAAGTCCTTCATGGGATGTCCCCAAAATTTGAAGTTTTAGGGCCGAAAGAAGAAAAGCTTAAACTAGTGGTTAAGCACAGATTCTACGATTTAGGAACTAGCTCAAGAGTGTTTGAATATTACGAGTTTGATCCTCGTAATTTTAAATCGTCAAGTTACCAAGTAATGAATCACCAAATCAAGAATACTGAACAACCTTTGATAATCGCAGATTTCGGACACGGTTTTTTTAGTACGGACTTCATCAAAGTTCTTTGCGAGAACAATTCATTCTTATGTGTAAACACTCAAGCTAATGCGGGTAATCGAGGTTTCAACACAATTTCTAAATACAAGAGAGCAGACTTTATTGCTCTAAACGGAGGAGAACTGGAACTTGAATTTCGAGAGAAGAATTTAAATTACATCAGTGTAGTACCAGAGATTATGAAAAGGATGTCGGCGAACTACGCTATTGTAACACTTGGTAAAAAAGGTTTGATTGTATTTGGTAGAGAAGCGCAGTATCACGAAGTCCCAATCCTAAGCGATCGCGTGGTAGATATAGTTGGAGCAGGAGATGCAGTTTTTTCCGTAGCTTCTTTACTTGCTTATTTACATGCTCCGCTTGAAGTTATTGGTGTAGCCGCTGCAGTATGTGCCGCTCATGAAATATCTAAATTGGGGCACTCGAGACCTCTCAGTAATGTGGATTTGAAGAGGCATGTTAAAGGGATTTTTGGGTGAGTTCGAGAGTCTTTGAGGTGAAGCGAAATGTCTTAGTGACTGGCGCAGGGGGATATGTTGGCTCGCGCTTGGTGCCTGCTTTACTTGCTTCAGGTAATTCTGTGGTTGCGGTTGATACTTATTGGTACGGAAGAGGTATGTTCCAAACATCGACAGACCATTCACTTAGAGTCGTAGAGCTAGATATTCGAAATCAAGCTGCAATGTCCCAAGAGATGAAGGGAGTTACGGATGTTATTCATCTTGCGTGTATTTCTAATGACCCATCATTCGATCTAAATCCTGAGCTTGGCAAGAGTATTAACCTTGATGCATTCGAACCTTTGGTCCAAGCTGCACGAAACGCAGGCGTGAGAAGGTTTATCTATGCTTCTTCTTCCTCTGTTTATGGAGTGAAAGAGGAGGAGAGAGTTACTGAAGAGTTATCCCTCGAGCCGCTCACAGACTATTCAAAGTTCAAAGCAATCTGTGAAGAGATACTTCTTAACTATCAATCGGATGATTTTCTATGCACTGTGCTTCGCCCGGCAACGGTCTGTGGATGGTCCCCACGGCAGAGATTCGACTTGTCAGTAAACATCTTGACTAATCACGCTATTAATAATGGAAAGATAAAAGTATTTGGAGGAAGCCAATATAGACCTAATATTCATATAGAGGACATGGTCGATGCGTATTTGTTAACACTCAATTCATCCGACAAGTCGGTCAACGGCAAAATTTTCAATGTTGGAGCTGACAATTTGTCGTTAGACCAGATAGCAAACGAAGTCTCAGGGTATACCGGAGTCACAAATGTTGTGCATGAGCCAACTGATGATCTCCGTTCCTACCGAATTGATTCAAGAAAAATCTGTGAAGAATTAGGATTTGAATTCAAAAGGAATGTGGGGACGGCAGTATCAGACTTAGTAAATGCGTTTAAGGAAGGTAAATTTACTAACTCGATGAACAATCCT
>Ga0169931_10004809_pt1 | contig 20870 bp, 12 predicted proteins | sample Kivu_15m_20L_FD_129675 | JGI IMG/M metagenome (GOLD analysis project Ga0169931, IMG submission 129675) | Freshwater microbial communities from Lake Kivu, Western Province, Rwanda to study Microbial Dark Matter (Phase II) - Kivu_15m_20L... | ecosystem: Environmental > Aquatic > Freshwater > Lake... | reverse complement strand
TCGGTCCGGCGTTGAGACTGACGGCCAAGCAGCGATCGATCCTCCTCGGATGCTGGCGGGGCGCAAGGCTGCCACTGCCACGGTGCCTTTGCTAACCTGACTGTCAATAGCCACCATGCTCCGCTTCGCTTTCCTCATCGCTCTCGCGTTCCTCGGATTCGCTTCGGCCGCTGAGCCGCCTTTGCCGCCGCAGCCGTTCGAGAAGACACCGTTCCACCCGGTCGTCGTTCCGGAATGGGTGCGTGGCACCACCGGCGTTGGGTACACGCTGTCCGGTATCGATACCGCCGGCCGCACTGCTGCCGTCAAACACGGTGTGACCATCAGCGAGATGGGCTTCGTCGATCCGTTCTACCCGTACTACGACAGCAAGCTGCTGAAGAAGCGCAGCCCGCACGTCGGGCTAGACCGGCTGCCGAAGGACATCGCCGAGTACCAGAAACTCGGCATCCGCATCCTCGCCGTTTACCCGCCGACGCTCCAGGGCGAAGTGTGGGAAACGCACCCGGACTGGCGGCGCATCCCCACCGACACGACGACGATCCCGGAAGTGGACATGAAGAAGTACGGTCACGGCGGGATGCTCTGCCCACTCGGACCCTACGGTGACTTCTTCATCGACATGCTGGCCGAAATCCTCGAGAAGCACCCGGCCATCGATGCGTTCAGCTTCGACGGGCTGCACCACGGAGGCGTCTGTTACTGCGAGCACTGCCGCAAGAACTTCAAGGCCGACACCGGCAAGCCGATCCCGCCGAAGGCCGACCTGAACGACCCCGCGTTCCGCCGCTACCAGCACTGGGCCGACCGACGATTGGAAGCGCTGGTCGCCAAGGCACAAGCCCGATTGAAGGGCATCAAGCCGAACGTGGCGCTCGTGACGTGGACGACGAACGCCGGGCGGTACGGGCACTTCCTCAGTCTGCCCCGGAACATGTCGGCGCGGATGAACCTGCTGTTCGACGCGCCGGATCAGGAATTTTGGGCCGACGAGAGCAACCGGGGAAGCACCGTCGTGCCGGCGTTCGCCAACGCCTACGCCTGGGCCGTTACGAATCACCGCGTGGCGTTCAGCGAGCCGTACCTGATGAGCCACGGCAACCCCTACGGGAAGGACAGTTTCCCCGGTCACGAGATCGAGCGGCGCATGATGCTGTCGCTGACACACGGGGCCGGGCCGAGCATCGCGGTGGCGCAGCCGAAGCGGTTGCGGGCGGCGGTCGATCACTGCCTGGACGAAGTGCTGAAGCGCAAGCCGTGGCTAACGCACAAGTCGCCGGAGCCGTGGGCAGCGCTCCTGATGAGCGACAACACTCGCACCTTCTACGGCCGCGAGGCCGGCCGGGTCGAGGAGCGATACCTGGCGAATGTGTTCGGCACCTTCCGGACGACGCTGGAGGAACACCTACCGACGACCGTCATCAACGATTGGAACCTGACGGCGGGCGAGTTGAAGAAGTACGCGGTGCTGCTCCTTCCGAACGCCGCGAGCCTCGACGAGAAGCAGGTGAAGGCCCTCGACGAGTACGTCCGAGCCGGGGGCGGGTTGGTGGCGAGCCTGGATACGTCGCTGTTCGACGAGTACGGCGACCCCCGCGCCAAGTTCGCCCTCGGCGAACTGCTCGGCGTCGAGTATCAGGGGCTTCCCACGGCTGCGGCAGCGAAGACCGACCTCGACGTGAACTTCGCCAGGGGCATCGGTCCGGACTACTGGGAGATGCGGAAGAACGTGTTCGATTTGCAGCTGGCCGACTCATGGCTGAACGCCGGCAAGTTGAAGGAATACGTCGGAACGGAACCCGTCACGTTCAAGGGGCCGGCGGTGCGGGTGAAACCGCTCGCGGGCACGCAAACGCTCGCCACGCTCCGGGTGAAGGACGATCCGAAGGCGGAGCCGTTCCCGGCGGTCGTCAGCCGCACGCACGGCAAGGGCCGCGTGGTATACTTGTCGGCGGGCCTCGACGCTGGCTACTACCTGTACGCCTACCCGTACCAGCGGTGCCTGCTGGCGAACGCGATCCGCTGGGCGGCGAACGACGTTAAACAGCCAGTCACGGTGACCGCCCCGATGTGCGTGCAAAGCACGGTGATGCGGCAGGACAAGGACGGCAAGCAACGGCTGATCGTCCACCTGTTCAACGACGTGAACACGACCGGCGGGAAAGCGCTGCCCGTGGATGACGTGCCGCTGCGTGAGGAAACGCTGCCGATCCACGACATCCGCGTGACGTTTCGCAAGGGCACCAAGCTCGGCGCGATTCGCCTGCAACCGGACGGGGTTGAACTGAAGGCAATGGAAACTGTTGACGGTATCACCGTCGTGGTACCAAAGTTGACCGTCCACGCGATGGTGGTGGCGGGACTGTTGGAACGGTGAGGTGCTCACCGCATCGGGAACGAGACGCTGTTCCCGAACCCGCACCCGGACGGCTTCTACACCGGGAGCACCACTCGCATGCCCTGATCGATTCCGGCCGCCCAGGCGGGGGTGCCGGTCGCCACAGACGCGATCAACAAAAACAAAGCGAGCCATGATGAACCCTTCCGTTCCCTTCCACCACCCGCGGTTCTCTCGCCGCGCGGCCATGCAGATCGGCGCGCTCGGACTGCTGGGACTTGGAACAAACCACATCGCCGGCCTGCGGGCACTGGGAGCGGACAATGCCTCGCCCGTGCCGTCCACGAAGCCGAAGGGCGTGATCTACATCTTTCTGTCCGGCGGCCTGGGGCAGCACGACAGTTTCGACCCGAAGCCCGATGCGCCGGAAAACATTCGCGGCGAGTTCAAGCCGATCGCCACTCGCACGCCGGGCGTCCGCATCTGCGAACACCTGCCGATGCTGGCCGAGCGTAGCGACCGCTGGGCACTCGTGCGTTCGCTGACGCACCCGTACAATGACCACTCCCTCGGCCATCACGTCATGCTCACGGGCCGCACGCCCAAGCCGAGCGGGTTCGACGGCAACCGACCGAAGCCCACCGACTTCCCGAGCATCGCGTCCGTCGTGACCGGCCTGTTCGCCCCGCGAAACAACCTGCCCCCCGCCGCCGTGCTGCCGGAAAAGTTGATTCACGTCACCGGGCGAACCATTCCCGGCCAGTTCGCCGGCGAGATGGGCCCGCGTTTCGACCCGTGGTTCATCGAAGCGAGCAACTACCGCGACGCCAACTACGTCCACGGCGCGTTCCCCGAGTACGGCTTCCAGCGAGCGGACGGCAAGACGACCCCGGCGAACTACCGGTTCGAGGCGCCGCGACTGGAACTCGGTCACGACATGCTCCCCGACCGCGTCGATAGCCGCACTCGCCTCCTCTCCTCTCTTGACCGACAGTTGCGAGCGCTCGATGGGGCCGGCTCGGCGGGTGCCTTCGACCGCGCCCGGCAGTCGGCCGTGTCGATGCTGCTCGACGGCCGCGTGCATCGCGCGCTCGACGTTCACGCGGTCCCGGCCAAAGTGCAGGAGCGGTACGGCCGGAACTCGTTCGGCTGGTCGCTGCTGATGGCGCGGCAACTCATCGAAGCGGGCGTGCGGATGGTTCAGGTGAACCTGGGCAACGACGAGGCGTGGGACACGCACGAGGCCGCGTTCCGGAACCTGAAGGAGTTTCTGTTCCCGCCGACCGACCGGGCGATCTCCGCTCTGCTCGATGACCTTCACGAACGCGGAATGCTCGACGATGTGCTGGTGGTCATGGCTGGCGAGTTCGGGCGCACGCCGCGAGTCTTCACCGAACCGAGTTTGAAATCGAAGCTGCCCGGCCGTGACCACTGGGGAGCGGTGCAATCGGTCTTCTTCGCAGGCGGCGGCGTGAAGGGTGGCACAGTGATCGGGTCCAGTGACAAGATCGGCGCGTATCCGTCGGTCGATCCACAGACCCCCGAGAACATGGCCGCGACGATTTATCAGGCGCTCGGTTTGCCGAAAACGATCACGTGGAAGGACACGCTCGACCGACCGCACCACGTGTACCACGGCGAACCCATCCGCGGGTTGAGCTGAGCGGCGCGGAATTCGGCTCTGACGTGCATGCGAAGAACCCGAAGTTGCCAGAAGGCGTAATTCTTCGGACCGTTAGCGCACCCCTAACGACCATTAGGATGATTTCTTGCCCCGACTGTTGCGGCCGGTGCGGGGCGGGCGGTACACTCGCACTTCTCACCGCACCGCGCAGATTCTGTGTTTACTCGTTCGGCTACGAGCATCATGTCGGCACTTGCCGCGGCAGGGGCGGCTTTACCATCGTTTGGGGCGTACCATGCCGATCACCGAACGATTTCACAATGGAATATCACGACGGGACGCCCTACGAACTGGGAGCCTCGGGGCCGGGGCCCTCGTAACCGGTGCATGGAACGCCGGAGCGCAGGCAGGCGACCGCTCACTTGACGGCACCTTCGGGCGAGCGAAGAACCTGCTCTTTCTCTGGCTCGCAGGCGGGCCGTCCCAGTACGAGACGTTCGACCCGAAGCCGGACGCCCCCGCCGAGATCCGGGGCATCTTCAAGCCGACCGCCACGAACGTCCCCAGTGTGCACATCTGCGAACTGCTGCCTCGCACCGCTCGGATGGCCGACAAACTCTGCATCGTGCGCTCCATGTCCACGGGCGACCCCAACCACGAGTCCGGCGGGTACTGGGTGACCACGGGTCACCCGTACCGCGGCTCCAACATGCGGGCGACCCACCCCACCGACTGGCCCGCGTTCGGTTCCATCGTCAAGATGCTGAAGCCGAGCAGCACCGTGCCTTTCAGCGCGGTGGTCTTGCCCGAACCGATCATCGCCAACCCCGGCGTGTTCCTGCCGGGCCAGAACGGCGGCTTCCTCGGTCAGCGCTGGGATCCCGAGTTCTTCCGCTGCGACCCCACCGCGCCGGGTTTCCGTATTGAGGGTTTTGAACTGCCAGCCGACCTTCCGCCGGCTCGCCTCGACGGCCGGCACACGCTGGCCCAGCAGTTGGACAGTCGCGTGCCGTGGGCGGCTCATTCCGATTCCGCACGCCAACAGGTGCGAACGATTCGGGACGCGATCGGCGTTGTCAACTCGAACGCCGCCCGCGACGCCTTTCGGCTCGACCGCGAGCCGGCGGCCGTCCGCGATCGCTACGGCCGCACGAAGTGGGGCCAATCGCTCTTACTCGGTCGGCGGCTGATCGAGGCCGGCGTGCGGATGGTGTTCGTGAACTGGCCGCGGGAACCCGGCGACATGAACGTCGGCAACCCGCTCTGGGACACGCACTCGAACAACAACGCCCGGATGAAGGACGCCCTCTGCCCGCAATTCGACTGGAGCTTCCCCGCCCTCATCGAGGACCTGAACCAGCGCGGGTTACTCGAAGAGACGCTCGTCGTGGCCGTCGGCGAGATGGGCCGGACGCCGACGTTCAACCCGCAGGGCGGGCGCGACCACTGGGGCAACGTCTGGTCGTTCCTCCTCGCCGGTGCCGGCGTCCGCACCGCGCAAGTTGTGGGGGCGAGTGACCGGCGCGGCGCGGAGGTTCGCGACGGCAAGGTGACCCCCTCCGACCTCACCGCCACCATGGCCCACCTGCTGGGGATCGGACCCGACGCCATGTTCCGGGACAAGGCCGACCGGCCCCACCGCGTCACGGACGGCGACCCGATCCGCGCGGCCCTGGGGTGATTCGTGTGAGGACGGAAGCCAACCAGTACGTTAGAGGTGTGCGAAAAAGGCGAGAATACGACCATGACCCGATCACTGATCTGCTTACTCGTGCTCCAGTTCGCCGGACCAATGGCCGTGGGCCAAGAACCGGCCGCACCCACGAAAGAGCAACTCGACTTCTTCGAGTCGAAGATTCGGCCCGTACTCGTCGAGCATTGTTACAAGTGCCACGCTCCCGAGGCCAAGATCATCAAGGGCGGGCTGCGTCTGGATCATCGTGAAGGGCTGCTCAAGGGCGGCGACACCGGGGCGGCTATCGTGCCCGGACAACCGGCCAAGAGCCTGCTGGTGAAAGCGTTGAAGTACGATGGCCTGGAGATGCCGCCGAAGGGGAAACTCGCGGAGTCGGTCATCAAGGATTTTGAAACCTGGATCATGATGGGTGCTCCGGACCCACGCAAGTCGGACGATGTTCCCAAAGCACGCACGATTGACTTTGAAGCCGGCCGGAAGTTCTGGGCGTTTCAACCAGTAGCCGATCCGACGCCGCCGAAGGTGAAGAACACCGAGTGGCCACGCGATTCGATCGACCGCTTTGTGCTCTCGCGGCTAGAAGAAAAGGGCCTGAAGCCAGTGACCGATGCGAATCGCTATACTTGGCTTCGTCGCGTCACCTTCGATCTCACCGGTCTGCCGCCGAGTACGAGGGAGTTGGATGACTTTATCCGCGACACTTCGCCGCAGGCACGCGAAAACGTAGTTGACCGACTGCTGGCATCGCGAGCCTACGGCGAACGCTGGGCGCGTCACTGGCTCGACCTCACCGGTTACGCGGACATGATGGGCACATCGAACAGCGTCTACGCTGAGTTCGCCTGGCGGTATCGCGACTACTTGATTGAAGCGTTTCACAAAGACAAGCCGTTCGACCGCTTCATCCGCGAGCAGATAGCGGGCGACTTGATGAAAGCAGACACGATTCCCGAACGTGCGGAGAACATCACTGCGACGGGCTTCCTCATGGTCGGCGATGTCGAGATCGTCGAGCCAGACAAAGCGAAGTTGGAAGCGGACCACATCGACACGCAGGTCAGCAAGATCGGCACGGCGTTCCTCGGCATGACACTCGGCTGCGTGCGGTGCCACGATCACAAGTTCGATCCGATCGCCTCGACTGACTACTACGGCATTGCCGGAATGCTGCGAAGCTCCCCCTCGACGCACAAGATTCCGTTCGGTGTCTGGAGTCTGCTCAATTCAACCGAGTTGCCCGAGACGCCCGAACAACGAGAAGCGCGCCTGAAGCTCGAAGCCGTTCACGAAAAGAAGATCGCGGCATTGAAGACCGAGCAGACCAAACTCGCAGCGGAGAAGAAAACCGTCGAGGCGGAACTTGCGAAAGTGATGAAAGACGATGCGAAGAAAACCGAGTTGACGAAACGGCGAGATGAACTGGCCGGGAAACTCAACCCACTCGCCGGATTGATTCACCACGCGGAGTTCTTTCGTTCGATATCGCCCCGAGCGTTCGCCATGCACGACGGCGACAAGCCTGCCGACATGCCGATCTACATTCGCGGCAATCCGTATGCACCGGGCGCCGTGGTTCCGCGCGGCGTCGTCCAAGTTGCATCGTGGGGAAAGCTGCCGGAGATTCCCAAGGGGCAAAGCGGCCGCCTGCAACTGGCCGACTGGCTCGCCGACAAACGCAACCCGCTCACCGCACGAGTTACCGTCAATCGTGTTTGGCAGAAGCTCTTCGGGGAAGGCCTGGTTCGCAGCGTCGATTACTTCGGAGCACGCGGCGAGACGCCTTCGCATCCGGAATTGCTCGATCACCTGGCCACACAATTCATGAGCCACGGTTGGTCGCAGAAGAAGTTGATTCGCTCGATCGTGCTCAGTCGCGTCTATGGCCTGTCGGGACTCAATGACGTATCGGCGACGAAGATTGACCCCGACAATCGGCTGCTCTGGCGGATGAACCGTCAACGGCTCGAAGCAGAGGCGATTCGCGATAGCTTGCTGGCCGTGAGTGGCGAATTGCAGCCAAGTGAAGGAGGACCCGGTCTGGTGCTTGAAGAGCCAGCAAACTGTGGCGACCTCGCGTTGAAAGGCGTGAACCCGCCCAACTACACTCATCGCAAGCCGCGGGCCGGCCAGGAATACCAGCGGACGATCTACCTGCCCGTAATGCGGACGAACACGACGGACGCCGACCGCATCCGCAACTTCTTCGACTTTGTGAACCCGGCTCAGATTGCTGGCCAGCGCTCGCAGACCGTCGTGCCCACGCAATCGCTGTTCCTGATGAACAACGACTTGTTCCGCAAACGAGCACGCGTCGTCGCGGACAAACTGATCGCCCAACACGCCCAACCGGACGAACGACTGAAACAGTTGTGGCTAACGATCTACAACCGTCCGATTACGAATGAGGAACGTGACCACGCGTTGAAGTTCCTCGCCGAACTGGGCCCGCTCGTCCAAGCCAACGAATCGCTCCTCTGGCAGGAGTTCTGCCACGGCCTGTTGGCGTCTAACGAATTCGTGTTCCGAATCTGACGAGGAAAGCAATCCACCTATTGGAGACGCGAAAAATGGGATAGGCTAAATACTGGCTGCGATGCAACTGATGCTTGAGATTTGAAGCTGATTCTTACCCCACCCGATGCTCTGAAAATCCAGAGCGGTTTAACCGAAACCAGGCTACGATGTTGAACCTGGCTGCAGACGAAAAAGCAAACCCATGAAGCCATTCAAGGTCACTGTTCTGCTTGCACTCGGCATCGTCTGCGCGGTTGCCGTGGCTGATGGGCAGGAGTCGTTGGAAGCGGCCAAAGAGCTAGGGCGGAACAAGTCCCGATACTTGAAAGAGACCAAGGCTGCGGCCGATACCAGCGATGCGATCCCGAAGGCCAACGTCGCAGATTTTCAGAAGTCGGTGGTGCCGATTCTGACCAAGAACTGCGTGGAATGTCACGGCCCCAAAAAAGCCAAGGGCAGACTTCGAATCGATCAACTGAATCCTGATCTGCTTACTGGTCCTGATGTTGAAAAATGGCGTGAGGTTTACAGTGCGCTGAGCAAATCGGAAATGCCCCCCGCCAAGGAGTCGGATTTTGCGCTCTCCGACACCAATCGCGCGACCGTTGTGGATTGGCTCGGCGTGGAACTGAACAAGGCGTCTCTTGTCCGACGCAGCAGCAAGGTGCATTCCTCGTTTCGTCGGCTGACGAAGTACGAATATGACTATGCTCTGCAGGATTTGCTGGGCGTGCCCTATCCCTTGGCGAACAAACTACCGCCGGAATCGACCACGGAAGACGGGTTCAAGAATAGTTCGGAATTGCTGCAGATATCGGCCATGCAGTTCGAGACCTACCGAGAGATCGCACTGAAAGCTCTCAAACGAGCGACTGTGAGCGGTCCGCGTCCTCAACCTGTCACTTACATCATCTCGATGCAGCACGAGATGGATAATGCTGGCAAGAAAGCCAAGTCATTCGAGACGAGCGGTGCAAGCAAGGGCAAGTACAAGAATCAACAACACCTCTTGAATCGCGAGACCGGCATGGGAATTCAATTCTCCCCTGGAACAGCGAAGCATCAGGCCGGGGCGGTTGCTGGACAAACTCCTGCTGTTTCACCCGTCGTGCTCGTGCTTCCCGGAGAGAACGAACTGAAGCTGAATCTGGATCGCTTTCTTCCCGACGATGGCATCATGCGAGTTCGCATTCGAGCCGGGCGCTCGGCGATGAACCCGGACGAGTACGCTAGCCTGCGGTTGATGCTCAGTGCCCACACCAGCAACGATGCCAATTTCACGCAGGTCATCAGTCAGCGAGACATCCCGGTGACGGCAGCGGGCGACAAGCTGGAATTCATTCACTTCGATATCCCATTGAGCGATATTCAACGCAACCCGTTTCGGAAACTGACCACGACCTTTCCAAGACGGGACGAGTTCCTGCATATTCGCAACGTGTCCAACGCAACCGGAGGGGAAGAGCGTCTCAAAGTCCTGATCGACTACATCGAAATCAGTGCTCCGTTCTACGAGCAATGGCCGCCCAAAACGCACATCGACATTTTTTTTGAGAGCAAGAATAAGAGCGACGAAAACGTCTATGGCCGAGAGGTGCTGAATCGATTCCTCGGACGAGTCTGGCGACGCCCAGCCACCTCGCAGGAAGTTGACAAGTTCATGGCCCTGTTCGCGAAGTATCGGCCGGAGTTCTCAACTTTCGAAGATGCCATGGTGGAAGTGCTGGCGACCGCATTGGCTACGCCCGACTTTCTCTACCTGACACAACGAGCGACGACCGAAGAGAAGAAATCGCCGGCCAAGCTCAGTGAATTCGAGTTGGCCAGCCGACTCTCCATATTCTTGTGGTCGAGTATCCCGGATGACGAACTGCTGAAGCTCGCGGAGCAGGGGAAACTCCGGAAGCCAGAGGTTTTCGCGGATCAAGTGAAACGAATGCTGGCAGATCCGCGTTCGAGACGCTTCTCTCAGAACTTCGTCGAGCAATGGTTGGGTCTTGATGGCCTGAACAGCGTGACGCATGTCCCGGCTGGACCATTGAAAGATGCGATCCAGGAAGAGCCAATCGCCTTCTTCGAGGAAGTCCTCAAGCACAACCACAGCATTATGGACTTCATCCATTCGGATTATGCCGTAGTCAACGAACGGCTGGCGGCACACTACGGGATTCCGAAGGTGTTCGGCCCGCACTTCCGCAAGGTGCCCATCACGCCTCAAATGAATCGGGGCGGCCTTTTGACGGGGGCGGCCATCCTCGCCATGAACTCCGATGGCAAGGATTCGCATCCGCTGAAACGGGGCGTCTGGATGTTGAAACGCATACTACACGATCCGCCGCCGCCGCCCCCGCCGGATGTCCCGGAAGTCGACCTGACGAACCCGGAGATTCTCAAACTGACTTTTAAAGAACGCATCGCCGATCATCGGAACAAGGCGGCATGCGCATCCTGCCACTCCCGGATCGACCCGTGGGGAATCGCGTTTGAGAACTACGATGCCCTCGGCCTCTTCCGGACGCAGATCAAGAACAAGCCCGTCGATGCGACGTCCGAACTGTTCAATCGGCAGACGCTGGCCGGGATGGACGGGTTGAAGCGATACCTGCTGACGGACCGACAAGATCAATTTGCCCTGGCGATGGTGTATAAGTTGACGGCCTACGGACTTGGCAGACCACTCACTTTTGGCGACCGTGCTGAAATCGAGAACTTGACCGCGCAGTTCCGACGACGCGGTGACGGCCTGCGCGACCTGATCTACTTGATCGTGAACAGCAACCTCTTTAACTCGAAATAAGTGTCAGGAGCAAGCGATGAATAGCAAACTCGAATTGCTGAGCCGGCGAACGTTTCTTCGTGGTACTGGGGTCGCACTGGCACTCCCGTGGTTCGAAACCTTTTCAACCGGGGCCCCGGGTTCGGACGAAACGCCGAAGCGGTTCCTGAGCGTCTATCATCCAGACGGTGTAGGCCTACCGCTCAAGTCCGATCCGGCGTGGAAGGATTGGTGCTGGTTCCCGCGCGGCGGCGAGAAGGACTTTGAGCTGACGAAAGTGCTCGATGTGCTGCAACCGTTGCGCAACGACATTACAATTTATTCCGGTTTGTCGCACCCGGCCGCACGACAGGTCCACGGCCATTCGAATGCCGATCAGTATTTGACGGGCGCGCCGATCGGCGGTTCGGGTCCGTATCAGAATTCGATCTCGGTCGATCAGGTCTACGCGGAGTACGCAGGCGACTTCACTCGACACTCCTCGTTGGTCATGTCGACAAACGGTGGAGTTGGCGGTCCGCGTGGCGCCCAGACTCAGTCCTTCAATCGCGAAGGACGGCCAATCCCCGCGATGAATAAACCCAAAGAAATCTTCGACATGCTGTTCGTGACGAGTGGCAAAGATGCCGCCGCACGACTGGCGAGAAGCAAAAGCGCCCTGGACCTCCTGATTGACCACACGCGATCTCTGTCACGCGAACTCTCCAAAAAAGATCAGGAGACGCTGAAGCAGTACTTGGACGCGGTTCGCGATACGGAGTTGAAACTCGCGAAGGCCCAAAGGTGGCTCGATACACCGGCGCCAAAGGTCGATGTCCGCAACCTGCATCTGGATGCTGAACCCAAACAAGCCAGACTCTACTTCCAGACCATGTACGAGTTGATCTATCTCGCCTTCCTGAGCGATTCGACTCGCGTGGCGACGTTCCAGTTGGGGCGAGAAAATGGCGAAGGCCCGCACGATCTGCTGTCTCTCGCGGTTGGACTTGGCGCCGCTCATGGGCTGACTCACGAGGTCAAGAAGCCCAACGGCTGGAAGAACCTGGGCACCTACAACCGTTACCAAGCCGAGGAATTCGGTCGTTTCGTCCAGAAACTGAAAGACACCAAAGAGCCGACCGGCAAAGGCAACATGCTAGACAACACGTTCGCCATGCACGGCTCCGCGTCCAGCAGTTTCCACCTCTCGCGCAACTACCCCATCATATCCGCCGGCGGCAAGAACCTCGGTTTCACCAACGGCCGGTATCTCAAGTTCGGCAAGGGGAACGAGGACAATCAGGCTGGCGCTGGAATCGACACGGATGCCGGCTGGCAAGGCAAGGTTGCGGTGGAAGAGCTTCCGCTGGCAAAGTTGTTCGTCACCATCTTACAACGGCTTGGGGTGAAGACCGATTCGTTCGGCGGGTACAGCGGAACGTTGAGTCGGGTCTAATTCGTAGCGCGCCCTGAGTACGCTTCACATAGCAAAAGCCCTCCCAAGGTCTGCGGGGGCTCGAGCTGATCAGACTTCGGTTTGAGCGAAAGGGATCAAGCATGTTGATGCACCAGCCTTTCACCAGGCGCCAGATCCTTCGCACGGCCGCATGCGGGTTCGGCTCGTTGGCGCTCGCGGACGTCCTCCAGGCGGCGGAGAAGATCGACGCCCGCCTTCCCGGTGCCGTGCCGAAGGCGAGGCGCGTGATCTTCCTGTTCATGGCAGGCGGGCCATCGCAGCAGGACCTCTTCGACCCCAAGGAATTCATCCGCAAGAAGCACGGCGAGAAGATCGACTCGCCGTTGCGGAAGGAAGTCACGCAGATCGGCACCGAGAAGTTCCTGGCGCTGGCCGAAGCGGCACCGGTGAAGCCGCGCGGCCAATCCGGGATGATGGTCTCTGACCTGCTCCCGCATCTGGCGAGCGTCGCGGACGACCTCTGCCTGCTTCGTGGGATGAACGCCGACAACCCGCAGCACGCCAGCGCCACGAACCAATTCCACACCGGCGTCTTCACCGAAGTCCGGCCGTCGATGGGGGCGTGGATCAGCTACGGCCTCGGCACGGAAAACAAGAACCTGCCGAGCTTCGTCAGCATCCACGCGCCGGGCGTGCGGACCTACGGCTCCGGGTTTCTCCCCGCCGACCATCAGGGGACGCCGCTCACCGTGCCGCTCGATCCCAAAACCCTGCCGATCGAGAACCTGCGAAACGCCTCGGCCAGCGACGAGATTCAACGCAAGCGGATGGAGCTGACCCGGCGGCAGAGCCAACGCCTCGTCGACGAACTGCACGGCGACCGCAACATGGAAGGCATGATCCAGAACATGGAACTCGCCTTCCGCATGCAAACCACGACCCCGCAACTCGTCGACATCTCGAAGGAAAGCAAGGAGACGCTCGCACTCTACGGCATCGGCGACAAGGAGACCGACAAGCACGGCCGCGCGTGCCTGCTGGCGCGGAAGCTCAGCGAGTCCGGCGTGCGCTTCGTGCAGGTGACGATGGACGGTTGGGACCACCACGGCGACATCCGCGGTAACCTCCCGCGTCTCTGCAAGCGAACCGACCAGCCGGTCGCGGGCTTGCTGAAGGACTTGAAACAACGTGGCTTGCTCAAGGACACGCTCGTTCTGTGGTCGGGCGAATTCGGCCGCACGCCGTGGAGCCAGGACCTCAGCGGCACGGCCCCGATCCACACGCATGGCCGCGAACATCAGCCCGAAAGTTTCTGCGCGTGGATGGCGGGCGGCGGCGTGAAAGGCGGTCTGACCTTTGGCGAAACCGACCACATGGGCTACCGCGTGGTCAACGGCGAGGTCCACATCCACGACCTGCACGCGACGATGCTCCACCTGCTTGGCGTGGATCACACCAAGCTCACCTGGCGGCACCTCGGCCGCGACTTCCGGCTGACCGACGTACACGGCAACGTCGTGAAGGAGATCCTGGCGTGACCGCAACCAGCGGCACCAGCTTGCTGGCACTCGTCCTCCTCGCATGCGCAGGATCGGCTTCTCGTGCGTCAGACGACTTCGAGAAGCACGTCCGTCCGTTGCTGGTGGAGAAGTGCCAGTCGTGCCACGGCGCTGAGAAGCAGAAGGGCGGGTTGCGGCTCGACTCGCGGGAGGCGCTGCTCAAGGGCGGCGACAGCGGCCCGGCAGCGGTGCCCGGCAAGCCCGCCGAGAGCCCCCTCGTCAAGGCGATCGGCTACACCGGCGAATTGAAGATGCCGCCGAAAGGGAAGCTGTCGGACAAGGAGATCGCTCTGCTCTCTCGCTGGATCGAGGGCGGAGTGGTTTGGCCCGATTCGGGTGTCGCGTCGAAGGTCGGTGCGGAGTTCGTGGTCACGGGAAAGCAGCGCAACTGGTGGGCGTTCCAATCGGTGAAGCGGCCGGAGGTGCCCAAGCTCGCACCCCAACCCGCGAACCCGATCGACGCGTTCATCCGGGCGAAGCTCGGCACGCTCAGCCTGACGCCCGCCGCCCCGGCGGACAAACGAACGCTGCTGCGACGGGTCACGTTCGACTTGACCGGGCTGCCACCCACCCCCGAAGAGGTCGATGCATTTCTGAAGGACGATTCCGCGGAGGCGTTCGCGAAGGTGGTGGACCGCTTGCTTGCGTCTCCCACCTACGGCCAGCGGTGGGCGCGGCACTGGCTCGACGTGGTCCGCTACGCCGACTACCACGACGGCAACCCCAAGGCCCGGAACCCGGTCTGCGAACCGCTCGAAGCGTGGCGGTACCGCGACTGGGTCGTGCAGAGCCTCAACCGTGACCTGCCGTTCGACCAGTTCGTCGCCCACCAGATCGCCGGCGACCTGCTCCCGCCGCCCGACGGAAAACAGCCGTACGCGGATGGTCTTATCGCCACTTCGTTTCTCGTGAACGGGGCGTGGGACCGGGGCGACGCCGACAAGGAGAAGATGGTCAGCGACATGGTTGACGACCAGATTGACACCGTGGGCAAGGCGTTCCTGGGGCTGACGCTCGGGTGCGCCCGCTGCCACGACCACAAGTTCGACCCGGTGAGCACCCGCGACTACTACGCACTGGCGGGCATCTTCTACAGCACGCGGATGCTGAAGGAACTCGGGACCAAGGGGGGGGAGATCACGCTCCAACGCCGGCCGCTGGTTCCGCAAGATGTCGTGGACAGGCGCGACCGACAACTGAAGCAGATCGCCGGGTTGAACGGCATCCTTGCCGAGATGGACAAGAAGAGCCCGAAGCCGCCGGCGAACGACCCCACCCGTGAACTACTGATCGAAACGCGGGACCGCATTCAGAAGGAACTGCTCCCCGAACCACCAATGGCACTGGCGGTGAGCGAGGGCGGCTTGCCCGGCGGATTGTTCCCGAAGATTCAAGACGTGCCCGTCCACATTCGCGGCAGTTACACCCGCCTCGGCTCGGTGGTGCCGCGTGGGATGCCGGGTTTCTTCGCCGGCGACAAGCAGCCGAAGATCGCGACCGGTAGCGGGCGCAAGGATCTGGCGGAATGGGTGGCGTCGAAAGACAACACGCTCACCGCGCGGGTGATCGTCAACCGCGTCTGGCAGTGGCACTTCGGTGCGGGGTTGGTGCGCACGCCGAACAACTTCGGGATGCTCTCCGAGCCGCCGTCGCACCCGGAACTGCTCGACTGGTTGGCGGCCACCTTTGTCGCGGATGGCTGGTCGCTCAAGAAGTTGCACCGGCGAATCGTGCTGTCCGAAGCGTACCAGCGGTCGAGTACCGTGACACCGGACGCACTGACCCGCGACACGGACAACCGCTGGCTCGGCCGGTTTGCCCCGCGTCGGCTCGAAGCCGAAGCGATCCGTGACGCCGTGCTGGCCGTCTCGGGCCGACTCGACGTGACGCCGCTCGGCCCGGCCACCCACGACCTCGGCGTGCCGAACCGCTCGCTGTACGTCCAGACGGCGCGGTGGGACCGGAGCAACTTCGCCACCCTCTTCGACGCGGCCAACCCCGACGCCGCCGTCGAGAAGCGCGACGTCAGCACGGTGGCCCCGCAAGCCCTGTTCCTGCTCAACCACGATTTCGCCCTCGCGCAGGCGAAGCATCTCGCGGACCGAGCGACCCGGGATGAGCCAAATGACGAAGACGCCCGCATTCAGCGACTCTTCCGGCTTGCGTTCGCGCGTGCCGCGTCCGAAGACGAAGTCAAGGTGGCCCGGACGCTCCTGGCCGCCCCCCGCAAGGGCGGGCCGGACCTCGCGTGGCGCGACCTCTCGCAGGTGCTGTTGTTGAGCAACGAGTTCATCTACCTCGATTGAGAGGCGACCCGTGTCATCGGCATTCCTACCCTCGCGTCGAAGTCTGTTGGCGACCGCCGGCACCGGTTTCGGCCTGCTCGCGCTCGCCGATCTGCTCGCCGCCGAGGAGAAGAAATCCGCCGACGCGGACCGAGCCGCGAACCCGTTCGCGGTGCGCAAGCCGCACCACGCGGCGAAGGCCAAGCGGGTGATCTTCCTGTACATGCCCGGCGGGCCCAGTCACGTCGACCTGTTCGACCCGAAGCCGCGGCTGGCCCGCGACAACGGCAAGCCGCTGCCGTTCGAGAAGCCGAAACTCGAGCGCACCAAGACCGGCAACCTGCTGGCCTCACCGTGGAAGTTTGGCAAGCACGGTCAGTCCGGCGTCGAGGTGAGCGAACTGCTACCGCGGGTCGCGTCCTGTATCGACGACATCTGCGTCATCCGCTCGATGCACGCGGACAACATCAACCACACCGGCGCGGCCCTACAGATGTGTACCGGCGAGCAGGCGTTCTCGCGGCCGAGCATGGGGTCGTGGCTGGTGTACGGGCTGGGCACGGAGAACCAGAACCTGCCGGGGTTCGTCGTCGTCAGCCCGGCAGAGGTGTTCCAGGGGGCGCAACTCTGGGCGTCGAGCTTCCTGCCGAGCGCCTATCAGGGAACGCTCGTTCGGGACATGAAGAACCCGATCGCCAACCTGCACACTGGTTCCGGCGAAGCGGAGCAGCGGGACAAGCTCGACGCGCTAAAACAGATCAACGAGTTGCACAAACGCGGCCGCCCGTCGGACTCGCAACTGGATGCCCGCATCGCGTCGTTCGAGTTGGCGTTCCGCATGCAGAGGGAGGCGCCAGAGGCGTTCGACATCTCGCGCGAGAGCGCCAAGGTGCAGGCGATGTACGGTATCGGTTCACCGACCACAGACCTGTTCGGTCGCCAGTGCCTGATGGGCCGCCGGTTGCTCGAACGCGGTGTCCGCTTCGTGCAACTGTTCGACGCGCCGGCCAACAACGCCTGGGACCACCACGGCGGCATCCGCGAGAACCTGCCGAAGCGCTGTCAGGCGGTGGACCAACCCATCGCGGCGCTGCTGACGGACCTGAAGGCGCGCGGCCTGCTCGACGACACGCTCGTCCTGTGGGGTGGCGAGTTCGGCCGAACGCCGACGGCGGAGGGCGGCAATGGCCGCGAGCATCACCCGTTCGGGTTCTCGATGTGGCTGGCTGGCGGCGGCATCAAGGGCGGGATGGCACACGGGGCCACGGATGAGTTCGGTTGGCACGCGGTGGAAAACAAAGTCCACGTCCACGACCTGCACGCCACGATTCTGCACCTGATGGGCCTCGACCACGAGAAGCTCATCTATCGCTTCGGTGGGCGTGACTACCGCCTGACGGACGTGCATGGGCGCGTCGTTAAAGAAGTCCTCGTGTGATCGCATGGTATCTGATGGGCTCGACCGAGCGGCGGCGTTCACCCGAACTACTGTGAACGGCGGCTTCGCGGTTCTCGCCATCAGGCCCCGCCATTTCGGACCCTTGGCCCCTGCGGCATTCACGTCGAAGACCGGAACACCGGCACCGCGACCTTTCCGTGTTGGTCGCACGGCCTCACTTTCCGGTCTCCTCGCCAGAGTCCCGTCAAATGACTTCGGGCAGCGCCTTCCAATCGTCCACTAAGTAGTGAGGGCGGCCGGTGAAGTCCGGGAACGTGACCGCGTGCGGGTCGATCCCGAAGTGGTGATAGAGGGTCGCGTGAACCTCGCCGAAGTGAACCGGGCGCCGAGTGATCGTTCCGCCGGTTCGGTCGGTGGCCCCGATCACTTGCCCGGTCCTGAACCCGCCGCCCGCGAGCAACCCGCCGCCCACCTGCGGCCAGTGGTCGCGGCCCGCGTCCTTGTTGATCTGCGGGGTGCGGCCGAACTCGCCCCATGCCACCACTGCCACGTCGTCTGCCAGCCCCCGGTCGTGCAGGTCCGTGATCAGCGCGTGCATCCCGTGGTCGAACCACGGGAAGTGCGTGTTCTTGCACTCGCTGAAGTTGTTGCTGTGAAAGTCCCACCGGCCGAAGTTCAGCGTCACCACCCGCGCCCCGGCCTCGACCAGCCGGCGGGCCATGAGGAAGTGTTCCAGGTTCCGCGGCGCGCCGTCGCCGTAGTTCTTGGGGTCGCCCTTGCCGTACCGATCGCGCACGGCCAGCGGCTCTTTGGACAGATCGAGCGCCTCCCCGATTTTGCTGGACGTCAGGAGTTCGAGCGACCGGTGCCGGATCGCGTCCAACCCGTCGAGCGCCCCCTTCGTATCGAGGTCACTGCGGGCACGGTCGAACCCCTTCAGCAACCCCATCCGGTCCGAGAGGTGGACCGCGTTGCTCGGGTTCATCGCCAGGTTCTCGCGGATCGGCCCCGACGGACGGAACGCGCCGTGTGCGACGCCGAGGAATCCCGGGTGGCCGGGCGACCCGTACGGCGGGTGGCCCGCGTCGGGGGCGAGCCCGACGAACGGCGGCACCGAGGCGTTCGACCCGCCGAGCACCTTCGAGACGGTCGAACCGAGCGACGGCCAACCACCCGGCGGCTGCTTCTGCACCGTGCGGCCGGTGTAGCAGATGAACGAATCGTGGTCGCCGCTGGGCGACCCGTGGACCGAGCGGAGCGGGATCAACTTGTCCGCGATGGAGGCCAACTTCGGCAGGTGCTCGCAGAACTGGACGCCGGGCACCTTCGTGCTGATCGGCTTGAACTCGCCGCGGACCTCCGCCGGCGCGTCCATCTTCAGGTCGTACATGTCCTGGTGCGGCGGCGCGCCGACCATGTAAATCATGATGACGGCCTTGTGGGACGTGCGGATCCCGGCGGCCTGTTCCGCCCTCAACAAGCCCGGAAGTGACAGACCGCCCAGCCCCAGCGCGCCGATCGTGAGGAGTTCCCGGCGCGACGCATGGCCGGTAGTGGAACTCGCGCTTCCGAACACAGAAATCATGTCGGCATCCTGAGACGGGAAGTATGGCGGGACCGCGGCAGGTGCGGGAGCGAACGCAGCGAGTCGGCGGGGCAGAAAACAGCGTAACAATTTCGCTCAGTTATTGCGAGCGTTTCTGGATCTCGGTGAGGAATTAATCGCGCTCGCTGTCGCGAACTTCAACTTCTCGTGGCCGAAACTCATCAGATGCAGAACCGTGGCGTGCAGGTCGCGGGCGTGGGCACGGTCCTCGACCGTGGATGACCCGAACTCGTCGGTCGCTCCGTAGCTTGTGCCGTGTTTCACGCCGCCATCCGGACCGAGAGCCCGGAGTGGTCGTGGTCGCGGCCCTTCGTGCCCTCGGAGGTCGGCACCCCGAACTCGCCACCCACAGCACCAGCGTCTCGTTCGGGAGGCCGCGCGACTTCAGGTCGGTGAACCGTCGCGCCACACGATCGGTTGTAACTGACTCGGAACACGGCTTCGAGACCGCTTCGAGGGTCAGAAGCGGCGCCATTGTTTTCCTTTCGCGGATGTCGTTGCCCGATTTGCCGACAACCACTCCAACAAGCCCAGACGTGATTATTTCTCCGGGACGCGACCCCCTGTACCCCTTTTCGGGGATCACACGGGGTGATCCTGAGTGGCCGGCAGACACAATTCAGACAGCAGCCATTTTTTCCGCGGGATTTCACCGCGCCCGACTAAATCACAGTGGGAGGCAATGCGCGGGGGCGCGTTACCACCAAAGTCGGACCGGAACGTTTTCTGGAACTCGTTTCTGAAAAAACACTTGCGAGCAACTGGGTCATGGCCGTGCCGACCGAGTTTATGACCCAGATCACCCGCTCGCAGCGGCAACTGCACGCGTTCATCCTGTCGATGGTCTGGAACACGGCCGACGCGGACGACGTGCTTCAGGAGGCGAATCTGGTGCTCTGGGAGAAGGCCGCGGAGTTCGATGCCAGCCGCCCGTTCCTGCCGTGGGCGATGCGGTTCGCCCAGTTGCAGGCGCTGGCTTGGCTCAAGCGGCACCGGCGACAGCATCGGGTTGTGTTCGACGACGACCTGGCCCGCCTGCTCGCAGACGAGGCCGCGCGGGAGGAGGCGGTGTTCGAGGAACGGCGGGAGGCTCTCGCGGTGTGCTTGCAGAAGCTCCCGTCCGGGCAGCGCGACCTCATCGCCCGCCGGTACGAGCCGGACGGGTCGGTGAGCGCCATGGCCGAGGCCGGTGGGACGACCCCCAAGGCGGTCTCGGACCGGCTGCGGCGCATCCGCCACGCCCTGTTGCAGTGCATCCGGCGGACGCTCGGGGAGGCCACCGCGTGACGACTGCCGCCGACCTCGAAGCCCTGTTCAACCGGATTGCCGACGGTCTCTCCTCGGAAGAGGACGAGCGGCGCCTCGCCGAACTGTTGCGATCGGATCAAGAGGCGCGGCGCGCGTACCGGGAGTTCGTGGCGCTGCACTCGGCCCTCCACTGGGACTACGCCGCCACCACTCTCTCGGAACTGCCGGCGCCTCCGACCGTCCCGTCCCCCGCCCGGTTCCCGCGGACGAGTTGGTTCGCGGCGTTCGCGGCGGGGGCGCTGGTGGCGAGTGCCGTCGTCGTGGGGGCAAGACGACCGGCGTCATGGCGTTGATCGTCCACCAGGGCCGCTTGTACGCGGGCACCTCGACCTACGACTGGACCCGGGTGTTCTCAGGGAAGTACGAGCC
>Ga0169931_10004808_pt1 | contig 20877 bp, 23 predicted proteins | sample Kivu_15m_20L_FD_129675 | JGI IMG/M metagenome (GOLD analysis project Ga0169931, IMG submission 129675) | Freshwater microbial communities from Lake Kivu, Western Province, Rwanda to study Microbial Dark Matter (Phase II) - Kivu_15m_20L... | ecosystem: Environmental > Aquatic > Freshwater > Lake... | reverse complement strand
TTCTCTTGGCCCGCCATGGGGTGCGCATTCAAGCGTGGGTGAGCCGGGTGAAAGACGCGGAAATGCCCGAGACAGACACTCAATGGGCCGAAGCCGACATAGAAGCTTCGGCCGTTCGCTGTCCGCACCCTGAAACCTCGGCACGGATGGAAAAACTGATAGCCGAACTGCGCGATGCGGGTGACTCAGCCGGAGGAGTGATTTCGGCTTGCATCTCAGGAGTGCCGGCCGGATGGGGCGACCCGGTGTTTGAAAAACTACACGCCAACCTGGCCAAAGCCATGATGAGCATCAATGCCGCCAAGGGTTTTGAGCTGGGCAGCGGATTCAGTGGCACCTATTTGACCGGCAGCCAACACAATGATGCGATGGTTGCTGGCGAACGCGGCATCAGCATACTGAGCAACCACAGCGGAGGCATACAGGGCGGCATCAGCAATGGCCAAGACATCACGTTCAAAGTGGCTTTCAAACCCACCTCGACCATCAGCATGGCACAGCAAACAGTGGATGCCAACGGCCAAAATATCACACTGGAAGCAAAAGGCCGCCACGACCCTTGTGTATTGCCACGGGCAGTGCCCATTGTGGAAGCCATGGCCGCGATGGTGCTGGCAGATGCTTCGCTCTTGGCCCCGGTTAATCGTTAGTCATCCTGTTGCCCAAGGAGGGCGATGTGCACAGCAATGGACTGAGCAGCTTCGCGGACATCATGAACTCGCAGAATGGCAGCACCGGATCGGAGCAGATGACCGTGCAATGCGGCACCCGAAGCTACGGTATCAACGGGTTCGGTACGTGTCAGTTCATAAAGCATCCGCTTGCGCGAAACGCCCGCCAACATTGGCAATCCGAACATTCCAAACTCGGCAAAACGCGCGGCCATGGTGTAATTATGTGACATGGTTTTGCCAAAACCAAAACCGGGGTCCAGGATGATATCGCGCACACCCGCCAAACGAAGTGTGTTGATTCGCTCCGAAAAAAAATAAGCCACCTCATTGACCACATCCGAGTAAGAGGGATTCTGTTGCATGGTTTGGGGCGTCCCCTGCATGTGCATCAACACCAGCGGTGCGCCCCATCGGACGGCCACCTCGGCCATGCGTTCATCGCCCTTGGCGGCTGTGATGTCATTGATGATGGTGGCTCCTGCGCGCAGGGCTTCTTCGGCCACATTGGCGCGCCAAGTATCCACTGAGATTACAGCATGTGGCGCACGGGCCATGATTTTTTCCAAAGCAGGCATCAGGCGGTCCAACTCTTCCTGCTCGCTCACATCGGCAGCGCCCGGACGGCTGCTGGCAGCTCCAAAGTCCAGTAAATCCGCCCCATCAGCCAGCATGGACATGGCATGGTCCAAGGCACGATCGGGATGATTGTGGAGGCCTCCGTCCGAAAAACTATCGGGCGTGAGATTGAGAATGCCCATGATACGGGGCTTTGAAAAGTCCATCAACTTGTGGCCGATGCGGATGGTTTGCGTGGGAGCCATTGATTAATATTGCCGCTCAATCAGGAGCCGGGCAAATGTAATCGCACCCCGCACCGGTGAACACTCGGATGGAAAAAACCAAATCGCAATACGATGCCGCCCTTGCTGAGTGCAAAGGCATTTTTCTAAAAAAAACCACAGACTATGGCACCGCTTGGCGCATCCTCAGGCCATCGTCCCTGACCGACCAAATCTTCATCAAAGCCCAACGCATTCGCACCATCCAAGAGTCGGGCGTGAGCAAAGTGGACGAAGGTATCGGCAGCGAGTTTATCGGCATTGTAAACTATTCTGTGATGGCACTGATACAACTGAGCCTCGCCTCTGATGAGTCTCAAGAATTGCCTCCCGCACGAGCCGAAGCGCTGTATGACCACCATGCCGGTGCCATTCGCAGCTTGATGCTGGCCAAAAACCACGACTATGGCGAGGCATGGCGCGACATGCGTATCAGTTCGCTGACGGATTTGATTCTGATGAAAATCCTGCGCCTCAAGCAGATTGAGAACAACCGCGGGGCTACACTCATCTCAGAAGGACCCGAAGCCAACTATATGGATATGGCGAATTATGCCTTGTTTGCACTTATCAAACTGGCCGAAGGGGAGACTGTTTGACAGCTCCTTTCTCTCCAAAAAATCCTATCAATGGCCCAAAAGGCGCGCCACCGTGTCGGGCAATTGCGCAGCCGAAACCTCGGTTTGAGTGCCTGATTGCATGTCTTTGACCAAGAAAATGCCTTTGGCCATTTCGTCAGCACCCGCGATGATGGTGAGCCGCACATGGCGGTCATCTGCATATTTGAACTGCTTTTTCATCTTGGCAGCATCGGGATAAAGCTCCGCACGCAGGCCCATCATTCTCAATCTGCGCAAGTGAGGTAGTGCATAGGCCGCCTCCGCAGGGCCGAAATTGGCAAACATGGCATCGAGGCTAGAAGTGAGATAGTCCGGAAATAGGCCGAGCTCTTCAAGCACATCATAGATGCGGTCGGCACCAAATGAAATGCCTACACCCGACATACCTGAAAGGCCAAAAACGCCCGTCAAATCATCATATCGACCGCCACCGCTGATACTGCCGATGCCCGTGCCGCCCGCTTTGACTTCGAATATGGCACCTGTGTAGTAATTGAGCCCGCGGGCAAGGGTCAAATCCAATTTTAATTCACCGCGCAGGCCGAGGGCACTTGCCGTTTCATATACATAACGCGTCTCCTCTACCCCTTTCATGCCTTGCTCACTGTTGCCCAGCAATTGAGCAACAAAATTCAACGTGGAAGTAAAATCCCGCACCGATGTCATTTGGTCCAAGAAGTCCGAAATGCGGTTGACAGCTTCCGGAGCAAAACCGCGGTCATTGAGCTCTTTCAGGACACCTTCCTTGTGGATTTTGTCCAACTTGTCCAGTGCCACCGTGAAATCCGTGAGGCGGTCGGCAATGCCAAACACCTCGGCCATGCCCGCCAATATCTTGCGGTTGTTGATGGCAATGGTAAATTCGGGCAAGCCCAAAGCCGAAAAAACCTCATCCAGAATGCCTACAAGCTCCACCTCGTTCAACAATCCATCACTGCCGATGATATCGGCATCGCACTGGTAAAACTCTTGGTAGCGGCCGCGTCCGGGACGGTCACCGCGCCACACGGGCTGCATTTGATAGCGCTTGAACGGGAAGACCAAATCGTTTTGGTGCATCACCACAAAGCGGGCAAAAGGCACGGTGAGGTCATAGCGCAGGGCTTTTTTGGAAATGGAAAAGGCCAGTTTTTTGGCGTCTTTGGCTGCCAAGGCGTCTGCATCGGCTTTGTCCAAAAAGTCTCCATTATTGAGGATTTTGAAAATCAATTGGTCGCCTTCTTCACCGTATTTGCCCGTGAGGGTGGACAGATTTTCCATGGCGGGTGTCTCGATGGGCACAAAACCGCAGCGCTCAAAAACGTTGCGGATGGTGTTGAAAATAAACATCCTGCGCGCCATATCGGCAGGATTGAAATCGCGGGTACCCTTGGGGACTGAAGGTTTGCTCATAAGAAAGTGAAGGAAAAAAAATGCGGTCAGTCCGAGTCCCGCTTGGTTTTGATGCGATTGACGATGTAGAGAATCACAATCAAAATGGCTAAAGCCGGCCAGACGTATTGCATTGATTTTACTTTTGGGCAAAAGTAACCCAAGCGGTGAAACCCCTTGAATTTGCCAAACAATTTGAATTGACAGGCCACGCGGCAGGCGTGTACGACCTGTGTGCGGGCCCATCGGACGATGTGTTTTTTTCGGCTTCGGGCGATGGGTTTGTCGCGCTTTGGAACATGAGCTCCGGTGATCAGGAAAAATTCAGTGTGCGCATTGGCAAACCTGTTTATGCTGTGCTGTATATCGGGCAACATGACTTGCTGCTTGCCGGCACGGGCGAAGGCCAATTGCACGTCATTCAACTCAGGGAGCGCAAAGAAGAAAAGTGCTTGGCTTTGCATGAAAAGGGCATTTTCAAGCTTCTTTTTCACCCGGTAAACAATCACCTGTACGTGGCGGGCGGAGATGGCGTATTGAGCATTTGGGCCGTGCCCGAGATGAAACTGCTGCTGAGCTTTAAACTCTCGGACGAAAAACTGCGCGCCATGGCCCTGAGCGCTGATGGGCGCACATTGGCTTTGGGCGGTGGTGATGGCATGGTGCGGTTGTTTGAAACGGACTTTTACAACGAAACGGAGGCATTCAAGGCCCACGCTGACGGGGTGAGTTCGCTGTGTTTTCACCCGTTAAGGCCCCTGCTCTACTCAGGCGGGAAAGATGCCTTGCTCAAATTGTGGCACACACAGCGCCATTTTGAGCCACTCCTGAGCCTGCCCGCACACAATTTCAATATCTATAGCTTGGTCACAGACCCGGAAGGTGAAGTACTTTTTACCTCGAGTCGGGACAAAACAGCCAAAGCATGGCGCACATCCGACATGGAATGTATAGCTCGATTGGACCGCAAAACGGCCGCGGGGCACACCCATTCGGTGAATGCTCTGCTGTGGAATCCGACCCACCGCACCCTGATATCAGCTGGCGATGACAGGCGAATTATTGTGTGGCGTATGTCGGAGGTCAGTTGACTGATTTACGCGGAGTGACAGCTAATCTGAGGACCAAATAGTCCAAGAAGTACAACACCTTGATGGAAAAACTGTTGGTAGTGGGTTGGCTGAATGTCTCCGTGAAATTTTCGGCAGCCGAGTTCGGTATGACCGGATTAAAGCCAATGAGTGAGTTTTTCCAGACCACATTCATTTCGCTGCCGGGCAAAAACACCCATCTGTAGACCAAATCCACCGTGAAGCTGTTGAAACTTACATCGCGCGTGGAGCCGCCATTTTCATTGAAATAGGGCGTTTGGTCAATCATCTCGGTGCTTCCGTCTTCGAGCAGTTTTTCGAAGCGGTTGTAATCGGCTTTGCTCCAATAGTGTCGGGCGCGGCATGTGAAGCCCATGGTATTGGTAAAAATGTAGGACGCAGTGAAAGATTGGGTGTGGGTGGTGAGGTCGCGGTGGCCAAACACTGATGTCTCGGGATCAGCCAAGAAGGCAAATCCCAATTGATTGTGTTGTCGGTGTGCATTGTATCCATAGATAAGCATCAAACGATCCGTGACGCGCCACCTGGGAGAAAAATTGAAAGAATGCGCTTCGCGACCCAGGGCATCAAAGTGTGTGAAATAATAGTTGGCATCAATGGCTACTTTCTTGCGGTAGTCGCTGGAGTACCAACCTCCCACATTGAAATTGCCCGGTTGCTTGACGAAATAGCCGGGAATTCGAGGGTCAAAGTAATCGAACGAACCAAAGGGATTGGTGTTCATGTTATAGCCATAGGCATTGAATTTTTTATCGAAAATTCCGCCATTGATATTCCCATAAATACTGTAAAGTGCGTCAGGGTCAACTCCTTTGTTAAACCCTCCGCTGGCATTTATCCATGCTCTGTTGAATGGTCCGAAAGGCTTGTACCGATTGAAGTTGGTGTAAGCATAATAATTGACTTCGTTGTTGTTGTATAAGAAACCCAAGTCTGAGGGGTCGTAATCGGGACTGTACATCTGTGTGGCCACGCCAAACAAGAAATTGCCACTCACTTTACCAAAGTTCAAGTCATAGGTGAAACCGTCATCAGTAGGCAAGGGCGTTTGGCGAAACAGCTTGTTATATGCCCCGCCACCTGATACGCCATAGAGATTCTTTTTGTCGCGGAGCTGAAATCGGAGACCCGTCACATTGGCATCATAAAAGCTTCCTGCGCGCATCACATTGGTATTGATGAGGGTGACATAGGAGTTTTTACTCAGGTTTTGGTCCAGCACCACAATGTTATAATTGGTGAGCGGATCGGTGAGGATTTGGCGGTCAGTGCCTGTGCTGTCGCGCACCACAGCATGTTGGGGCGCAGTGATGGCATTGAACAGGCCGATGCCCAAGCCACTGCCTGTGCGGCCGGAGATCTTGGAGGCGTTGATCAGGCGGGTTTCATCCGGATTGCTGATGATGGAATCGCCTTGTCCCAATTGGTCATACACATTAAAAAAACCGATGGGCATGCCGCCAATTCTGCGCGAATAGAAAAGGTCGCCCTTGCTGAACAACTCAGTTCCTTCGAGGAAAAACTGGCGGTTTTCGTTGAAACGCACTTCAAAAGGAGAAAGATTTAGGACAAACTGGTCAAACTGTACTTAGCCAAAATCGGGCACCAAGGTCATGTCCAGCGTAAATGCATCGGTTAGGCCATACTTAACGTCCATGCCCGCATTCCACTGGAATCCGGATGAAAAACCCCCGTTTCCATCGGGTGCCCTCTCTACATAACCGGAAGCATAAGGAAAGAAAAACAGCCTGGGTGGAGGCGTGATGGCTGTAATGCCGCGCAAAATGCCTGATTGGTTGAACTTGCCATCTACTTCGGGTTTGACTTCATTCCAATAACTCGTTTCGCGGTAGCGCCTGTTATTTCGCTCGAAGTTGATGTCCCATTCTTGCTCTTCTTTTTTGGGAAATCTGAAAGCGCTGTATGGAATTTTAAACTCGGCTGTCCAGCCTTTTTCATGGATGGCGCACTTGCTGAACCAAACGACATTCCACGCATCGTCCCAAGATGTTGGCGACATCAATATGTCCATCTGCACCCCATCGGGTGTCACTCCGAAAAAGATACCATTCAATCCATCGCGAAAGCAGCTTAGGGTGACACCAAAAAAATCGGTGTTGCCAAAGTCATCGCGGTTGGTCAGCTGGTGCGGAATGCTGTCCGGCTGCGGGTCCCACATGTGCCCAAGGATGTAAAGCGCTTCATCGTCATACATCACCCGCACCTCTGTTTGAAACTTTGGCGCCACACCCGGTACCGGGCTGTTTTGGATAAAATCAGTCAAAACAGGGGCTTTGGCCCAGTCGGCCTCGTCCTGCAAGGCATCCACTTTCACCGGATTGGAAGTGCGCATGGCCATGCCGACTTTCTGGGCATCAACCCGGAAAGAAACCAAAATCAAGGCCGAAGCCATGCACAATCGGAGGCTAATTTTCATGTGGTTTGAAACGGAAAAAGCGCAGGGCTTATTTGGACTTCTCGCGGATGTATCCCAAGCCTGCCATACAAGCAGTCAAGTATTGATCTTCGCGAAGCAATGGCACAAAAATGCTATCAATTGCTTTTTGGGTCATGGCATCGGACATTTTAGCGCTCAATGCATTTGTGTGACGCACCTGAATGGCGCTCAGCGATGGAGAAAACACGACCATGGTACCCATTCCGTTAGTTGTTTCTCCCACTTTCCATTTCTCGCCCAAAGCAAGTGTGAAAGTGCGGATATCTTTATCGGGTACGTGCGTACTGTCAACCGTGACCACCACCATATCAATACTGTCTTGTTGGCGGCCCATTTGAATCCAAGCATTCAAAAACGCCAATTCGGGCGCGGTAAATACCTGCGAAAAATCATTGACATCGCCCACGCGGTCGGGCAGCGGGATGTCCACTACTTGTGGTTCGACAGGAGCGGGCGCGCTGCACGATACAGCCAACATGGCCAAAACAGATTGAACAAAAAACAAATGAGACTTCATGGTTTGGAAGTTTGATTTTTAATTGAATTTGACCGGGAGAATTTTGATGGTGCCATCGCGATTGATGCGCACGGCAGTGCTGTCGCCTTTTGAAAAACTGCTCAGGGCGCGCATGTAGCTCATCATGTCTTTCACAGTGCTATCGCCTAGTTGAATGACGATGTCACCTTTCATCAGTCCTGCCGCAGCAGCGGGCTTTCCTTCGCTGACGCCATCCACTCGCATACCTTCACCCGAGAACATATAGTCAGGCACAACGCCCATGGTCACTGAGAATTTGGGTGACTTTTGGCTGTCCTTGTCTTGGGTTTTGGTAAAAGGCAATTTGGGGCCTTTGTCCAGCGCCTTGATGATGCGCTCCAGGTAGTCTACCACTTCCACAATGCCTGCATAATTTAGTTTTTCTGCTGTGTCTGAGGGTTTGTGATAGTCCTCATGTTGGCCTGTGAAAAAATGGAGAACGGGAATGTCTTGCAAGTAAAATGAGGTGTGGTCACTGGGGCCAACACCCGAGGGGTCTTTGGTGAGAACGAATTTACCTTTTTGCTTTTCCACCACAGCATCCCATGTGGGCGAAGTACCTGTGCCGAATATCGCCAATTTCATGGACTTGCCATCCAGACGGCCCACCATGTCCATGTTGAGCATATAGTTGACTTGAGACAAGTCGGTCAAGGGATTTTTGCAGAAGTAGTTGGAGCCCCAGAGGCCTTTTTCTTCACCCGAAAAACCGATGAACAGATAGTTATTGCTGCGCAGCTTGGACTTTTTGAGCCTTTGAGCCAAGATTACCATGGCTGCCACACCGCTGCCATTGTCATCAGCACCATGATGGATGTCTTTTTCACCTTTAAAAAGGGAGTTTTCATCTCCCCACCCCAGGTGATCGAAATGCGCACCAATGATAATGGTGTGGGCCGCACCATTATCAATTTTACCCAGCACATTTCGTCCCGAGGTCTTTTTGACCATACCCTGACCCAATACAGCCCCGTCAGGACTTTGCATCATGTGGGGATTACTTTTGGGAACGAAATCAAAAAGTTGGAACCACGTGTCCATATCACCGGCAGGCCTTAGGCCAATCTTTTGAAATTGGTCGGCCAGATATGAAGCTGCTTTCTCCTCTCCCGCAGTGCCAATGCCTCGCCCTTCCAATTCGGCCGAAGCCAAATAGGTGACAATCGCCCGCGCTCGTTCTGCCTCTGTGGGTTTTTTACCCGACAACAGGCCCGCGCCTACCACCATGGCTGTTATCAAAACAAAACCTATGGTCCATTTGATACTTGGCTTCTTCATCATGTAGCTCTTTCGGTGGTCAAAGCTAGGGCAATACACCCGGTCAAATCTTACCGTTCATCACGCCTTTTTTCATAAAATGGGCAAAATCGAACCGAAGTCCCTAAAGTCATCAAAATTTTTTCTATCTGATTATGTGTATATTAGACGTAAGATTGAAATTTTTTAGTACTTTGTTTTGCATAGTACATTTTCATGCCGATATATTTGCCACGCCAATTAGCACTGAAGCTATGGCACTCAATAAGAAAACAAACACCATGAGCACAACATTCGATCTCGAAAATGCCCGGGCCCAAATGCGCAAAGGCGTGCTGGAGTATTGTATTCTTTCCATTTTGCAAGCCCGCGAGAGCTATCCTTCCGACATTTTGAATGATTTGAAGGACGCCAAGTTGCTGGTAGTGGAAGGGACGCTTTATCCCCTGCTCAACCGCCTGAAAACTTCGGGACTGCTGGCCTATCGCTGGGAAGAATCCACAGGAGGACCCCCTCGCAAGTACTATCGCCTTACCGAAGAAGGCAACCAATTTCTGGCAGAACTGGAAAAAACCTGGGCCGAACTGTCAGCGGCCGTCAACCAAACCACCCACAAAAACGAAACGAAATGAACAAGACCATCACAGTGAACATCAGCGGACTGGTGTTCTACATCGAAGAACCAGGATTTGAATTGCTCAAATCCTACTTGGACCGACTGAAAACCCTGTTTGGCCATACGGCAGGAGGCTATGACATCATTGCCGATATCGAAGCGCGCATAGCGGAGCTATTCAAAGCGCGCCTCAGCTCTGACCAACAGGTGATCCACGAAGCCGATGTGCGCGAAGTGATTGAGACCCTTGGTCGGCCGGAGGACTTTGCCGATGAGGCCGAAGCTGCGGACTACACGGAAGCCACCAACCAAGTTCCTACGGGCAAACAACCAAAGCGCATGTTTCGCGACACCGAAAACGAGTATGTGGCCGGTGTAGCCGCAGGATTGTCTCATTACTTTGGATGGGACGTGGTGATATTTCGCCTGGCGTTCGTGTTGCTGGCGGTTTTCGGGGGCAGCGGTATACCGATCTACATCATTTTGTGGATTGTTTTGCCCGAGGCCAAGACCACAGCGGACAAGCTTAACATGCGCGGTGAACCCGTGACACTCGACAACATCAAACGCAAAGTGGAAGAAGAAATGAGAACTGCCGAGGAACGTATCAATAAGGGCGCCAAGCGAGCTGAGCGCGCTTTCAAAAGCCAAAACTTCAGGCAAGGCGTAGAAAGTGCCGGCTCAGTATTGGGCAAAGTACTTCATATCATCGTTGGCATCTGGCTGTTGCTCATCGGTATTGGACTCATCGTGGGGCCGCTAATCGGTTACATGGTGGGTGACATAATGATGGGTTCCAATGGAAGTCCCATTGAAATGTCTGCCTATGTTTTCCCCGATGCTACCAGTTGGTGGCTCATTTTCTTGGGCGGACTGATTGTGTGGATTATTCCCGCTACGGTTCTCATGTACTTGGGCATGCGGCTGCTGGGTGTTTCGGCCAAGCCACATGCAAGTGTTGGTTGGTTGCTCACCGGCTTGTTTTTAGCGGGCGTCATTTCGGTCATTTTTGGAGGCGTGCGCACCGGAAAAGAATTTTCGCGCAGCGGAGAAATAATGTCCAAGCACACCATCGAACAACCCGCAGCTGACACTTTGCACGTGCGCTTCTTGCCGGATGACCAATTCAAATACCCCACACATTCCAACCTCGACACTGAGTATTTCGATTTGTTCAAAGTGGAAAATGACAGTTTCTATGTGGCTGAGCCCATCCATCTCGGTTTTGAAGAACTACCTGCCGGAAGTGCCCCCACATTCACATTGGTGCGTTCTTCACAAGGCAGTGACTATGACGATGCATACACTAAGGCCGAAAACATCAGCTATGCCTATCAAGTTGACAGTACGGGAATTTGGTTGGGCAGCCACATTCGTTTTCCGCAGGAGCATAAAATACGCGGCCAATATGTGGATCTCACAATCGGTATTCCTTTGGGTCAAGTGATTTGCTTTGACCAACACATTCATCGAGTGTATGGCAGCCGCATGGTTAGGGAAGGCTGCTTTACACGTCAAAACGAGGAATGGGCAGAGGTTCGCTGAACTTGAATTGCTCCGGCTTGTTCTTCAGTCATGCACAGGCTACAAGAAACACATTTATTGCCCATGCCCATCGACCGGGCATGGGCTTTTTTCAGCAATCCACGCAATCTCAACGAAATAACGCCACCTGAAATGCGCTTTGAAATTCAAACTCCGGTACCCGATGAGATGTATGCCGGATTGATGATTCAATATCGCGTTCGGCCATTGTGGGGCATCCCCATGACTTGGGTCACCGAAATCACACATGTGCAAGACCGTTCTTTCTTTGTGGACGAACAGCGCGTTGGCCCTTATGCCATTTGGCACCATGAGCACCACTTCCAATCCGCAGAAGGCGGTACGTTGATGACCGACATTTTGAGTTACAAACTGCATCTGGGGCCTATTGGAACCCATGTTCTTGAACCCCTTTTGGTGGGTAAAAAGGTGCGCGAAATATTTGCCTACCGCACTGAGCGCCTGCACCAACTGTTTGGCAAAAGCCAATAAAACCACCCCTTTGGTCGGGAGCCGGTCGCACGGGCCTACCTTCGCAGCGCAAAACCGGAACAGGCAACAGCCCGAAGGCCCCACACCCGATTTTGCCCCGAGGAAGTACGCATCTGAATCGGAGTATTAAACAAACCACAAGACAACTCGCCCCCGGGCCGGTGATATAGTTTCAGAATTCTTAAGGTGGTCTCCGCCTCCCACCTCTTCAAAACGGACATCCCGCCCCGCGCGGAAATTCATTTTTTTCTAACCCTTTTTTTTCATCCCATTGCATTTCCGCACCCCCGAACCGAGGCGCGGAGACATGCACACATTCATTCGGTTCGCCTTTTATTTTTACTAAAAATGACATTCGAAAATCTCCAACTGATAGACCCCATTTTGCAAGCCCTCAAAACCGAAGGCTACACCCACCCCACTCCCATTCAAGCCCAATCCATTCCCACACTGCTCCAAGGCCGCGACCTGCTGGGCTGTGCCCAGACAGGAACGGGCAAAACGGCAGCATTTGCCATCCCCATCATCCAACTGATGCATCAGAGCAATGCCCCCGTGACCGGCCAGCGCCCCATCCGCGCACTCATTCTCACCCCCACGCGCGAGTTGGCCATTCAAATCGAAGAAAGCTTTGCCAACTATGGACGCAACACGGGCCTTCGCAGTTTGGTGGTCTTTGGCGGGGTTAACCAGCACAGCCAAGTGGAGGCGCTGCGCAAAGGCACCGACATATTGATTGCAACACCGGGACGTTTGCTGGACTTGATGAACCAAGGATTTATCAAACTCGGCCTAATTCAATTTTTTGTTCTGGACGAAGCAGACCGCATGCTGGACATGGGATTTGTGCACGATGTGCGCAGGGTGATTACCCAATTGCCCGCCAAGCGCCAGTCTTTGTTTTTCTCGGCCACCATGCCCCGAGAAATTGTGGATTTGGCCAATACCATCCTCACCAATCCCGCCAAGGTGGAAGTGACACCCGTGAGCAGCACCGCAGACACCATCAACCAGACAGTCTATTTTGTGGACAAGGAAAACAAGCGCCCGCTGCTCATCCAACTGTTGAAGGACAAGGAAATTGACCGTGCGCTGGTATTCACCCGCACCAAACACGGAGCCGACCGTGTGGCCAAAGACCTCACCAAGGCAGGTATTAAATCGCTGGCAATACACGGCAACAAATCGCAAAATGCCCGTCAGCACGCGCTCAACAGTTTCAAAAGCAGCGAAACCCGCGTGTTGGTCGCTACGGACATTGCAGCCCGCGGAATTGATATTGACGAGCTCTCGATGGTCATCAACTACGAGTTGCCCAATGTACCCGAATCCTATGTACACCGCATCGGACGCACAGGACGTGCAGGAGCCTCGGGCCGCGCCATTGCCCTGTGCGATGCCGAAGAAAAGGCATATCTCAAAGACATCGAAAAGCTGATAGGCAAGCAAGTCCCGGTGACCGATGACCACGACTTTCCGCTGATGAACCACACGGTGGAAAAACCCGCACCCCGCCCGCAACGCCCCTCGCGCCCCGGCAATCGCCATGGAGGCCCCAATCGAGGCAATTCAGGCGGAGGCAAAGGGCAAGGACATGGCAAAAGCACGGGCAACAAACCGGGCCAAGGCGCCAAACCCCAAGGAGGACAAAAGAAAAAGCCTTCGTTTGGAAGGCCGTCAGGGAATTATTGAATTTGAAAAGCCGTTTTCGACAATCCGCTGGTCAGACATCCATGATGTTGCTTGATTTTTTCACTGTCTTTATCATGAAATCAAAAAAAGAATCGTTCTGATTTTGCAATTGTGCACAATACCTTCGTGGTGTTTGCACTTCAATGTCAATGCACCCGAAAGCACTTCCAATAGTTGTTCTCTTGGTTACTCTCCTGTTGGGTTGGCAAGGTTCGGCTCAAGATTTTATTGACGAGCGTGACGGTCAGCGCTACAACACGATTACAATCGGTCAAACCACCTGGATGACTGAAAACCTTCGTTTCATCACTCCTTCATCCTATTGCTATAAGGATGACACCCTCATGTGAGTAAAATACGGCCGATTGTACTTGTATCACGAAGCAAGAACAGCCTGTCCTGATGGCTGGCACTTGCCATCGCCAATCGATATAGACAACTTGCATAAAATCATGGGGTCAAGACTCTATCATTTGGCAGCAATGGGTGAATGGAAGGTGAAAAAATCGGCACGGATTGACAATAAAAGCAATTTGAGTATTCTGCCCGCAGGACGATGTGACAAGTTCACTCTGTACATGGGCAGAAAGGGTACATTTTCCGACCAAGTCACTTTTCATCAATTGGGAGAGGCCGCTTCCTATTGGTTAGAGGATATAGAAACTGAAAAAGGAGCTCTTCATTGGCACCTTGGTTACCCGATTGGCGAACATAAAAGTGCCATGCATCGACATCATATCATTCATGACATTCACAGGTTCTCTGTCAGATGTGTATGTGAAAAAAGCCGGTCCGGAACACCGTGATGCCATCTATCTCCTTTTGATTTGGGAAAGAGCTTTTTACCCTAATCTGTTTCTCTGAATATCCGCAAATTCGATTCAATTTAAAAGACTAAATCAAACCCGACAAATCGCTCCGGTAATGTCACAGGCAGAACAACCCACTTATCGAACATCTAAGCTCTTGCTAAGACCTTTTTTAGACGCAGATTTGGAGAATGTCTATAAAGGCCTATCAAATCCGGAAGTTATTCGCTACTATGGAGTCAGTTATGCCACGATGGAGGAAACCCTAACCCAAATGCGGTTTTTCGAAGATTTGATTAAATCAAAAACCGGAATGTGGTGGGCAATTTGTGACGGACCGACCGGAGAGTTTCTTGGGGCAATTGGCTATAACAACGCAGACATCGTGCATCAAAAAGCTGAAATTGGATTCTGGTTGCTGCAAGAGCATTGGGGACGAGGAATTATCCCTGAAGCAATGCCAATTGTAATTCGCCATGCTTTTTCCATTGAAGGTCTTCAGCGTTTGGAGGCAGTGGTGGAAAGTGAAAACGAAGCCTCTAAAAAGACTTTGCTGAAAATGGGGTTCGCCCATGAAGCCACGCTCCGAGAAGCCGAACTAAAGAATGATATCCGAATCAATTTGGACATTTTTTCAATTCTAAAAAATCCATGATAAAAACCAAAATACTGATAGCAGGGATTGGCGGTGTGGGTGGCTATTTCGGGGGATGGCTCGCCCGCCACTATCGCGATCATCCACAAGTAGAAATTCACTTTTTGGCCAGAGGCCGGCATTTGCAAAAAATCCAAGCCGAAGGACTGAGGGTGGTTCATGGTGCGGATTCTTTTGTTGCCCGGCCCAGCTCGGCAACTGACAATCCCGCCACGGTGGGCCAAGCGGATATGGTCATTTTGGCCTGCAATAGGTATGACCTCGAGGGAATGATGGATACGATACGCCCTTGTGTCGGAGCGCACACGGTGCTGTTGCCATTGCTCAACGGTGTTGAAAGCACAGCTAAAATCTCAGCGTTTTTCCCCAACAATCCCGTCATGGAAGGCTGTGTGTAAATCGTTTCGCGACTGTAAGAACCCGGAACCGTGGAGAATAGCGGCAATATTCAGAAGCTGTTTTTTGGGTTGAATCGCCTGCCTGATGAGTCTTTGATGAAATGGGAGCGCTTGATGACCGATGCCGGATTGGAGGCCACTTGGTCCGCGAATATCACGCAGGTGGTATGGGAAAAATTCATCTTTCTCTCCCCTACGGCCACAGCAACAAGCTATTTCGACAAAAACCTTGGCGAAGTGCGTTCAACCCCGGCTTGCCGCGAGGCCTTTGCCCAACTGGTAGATGAAGTGATGCAATTGGCAAGCGCCAAGGGAATTGGCATGGCTTAGGATCTCAGGGAGAAAACCATGCGCAAGTTGGACGCATTGCCCGCTGAGGCCACCTCATCTCTGCACACCGACCTGAAAAACAACAAGGCCGAAACAGAACTTCATGCGCTCACGGGCTATATGGTCACAGAAGCCCACCGGTTAGGCATTTCCGTGCCCACATATGACATGATGTACGCTGACTTGTGCAGGAATAGCCACGGAAGATTAATGCCCCGGACCGGATAGCCGGCTTTCAACTGCATTTTCCTTAGCTTGCACCTGCTTTTCAAATCGCACCAAACATGGAAACCAACAAGGTAAATCACTCACTTGCCTTTCTATTCGGCAAGCGACACACTCCCCGACACACCTATGCCACAGTATTGATTTCAATTGTCCTGCTTTTGCTTTTTTCGCAGGCAGGGTTGGGACAAACATTCAATTTCACAGGAGCGGTGCAAACCTACACGGCACAAGCTGATGGATGCATTCTGGTGCGCGGATGGGGAGCCGGTGGCGGTGGAGGCGGAACGGATACGGGAGGTGCCGGTGGGTCGGGAGGTGGTGGAGCTTATTCAGAAAAAACCATTTCTGTCTATGCGGGTGATGTGTTGCAAATCTATGTGGGCGGAGGCGGAGGTGCCGGCAATGGCTGTGTGGCCTCAAGTGGCGGAGGTTCTTCCGGATTTGGCTTTGGCAGCGGAGGATCAGGCGGGCATGCGGGCAACCTAGGTTGTTCGGGTGGCGGTGGCGGTGGCGGTGGCTCCAGTACGGTTCGCCTCAATGGGACTGTGGTGTGGGTGGCAGCCGGTGGCGGTGGTGGCGGTGGAGCCGGATGCAGCAATGTGGGCGCAAACGCAGGCGGAGGAGGTCAAAGCGGATTCAGTGCCAACCCACCCGGAACAGGCGGCATTATGGGTATTTCAGCAACTTTTAATGGCGTCAACGGCATGAACCGTGGAAACGGTGACGGTGCCGGTGGAGGTGGCGGTGGAGGTGGCGCCAACGGTGGAGGTGGTGGAGGTGTAACATCTCAAGGTGGCAGCGATTGCGGATTTGGCGGTGGTGCAGGTGGAGGCGCAGGAGGCGCAAGCATGGGTACTGTGGTCATTCCTGCTTTGGGCGTCAATCCCGGGAATTTCACCAGCGCTTTGCTCTGTAACAACTGCGCCAAGGGTGGACTTTCTCCGACAGCAGGCACCGCGGGCATCGTTCATTTTCTTTTCACTCCGGGTGCAATTTCGGTATCCGATAACCAATTACTCTGCGAAGGGCAATCCTTTGAATTGTTGGCCGAAGGAGGACAGAACTACACATGGTCACCCGCGGCAACGCTGAGCGACCCAACCTCTGCTAATCCCACAGCATCTCCGGCAGTCACCACGACATATACCGTTGAGGCCATAGATGTAAATGGCTGCCCCGGTCAGGCCACAGTGACCATCTTTATGGATGAATTGCCTGACGATGCCGTGAGTCCCAATGGCACCATTTGCCTGGGAGATTCTCTGCAACTCAGTGCAACCGGAGGTGATGAATATCTGTGGTCACCTTCTACCGGACTTTCATGCACGTTTTGTCCCACACCGTTGGCCAACCCGGGCGCTAACACAGAGTACACCGTCACCATCACCACTTCAGCAGGCTGCGAGTATCAGGAACAAGTCACCGTAACTGTTACTCCTCTTCCGGAGGCCAATGCCGGTGTCGATTTGCAACTATGCTCGGGCCAATCCATTCAACTGAATGCCGGTGGGGGCAGCACATATCAGTGGTCACCCTCAACAGGCCTAAATAACCCCAATATACCAAACCCCAATGCCACTCCCAATCAAACCACCACCTACACAGTGACGGTTAATGCGGATGGATGCACCTCCACTGATGAAATGCTATTGAGCGTCTTACCTGTTTTCAATCAGAGCTTTTCAGCCTCTTCTTGTCAGAATGTTCCCTATATCTTGCCCAATGGCCAACCCGCCAACGGATCGGGCACGTACAGTTTCAACCTTTTGAGCGCCCAAGGCTGCGACAGCCTTGTGACAGTCAATTTTACCCAATTCCCCACATTCAATCTGAGTTTCAACTCGGCCATTTGCCAAGGGCAAAGCTATACCCTACCCAATGGCCAAACCGTCAGCACCGCAGGCACCTACACTGCTCCACTGCTCACCTCGGCAGGCTGCGACAGCATCATCAACGTCACGTTAACGGTGAATCCATTGCCGGTGCTCAATCTCAATCTGGCTGCGAGCTACTGTCCCGCCTTGCTCAATGTTCCCCTCAGCCCATCTCCCTCAGGTGGCACACTATCAGGGCCCAATGTGCAGGGAAACGCACTCAACCATGCGGGCGTCAGCCCGGGCACCTATCCCGTAAACTACAGCTTCACCAATGCCAACGGATGTTCCAACACCATTTCGGGCAGCTACATCATACCCGTGCCGCTGGTGCCGGCATTCAGCTATGACACCTATTGCAGCGATCTCACAGCACTCAACCTCACCACACCTGCCACTCTGATACAGCAAAACCAATGGGCGCTGGATGAAACCGTGCTTTCTACCACAACCGACCTCGCTCACCGTTATACAGAAGACGGCACCTTTGACCTCTCCCTCACTGTTTGGGACAGCTACAATTGTCAGTACACTGCCAACCAACAGGTTTCTTTGGCCCAAACAATTGACATGTCGGGATTTTTTGTCCCCAATGTATTCACCCCAAACGGAGATGGTATCAACGACCAATTTGCGCTCCTACCTGTTTTTGACGATTGTATAGACTACAATCTCACCGTATTCAACCGTTGGGGACAAGTGGTATTTGAGCTCAAACCCGGTTCGGGGCCCTTTGAAGGAAAATCCGACTCGGGCGAAATGCTCCCTCCCGGCACCTACTACTACCTCTTGAAAACGGATAGATTTACCTGCGATTCTCCTGAATTGGCCGGGAAATGCTCCGGAATGATTACTATCAAGAGGGAGTGAAAGGCCGAAATTGTAATGCAAGCATGAATTGGAGTTGAAAGAAATGAATCATCCAATTCCGGCCTTCATGATTCGCGTTATAATCTTCCTTTTTGCTTCAACCTTCTCCTCCCTTCTTTTTGGTCAAATCGCAAGTGACCGCTTTGGGCGCGTGGTCGATTGTGTCACAGGTGAGCCTGTGCCCTACGCTAACATTACTGATAAAACAATAGGCCACGGCAGCGTTTCGAACAATGATGGGTTCTTTCGACTGATCGGCCCGCTGCGAGCTGACAGCATTTGCATCTCTTCAATTGGTTACAAAGACAAATGGCTCAGCAAAACCGATATTTCGAACACGGTTTGCTTGGAGCGGCACACTTGGCTTCTGTCGGAAGCATTGGTTTCCCCGGAAAACGATGCTTATCTCTTTGAACTCATCGGAAAATGCCGAAAAAATGCCGCTACGTCTGTCAAAACCGCCAAAGCCGTCCATGAACTGAAAACCTTTGTGAATGGCAAGCAAAAGGAACTGGTAGAAAGTTATGTCAACCTCAACACGAGGGGTTATGACGTGATTGGATTAAACCTTAAAGCCGGGCGTATTGCGCTCCAACCCGAAAATGACCGCTATTTCGTGACAACTCATAGCGCGGAGTCCTTGCTGATGCTGCCGCTTTTTGGAAAGAACAAAGAATATCCAATCAGTCCTTTGAACATGACAATGCAAAAGGGCAAGAAACACTTTGCGCTCCAATTGGAAAACAAATATGTTCAGCCCAACCTTGACTCGGTTTTTGTCATTTCATATTACCCCGAGACACATCGGGAAGTCATTTTGAGGGAGAGATTTGGATTAACAAAACCAAGTCAATCATTATCAAAATCACCCAAAAATGCCCCAACGCAGCCACTTTCCCTTTTGTGCCAATTTTTTCATCAGACCGTATCCAAAGAATTGACTTTCAAATCACACGAACCTACAGAGAGTTGAATGGACGTTCTTGTTTTGGTCATACTGATTTTGAGTATGCAATCAATTACTTAAGCCGCCCGGGTGCCGCGGAAGAACGACAATACGAGGTCACTTCCCGCGTGGTACTTTATGCTTATGACTATGAACAGAAGTTCATTTTACCTATGCCATCTTTCAAGGGCTTTCAACTGAATGACTATCGACAAATCAGTGCAGTACCCTACAATGACTTCTTCTGGCGAAACCACGAAGAGTACAATATCCGAGATAGCCTCAATACCAATTTCGCTTTCTACAACGACACGATAAGTGTTTCAAACAAATTACTCTTTTCAGTGGGTGCAGGAAATCGCAAGGGTCTTTTTGAAAGTCCTTATGTGCTGTGGTCTCCTGCGCGTTTCCGCATCCGAGACATTGTGACCGACTCAATGTCTGCGGCAGCCCCAAGTGCAGCAATAAAAGCGAATGAATATCAACTCAATGTCAAGATTCTGGCAGACTTGAACGTGATGGCTGATACATGTCATTTGTTAACGGCTACGATTTTTGACCCGTTCGATAGTTACTACCGCCTTCCCTCTGACCAAAAGTCACTGTGCTTCATCAATACTTTTTTCGACCTCTGCGAAACGCAGCGAATGAGGTCGGTCCAAGCACTAACTGCAGAAGGCTGCCCGGCAGATAGTTTTGAGACCATCTATAAAGCGCAAACCAACATTTTTGAACAAGAGCAACAGGCATATTTAAAAGCTGTGGACCGCGGCACAAATGAGCAGAAAATGACAATGTACAATCAACAAGTTTCGCAGATTACGGGAATCGACAACATCGCCATATTCAATCCCTTTGAAAAAAGTGAATGACACTGTACTGCCTGTTTATCAAGTGGGCATATCAGAAAACAAACAATCAAGCTAATGGCACGGAACAAAAACCCCCGCTTGAAGGCGGGGGTTTTCATATCAATCAAACCGGAATCTCTGAAGATCACTTTCCACTCAAGTGACCGTACTTTTTAGAGTAGCGCATCATTTGACCCGCAAAATCATCGGGATATGAAACTTTAACTCCGGTGACGGTGCCGGCTTCATCCGTTTCCAATTCCATTTCGGGATTGATAAAACCGCCATAGGGCGCAATATTCATGGGCGCACAGCGGTCCAGCACTTGTTCGTGCAGGGCTTGGTCCACTTTCACTCCATAGTTCTCTACCAAGTTTTGGGCAGCATTGTAATCGCCTTGTGATTTGATACGCTGCACCTCGCGCAGCAAATCGCCAAACAGCACGCGCAGTTTCTCATAGTCTTGGATGTCATAGTAGGTTTTGCCATCGCGGGTCACCTCGGCTATCACTTTGTCGGCTTTGCCCTTTTCCAGCACCCATCGGCTCACCCAAGCGCGGTTGCGCATGTGGGCCTCTTCTATGTTGTCTCCGAGGTTGAGTCTGCGCAATTGCACCAACAACCCGTTGCGGATGTAGGCATCATACTCTGCCTTTCCGGCATCGACTGTTTCCATTAATCCAAGCTCCACCATTTTGGGGT
>Ga0169931_10004807_pt1 | contig 20879 bp, 16 predicted proteins | sample Kivu_15m_20L_FD_129675 | JGI IMG/M metagenome (GOLD analysis project Ga0169931, IMG submission 129675) | Freshwater microbial communities from Lake Kivu, Western Province, Rwanda to study Microbial Dark Matter (Phase II) - Kivu_15m_20L... | ecosystem: Environmental > Aquatic > Freshwater > Lake... | reverse complement strand
TCGGCTCATGGCGGTCTTGAAGAGCGCTGCACGGCCTGTCACGAAGAACCGTTCACGCGGGTACGCAACGAATCCTGTCTCGATTGTCACAGCGCCAATCTGCATCAGCATCTGCCGGCTGATCATCCGGCGGCCCCTGCACTACACGCTGAACGCTGCGCGAGCTGCCATCTCGAACACGAAGAACCCACGCAGCTGATCAGGCGTGACTCGCGACTCTGCGCCGACTGCCATGCTGCACCGCTCGACCATGGCGCGCGCGAGGGTGCGCTACCCGTCACTGACTTTGGCCGCGCGCATCCGCCGTTTGCGATCGCGACCTTGAAAGCGGATGACTCGGGCCTGAAGTTCACCCATGCGGCCCACCTCGATCCGCGGGGCATCAAGGCTCCCGCGGGCACGGTGCTCATGCAATGTGCCGATTGTCATCGGCCCGAGCCGGGTGGGGCGGGCTTTGCATCCATCGAGATGGAGCGCGACTGCGCCTCATGTCATCGACTCGAGTTTGATCCCGCCATGCCGACGAAAACGCTGCCGCATGGTGATCCCGAGCGGGTGCTGCAGGCCTTGGTCGATCACTACAGCGCACGCTATCTCGGCGGCTACGCAGATCCGCAGGCGAAAGCGGCCGTCGGGGCTGCGGCGATCCTGCCGCCCGCGATTGATATCGCCCCGGCAGCGCGCGCCCGGCTGCTCGGTCAGGCGCGCGAGCGCGCGCTGCGGGTGGCGACCGATATCTTTGAACGTCGGGTGTGCAAGGATTGTCATGCGGTCTCGGGCGGCGATGAGGGTTGGCAAGTGGCAGAAGTGAGGCTGCGGCAGCTCTGGATGCCGGCTGCGCGGTTCTCGCACGCGGCGCACGGGACCCGCCTCACGCCTTGCAAGAGCTGTCATGAAGCCGACAAATCGAAGCAGTCGACCGATGTACTGATGCCGCGGATCGAGACCTGTCGCGATTGTCATGTTGGCGAGCGATCGACTGCGGCGGCCGTGCCTTCCGACTGCACCACGTGTCACGGCTTTCACGGCGCGCAGCCGTTGTGGTCGCCATCCGCTATTCGCAAGACGCTGCGTGCAGCACAAACACCACAGTTGCTGCGCTGATGAGCAGAAGCCCGTTTTTTTCTTTGATGGTGGTCGCCGCGAGTACGCTGGTGGCCTGCGGAGGCGGGGCGGGTGGAGCCGGAGGGGGTGCCGGAGCGGCCGCTTCCGGCGCGTCCGCACCCGGCACAGCGGTCGTCGCTTGCGACGGTCGGTGCGCTAACGCCAGCAGCGCCTTGTCGATTGCGCAAATCGAGACCGTCATTGCACGTGCCGTGGCCGAGGCACAGGCGCGCAACCAGCGCGCCACCATCGCCGTGGTGGATCGTGTCGGCAATGTGCTTGCGGTTTACGCCATGAATGGAGCGCCAGCCACAGTCACCGTGCGCTCGACTAGCGGGACTGCACGCATTGATGGCGGACTCGAGAATGTCGAGATCTTACCCGCAACCATGGCGGCCATTTCCAAAGCGGTCACGGCGGCTTTTCTCTCCAGCGAGGGCAATGCCTTCAGCACGCGCACTGCGAGTCAGATTGTGCAGTCGCATTTCAATCCAGGTGAGCTGTTGGCGCCCGGTGGGCCGCTGTTCGGTGTGCAGTTCAGTCAGCTGCCGTGCTCTGATCTCAGCCAGCGTTTTGTCGGCAGCGGCGCTGCCGATCAAGGTCCCAAGCGCTCGCCACTCGGCCTCTCGGCGGACCCCGGCGGTTTGCCGTTGTATCTCGCGGGTACGCCCGTCGGCGGGGTCGGTGTCGTCGCCGACGGGATCTATGGCCTCGATACCGACATCATCGATCGTGACCTCGACCTCGACGAAGCGATCGCTTTGGCTGCAAGCAGCGGGCTCGAGGCGCCGCTCGATCGGCGCGCAGATCGCATCACCGCTGATGGCAAGACGCTGCGCTTCAGCGATCTCGAGCCAGCGCAACTTTCGAGTAATCCGGCGACCGCGTCGTCGTTCGCGACACTCGCTTCGGTCGGTCGACTCGTAGCCGTGCCGGGCTACACGCTCGCGGAGATTCGCGCCGGGACAGCTTTTGGTCAGCTATCCTCCGGTGTCCGTGCCGACAGCAAAGATTTTGTAGGTCTGGATGCTTTTGTGCTGGTCGATGCGACCAATGTCGAGCGATTTGCGCCGCGCGCAGGTACGGAAGCGATCGGCGGGTTGAGTGCAGCCGAGACCCGGGCGATCCTGACCTCGGCGTTGCGGACCGCCAATCGTGCGCGTGCCCAGATTCGTCGTCCGCTCGACACGCCGGCGCAGGTGACAATTTCTTTGGTCGATTCGAACGGCATCATTCTCGGCCTGGTGCGCTCCCGAGACGCGCCTGTCTTCGGCATCGATGTATCGCTGCAAAAAGCACGGACCGCAGCATTGATGTCCTCATCGCGTGCGGCGGCGACGCTGGCTGCACTGCCGGCTGCGCTCTATCTCGATCGCGGATTGAGTGTGTTACGCAGCGAATCGCCGGCACAGTATGTGACCGCAACGCGCGCTTTCCTGGGCGTCGGCAATGCACTAGGCGATGGACAGTTCGCTTTTTCGGCGCGTGCGATCGGCAATCTGGCGCGGCCCAATTACCCGGATGGGGTCGATGGCAACCCGGCTGGTCCGTTGTCAAAACCCGCAGGTCGCTGGAGCCCGTTCAGCACCGGTTTACAGCTCGACCTCGTTTATAACGCGATCATTCAGCATGTGGCGTTCGTTGCCGGGCTCGCGCCTGACGTACCGCGCAATTGCAGCGGCGTCGGTGGATTTACCAGCGCCTTCGCGGTGAACGGGGCGAGTCCGCTACTCGCCAATGGCATCCAGATTTTTCCGGGTGGCGTGCCGATCCATCGCAACGGTCAGCTCGTGGGCGCGATCGGTGTCTCCGGCGATGGCATCGATCAAGACGACATGATCGCGTTTCTCGGGGTCGCTGAGTCGGGACTCACGAACGGTATCCAGCATCCGACCGCTGATCGCCGGGCCGATCAATTGACGCCTGCGGGCTCGCGTCTGCGCTACGTCAGTTGCCCGCAGTCGCCTTTTCTCGATTCGGCAGAGCAGGAGCCTTGCCGTGGTCGCTAGGGTAGCTTGGATCACGGCGTGTTCATTCCTGTGCGTGGCTGAGGTTCATGCCGAGGCGATGGCCCCCTGTCCGCCGCAAACCCCCGTGGAGTCAGGAAGGCGCAGCCCCGCAGTTCCGGTGTTGGAATATGAACCCGAACCTTGTGACCCGCAGCGGCTATCGCCCCCGGCGCTCGAGGACATCGGCAAGCTCGAGGGACTGCCGGATCGTTGGCGTATCGCGCAGACGCTGGGTCTCAAAGAAAATTTGCTCGATCCTTATCAGGGACAGAATCGTCTCAAAGGTGACGTTCCGGTATTCGGCGAGGATTGGTTCCTTGCGCTGATCGGCGTTTCGGACACCGTCATCGAGCCGCGGCAGTTCCCGTTGCCCGTGGGCGGGCCTGTCAGCGCTCGTCCCGGTGCGCTCGACACCTTCGGTGATGGCAAACAGCAGGTGTTCTCGCAGACCTTCGCCCTCGAGACCGTGCTCTATCAGGGCGCTACCGTCTTCAAACCACCGGACTACGAGTTCCGCTTTACGCCGGCATTCAATATCAGCCACGTCGAGCTCGAGGAGCGCGGCCTGCTCAAAGCCGCTGCCGATGCGCCGCGTTATCGAACCGAGGGCGTGCTCGGCATCCAGGCAGCGTTCATCGATAAACATTTGCGTAATGTGTCGAGTCGCTACGATTTCGACAGTCTGCGGGTCGGCGTACAGCCCTTCACGGCCGATTTTCGCGGATTTTTATTGAACGACAGTGTGTTCGGGGCGCGCCTGTTCGGCATTCGCGACAACAACCGTATCCAGTACAACCTCGGCTGGTTTCGTCGGATCGAAAAAGACACCAACAGCGGGCTCAATCACCTGATCGAGCGCGGCCTCGGGGCACTGCGTGACGATCAGGTGCTGGCGGCAAACATCTATTACCAGGATTGGCCGCGGCTCGGCTTCACGGTACAGGGCACGATCGTGCACAACCGCAATCGTGAGGGCGATAAATCTCTTTATGACGACAACGGGTTCATCCAACGCCCGTCATCGATCGGCTTGGAACGTGCCTACGATTACGATGTCACTTACATCGGTACGTCGGGCGATGGTCATCTCGGCACGTTCAATCTGTCCGCATCGGCTTATCTCGCCCTCGGCAAGACCGACCGCGGCTTGTTCGTCGAGCGAGCGCAGGATGTGCGCGCCGGTTTTTTTGCCGCCGAGTTATCCAAAAATTTCTCCTGGATTCGGGCGCGGGCATCGCTTGCCTTTGGATCCGGAGATAGCGATCCTTTCGATGACCGCGGCGAGGGCTTCGATGCCATCTTCGAAAATCCGCTGTTTGCCGGCGCAGATACCAGCTTCTGGATTCGCGAGCCGCTGCCGCTGATCGGCGGCGGCAGGGTCGCGCTCTCGGGCCGCAATGGCATGCTCAACTCGCTGCGCTCCTCCAAAGAATTCGGTCAGTCCAATTTCAACAATCCGGGTTTGCGTCTCGTCGGGGTTGGTGTCGATCTCGATTTGACGCCGACTTTGCGGGTCAGTGGTAGCGTCAACTACCTCGCCTTCGACGACACCGCGACGCTGCAAGTTGCACGGGCACAGGCCGATGTGGATCGCGAGATCGGCACGGATGTCTCGATCGCGATCATCTGGCGGCCCCTGGCCATCCAGAATGTCGTCGGACGCCTGTCGGTGGCTACCCTGCTGCCCGCTGCGGGCTACAAGGATCTTTTTCATGACCGTGCGGCCTACGCGGTGCTCGGTAATGTAGTGCTGACTTACTGAGATCGCCACCATGTCTTCCGAAGCCTACGCATGAGCAACAGATCCTTGGTAATGCTGCGTTATTTTTGGCCGCTATGCGTTCTGGCCTTGCCGGGTGCGATCGAGCGCGCCGAGACCAACGAAGAACCGCAGGCGGTGGCGCGCAACCAGGTCGCGGCGCCACCCGCCCCCGCGCGACAGACGCCCGCGCAGGCCGCTGAAAAAAGCGTCGGATGTATCGATTGTCACAGCGCGACTGACCAGCTCTCGATGCATGCCAATCCGGGCGTGGTTCTCGGTTGCACCGACTGTCATGGTGGCCGTGCCGAGATTCGCTGGCGGGGCGGCAATGCCTTGGCGGATCGAACGCAGGGCGATTACGTCGCCGCTCGCGATGCGGCGCATGTGTTGCCACGGTATCCGACTGCCTGGAAGTTTCCCTCCAGCGCCAACCCGGCGCGCACTTACGCGCTGCTCAACAAAGAAAGTCCCGAGTTCATTCGCTTCATGAATCCTGGCGATTATCGGATCGCGATGGAGTCCTGCGGCGCTTGCCACGAGAAGACCATCAAGGATGCCAAGCGCAGTCTGATGGCAACCGCCGCCATGTTTTGGGGCGGCGCCGCTTACAACAATGGTCTTTTGCCCTACAAAAATTACATCCTCGGTGAAGCCTACACCCGCGAGGGCGAGGCGGCGATCATCGAGGGTGCGTCGGCCACGGCCGAAGAGCGCGATCGGCATGAAATCATTGAGCGTCTGTATCCGCTGCCACGCTGGGAAAATCTTCCGCCCGCCGACATCTTCCGGGTCTTCGAGCGTGGCGGTCGTAACATCGGTAACGTGTTCCCGGAGACCGGGCTACCCAACGTGATCGGGCAGATTCAGCGACTCGAAGAGCCTGGCCGCCCTGACATGAAGCAGTCGAATCGCGGGCCCGGCACCGGTGCGCGGATCGCCGTGCCGGTGCTCAATATCCACAAGACGCGTCTCAACGATCCGCTGATGTGGTTTCTGGGCACCAATGACAACCCGGGTGACTTCCGCTCGTCCGGGTGCAGCGCCTGCCATGTCGTTTATGCCAATGATCGCGATCCGCGCCACTCCGGGCCCTACGCGGCTTTTGGACACGATGGCCGTACGCAGACCGCGGATCCGACCATTCCGCGCGAACGCAGTGGGCATCCGCTGCGGCACGCGTTCTCGAGAGCCATCCCGACCAGCCAATGCATGATCTGCCACATGCACCAGCCGAACATGTTCATGAACACGTTCTTGGGTTACACCATGTGGGATTACGAAGCCGATGCGCCGTCGATGTGGCCCAAAGAGCAGCAGTTTCCCGACGCCGAACGCATGCGCGACGTACTCGATCGCAACCCGGAGGGCGCAGCGCCCCGCGGCAACTGGGCGGATCTCGAGTTTCTCAAAAACGTGCGCGACTTGAACCCGTCCCTCAAAGATACCCAGTTTGCCGATTACCACGGGCATGGTTGGAATTTCCGCGGCATTCATCGCCGTGATCGCGCAGGCAATTTGCTCGATGCCGAGGGCGGCATGATCGCTGCCGACGATCCGGCCAAATGGAATAAAGCCGTGCTCATGTCCTCGATCCACGTCGACGTCGGCATGCACTGCGTCGATTGTCACTATGCACAGGACTCGCATGGCTATGGGCATCTCCATGGCTCGGTTGCCGCCGCCGTGGAGATCGACTGCAAGGACTGTCACGGCACGACCGCCGCGCGCGCCACGCTGCGCACGTCCGGTCCGGCTGCGGCCAAATCTCCGACCAACCTGGCCCTGATCCGCAATCCCGATGGCAGCCGTCGCTTCGAGTGGCGAGGCGAAACTTTGATCCAGCGCTCGGCGGTCACGCCGGGTCTGCAGTGGGAGGTGTCGCAGGTCAAAGATTCCGTGACGCCCGGTAATCCGCATTACAACGCCAAGGCAGCGCGTGCCAAGCTCATGGCCAAAGATCCGCGCGGCCAGCAGTGGGGTCCGGATATTCCCTGGGAAGTGCTGGCTCACAACGATGACAAACTCGAATGCTATGCCTGTCACACCTCGTGGACCACGAGTTGTGGCGGTTGTCATTTGCCGATCGAAGCCAACTGGAAAACCGAAAGCCATCGCTACGAGGGGGGCGAGACGCGCAACTACGCCACCTACAACCCGCAGGTGGCCCGCGAGGATATTTTCATGCTCGGGCTGCGTGGGCCCTCGGAGGGCGGCAAAATTGCGCCCGTGCGCTCGTCTTCGGCGCTGGTGTTGTCGTCCACCAACTCCAACCGGGAGCGCATCTACATTCAGCAGCCACCGATTGCGGCTTCGGGTTACAGCTCTCAGGCCATGAATCCGCACTATCCGCATACCGAGCGCAAGACCGAAACCAAAACCTGCTCGGACTGTCACCTCGCCAAAGCGGGCGACAACAACGCGATCGTGGCGCAGACGCTCGGCTTCGGCACGCAATACATCAATTTCGCGGGACTCAATGCTTGGGTGGGTACCTCGCGCGGCGTCGCGGCGGTCGAGGTGACGGAGTGGGACGAGCCGCAGGCGGTGATCGGGAGTTACCTGCACAAGTACGCTTATCCCAAGTGGTACGCCGAACATCTGGCGCGCGATCGCCAGTTGCTGCGTGCGAGTGCCCTCGCGGGCGAAGCCGTCGGCTGCCTCCAGAATCGCGGCGAGTACGTGTTCGTTGCCGAAGGTCGTCGCGGCTTGCGCGTGCTTGACGCCGCCAGCATCGCCAACAAAGGATTCAGCCAAAAGCTCATCTCGGCGCCATTTTCCCGATGGGGCCACGACACGCAGGTCGTCTCAAAGAATGCGACCTGCGTGGTGCTTGCAACCACGCAGCCCGTGCATCCGGCGCGCAATGAAGGTGACTTGATGCGCGTCGCCAATCAGGAGCAAGCCTTCCTGCCGGTGTACAACTACGCTTTTGTCACGGATGCGGAGGAGGGCTTGATCCTGGTCGACATCAACACGCTCCATGACGGTGAGTTCCGTAACAACTTCTTGCGGCGCGCGTTGACCTGGAACCCAGCTGGCAAGCTCTCGGGCGCTCGACATCTCGTACTCGCGGGTACCGTGGCGTATATCGCGACTCGGCATAGCTTGGTGGCCGTTGATCTCGCGCAGCCTCTGGCACCGCGTGTACTCGCGGAGCTGCCGCTCGACGATCCGCGGCATGTGGCCGTGCAGTTCCGTTACCTCTTCGTGACGACGGCCAAAGGTTTGGAGGTGATCGACATCACCCGGCCGCAGACGCCGCGCGCAGTCTCTGGCGCCATCGTGCCGCTCGCGGAGGCCCGCGGGTTCACGGTGGCGCGTACCTACGCCTACGTGGCGAATGGTCGTGCTGGCCTCGCGATTATCGATGTCAGACGTCCGCAGCAACCGGAACTCGTTCAGCGTTTCGATGGCGGTGGCGCCCTGGTCGATACTCGTGACGTGATGATCGCCTCGACCAACGCCAGTTTGTTCGCATACCTTGCCGACGGCCGTGGTGGTCTCAAGGTGGTACAACTCACAAGCCCCGAATCGCAGCCCAATTTCTATGGCTTCAGTCCGCAGCCAAGACCCGAGTTGATCGCCTCGTTCGCCACGCGCGCACCGGCTATTTCTTTGTCTAGACCGCTTGAGCGTGATCGTGCCGTCGATGAAAGTGGCGGGCAGGTCGCCGTATTCGGGCGTCGCGGCTCTCGGCCCCTCCAGCTTGCGGAAATGCAGCGACTTTACTTGACGACCGACGGCGAACCCTGGTTCGTCGAGGACAACCCATGACCCAAAATTCTTTGAGCCTCGCGGTGCGTCTGCTGATCTTGCTGTTGCCGATGCTGGCTCTGGCCGGTGATCGTCACCAGGGCGTCGCCAGCTGCGCATCGTCCCTGTGTCACGGTTCGAGCAAACCCCTCGAGGCGCATGCCGTACTGCAAAACGAGTACGTGACCTGGTCGCAATTCGACCCGCATTCGGGGGCATATCGGGTATTGCTCGAGCCGCGCTCGCGCGAGATCGCGCGTCGCATGGGCCTCGGCAAGCCCGAGGAAGCGCCGGCGTGTCTCGGCTGTCATGCCGAGCTCGTTCCCGCTGCGCAGCGTGGCCCGCGGTTCCAGCCGAGCGACGGTATTGGCTGTGAGGCCTGCCACGGTGCCGCTGAGCGCTGGTTACCCACGCACCATCAGAGTCCGGCGGTCACGCATGCCGACAACTTGCTGCGCGGTTTGCTTGCGCTCGAGCGACCCGAAGTACGCGCCGAGAAATGCACCGCGTGTCATGTCGGCGACGCCGACCGTTTTGCCAACCATCGGATGATGGCTGCCGGGCATCCGCGACTCGTTTTCGAACTCGACACGTACACTGAACTTTGGCGCAGCAGCGGCGGACGCGAACATTACCGGCGCGACACGGATTATCTGCAGCGCAAGGCCGTACCGCCCTCAGCATCAGTATGGGTTACGGGGCTGGGTGCAGCGACACGGCAGCAACTCGTCTTACTCGCACAGCATGCTGAAAAACCGCGCGGACCTTTCCCTGAGTTCGCGCTCTACGCCTGCCACTCTTGCCATCGCGATCTCAAGCTCGATGCGTGGGGCAGTGCGAGTAGCGGCGAGCCCGGCGCATTACGCTTGCAAGATGGTCAGGCGCGGACGCTGCAGGTCGTGGCGACGGCGCTCGGCCTACCGTCGGCGACCGCGTTCAGCACGGCACTCGATGACTTGCAGGCTGCCGTCAACGACGAACGCAGCCGGTTACCGCCTGCGCTCGCCGCGGCGCGTCGGCTGCTGAGCTCGATCGAGACTGAGGCGCGTGGGCATCGTTGGACTAATGCCGATCGCGATCGAGTACTCGCCAAGCTGGTGACGGCTGCAGAGCGCGGCAGTTTTGCCGATCCGGCAGCGGCCGAGCAGGCAGCAATGGGCATGGTGGTGCTGTTGGCAGATCTGAACCTTGAACGCAGCCGACGGACCGATATCGAGCGCCTGTTTGCTGCACTGCGCGATGATAATGCCTTCGATGCGCAGCGCTTTCAGCGCGCCTTACAACGCCTGAGCGTGCGCTGACGCCACCCACTGCGAAAAAACCCGCTCTCAGGTCAGGAACAGCGCGCCGAGGCCAAGCAGCGTCGCAAAGCCGATGCAGTCGGTGAATGTGGTGATGATGACACCCGCCGACAATGCGGGGTCGATTTCGAGGCGCCGCAGGGCGAGCGGCACGAGTACACCCACCGCCGCCGCCGCGAGCAGATTGATGAGCATGGCGGCGGCGATGATGCCGGCGATCTGCCAGGTGTCGAACCAGAACACCGTGACCACGCCCACCACGAAGGCCCACAAAAGGCCGTTCAGCCCACCCACGGCGATTTCTTTGAACAGCAGCCAGCGCGCGTTATCCCACTGCACCTGACCGAGTGCCAGGCCGCGGATGATGAGCGTGACCGTTTGCGTGCCGGCGATGCCGCCCATCGAGGCAACGATCGGCATCAACGCAGCGAGCGCTGCCACTTTTTCGATCGTGCCCTCAAAAGATTTGACCACGGCCGCAGCCATAAACGCGGTCACCAGGTTGATGCCGAGCCAGAGCAATCTGCGTCGCGTCGAGGGCACGATGCCGGCGAAAAGATCTTCTTCGTCTTGCAAGCCAGCCATCGACCGCACCGAGTGCTCGGCCTCTTCGCGGATGACATCGACCACGTCATCGATCGTGATACGACCGAGCAGACGCCCCTCGCTGCCCACCACGGCAGCCGAGACGAGATCGCGATCCTGAAAGAGCTGCGCGACCTCGTGTGCATCCGTCTCAGGTTCGATGCGCGGTGCCTCGGTGTCGAGGCTGTCGCCGACCGTGGCTTCGGGATCGCCGGTGATGATGCGAGTCAATGCGATCGTGCCGAGATAGCGATCGTGTCGATCGACCACGAACAGGCTGTCGGTGCGCGCCGGCAGCTCGCCACGCATGCGCAGATAACGCAGCACCACCTCGAGCGTGACGTCGGCACGCACGCTCACGGTGTCGGTATTCATGAGACCGCCCGCGCTGTCTTGCGGCCACGACAGCACATTGCGCAGTCGCTCGCGATCGCGCTGATCCATAGAGCGCAGCACCTGCAGCGTGACCGTCTCGGGCAAATCGCCGACCAGATCGGCGAGGTCGTCGAGTTCCATGCCCTCGGCGGCGGCGACCAGCTCTTCGGTCGCCATTTCTTCGATCAATTCCTGCCGGACGTTTTCATTGAGCTCGACCAGTACATCGCCTTCGAGCTCGGGGTCGACCATGCTCCAGACGAGCTCGCGTTGGCGCGGGGGCACCGACTCGAGCAGCAGCGCGATCTCTGCAGGATGCATCGCGGTCACCATGCGCTGTGCGGGCCGCAGCGTGCCGGAGTCAAGCGCTTCACGCAGCGCGACCAGTCGCGCTTCTTTGCGAGTGCTGACGTTCATGCGAGCGAGCTGTGCCGCACGGCGAGCGACGGCGCTTTGGCGCGCAGGCGCTCGGCCAGTCGATCGACGAGATAGACCGAGCGGTGCTGGCCACCGGTGCAGCCTATGCCGACAGTGAGATAACGCCGTCGCGCGGCCTGATGCTCGTCGATGCGTATGGCAATGAAGCGCTCGAATTCTTCGAGCAAGGCGCCGACGGCAGGCTGTGCGCCGAGATAGTCGATCACTTCCGGATCACGCCCCGTCAGCGCACGCAGGCTCACGGTCCAGTAGGGGTTCGGTAACGTGCGTGCATCAAAGACGAAATCGCAATCGCCTGGCACGCCATGTTTGAAACCGAACGACACCAGCGTCAGCGACAGTTCGGCGCCGCGACGGCGATCGATGCGCTGCACGATGACATCGCGCAGCTCGTGCACGCCCATGTGTGTGGTGTCGACCACGAGATCGGCCGATTGGATCATGGGATCGAGCAGTTGGCGCTCTTGCAGGATGGCTTCCTGCAAACTGCCGCCCTCGCGCGACAGCGGATGACGCCGTTTGGTTTCGCCGAATCGGCGTAGCAATTCGCTTTCGGCCGCGATGACCACGAGCAACTCGCAGCGCAGACCACTGCGCCGCAATTCGCTCATGGTGTCCGGAATACGCTCAAGGCCCTGACCCGAGTCGCGGGCATCGATGCCGATGGCTACGGTCTGGTAGCCACCCTCGCTGCTGCGCAGCACATGCGCCACGAAGGGTTCGAGCATCGAGGCCGGAAGATTGTCGACGCAATAGTGACCGAGATCTTCGAGCGCATTGAGCACCACGCTCTTGCCGGCCCCGGAGAGACCGCTGACGAGAATGAGCCGCAGCGTCGAGGCCATGCGAAGAGATAGCGCAGAGGACGCCGTCAGTGGCGTGCTCGGCGACCTTCTTCGGCGTGGTGATCGTGGGTCTTTTCTTTGCGCTTCTTGACCAGCCGATCGAGCTTGTCGGCGAGCGCATCGATGGCGGCGTACATGTCCTCGGCCACGGCATCGGCGTGGATGTCGCCGCCGCGCACTTTGAGTGTGGCCTCGGCCTTCTGTCGCAGCTTCTCGACCGACAGCACGTAGTGCGCGTCGATCAGCTGATCGAAGTGGCGTGTGATGCGGTCCATCTTTTTATGGACATAGGCGCGCATGGCGTCGGTGACTTCGACGTGATGGCCGGTGATGGAGATCTGCATGGCGTCCTCCTGTTGACGTCAAGGTTAGCGCGATTTGACCTTCTTGCGCTCGGACGAGGAACCGATACCGAGCCCTTCCCGATACTTGGCGACCGTGCGGCGGGCCACGGGTATGCCTTCGCCGCTGAGAATCTCCGCGAGCCTGCTGTCGGAGAGCGGGTTTTCGGCGTCCTCGTCACGAATGAGTTTGCGAATTTTAGCGCGAATGGCGGTCGACGAAGTGCCTTGGCCATCGCCGCCCTCGACCTGACTCGAAAAGAAATAACGCAATTCGTACACACCGCGGGGGGTATGCATGTATTTGACCGAGGTGACGCGCGAGATGGTCGACTCGTGCATCTCGATGGCCGCGGCGATGTCCTTCAGGATCATCGGCTTCATATGCTCATCGCCATTGTTCAAAAAATCGGCTTGGCGCGCCACGATGGCGCGCGTCACTTTGAGCAGCGTGTCGTTGCGAATCTCCAAACTTTTGAGCAGCCAGCGTGCTTCCTGCAGCTGGGTGCGCAGCGTGGTGTGGGCGCTGCCGCGACCGAGCATGCCCACATATTCCTGATTCACGCGAATGCGCGGCATGGTTCCCGGGTTGAGCTCCACCGCCCAACCTTTGGTGGTGCGGCGCACGAACACATCGGGGATGACGTACTCGGCGCGCGCCGCGCTCACTAGCGAACCCGGACGGGGATGGCAGGCTCGCACCAGTGCAATCGCCGCAGCGAGTTCTTCCTCGCCGGCGTTCGTGGCCTTGGCGAGTGGCGCCGGATCGCGATGGGCAAGCAGGTCAAGATGCTGCGCCGTGATCTGCAGCGCGAGCGGCAGGCCGGGCGTGGCTGCATCGAGCTGGGCCAGTTGCAGCGTCAAACATTCGGCGAGATTGCGCGCGCCGATCCCGACGGGTTCGAGGGTCTGCACCAGCAGCAGCACGCGCTCGATTTCTTCGTCGTCCCAGACGAGATCGGGCCGCAGACTGAGACCGATCTCGCTCAGCGTCTCGGTGAGGTAGCCGTCGTCGTTCAAAGCATCGACCAGCGCCGTGGCCACGGTGAGATCGTCATCTGAGAGACCCGCGAGTTCGAGTTGGCCAAGCAGGTGATCGCGCAGCGACTCGCCGCGCTCATCGACGATGTCGCGCTCGGCCATCTCGTCGTCTTCGGCGCGACCCGCATCGCTGCCAGTGCCCGGGCGGTCTGCCCACGGTTGCTCGACGACTTCGACCTCGACGGGCTCAGCGGCCTCGGCCAGCGAGGGTTGTTCGACGGCGGTGAAATGACTGCCGAGCTCGACCTCGTCTTCGGGGTCTTCTTGCTCGAGCATGACATTGGTCTCGAGCACCTCGGCGAGATGCGCCTGCAACTCGATCGTCGGCATCTGCAGGAGGCGGATCGCCTGCTGCAGCTGCGGCGTCATGGTCAGGGACTGACCGAGCTTGAGTTGCAGGGACTGCTTGAGCATCGGCGGACCTGAATTTGCGCGGGCGACGCGGCTGGCGTCGCGGGGGCTTCCTAGAGACTGAAGGACTCGCCTAAGTACACCTCACGCACGCGGGGATTGGCAAGGATTTCCGCCGCCGATCCGGACGCGATGACCGTTCCGTCGCCGATGATGTACGAGCGCGCACACACCCCGAGGGTTTCGCGCACGTTGTGATCGGTGATGAGCACGCCGATGCCGCGCGCGGCCAGCTCACGAATGATGTGTTGAATGTCGGCGACCGAGAGCGGATCGACGCCGGCGAAAGGTTCATCGAGCAGCATGAAGCGAGGATCGGCGGCGAGGGCGCGCGCGATCTCGACGCGACGACGTTCACCACCCGAGAGCGCCATGCCCAGCGAGCGCCGCACGTGCTCGATACGCAGATCGGCCAAAATATGCTCGCAGCGCGCCGCGCGTTGCGCGGCATCGAGCTCGGCGCGCGTTTCGAGGATGGCGCGCACATTGTCCTCGACCGACAGTCGACGAAACACCGAAGCCTCTTGCGGCAGATAGCCGATGCCTGCTTTGGCGCGCTGATGGATCGGCGCGTGGGTGAGATCACGACCGTCGACTTCGATTCGACCGGCGTCGGCCGCGACCAAGCCGACGATCATGTAGAACGCTGTCGTTTTGCCGGCGCCGTTGGGTCCGAGCAGGCCAACAATTTCGCCCGCCTGCACTTCAAGAGTCAGGTCGCGCACGATCTGTCGCGCGCCATAGGCCTTGGCGAGATGGGTCGCGCGCAGTTGGCTCATGACGACAGTCTCATGGCTTTGGCGCCTCGGGGTTGGCAGGTGTGGCCGTGGTTTGCGGCCTGATGACGATGCGCACGCGTTCGCTGCTGCCCGCCGGCTTGCCTGCTTGCACACGCTGTTCGCGCACGTTGTAGATGAGCGGGTCGCCGCGGATCTCGCTGCGACCGTTGTCGCTGAGCCAAGCCTCTTCGCGCAGCGTGACCGTAGCTGCCGTCATTTCATAGGTGATGCTGCCGGCGCGGCCGCGCGCCTTGCCGCCATCGCGCAATGTTTGTTCGAACTCGGCCTGCTTGCCGCGAATGGTCGCGCGCACGATGCGATTGCGCTCAAAGACCACGGTGGCCTCGTCCGAGCGCAGCTCGCCACCATCGACGTTCAGCCGCACCACGCCGCTGAAGGTCCAAGTCGAATCGTTGAAATCGAGTCCGGTGGCCCGAGCGCGTTGCGCGGAGACCCGTACGTTGCCTTGGGTGATCACCACATCACGAAAGAGCAGCGTATTGCTGCGGTAATCGACTTCGGACGATGCAGCATCAAGCGTGATGTCGCCGTTGTCCGCATGGCTCGTCAGCGGCCCGCCGATCAACAAAAGACCCGCGCACAGCACCGCGAACGGCGCTGCGCTCCGACTCAATGCCACGGATCTGCTCACCTTCATGGCGTAAAGCGTCCGCGGATCTGCGACTGCAGGCGCACTTGTCCGCTGCGCAGATTGGCTTCGAGACCCTTGGCCGCGAGCTCATGACCTTGCAACGAAACTTTGACCTCACCGGGCGCCCGCATCTGCGACGACTCGAGGTCGTACTGCAGACGGGCAGTCACCATCTGCAAAGATCCACGAGCGCCGTCTGGCGTATTGCCCTGGGTGCTGACCGTCACGCCGCCCGAAAGATCGAGTCGTTGGGCATCGGCGGAGAGCGAACCGTCGGGTGCGCGTACCCGCCAGGGCTCGCCGTCACGGGTGCGGGTTTCGAAGTGCAGCTCGTGCAGGCTGACTTTGAGCGATTGGGGGTCTTGCTCGACGCGCTCGGCCTCGAGTCGGTAACGCGGCAAGCCGTCGGCGCCCGTTTGCACGATCACGGCATCGGTCGCGGAATAGCCCGGGTCACGCTCGCTCTCGGGCAAGCGCGTGGTCGCATCGCGTGCCGTCGGGTTGCAGGCAGCGAGCAGCGCCGCAAGCGGCAAGCTCAGCAAAATTTTTGGTGTCGCGATCTTCGAAGCGAATGTCATGCGCGAATCATCCGCTCACATCACACCACTGCGCAGCAGATCGTGCACGTTGAGTGCGCCGACGAGCACACCGTTCGCATCGACCACCGGCAACGAGGTGATCCGATGGGTCTCCATGAGATGCACGGCCTCGGCCGCGAGCTCGCCCGGTCCAATGCTTTTGCAAGGGTGAGTCATGACGTCGCGAATGCGCGCGCCGTGAATATCGATCCGGCGATCGAGCGAGCGCCGCAAGTCACCATCGGTATACACGCCGATCGCGCGACCCTCGGCATCGACCACCACGGTCATGCCCAGCCCCTTGCTGGAGATTTCGAGCAAACCATCGGCGAGCGCGGTGTCGGGCCCGACGCGCGGCACCGCGGTCCCGCTGCGCATCACATCTTTGACGCGCAGCAGCAGACGGCGCCCGAGCGCACCACCCGGATGCGAGCGTGCAAAATCTTCGGCCGTGAAGCCGCGCGACTCGAGCAGGGCGACCGCGAGCGCATCGCCCATGGCGAGCGCTGCCGTGGTGCTCGCGGTCGGCGCCAGATTGAGCGGGCAAGCCTCTTCGGCGACGCCCACATCGAGATGCACTCGCGCCTCGCGTGCGAGCGTCGATTGCGAATTGCCGGTCAGCGCAATGAGCGGCACACCGAGCCGGGTGATCGACGCGAGCAGGGTCAGAAGCTCAGGCGTTTCGCCAGAGTTCGACAGCGCGAGCACGACATCGTCGCGGGTGATCATGCCGAGATCGCCATGACTGGCTTCGGCCGGATGCAGAAAGAAGGCGGGTGTTCCGGTACTGGCAAGCGTCGCAGCGATTTTGCCGCCGACGTGTCCGGATTTGCCCATGCCGGTGACGACCACTCGGCCGCGGCAAGCGAGGCACAGCTGACAGGCCGCCGCAAAGGCGTCACTGATGCGGGCCTCGAGTGCGGCGAGCCCGCGAATTTCGATGCCTAGGGCGCGGCGGCCGGCGGCGATCAGCCGGGTGGCCTCGCCCGTCGGTTCTGTTGGTGCGGCCGGGTGTTCAGCGGCCGATTGCGCAGGAGTCTTCATGAGGTGGCATCATAGCGCCCCTGCATGCACCCCGAAAAAGTAGCTGAACTTATCCGTGCCGGCCTGCCCGGCGCCCTCGTCGTGGTCCAGTCCGAGGATCAGACCCATTTTGCGACCCGAGTGGTCAGCGAGGCCTTCGTCGGCAAGCGCAGCATCGCCCGGCACCAGATGGTCTACCGCACTCTCGGCGAGCTGGTGGGTCGCGAGATCCACGCGCTTTCCATCGAAGCGCTGACGCCTGAGGAGGCCGGGGCGCGCTGATGGACAGACTGCAGATCGACGGCGGTGCAGTGCTCGAGGGCGAGGTTCGCATCTCGGGTGCCAAAAATGCCGCGCTGCCCATTTTGGCGGGTACGTTGCTGGCCTCCGAGCCCGTGGCGATTGGCAACGTGCCGCATCTGCAGGACGTCACCACCATCATCGAGCTGCTCGGTCGCATGGGCGTGACGGTCACCGTCGATGAGCGCATGAATGTCGAGGTCGAGGCGAGCACGCTCGAGCAGCCAATTGCGCCCTACGATCTGGTCAAAACCATGCGTGCCTCGATTTTGGTGCTCGGGCCCTTGCTCGCGCGCTTCGGGCAGGCGGATGTTTCTTTGCCCGGTGGCTGCGCGATCGGTGCGCGCCCGGTGAACATTCACGTGGCCGGGCTGCAGGCCATGGGTGCAGAAGTGTCGATCGAGAACGGCTATATCCGCGCTCGCGCCAAGCGTCTGCGCGGCGCGCGATTGGTGCTCGATACCGTTACCGTCACCGGCACCGAAAATTTGATGATGGCGGCAACCTTGGCCGAGGGTCAGACCGTGCTCGAGAACGCGGCGCGCGAGCCCGAGGTCGTTGATCTCGCAGATTTCCTCAATTCCATCGGCGCCAAGGTTCGCGGTGCCGGCACGGACAAAATCATCATCGACGGTGTACCGCGTTTGCATGGCGGCCAGTTTCGTGTGCTGCCCGATCGCATCGAAAGTGGTACCTATCTGGTTGCCGGTGCGATCACGCGCGGCAAGGTTCGCCTCAAGAACACGCGACCCGAGCATCTCGACGCGGTGCTCGCGAAGCTTCAGGAGGCGGGTGCGACGCTCGTCTCGGGGAGCGACTGGATCGAAATCGACATGCGCGGCCGCCGGCCCAAAGCGGTCGATTTGCGTACCGCGCCCTATCCGGCGTTTCCCACCGACATGCAGGCGCAGTTCGCGGCACTCAACACCGTAGCCGAAGGCGTGGGCACCATCATCGAAACAATCTTTGAAAATCGTTTCATGCACATGCTCGAGATGCGGCGGATGGGCGCCGAGATTCGCCTCGAAGGCAACACGGCCATCATCAAGGGTGTGGCGCGTTTGCAGGCCGCGCCGGTGATGGCGACCGATCTGCGCGCTTCGGCATCACTCGTGCTCGCGGGTCTGGTGGCCGAGGGACGCACCGAGATCGATCGCATCTATCACATCGATCGTGGCTACGAGGCCATCGAAGAGAAGCTGGCGGCGCTCGGCGCCGCGATCAAGCGCGCCCCGGGCTGATCTGCACGGCCCGTTTGCGGTCGACTCATCAGCGCGGCCTGACTTGCTGCGGCGCTTCGTCGACCCGCACGCGCGCGGTGCCGCGCTCGTTGCCACGCTGAACCTCGATGGCGAGTGTTTGTCCGGGCGAGGTGTCGGCGATCCGCAGTTGCACCTCGCGCGAACTGCGCGCCGCCTTGTCGTCGATCTTCAAAATGACATCGCCTGGCAGCAGCCCGGCTTGTTGTGCGGGACTACCGCCTGCAATACGCGTGATGCGCGCCACGGCGCCATCAAAGCCCGCGACCTTCGCCCGCTCTGCGTCGATGGTCTCGGTGCCGATGCCAATCCAGCCGCGCAACACCTTGCCACGCGTGACGATTTCATTGACAACGCCGCGCACCAGATTGACCGGTATCGCGAAGCCTATGCCCTGTATGCCGAGACTTTTAGCAATGATGGCCGTGTTGACGCCAATCAATTCACCGCGCGTATTGATGAGTGCACCGCCGGAGTTGCCCGGGTTGATCGGTGCATCGGTCTGGATGAAGTTTTCGAAGGTGGCAATGCCGAGCTGATCGCGACCGGTGGCGCTGACGATGCCCTGCGTCACTGTTTGCGCAAGACCAATCGGGTTGCCGATCGCGAGTACCACATCGCCGACGTTGAGCAGATCCGAGCGACCAAGCCGAATGGCGGGCAAGTTGGGTAAGTCGATCTTCAGCAGCGCGAGGTCGGTATCCGGGTCGCGACCTATGATCTGTGCCTCGGCGGAGCGGCCATCGGCGAGCTGCACGCGAATGGTGGTCGCATTGTCGATGACATGATGGTTGGTGACGATTTGACCCGAGGCATCAAGGATGACCCCCGAGCCGAGAGTCTGCTCGGTGCGACGCCGGTAGCGCGGCGCGAATTCGCCGAACGGATCATCGAGGAAGCTGCGCAGTACGCGTTCGGTGGCCATGCGGGTGACATAGAGATTGACCACGGCGGGTGCAGCGATCCGCACCGCGTTGGCGTAGCTCGCCGACCCTGCTTCGCGAGCGACTTGCGGTGCAACGAGGGCGGGAGCGGACTCGTTGTCGGTGGTCGGCAGAGGGCCCATCGGCTCACTGGCGTCGGGCAATTCGACCGTCTGCGGCGTTCCGGTTCGGGTCAGTCCTGCAAGAATCTCCGGTCGCCACACATACAAACCCGCCACCGCCAGGAAGGCGAGTGCGAGTCCGCCCACCAGCGACCCGGTCAGGAAGATGACAGCTTTTTTCCATCCGCTCATCTGATCCTCGCTAGTGATCCTCGCTAGCACAGCCCGCGGCTCCACAGGAGCACTCGCGTGTATAATGCCGCGCTTCCACGCATAACGGATAGCGCCCCGACGGAGTGGTCGGGCCGGGAGACCATGGCATGAGCGACGAGAACGCTACCCCCGATGACGCCGATCTGAGTCGGCGCAAATTTCTGACGGTGGCAACGGCGGCGACCGGTGCGGTCGGTGCCACATTTACTTTGGTGCCCTTTATCGCGTCCTGGAAGCCGTCCGAACGCGCTCGCGCGCTTGGTTCGCCGCTCGAAATTGACGTCGCCAAGCTTGAGCCGGGTCAAATGATCACCAAGAGCTGGCGCAAACAGCCCATCTATGTCGTGCGCCGCACGCCGGATGCCGTCGCCAAACTGGCAACTGTCGCGCCGAACCTCAAGGATCCGAACTCAGAATCCTCAGACCAGCCGACGTACGCCAAGAACGAAATGCGTTCGCTCAAGCCCGAGGTGCTGGTTCTCTATGCGGCCTGCACCCACCTCGGCTGCCTGCCGAAGCAGTATTTCACCGTCGCCGACCCGGCGATGGGCGCAGATTGGCCGGGTGGTTTCTTTTGTCCCTGCCACGGTTCGCGCTTCGATCTCGCGGGTCGCGTCTTCAACGGTTCGCCGGCTTCGGCCAACTTGCGCGTTCCGCCTCACAAGTTCGAGTCTGACTCGATGCTCGTCATCGGCGTCGATGCCACCCAAGGAGCTGCCTGATGGCCGCCTCGACCGACACCACCGCCGGCAAGGCCGGCTTCCGTGCCTGGCTGAACAAGCGACTGCCTGTCGACGAATTTATAGACTCGCAGCTGATCGGCTACTTCGCGCCCAAGAATTTCAACCTCTGGTATTTCTTTGGCGCGCTGGCGCTGCTGGTTTTCGTGATCCAGATTCTGTCGGGCATCTTCCTCACCATGCACTACAAGCCGAGCGAAGCACTGGCCTTCGATTCGGTCGAGTACATCATGCGCGAGGTCGAATGGGGCTGGCTGATTCGCTACATGCATTCGACCGGCGCATCGTTCTTCTTCATCGTCGTCTATCTGCACATGTTCCGCGC
>Ga0169931_10004805_pt1 | contig 20888 bp, 18 predicted proteins | sample Kivu_15m_20L_FD_129675 | JGI IMG/M metagenome (GOLD analysis project Ga0169931, IMG submission 129675) | Freshwater microbial communities from Lake Kivu, Western Province, Rwanda to study Microbial Dark Matter (Phase II) - Kivu_15m_20L... | ecosystem: Environmental > Aquatic > Freshwater > Lake... | reverse complement strand
TGTTTGGTAAAACATTGTTTGGTAAAACATTGTTTGGTAAAACATTGTTTGGTAAAACATTGTTTGGTAAAACATTGTTTGGTAAAACATTGTTTGGTAAACTAACGTTGTTTAACGCAAAGATTGTATGCTTACATTTCTAAAATAAACCCAAGTATCAACAGGTGTTGCATATTTTTCTGTACTGCCACCAAAAAATGTTTCAAATAAAATAGCATTGATTAATACATCTTCATCATTTCTCCATATAAAACGATTAAAAATAACATTTTGTCCATTTACATTTATTTCAAGCTCGCCATCTGCTTTGCCAATTGAGTTCACTTTAAGTCTTATTCGAATAATATTCCAAGAACCTTTTTTAAAAACAAATAGTCCGCGCCACAATGAATCGCCGTATTTTTCATTTTGAACCAACTTGGGAATCGTATAATAATCTGGGATTTGTTGTTGTTTAGGCAAATAAACATATGCCTCGCCAATTATCCCATTTTCAATTTCACTTCTCCACGCCATTCTGACACTTGCCGTCTTGTTAGAATGATTTCCTCCACTTGCACCTAGCATATTTTGTTTACGAGTACCTGATCCAAGAAAAAGCCCAGGTAGCTTACCTCCAAATACTGGATTAAAAGTTTCATTGAAAAACAATTCATATTGAAAAACAACTTCTTCGGACATGAACACACTTAACGGGCTCGCAAAAAACCCAATGCCACCTTGTGGATTTTTACTTGGTGAAAAACTTCCTTTTGGATACAAAACTTTTAAAGTGTCATTGTTTACAACTTGATGATTAACATTGCTTTTACCAAAAATTACCCTTACTATATTCCAGGGCGAAAGCGTACCTGTTTTTAAAAATGGTTTGTGTAAAAGTAGTGTATGTAGCCAATACATGGGTAAAAAAAGAACACTTGTTTTCATGAAACCCTTTTTTCTAAAAACACATATTAATTTTAAACTATAATTTACAAACCCAATTTAGTTTAAAACTAAATAAAATTAACCTTGTAAACGATAACCTTGTAAACAATGTTTTTAAAATTACTTGTTCAAATACTTGTGGTTGTTAAAGCGCAAATACCATTGTCCCCATTTGGGAATGTATCAGAAATTTGCCCATTAACAAACAAAAAAGTTTTTGTCGATGGATATCCTTCTTCACCCTTTATCTTGACTCCTTTTACTGACAAATTCCTTAATCCAGTAGAAGAACAATTTAAGAGTACAGTGTGTAGACCTGATGGACATTGCATGAGGTCATACGACTTTGTCATTGCTCAAACAAAAAAGCGAGTATTTGACAAAGTTGCTGTTGGTTGTCAAGCACAAGATGGAACTTGGTTCATGACATATAATGGGCAAGTCCCAGGTCCCACCGTAAGAGCTGCTGTAGGGCATGAGTCATTGATTAGATTCAAAAACATAATCAACCACAATACCGGGTACTTTAAAGGTTCTTTCAACCCGTGTTTACCTAGTCCTAGAAGTAATAGAATTGGGCGGCCAATAAGCGTACATCATCACGGATCGGCAAGTTTAGCACCATATGATGGATGGGCAGAAGATAATACTTGTTTTGGAGAAGTAAAGGATTATGTTATTCCAAATAATCGTCCAAACACAGCATGGTATCATGACCATGCGCTCCACATTACCGCCGATAATGCTTATTATGGGCTAGCTGGATTTTATATTAAATCTTCAAAAACAAAAGATGGTGGATGTGGAGAACCATGGAACCTTAATGATATACCAGATCATTTGATGATGTTATCAGACAAGGTTATTGATGAAAAATGTCAGCTCTATAGTGACCATTTTGATGTTCATAAAAATGATTTATATGGCGATATCAATCTTGTAAATGGCATTCCATTTCCGGAAATGAACATTGAACCAAGATGGAATCGGTTTCGTATATTGAACGCAGCTGTTTCACGTCCTTATCTCTTAAAAATTAAAGACCATCGTTTAAACGACATCTCTCAAAGACTTTGCAGAATTATTGCTACAGATGGTGGGTTTAGACAAAATCACATTCCATTTCCTGCCGAAGGGCTTTTAATTGGAGTAGCTGAACGTTATGAAATAGCTTGCAATTTTGCTGCATATTCAAGCAGGACAATTTATTTTTGGAACGACTTTGACAAAGATGCAATGAAAGATGTGCCTTATTTCTGTTATTCACACTTGATAGCAAGAGTTGTATTCACTTCAGCGACCACTTGTACGAATTGTCCAGCTTTATCGTATTCCATAAATCCACATTCACCTTTTGAAACTCTTAATCAATCAGTTATATCACAAGCCACCACGATGACTTTGAATGACAATTATCATAGAGAATTTGTTTTCGGAAGGAGCAATGGCATGTGGACTATCAATGGAGAAACTTGGGACACAGCAACTATAGCCGCAAGTGATGTTGGTCAAAACACTTGGGAAATATGGAAATTCAAAACGGGCGGTGGGTGGTTTCATCCAGTTCATGTTCATCTTGTGGACTTTTTCGTCATTCGACGTCTTAAAGAAACTCTTGGTGTCATTGAACCAATGATTGTAAAAAGTTATGAACAATTGTCTCCAAAAGATGTGTTTTATTTAGGCCCTAGTGAAGTGGTTTATGTCATTGCTAGATTTGGGCCACACAAAGGTGATTATATGTTTCATTGTCATAATTTAATTCACGAAGACAATGACATGATGAGAGCCATGAAAGTCATTGATAGCTCGGCTGGGAAAACTGCAGATACAGCTGCTCCATTTATTATCAATCGATTGTATGGCCTAGTTTACAATAATTATAAGTATGCAGACCCAATGCTTGGTGAAACTGCTGCAAAGCCATCTGGCCAAGTACGTACCTTGACTCCAAGTTATGTAAATCAAACCTTGTACAAAAATTTGTATCGTATCTTTTATCCATTGCCGTCTGATATTGTTTTTATGAAAGGTGCATTTAATCCATGGCAAGTCAAATGGTGTCCATTAAGTTAGTCTAAAGCTGGGAGCTGCGTCAAAAAACTATAAAAAATTTAAAAAAAAGATTCATACCAATATGAAATTATATTTATTTGCTTCTTTTTTTGTTTGGAGTGTTTTATCACAAACCTGTCCCTTAAGATGCCCTGCATGTACTCGTTGTGATGAAAAAAAAGGCACGTGCACAATCCCTCGCGATTTTGTCACTTGTACTAAAGCTAATGTCCCCGGTGTCTGTTTTGCTGGCACCTGTAATACTCAAATCTCTCTCCCTGCAACTAAAGCATCTAACCGTTGTCAAACTTATAGTTGTCCACAAACAGGAACTTGCTCACTTATTACTGCCCCCGATGGCACCGATTGCACTCCAACTAATGCCTTTGAATGGGAAAGTATCTGCTTAAACGGAGCTTGTAATCGTATTTGGCTTGGCGTCGGTGAAGAATTTCCCCTCCAAAACATTGGATGTCTTGGAAAGCCAAATGGCGCTGTTTGTGACACAAATCACGTTTATACTGATGGCGAAAAATGTGTGAATGGCGTATGCAGGTTCCCCGATGGTAATTTTTATGGTTATCTTCCGGCACGTTAAAAATCCATCATTATTTTACTATTTTGTTTTAAGAAATCGAAATGGTAATTGTTTTTGCATTCTTGGCTTGTACTTTCATTGCAGGCTTGCAAGGTGATTTTGTTATTAAACCACCTGAAGCAATAACTGTTCAAGTCAAACTCCCTTCGTGGAAGCCAAAAACCAATGTATATGATCCCAGCATTGTCGATTGGAGTAGTGTTATTGCTGGCTGCAGAGCATCTTGTAGATTTGAGAAAAGATTATGTAATTTTTATGTACGTGCAGCTGCACATGATTCACTCACTATATCCGAGGGGTATGGTGGTGCAGATGGATCATTGCTTCTCACTCAGGATGAGATTCGTAGATCAGAGAATAAATATGATGACTTTTCATTTATTTTGTCAAAAAATGCATTAGCATTAGCAAAGAGATACAATACGTCTGTAGCAGATGTAATAGCTGTTTGTGGAGCTGTTGCTACAGAATTTTTAGGTGGACCCCGAATAATCAATCATGATGCAAGTCAGCCCTTTCTAGTTGGCCGTTTCGACAAAGTCATTCCAAACCCCGTTAATCAACTTGCTCCTGCAAATATAGACACGCTAGGATTTTCAAACTTTGCTCAAAAATACAATCTTACAATTGATGAAATGACGGCTCTTATGGGATCACATTCATTGATTGATGAAAGAGGATGTGAAAGAATGAATGGAAGTGAATGTGACCCAAATGTAGATGCGTGCCAAGATCTCCGCATGTTTCGTTGGTCAAATAAATACTATCGAGACGTTTGTTCACCAAATGTGAGAATAAACACACCTCCTATTAGAAGTACCATTCCTCTTCGCAATTTTGATTTTTTAAAAAATCAAGAAATTTGCAAGTTCACAAGTCCTGAATTTAGAAAAAAGGCAACAGATGAATTAATAAATGAAATCATCACATTACATGCTGGTGTTTTGCCTCAGCCTAATGATAATGTAATTGAAATCGACAATGAAATAGAAGATGTAACTTGGTCAGGGCTTTCTATTGGCATTAAACCTTGGATTTATACACTTCATGATGCATGGATGGGAAATGCTTGTTCAGGGAAATTGCAATCTAACCCTCACAACAATGCTATCCGAACTGCAATGAATACTTTTAAAGATAATACTAGCTCTTGGGATCAAACATACATACGTGCTTTTAAGAAAATGGTCAACCTGGGTGCTTCATTTAGCTCCCATAATGGGTTTGCCATCACAGGAGACGAATGTCCATCGGGGTATGCATCTGCTATTAAATCTCTCGTTTTAGATTGTTCATTATGCAATGAAATTGCTCGTCGCACTGGTACCTATACGTGCCCATCTAATTGCAAATGTACAACTGCATTTGCAAACAGTGTGAAGTTCTACGAAACAAGACTGTAAATCAAAAAGTAAAATTGAAAATTCTTTGAAAATTTCTTTGTCACAATTTAGAAAGCAACTTGTGACAACATGAACACAACAAAAAAAATAAAGGTTGCAATTGTAGGAGGTGGCATTTCCGGTGTCATGTCATGTATAAAATTATCAGAGGAGAGACCAAATGTAGAAATTGACTTGTTTGAAAAACGAAGCCATCTCCTAGGTGGTCCACCTTATTGTCATTTGCACGCGGGTGGTTTTTTGTATCCAGAGATATCTTTGGTTGATTCTCATAAATTGTTGAATCATAGTTTGGATTTTGCTAAAATGTTTCGCGAGGCTCTTATTATTCGCCCAACTATTATTTCATACAATAAAAACTCTTTGTATGATCCGCAAGAATTAATCCACAAATGTCATGCTATTTCTCAGTTGTTAGCTGAAAAGCAATGTTGTGACTCTATACTTGGTAATCCAAATGTGTTTCATGCACTATATAATTACAAAGATGCTTTGTTTTTTAAGGAAAATGGTCATCTTCCAGAATCTACAGATCCCGCAAGAAAATACCATGATCCCTACGTTGAAAACTTTTTGAATTTACTAACTGATATTTCAAGTATAAAATATCCCTTTGCAAGTGTCAATGAACCCGGTATAAATCAAGATAAAGTAGAATCAAAGTGTTTACAATTACTAGAGTCGTCTTTTGTCAATGTGCATTTGAATAGCGAAATCAAGCCACAAAACATTCACTATATTTCATCAAAACAAAAATGGATGATAAATGACTGTATCTATGATTTTCTTATTAATACTGCTGGTTATGCTAGCCATACAATCTTCCCTAATATTTCAATGTTGGAGCTGAAAAGCGCATACTTAATACAAAATACAATCGATCAAAGCATGATGCCTGAAATAGCAATTATTGGTAAACGAAACACAGAGAATGGTCTTTTGCAAATAACACCAATTGGACATAACACGTTTCAAATACACTCCATGACAAATGATTCGTCTATCATTACAATGGTTTCAAGTCGCCTTCCACACCACCCAGCCAAAATTGACACACGCACGCGCGCTTCAAAAGGACTGGACCGCATTATCGCGTTCATGCCTTCATTTGAAAACACTGTTATTTTAAACAAGGCGCTTTTTGGAATACAACGACTTCCGGACAATTCATTAGAAAAACGTCTTTCGCATTTAGTTTGCGATTTTTCCAAAAATTATATAGAAATTCAACTCGTAAAAGCAACAAGTGTCGTGCATATAACAAATCAACTACAATTTCAATTTAAAAACAAATTTACACAATAAACAATGATCTTCATTGCGTCATTACATCTCTTCTTTTTATCGTCTGTTTTTGCCATTAACTACATTCTTACCCCTAAAGAAAACACCAATCCAAGCTTGGCTTCATTTTATAATTTAGAACCTTTAGTTTCATTTAATGGAGAATTCGTGTTGTATACAAGTCATTCAGATCATTTGCACAAAAACAGAAATGTATTGTCTCAGTTGTATGATATAGAAGAAGATCAAGTTATTCATCTCGATTCCGTTGAATCTGTCAATTTTGTCGTTGACTCTGTCGTCGGCAATTTCATTGAAAATGTACCATGGCATCTTGATAGAATTTCAAAAAAGAAACTTCCATTAAACAATACATTTCCATATGCTACTTCAGGTTCGTGTCATGAAAATAAGGATGTTATTATTGATTCTTATATTGTTGATACAGGCATTGACATTGAACACCCACAATTCGAAAAAAGAGCTGTGTGGAGTGCAAATTTTGCTGATGAATTAGATACTGATTGCAACAATCATGGCACACATGTTGCCGGTCTCATTGGTTCTAAAGATTTTGGTGTGTGTGTAGATGCAAATCTGTTTGCTGTCAAGGTGTTAGATTGTGATGGGTCAGGAAGTCTTTCAGGCGTCATCAAAGGTATTGAGTGGGTTTTTTTAAAGCATCTTGAAAAGTCTAAGAGTCAATCAAAAACCATTAAAAGTATTATCAACATGTCTCTTGGAGGTGGGTTTTCAAAGGCGCTTAATAAAGCAGTTGAAACTTGTATTAACAAAGACAATCACTTTTACATTGTAGTTGCAGCTGGTAACGAAAATAAAGATGCGTGTTTTACATCACCTGCAAGCGCAAATTCGGTCATCACTGTTATGGCAAGTGATGACGAAGATAACAATGCTTGGTTCAGCAACTGGGGTAAATGTGCCAATATTTACGCACCAGGAGTAAATCTTGCTTCAACAATTCCAGGAGACAATACCGCTATTTATTCGGGAACTTCCATGGCATCTCCTGTTGTTGCTGGAGTGCTTAATCATTATTTAGACATGTACCCACAACATAACCAAAAGCAAATGATTCAAATTCTTGATAAGCTTTCTAGTAAAAATGTTATTCGTGTACAAAAATCAAACACTATCAATAATTTAGTTTACTTGAATAGAATGTTTTGATTTTCCCATTACGAATTCTTTTTAGCAATTTCTCCCATCTCTCCCATCGTGCTCGTTCAAACTCGTCATAAATATAGTTGTAATTCAGGTGGTTGAGCAAAACACAATGCGCTGTCCTTGTCACTCATTTTTTGTAATTTTGTACTTATTACACATTCCAAGCTTTGTGTAAATGGAACATAGGATGACAACTGAACATAAGTCGAAGTGTCCCATTTTAGAGCACTGCGGTTTTTAAATGGCACTCCTAATTCACTTGTAAATCTTTGGTGACCTATGTTTCGTTGAACGCTTCTTTTCCAATCTCGTTAGTTGCTTCTTATTATACGCATACGCAAAATAATTTTGATAATGAACTCTCTTCACTTTTTCTAACGCTCTTTTCACACTTTCTTTCAATTCTCTTAGACTTAACGCTCTTTCTATTTTCATATAATGTTTCAGTTGATTAAAAAACTGTTCAATTGGGTTTAAACGCGGTGAATAAGGTAATGTATATACTACTTCATTACCTGAATCTCTAATTATTTTTCTCACATTTGGTCGTTTGTGGATTTGAGCATTATCTAAAACAAATAACTTATCTGTGTATCTTTCACATATTCTCTCCAAAAATTCTTCAAACCTATCGGCATTTACAGCACCTTCATCATATACTTTATGACTTATACACTTCTTATTACTTATCGCAACTATTAATGAATATTTCTTATAAATTTCATTATTGTCAGTTTTCAATACACATCTTTTACCTAAATCACCTCTACAATAACTTAATAGCATACCTGGTTTGATGCTTGTTTCATCAATACTTATTATGTCTTTTAATTGGTATCTATTTATTACATCAAAAAATCTTTTAGTTTCGGCTACTTTATCTCTTGGTTGTCCTCTAAATAAAACAGGAAAATGTGAATGAACTGCTCTTTTTCTTGTTATATTATTGTCTCTAATAATTTCGTGAATGTATTGTCTATTAAGAGTATTGTTTGGAAATTTATCATTTAGTTTTATATGTAAGTCTTTAATAATCATATCAGGTGTTTTCTTTAATTCACGTTTTATAAATCTTATTTGTTCAGTTGTGACTTTGTAAGCACCTCATTCTCGTTCTTTACGTTTCAAATTTTCAGTTTCGTCATAAATTTGAACCCATCGTTTAAGACTTCTTAAAGAACATTTGAAAATATCACAAGTGCTTTGATACGTAGCATCTTCGTTACTGATATAATATTTAACAGCAGCTAATTTGTAATCCTCTGTATGTTGTTTCATTTTAGCTTAAAAATAAGTTTATTTTATAAAAATAAAATATTAATTATTAATAATGGATGCAGAAATAGAAAGTCTAAAAAAGGAGAACGAACTATTAAAGCAACAATTGAGCAAATACACAAATCCACCTTCATATAAAAAATACTATGAAGCAAACAAAGAGAAAATCAATGAAAAAAGAAGAGAATATGCCAGAGAATATTATCATAAGAATAAAGAAAATAAAAATAAATGCGTTTAAAATTAAAATTTATTTTATCATACATATGATAAGATGAAAGAACCACCTGACCTAATAAGTTCTAATTACAGAACTATTAAAGTCCCATTGAAAAAAGTTCTTAAACACTACAACATCATTCAACCCAAATTTGAAGAATCAATTTTAAGAGTAAATCAATTTGCCACTATTGGGTATGAATTCATTAAATTGTATGTTTTACATCTGTTCCAAAACAAACTTGAACTTCCTAAGATTAATAAAGCTTTAGTTACTAAAATTTTTAATCTAATTGGACGAGGTTCTAACAAAGGTAGAAAATGTAAAGTTTCAAGTGACACAATCACAACGTTTTATAATGAAACATTCTCAAAAATCTATCCTACAAAGCTTGATTCAAGTCATCTATCATATGTTTTACCTATTTTGAATGATGAAATGTTAAGATGTTTTGAAACTAACATTAAGACACATTTCTTAAAATATCTATGTAAATACATTAATGTTCTTATTAAATATCCATTAGTTAATACTGTTAAAATGAGTAAATTAACAAAGGAAGAACGTAAAGTTCAATATCAAGGTATTAATAAAGAAATTAGAGACATTAAGAATGACATTATAACTATGAAGATTGAAAAGTCTAATGAAAAACATCATCAGTTTATAAAAGATACCATAAGTCTATTTCCAAAGGATAATATTAAAAAGAACAACTTGATTTACAATGTCAAAGCATCCCCTCAACAATTCATACAAGTTTCCTTAATTTTGAATAAGAAAATTGAAGAGTTTGGTAAAAGGTGTTATCAAGTCTTCCCACAAAGAAGTAATTTTATCCCTAAATCAATAACCTTAAACACGTCAGGATTGATAGAAGTTATTAATGATACTAAAAAGGAGATTTATGGTATTGGTTACAGCAAAATGAATAACAATGCTAAGAAATATCAAAAACAAGCTTGGAGAACCATTTTGAAGTTAGAAAATAAACAATTGTTTAATCATCGTGACTATATATTTTATAATCAAATTCAAACCGATGGTATAAGTTGTAACTTGTTATTCATTCGTAAGGATTTCTATAAGAAAAGATATGGTCAAAGATTACCAGAATACGATGAAGATATAGAATTTGAAGTAAAACAATTGGAGAAACTTACAAAAGAGGAATGTGATAATTTCAAAAACAGAACACTTGTAGGCATTGACCCTGGTAAGAAAGATATATTAACAATGGTAGATGAAGAAGATAACTATTATTCTTATAGTAATTGTAGAAGAAGAAATGATACATACCTGAAGAGAAGTAATCAAATTTTATTAAACGAGAAAGATAAATGTGGTATTATTGAAATAGAAACGGTTTTATCAAAGTTCAATAAAAGAACGTTGATTACTACCAAGTTTATAGATTATCTACAAGAGAGACAAAGTGTCAAAACAAAGCTACAAGAGTTTTATGAGAAGCCATTGTTTAGAAAGTTAAATTTAAGACGATTTTGTAGAACTAAAAGTGCTGAGGATAAAATGCTAAACGAAATAGAAAAGAAGTTTGGTAAGAACCTGTTGTTAGGCTTAGGCGATTGGTCTGTGAATACAAGTCATCAAATGAAAGGTTGTATGCCAACACCAAATAAAGGTATATCAAAGCTATTGATGAAACGTTTTGAAGTTGTTTCAATTGATGAATACAAAACAAGCAAATTATACAATAAAGACTTGTCAAAAGAACTTACAAATGTTAAAGTTAAACGTGGTAAAAGATGTAAATCTATTCATACATTACTAACTCCAACGAGGAACCCGAATGGTGTAATTTTGAATAGAGATAGAAATGCGTGTAAGAATATTTTATCAATAATGAAAGAGTTTTTACAAACACAAACGAGGAAAGCTGAATTCAGCAGAAATCAAATAGTTGATTCTTAGAAGTAGCTATGAATTGATTGTGAAGGGATTGATATTTTCTACTAAATAACAAAGAATATCAAGAAAACCCTTTAATTATGGAATTAAACTAATTTGTGAAAACAAATTCAGTTCGTAGCGAGTGGTTTTTATTTGGCCTTTTTTGAGTGCCATTTAAAAACCGCAGTGCTCTAAACAAAGCAAAGATAAAAATGACAGATGTAAATACAAATTATTCTGTTGATTCATTCTTTGTGCTAGCAAATGGAGATTCTTATGGGACCACTTCTGCTTCCTTAGTAACAAATGGTGGTTTAGGTGTTGTAAAATCAGCACATATAGGTGAACACCTTACAGTCAATAGTATTGATATGACACCGAGTTTAGGTGATATTATATTTGAAAGAGAAAACACGCTCAACAACAATATAAATAGTGCTACAATTATTTCCGATTTCAGTTTTATCAATAACAAAACTCAAAGTTTTAAAGCAATTGTATCTGTAGATGTAAATGATGATATAAAAAAAAGTGCAATATTTACCATAAATGGAACATTAAAACCAAGTGGGTGGATAATTAACTCGTCATTTACGGGTGATGTTACGGGTGTAAAGTTTTATATAAACGATACAACGATAAATGGAAATCAAGCAGGGCAAGTGTTATATACAAACTCGAATACTGCTGGTACAACAACTATAAGGTTCAAAGCCAACACCCTTAGCATCACTGGTGCTCTTAACGATGCTGGACCATACACAAATACACCCATGTCACTTAATGCTACTAACATTGATTACACACCCAACTCTATAGGGAATTGGGATACAGTTCCATCTTCAATTCAACAAAGTGTAGACAATTTAGCGGAACGCATTTCTACAATTCGTTTTCAACACGAGTACTATGTTAGTAAGTCGGGTAGCGATAGTACAGGGAATGGAAGTTTTGAAAAACCATACCTTACAATATCAACAGCATTGACTGCTGCAAATTCTGAAAGTGATAGTGATGGTGTTGTCATTCACATTGCTTCTGGACAATACAATGAAAATTTAACAATTGTGAAACCTAATATTACTCTTAAAGGTTCTGTATATGGGAATACAAAAACAACTAGAATTAATGGATCGGTAATAATAAACCCTAGAAGCTCGACGGGTGGCGTTTTTGTAAACTTTTATACATTTGATAACATTTCAATTGTATCATCATCAAACCATGTCATGCAATTTACAGGTAATCATACAGGATATTTAATTTTAATAAATTGTTCTTTGTATACCTCAAGTGCAAATGTCAAAGGACTTTCATTTACAAACACCGTATCTGTAAAGGTTGACCTGTTTAGAACAACTATCAATGTCACCGGTTCTGGAAATGACCATGCTTTGTATTCAGCTTCCGGATCTGCAATAACAGGGACAATACATAATTGTAATTTTTATGGAAAAACTGCAACAACAATCTCAATAAATGGGTCAAGTAATATATCCTTTAATTACAGCTATATAGAAAATCTTGGAAGCAATAATCTTCTAGAACTCTTTAATACTGTAGTTGCTTATTTTTCATATTGTACGTTTGCAAATTTTCAAACGAATTCAAATGGCTTTAATATTTCGAGTGCAACATCTTTGGTTCTAAGTCATTGTGTATTTAATATTCCAACAAACCTGTCATATAACCCACTGAATCCAGGTGTTCCTCCAACAACAACCGTTGGTTATGTTATTAAAGGACCCGCTAGCATTGGAGCTAATGTGGTATACGGCGCATGTTTGTTTGCTCCTGTTTCATTGGTGAATGGAAACTATTATTGGGGAACAAGATCTATAAGTAACACAGTTAATGCGGTTTCGTACAATACCGTATTATCAGCTCAAGCTTAATTTAAGCTCTCCACCCGTTTAAGACTATCATTGGACTCTTCAATTCTTGTTAAATTATCCAAAGTATGCTTTCCGGGGTAGTAAAGTTGTTTAAATAACGTTCGTGGTTCAAAATTTTCCATAACCATATTGATACATCTTATACATTCCAACATGATGAGAAACTCTTGACAATCAAGAATGGTTCTGTCACAGACGCTTTGCAGATGTATTATGTTTGATAACGTGCTTTTGATTTGTTTTTTCTTGGTAACATTTGTCAATTTATCTAAAGCATACATTGCACGTTTGGTATACTTTTTTTTGTTGTAATGCCCAATCAACTCTGACATGTTTTCTACAAACGAATCTACATAATCATGCTCAGTCAATGATACTCTTCCATTTTTATCATCCTCCTTTCCACACATTTGTTGATTAACAACCACATCCAAGAAAGCACCCCTTGTAAAATATGTTTCAGAACCATAATAATTCACAAAACTTGTTTTATTGAGTTCTATCTCATCCTCGCTTATTTCCCCAGTAAAGCTTGGGCGAGACAATAGCGACTTTGAGTATAGACGTTGGTCCAAATCGTGCTTCTCTATATAAGCTCTTGCTTTTTGTGCAAACACATTATCGCGTATTTCAGCAATTAAAGCATCAAATTGTTTTTTGTTTCTAGATTTCCCATTTATTTTCACATATAATTTTACATATGCCCACACGTGTTGTTCAAGTACAACGTCTAAGCTTAATGATTCTTTGTAGCGAAATCGCTTGCCACTGCACACATTTGTTCCATTATCGTCTAGTTCTATAAATGACGTACCGTATACATTTGTATCAAATACTTTTGCAGAACTTTCACCAAATATTGATTGTATTCTTTTATTAAACTTTTCTATGACTTTTGATGTGGAGTCACTTGGCCCATATAAAGTAATGTCATAGTCGGAATCAATGTTTGTAGAACCAACACTTACGCCTGTTACTTTTGGATATCTTTCAAGTATCTCTCCCACAACAGTATCTACAATTGCCTTTCTAAAATACCAAAGACACGTTTTCGCAAGCAAAACTAGATCCTTGTTTACAAACTGTGTCTTTAATATCTCCCCAATCTTATTGTCTATATCCATATTCAGCAGTCCTTTAATATTCTCCCAAGTGAGCATTTTTTTAGTTCCGAGTAAAAAATACCGACCGTTTTCCTTTCCGAGTTCGTTAACCCTTATCAATCCAATTTTTAGAAATAATGCTATAATCAACTGCACTATTTCTTTTTTTGAACTTCCTTGTAATATAGTGGATGGTGTCATGTTTACATAATTGCATTTAGTTTGGTTCAATTTCGCACTTGCATACCGAGATACAAATGTTGGTACAAAACTCTTACCTTGTATTTTGACATCACATTCCTCTTTAATACATCCACAGATATCATACATGACATAATCTAAAAATGTCCTGAGTGATAGTACTTTTTTTTCTTCCATGTAAAATACTACTTAGTATAACCTAACAAAAAAATAATGCATTAAAAAAAAGTGAAAACATTTCTAGATTCAACTTGTCAACAAATACATAAAATGGATTCTATTCTTCTTTTCAATACAGTTCTTAGTGTCGGAGCAATTGCAGGCTCGGCTGTTTGGGCAGCTCAAAATGACATTTTTACATTAAGCAGTGCTTACAACTTTTACTGGTTTGTCTCTGTTTTGTCCTTTCTTTTATGTGCTTTTGGGTATGTTCTCCATATGAAAACGCCTTTAAACACATTGTCTTTCAATTACTCAAGCATTGTACTTGGAATTGTTGCTCTAGTAGTCCTTTTTTGGCTCTCTGCTGCAGCATCAGTTGCAAGTGTTAGTAGAGATTGCATTTATATCAAAAACAGATTTGGGTCACGGTTCTACTATTTCCAAGATACTCAAATTAATAATGATAGTCTTTCTTGTACTGGAGAAATCATTACAACGACTTTTGGATTTGCATCATTCGTTGTTTGGTGTATTGTTTCCTACTTTGTTGGAAAACATGTATACTCATCCTACCCTAATCCTACAAATCAGGGCTCGGGTCCTGTAACTGCAAATCCTGGCCCGGGTCCTGTAACTACAAATCCTGGCCCTGGTTTAGTAAATGAAGATCCAGATGCGGGTCCTCCTATTGGAACGCCTGAAATGGTTGAAGTCCAAGTCTAAAAAAATTGAAAAAAATACGAGTTGAATTGTCTGTGTACAATTACTCTTACAAATAACTATGCAATTACTCAATTACTTTTACTATTCAACTCTTTTTGGATCCTTTATTGTCCTCACACGTGGACAATCAGATTTCTCCCTTTTTGACATTCCAACTAGCTCAGATGTGCCTTCTATTGAAACTGCGCCTTCTATTGCAATTTCAGATGTGCCTTCTATTGAAACTGCGCCTTCTATTGCAATTTCAGATGTGCCTTCTATTACAATTTCAGATGTGCCTTCTATTACAATTTCAGATGTGCCTTCTATTGAAACTGCGCCTTCTATTGAAACTGTACATCCAATTGTAACTTTATTTTCAGATGTACCTTCATTTTCAGCTTCAATTTCGAATGTACCTTTAGCTTCTCCAACACCGACTTTAAGAAAACCTTTACGGACAGACCTTACGGACTCTAAATCTGCGGCAAATCTTGTTAAAAACTCACAAACAAACACAAACACACACACAAACACGTTGACAATCCTACTTATAGTAGGATCTAGCATGCTTGTTTCAGCTTTATTTCTTACGATTAGCTTATACAGATTTGAGCGTAACAAACACTTTCAAGCGCGTTTAATCAAAAGTCACATTACGAAAACAAACGCTTCACAATACTTTTAAAATGACAAAAAAGCTAGTTTAAACCAATTGTACACTAAACTTGGTTTAAACTAGCTTTTTTGTCATTTTGTCATTTTGTCAAGGTCACGTGACACTCTTTTTATGAAATTATTTTTATGAACAGATTTTAATGGAATCCCATAACATGTTGGAGATTATGAATCATATTGCTTTGAAGACTAAACAAAAATGATGATAACAATACAGACGGATTGTACGATTCATGGATTTGAGTAAAGTAGAACGTTAGCATATAAGATAAGTTGATTATAACAAACAATTGGGCTAAAGATTGTAACAACAAAGATATTTTATCATCAGGTAATTTAAGTTTCGTCTTTTTAAAAACTGTGTTTACAAGAGATCCTAATATAAAAGAGAATAAAAATATCTGAATACTTTTTGTCAAATAAATAAAGTACATTCTTTCTTACTTTATTCAAATAAAAAAAAAAAACTGGGCGTTTATTGATCGCTATTTTAATATTCATTTGGTTATATGAAAGGATTTTTTGTTCTCCTTCATTGCATTTCAGTTGCAAGTCTTTGTACATTAGACACATACACCTACAAACCACATGACACAACAAAATACACAACAAAATACACAATTAAACCACAAGACACAACTAAATACACAATTAAACCACAAATTACAACAAAATACACAATTAAACCACAAATTACAACTGAATCACAAATTACAACAGAACCTGGTTTACCACAGATTTCAAATGGTGTTCAAACACATGCTACTTATTATTTTAGGATAGGAGATGACATTACTCAATGCATTCCTGTTCAAAACTTCAATAATGGACAGACATACAGTTCATGTGGAAACTTGTATGGATCTCAAAGTAAGTACTGGGTTGCCATTGCAAATGGAGGATCACATTGCGGAAGATCAATATTGGCTACTTATGGTCAAAAAACAATAACCTTGACTGTAGTTGATACTTGCAATGCTTGCCAAGAAAAAAATCACTTGGACATGGGCTTGGAAGCACTTGTCGAGTTGACCGGTTCAAAAGAAGTAGCTTGTGCTGTAAATCAACCATTGCCTCAAATCTCGTGGGTATTTGTATGAATCTCATTTGTACAATCGTGTATGAATCTCATTTGTACAATCGTGTATGAATCTCATTTGTACAATCGTGTATGAATCTCATTTGTACAATCTTGGTCACGCCAAGTAGTTAGTACAGTCATTTGCTTCTAAAAAGTTGAAAAGCCTTTGTATGTAAAAAAATGGAAAGTTGGGGTCAGGTAGTTGCTCTTTTTGCAATACTCCAAACCACACTCCTACGAAAAATGGAAACACACAAGCGCTTATTTTAAAATCACGCAAATAATCTTGTTTTGTGTAGTCATTGACGCCATATTCTTGAAGTTTAAGATAATAGTATTGTATAAACAAATCTTTGCACATGTCAAGCTTTTCAATTTCAAAACTTTCTATCATTAAAAACACTATATCCGAAACTCCTTTACCATGATTTATATATTGCCAATCTATAAAATATGGTGTGCTGTTAGTTAAATCGTAGAAAATATTTCCAGATTTAACATCACCATGACAAATAGTCAGATTTCTGTTGCTTGCATAGTATATAATTTTGTCAAAACTTTCGGCAATTTGACTTCCAATTTCAAGTTGCTTTGATGAAAGGACATCACACCATTTGTTTTTAAACGGTTCCCATTGCGACTTAACAAGGTCACCCATGATACTATAATATTTTTGGTTGTTTATGCTTGGAAAATGTTCATCTATATTTTTATTCCAAAATTTAGCATGTAATTGAGCAAGGCTGTCAATGATTGACAACGAGACGTCAATTGACAATGTGTTCAAGTCTGGATTTAAGCATATATTGTCGATTTGAGTTAAATCTTGTAACAAGACACCTATAGATCGAAAGGACTTGTCCTTCAAAATCTGATAGCATTTTGGGTGCTTGATATCTACGTAGTCACTCGCATTATTATAAAAGTAATACTCTCTTTTGTATAAATCAAGTTTATCAGCCATGTCTTTTAGTACATTGTCGCTTTGATTTTCAAGTTTGATCACACATTCAAATTTTTGTTCAGCGAGTTGTATACAAACGAAAAAAATATCTGCTATATACCCACACCCAGAGTCATTTTGAGAAAGACAAATGTCCTCTTTTTTGATTAGTTCATAACGAGTTTTCATATTTTCGTACAAAACATTTATCAAATCATCATTTCGTTTCTCTAAAAGAATCTCCTTGATGCTATCTAAAGTCATGTCATTGTAATCTTGCAAACAACAACTTGCACCAAGGTCGATTAGTGTTTGCTTATTTAAACATGATTCTATACCGAAAATCGCTAGTGGGGTAGAGTGCTTTGCACTTGCTATTCCAGAGATTGAATCTTCAAATATTAAACAGTTTGAGGTATGGCAATTCAAGATTTGCATGGCTTTCAAATAAGGTTCGGGAGAAGGCTTGGGTAGCTTACATTCATTTCCTACTACAACGAAATCAATATACACACTAAGATCATAGTATTTCAATAAAGCCTCGGCTGCAACTCTATTGCAATTAGTAACAATACAAATTTTCTGCGCGCATCGTTTAAGAGTTTTAAGAAATTCCCTAGCTCCACGAATTAAGGTCGTTTTATCAAGGTATTTCAAAAAGATATCATCCTTGCGCTTGCTAATAACCTGTGCTTCCGTTGTTTTGTGGATATGTGGCAGTAAGCTTGAAATAACAGTCTCATCACTTTTGCCTGCAATGTATTTTTCGAATACACTATTTGTCAAAATGATATTATATTCACTGAGAAGATCGCTCCATACATGGAAATAGACATCATTTGACAGTACAAGAGTGCCATCTAAATCAAAAAGAAAGCAATATGTTTTATCAATATATTCTTGTACTTGGCAAGGTGTTCCAAGGCTGTAAACGGTATCTTTTGACAACAAAATGCCATTGAAAACATGCCCAAAAGATAACATTTGCTTGATAACACATGAAGTATAAAACTCATTTTTGAATCTAATGTCTTTATCAATGATGTTCTGGGTGTACTTTAACAACTCATGCATTGATTCAAAGTAATAGGCGCCAACATTTGCAAATTCGCTTATTTTGGTTTTTTCTGCTATCTCCATGACACGATTTTGTTCATCCAATGTTATGTATGAAAAAAGGGGGTCAATTGTTGTTTCGATGGTGTAAAAGATTGCATTATTGTTTGCATTTCGTGCCTTTTCAATGATATCGATTGTATAAAAAGTGTCGCCGTCTAATAATAAACAATCACTTTCTTGCAAAATCTGTTTTAATGCAATATTTACTGTTTCTGCAGCACCACGCGTTTGCTGTTCTAAACGAATCAATTTAATGTTTGGATATCTTTTGTTTATTAATGATGCAAAGTCGTTTTGATCGAGAATGTTGTTGTAAACAATGTAAACTTGATCACACAAGCTGATCGAATTTTGCAAAGAGTCTAATAAGTAACATATGATTGGTTTATCAAACACGTTGATTAAAGGTTTCGGATCATCATATCCCGAAGTTTTAAACCTCCCTCCTATTCCACCTAACGGAATGATAATATGCATTTAATTTATTACAACATATTAAAAATACAATATTGTCGCGATCATCTAAATCATGTCAATTTCTATGAACACTCTGATTTTTATATGTTGTGTGTTTATTATACCAACTATTCTTTATTACATGGATCCACCCAAATTGAAAGTTGCAATATATTATTCCGGGCGCATTACACAAGCCATGAAATGTTATGAAGAAAACATGAAAAACATTCTAAAAGTGGGGAAAACACACGACGTAGTGCACTTTGTATCTTTAAACAAAAGTGCTAACCAAGATGATTTCATACAAAAATTCAAAGCAGATTTTGATATAGGAGATGACCAGATAAACATTGAAGAAACACCACCAGCAGACATTGATAAACAAGTTCGCATCAATGGAAATTTAAACAACATGTTTTCAATGTTTTATCACAACCAAAAATGTTTTGACTTGATAGAAGCATATCAAAAAAAGCACAATCATTCTTTTGACATCATTATAAAATTTAGAGCTGATATATGTAGCAATGACATGTTAACATTGCCCTCTCAAATTAAAGATCATACTATTTACATTCCAAATTGCGCGGATTGGGGAGGAGTCAATGATCAAATTGCATATGGAAATTTTGCAAGTATGAAACAGTATAGTCAATGCGTGACACATTTTAAAGAAATAGGTCAGCGAGCAAGACAATATCATCCTGAATCCGTTTTAAAAGCCCATTTACACAACTCAAAATTGACAATTGAACGATTCAACTTTAACTACAAACTTTACAAATAATGTCAAGTACACATCGAGACACACATCAACATTGAAGTCGGAAAGTGTGATAATTGAGAACAACAATGAGGTTGTAAAAATGATTGCTCGATACGATGAGTTGTGCATGTGGAAAAACAGATTGTCAATGGGGGGGGTGACATGGTGACATATTGCGATGCTATAATAAAAATGAAAAAATTAAATACCAATATTATCAAAATGACAACTGTAATATTGATTGGAATGTGTTATGCTGGAAAGACGACGATTGGGAAGTTATTGGGACAACGATTAGGAAAATCGGTTTTAGATTCAAGAGATATTTTCGAGCGGGAATATGGTATAAGTGAAAACGAATATTTAAAAAAGCATGGTCGAGAACAATTTTTAGTAGCAGAAGAAAAATCTTTACTACAGAATTTTGAAAACAAAGTTGTATCATTAGGTGGATCGGCAATATACTATAGAGATGCTATGGAGTTATTATTACGTAATAAAGATTACATAATTGTTTGGTTGGATGTACCATTTTCAGTAATAGAAAAGAGAAAGAGTTTAGAGTCATGGGAGCGACCAATTATTTATCCAAATGGAATTAATACATTTGAAGAACTATATAAAGAACGACACACTAAGTATGAGAAGTATCATAAACTAAGAATTGTCATTTCGGACAAAGATACACCAGAAGACGTGGTTAAAAAAATAATGGTAAAATCATTGTGCTAAAACTGTTTTGGCATATATGAAGACATTTGATGCAAACAATGTTTTTGACACACATCAAAGACACACACATCGAACACACACATCGAACACACACATCGAACACACACATCGAACACACACATCGAACACACACATCGAACACACACATCGAACACACACATCGAACACACACATCGAACACAC
>Ga0169931_10004804_pt1 | contig 20890 bp, 14 predicted proteins | sample Kivu_15m_20L_FD_129675 | JGI IMG/M metagenome (GOLD analysis project Ga0169931, IMG submission 129675) | Freshwater microbial communities from Lake Kivu, Western Province, Rwanda to study Microbial Dark Matter (Phase II) - Kivu_15m_20L... | ecosystem: Environmental > Aquatic > Freshwater > Lake... | reverse complement strand
TTGTGCGGACGCGGTGCCATTTCGTTCACACACAGCGAACCGTCGCCCAATACGAAAAACTCCACGCACAGCACCCCCACGTAATCGAGCGCAGTTGCAATCTGAATCGTCGCCTGTCGCGCCTCTGCCGCCAGATTCGCGCCGATCTGCGCCGGTATCGTGGACGAAAAGAGAATGCCCGAGCGATGAACGTTTTCGGCAACCGGCCAGACGCACACCTCACCCGATCGCGTTCGGGCAAGGAGCACCGACACCTCGCAGGCGAGATCGAGTTGCTGCTCGAGCACACAGGCCGCGCCCTTGAAGCCTTCGAAGGCAACACGCGCCGCCTCGCGACTGGCCACACGGACCTGACCCTTGCCGTCATAGCCCAGACGCGCCGTTTTCAGGATGCCGGGGAAAAGCTTGTCATCACAACGATCGAGGTCGTCCGCAGCGCGAATTTCGGCGTAGGGGGCTGTCGCAATCCCACAGCGACGAACGAAAGCTTTTTCGGCCATCCGATCCTGGGCAATCGAAACGGCCTGAGCGGACGGACTGACCGTAGAGCGCGTTGCCAGCCAGGCGAGCGTATCGGCCGGCACATTTTCGAATTCGGTGGTAATCGCCGGACAAAGGCTCGCCAACTCCGCGAGCGCAGAACGATCCTCGTAACCTGCGCAGAGGTGCCGGTCGGCAACGGCTCCAGCGGGGCTCTCACGGTCAGGGTCAAGCACGCAAACCCGATAGCCGAGAGACTGGGCCGCCATCGTGAACATGCGGCCCAATTGACCGCCACCCAAGAGACCCATCCAGGAGAGCGGGGGTAGCGCTCGGGAAGAATCAGCGCCGCTCACTGCGCGTGGCCTGGCGGCAGCGTCATGGCCGAAGCCGCAGCATGCTGTTCGGCACGGAAGGCTTCGAGGCGGGCCGCAAGCGCCTCATCACGGACTGCAAGCGTCGCGATCACATGCAAGGCGGCATTGGCCGCACCGGCCTCGCCGATCGCAAAGGTCGCCACCGGAATGCCCTTGGGCATCTGCACGATGGAAAGCAATGAGTCCTCGCCTCTCAAGTATTTCGACGGCACCGGCACACCAAAGACCGGGACGATCGTCTTGGCGGCCAGCATGCCAGGCAAGTGCGCCGCGCCGCCGGCACCTGCAATGATGGCCTCGAGGCCTCGAATGCGGGCGCTTGCGGCATAGGCAAACATATCGTCCGGCATGCGATGCGCAGACACCACCCGTGCCTCATGGGCGATGCCAAACCGCTCGAGCATCTCGACCGCGTGACGCATCACCTCCCAGTCGCTGGAAGAGCCCATCACCACGCCCACTCGCGGTGGGATATCCCTGGAAATCGTTGTCATCACATCCCATCCGGCAAACGGGGCTGAACGTCCGTTCACTCAGCCCAAACCGCAAGTATCAAACGCCATCAATCGAGTGTCTGCCCCGCGAGCCGCTCAAGCGCTTCGGCGTACTTGCTCGCCGTGCGCGCGACCACCTCGGGCGGCAAGGCGGGCGCAGGCGCAGTCTTGTTCCAGGTCGTCACCGTCTCGAGATAATCCCGCACGAACTGCTTGTCGAAGGACGGCGGCGAGATGCCCACCCGATATTGATCCGCGGGCCAGAAACGCGACGAATCGGCCGTGAGTACCTCATCCATCAGATAGAGGCGGCCCTCGCGATCCAGACCGAATTCGAACTTGGTGTCGGCGATGATGATGCCCCGCCCGGCTGCGAACACGCTCGCACGGCGATAAAGCTCAAGACTCACCGCACGGATCTGCTCGGCAAGCGGGGCACCGATACGAGTGACCATGTCATCGAAGTCGATGTTTTCGTCATGCTCGCCGATCGCCGCCTTGGCCGCAGGCGTGAAGATCGGTTCGGGCAATTGTTCGGCCATCCGCAGCCCAGCGGCCAGCGCAATCCCGCACACTGAACCACTGGACTGATAGTCCTTCCAGCCCGAGCCGATCAGGTACCCACGGACCACGGCCTCGACCATGATCGGCTCGAGGCGGCGCACCACCATAGCCCGATCGGCAATCTGGGCCCGCTCATCATCTGCCACCACCGACTCGGGCGCGATGTCCAGCAGATGATTGGGAATCACGTCGGCCAGACGCTCGAGCCAGAAGAGCGTGAGGCGATTGAGCACACGGCCTTTGTTCGGAATGGGCTCAGCCATCACCACGTCAAAAGCCGACAACCGGTCCGTGGTCACGATGAGCAGACGATCTTCGCCCACCGCGTAATTGTCGCGAACCTTGCCCCGGCCCAGCAGCGGCAGGGAATGAAGATCGGTCTGGTAGACCGCTGAGGCCATCAGGTGCTCCAGAGAAAGGGCTAAAGGCGCAAGCGACCGGTCATCGACCCGCCGCGGGCGACTCAGTGTGCGGCCTGAGCGAGCTCGCCGCTCGCGTAACGGCTGACCATCACCGAGAGTGCCATGGGATGGATACGGCTACCCTGACCCTCACACCCAAATTCGCGGTAGCGCTGCAGGCAGATCCAGCGCGCGGCTTCACGAGCCGGCTTCAGATACTCGCGCGGGTCGAATTTGTCCGGATGCTCGGCCATGAAACGACGGATCGCGGCCGTCATTGCGAGCCGGATATCGGTATCGATGTTGATCTTGCGCACACCGTGCCGGATCGCCTCCTGAATCTCCTCGACCGGCACGCCGTAGGTCTCCTTCATGGCGCCGCCGAACTGACGAATCTCGGCGAGCAGATCCTGAGGCACGGAAGAGGAGCCGTGCATGACCAAGTGCGTGTTGGGGATGCGGACATGGATGGCCTTGACCCGATCGATCGCCAGGATCTCGCCGGTGGGCTTGCGCGAGAACTTGTATGCGCCGTGCGACGTGCCAATTGCGATCGCAAGCGCATCCACCTGGGTCTTGCGGACAAAATCGGCCGCCTGCTCCGGGTCGGTCAGCAACTGCTCACGGGTCATCGTGCCGTCCGCGCCGTGGCCGTCTTCCTTGTCGCCCTTCATGGTCTCGAGCGAACCGAGACAGCCGAGCTCGCCCTCGACCGTGACTCCGAGCGCATGCGCCATGTCGACGACCTTGCGGGTCACCTCGACGTTGTAGTCATAGCTCGCCACGGTCTTGCCGTCTTCCCCGAGCGATCCGTCCATCATCACCGACGAAAAGCCCAGGTCGATCGCGCCCCGGCAGATCGCGGGCGACTGACCATGGTCCTGATGCATGACCACCGGCACCTTGGGGTAGGACTCGACCGCAGCCTCGATCAAATGCTTCAGAAAAGCCTCGCCGGCGTACTTGCGGGCACCGGCCGAGGCCTGCATGATCACCGGCGCATCGAGCTCGGCCGCAGCCGCCATGATGGCCTGAACCTGCTCCAGGTTGTTGACGTTGAAAGCGGGGATGCCGTAGCCGTTTTCAGCGGCATGATCAAGCAGTTGTCGCATGGATACCAGGGCCATGTGCGCTCCTTTGAAAGGGTGCGTGTCAAACCCGTAATTATCGCCGATTCGGGAATCGGGCGCCCCAAAAGCACCTGTCTACCCGTGCTCGCCCACCTTGACGATCTTCATGGTGTTGGTACCACCCGATTTGCCGATCGGCTCACCAATCGTGATCAGCAGCAGATCACCCTTTTCTACCACACCCTCGCGCACCAGCAGGTTTTCCGCCTCGAGCAACAAGGCCTCGCGATCAGAGGCCTGATACCCCAGCAGCAAGGGGTGCACCTCACGATACAGACACATCCGCCGACGACTCGTCTCCTCGGGCGTGAGCGCATAGACCGGCACGCCTGAATCGAGCCTGGAAATCCAGAGTGCAGTGGAACCTGACTGGGTCAGCGCAGCGATCGCTTTCACTTTGAGGTGGCAGGCAACGAACACCGCGCTCATCGCGATCGACTGGTCGATCCGCGCGAAACTCCGATCCAGAAAACCGCTGGTGAGCGCATTGTGCTGGTATTGGTCGGCTTCGACGCAGACCCGCGCCACCGCCTCGATGGTCTCGACCGGATACTTCCCGGCAGCGGTTTCCGCGGACAGCATGACCGCATCGGTGCCGTCCAGCACGGCATTGGCCACGTCAGACACCTCGGCCCGCGTGGGCACGGGCGACTCGATCATCGACTCCATCATCTGGGTCGCGGTGATCGTGAGCTTGTTGTGCTCCTTGGCCAGTCGGATCATGCGTTTTTGCAGGGCGGGCACCGCAGCGTCGCCCACTTCGACCGCCAGATCGCCTCGGGCGACCATGACCCCGTGCGAGGCTTTGAGGATCTCCTCCAGGTTGGCGATCGCCTCGACGCGCTCAATTTTTGCGATCATCAGCGCGCGCCCGCCCGAGGCCCGCGCCAGTTCACGCGCCATGTACATATCGGCGGCATTCTTGGGAAAGGAAACCGCGATGTAATCGGCTGCAAAGGCACAAGCCGTGCGGATGTCATCCATGTCCTTGGAGGTGAGCGCCGGTGCCGACAGACCCCCTCCCTGACGATTGATGCCCTTGCGGTCCGAGAGCACACCGCCCACCATGACCGTGCAGGCGATCGTCGTCGAGGCGACCCGATCGACCCGCATCACCATGCGGCCATCGTTCAGGAGCAGGGTGTCGCCTGCCTGCACGTCATTGACGAGTTCCTTGTAGTCCAGTCCCACCCGGGCCTGGTCACCGAGTTCACAGTCAATATCAAAGATAAAGGGACTGCCCGGCGCGAGTTCGATACGCCCCTGTTCGAAGCGCCCGATCCGGATCTTTGGGCCCTGCAGATCGGCCAGCACGGCCACGCCACGCCCAACCCGCTGCGCGATCGTGCGGACGCGCTCGACCAGTTCAGTATGGGTGGCCGCACTGCCGTGCGAAAAATTCACGCGGACCACGTCGACCCCAGCGCGAATCATGCGCTCGAGCACCTCGTCCGACGAGGACGCGGGGCCGAGGGTAGCAACAATCTTGGTGGCGCGGGGGACGGGTCTGCTCACGGCACGCTCGATCGACAGATGGGGAAAGCCCCGAAGCGACTATTCTGCCCGAGTCCCGTGACAAGACAACAGCGGAATCAGGCACCGATCAAGCGCGCCACCTCGTGAGATCAGCACACACGACCCCGGGCCGTTTCGCCGTCGCCAGCGCCAGCGCCTCAGTGCGCATGGGCGCGCGCCGTGATCAGGGCGACCACCGCCACACCCGCCAGCATCAGAACGATCTGAAGCAGTCCGTCTTTCTGCCGCAGGCGACTCTGGCGATGGAGATCGGGAACGAGATCTGCGAGCGCGATGTAGATGAAACTTGCCGCAGAGACGACCAGGATATAGGGCAGCCACTCGCCGCTCTGCGCGAAGGCGAACCAGCCCACAACCCCACCCAGCATGGCCGCAGCCGAGGAAAGAAGGTTGTAGGCGAGCGCACGGGTCCGGGTGTAGCCAGCATTGACCAGGACGATGAAATCACCGATCTCCTGGGGTATCTCGTGGGCGGCGATCGCGATCGCAGTCAGCCAGCCTAGTTTCACGTCGATCAGGAAAGCGGCCGCGATCATGGCGCCATCGGCAAAATTGTGGATCGAGTCGCCGACCAGGATCAGCAGTCCGCCGGGCCCCGCCTCATCATGATCGTGGCCGGCATGGTGCTCGTGACCATCGCCCTCGTGATGATGGCTGTGCCGCATGATCGCGAGTTTCTCGAGCAGAAAAAAACCCAGAATACCGGCAAGCAGGGCCCAGGCGAGCCCATGGAGATCGGCCTGCGACTCAAAGGCCTCCGGAATGAGGTGCAGGATCGCGGTGCCCAGCAGCAAGCCCGCGGAAAGGCTCACCAGCCTCGGCACGATCCCGGCGAGCAGCCTGAGCGAGAACCAGGCTGCAGCGAGGACGCTCGCCGCGCCGGCTGCGAAGGTCGCCAGCAAGATATGAAACAGGGGATGGTCCATTGCAAATCCGATCCGGATGATTTGAGCGTGACGTTATCACGCTAGACGAATCGGACCCAACCGAAAACCGCCCCCTCTGCTGTCCGAATCAGTGTGCCTGCTCCCAATTGGCACCGGCACCGGCCTCGACCACCAGTGGGACGTCGAGTTGCGCAACACCTGCCATCCGCTCGCAGACGCCGGCCCGCACGTGATCCTGTTCGCTTTCGGGCACTTCGAGTACGAGTTCATCGTGAACCTGCATCACCAGCCTTGAGCCCAGTCCCGCCTGATCCAGCCAATCCTGGACGACGATCATGGCCATCTTGATCAGGTCGGCCGCAGTGCCCTGCATGGGAGCGTTGATCGCAGCGCGCTCGGCCGCGGCGCGGCGCGGCCCGCTCGGTCCGTTGATTTCGGCCAGCCACAGGCGTCTGCCAAACACCGTTTCGACATAGCCCTGGTCGTGCGCGAGCTTGCGGGTCTCGTCCATGTAACGCCGCACCCCAGGGTACCGGGCAAAATACCGTTCGATGTAATTGCGCGCCGCATCGCGCTCGATACCGAGATTAGCCGCGAGGCCAAACGCGCTCATCCCGTAGATCAGGCCAAAATTGATCACCTTTGCATAACGCCGCTGTTCGCTCGTCACCTCGGCGGTGTCGACGCCGAAAATCTCGGCGGCCGTCGCGCGATGGACGTCCAGTCCCTTTGAGAAGGCGGTCAGCAGCCCTTCATCGCGAGACAGATGCGCCATGATCCGCAGCTCGATCTGCGAATAGTCCGCCGACACGATCACGTGGCCAGGCGGGGCGACGAAGGCTTCGCGGATGCGCCGACCCTCGGGCGTTCGTACCGGAATATTCTGAAGATTGGGCTCGCTCGAACTCAAGCGCCCGGTGACGGCAACAGCCTGTGAATAGCTGGTATGCACCCGCCCGGTGACGGGGTGGACCATTTTCGGTAGCTTGTCGGTGTAAGTACTCTTGAGCTTGGAAAGCCCACGCCATTCCAGGAGCAGACGGGGCAGTGGGTAATCCTCGGCCAGCTTGGCAAGCACCTCTTCGTCCGTCGAAGGCGCACCACCCGCCGTCTTCTTCTGGACGGGCAAGCCCAGCCGGCCGAACAGGATGTCGCCGAGTTGACGGGTCGATCCCAGATTGAAGGGCTGCCCCGCCGCCTCGTGGGCCTGAGCTTCGAGTTCGAGCAGCTTGCGGCCGAGCTCGTTCGACTGGCGGGACAGCGCCTGAGCGTCGATCAGCACGCCGTTGCGCTCCATGCGCTGCAAGACCCGCGACACCGGGATCTCGATTTCGCGGTAGATGCGCTCGAGCGTGGGCTCGGCCGCAATCCGCGGGTGCATGACCCGATGAAGATGCAGGGTCACCTCGGCATCCTCGGCGGCATAGGGGCCTGCCGTCTCGAGAGGAACCTGGTCGAAGCCGATCTGGTGCGCCCCTTTGCCGGCGACCTCCTCATAGCGCACGGTACGTCGGTCGAGGTGACGACTCGCGAGCGAATCCATGTCGTGATTGCGATGCGCCTCGAGCACGTAGCTCTCGAGCAGGGTGTCGTGTGCAATGCCCCGCAGCGCAATGCCATGGTTGGCGAGTACATGCGCGTCGTACTTGAGATTCTGGCCAACCTTGGAACGCCCCTCATCCTCGAGCCAGGGGCGCAGTCGTTCGAGCACGAATTCGAGCCCAAGCTGCTCGGGCGCACCCGGGTACACATGGCCGACCGGGATGTAGCAGGCCTGGCCGGGCTCGACCGACAGCGACACGCCCACCAGCCGGGCCTGCATCGGATCGAGCGAGGTCGTTTCGGTATCAAAGGCCACGAGCGCAGCATCGTTGATGCGAGCGAACCAGCGCTCGAACGCTGGCGTATCGAGGACAGTCTCGTAGTCACGCCGCGCAGGGTCGGCAGGAATCGGTTGGGGTGGCGTCCACGTCGCAAGCGAACGCGCAGGCAACACCTGCTCGGCTTGCGCGGTCGAGTCCGCTGAGGCGTCCGGCAGGGCCCTCGGGGCAAGCGGATCGACCGCTCCGTCATCGGCGCGGTCAGCAGGCGCCCAGCGCTCGCCAAGCCGGGACTCGAGTTCACGGGTCCAGGTCCGAAAGCCACACCGACCAAAGAGCTCGAGCAGTTCGCGGTCGTGCTCCGGGGCGAGCGCCAGCGCCTGATCGACCGCCTCGAGGCCTGCGCCCAGCTCACAGTCGGTGCGAATCGTCACCAGCGTGCGGGCCAGCGGCAACCAGTCGCGCGCTGCGCGCAGGTTGTCGCCCACCACGCCCTTCACCTCTCCAATTCGCTCGACCAGGACATCGACCGAGCCGTATTGCGCGAGCAATTTTGCAGCCGTCTTGGGGCCGACCTTGTCGACCCCCGGCACGTTGTCGACCGCATCGCCGACGAGTGTCAGCCAGTCGACGATCCGCTCGGGCGGCACGCCGAAACGGGCCATCACCCCGTCACGATCGAGCCACTCGACGCTGCCCGAATCGCGGGACATCGTATTGACCAGACGCACGCGCTCGGTCACGAGCTGCGCCATGTCCTTGTCGCCGGTGGAAATCACCGTCTCGTGCCCAGCCGCACCGGCCCGCGCCGCGAGCGTCCCGATCACATCGTCGGCCTCAACGCCGTCCACCATCAGCAAGGGCCAGCCGAGCGCCCTGACGATCTCATGAATCAAGGGAATCTGAGCGCGCAGATCGTCGGGCATCGCGCTGCGATTGGCCTTGTACTGCGGATAAAGATCGTCTCGAAAAGTCTTGCCGGGCGCATCGAACACCACTGCGCCATGGGTCGCGCCGCCGTTCAATTTGCCGTCACTGCGCAGACGCCTTAGCATCGCGACGATGCCGTAAATGGCGCCCGTCGGCTCACCCTCCCGGTTGCGCAGGTCAGGCAGCGCATGAAAGGCCCGGTAAAGATAGCTCGACCCGTCAACCAGAAGCAGCGCCTTGTCAGCAGACATGTTCGTTCACGATCACAATCAGTGGGGGGGTCCGAGAACTGATTATCGCGGATTTCGAGCTCGACCCCGCCGCAGCACGTAAATCTGCCCCGGCAGGGCGATTACGCAGGTGCCTCCCTCCCCCTTCCGCCCCTGACCCAAGCAATGGCTGTATTTACCGCCGTATCACCCGCCCAGGCTCAAGACTGGCTGCAGCACTACCCGGTCGGCCGCCTGACCGAGATCGAAGGTATCGCTTCTGGCATCGAGAACAGCAATTTCTTCGTCGACACCGCTCAAGGCCGCTTCGTCCTGACGCTCTTCGAGCGCCTGTCTGCGACCGATCTGCCGTTCTACCTCGGCTTGATGAGGCACCTGTCCGATCGAGGCATCGTCTGTCCCGCTCCGATCACCGATCGTGAGGGCCGCCTGTTTGGAACCCTTTGCGGCAAACCCGCGGCACTCGTCACGCGCCTTTCCGGCCAGCCCTGCATGAGGCCGAGCGCTCAGCACTGTACCGAGATCGGTCGGCTACTCGCGCAGATGCAACTCGCAGGGCAGGACTACGCGACGGTAATGCCCAATACCCGGGGCCGCAACTGGTGGGAGTCGGCAGCCGCAGACGTCCGAGGCTTTCTTGACGCGCCGGCGCTCCGATTGCTCGACGAAGAGCTCGAGGCGCAGCGGGCATTTGCCGCTTCAGCGCAGTTCGCGGGGCTTCCGGCCGGGGCCGTCCATGCCGATCTGTTTCGTGACAATGTGCTGTTCTCGCCCAGCCTGTCGGGTGCCGGGGGAGAGAAACTCTCAGGGGTGATCGATTTCTACTTCGCCTGCACTGATCACTGGCTCTACGACTTGGCCGTCACGGTCAATGACTGGTGTATCGATGACGCCAGCGGGGGCTTGGATCACGTCCGACTCGACGCGCTGCTCGCAGCCTACGGCGCCATCCGTCCGCTTCTCGAGGCCGAGCGCGAAAGCTGGCCGATGATGCTGCGGGCAGCGGCTTTTCGTTTCTGGTTGTCCAGACTCCACGACTTTCACCTTCCCCGCCCCGCTCAGATGGTCAAGCCCAAGGATCCGGACCATTTCGAGCGTATATTGCGCTTGCGCCGTGAGTGCGCGGGTTTCCCCTGCTGAATCCCTGTCCGCGTACGACCGGATCGGCTCACACACTCCCCAACAGCATCGCCCACGCCATGCAGATTTCACGACTTCCCGCAATGACCGGCTGGCGCTGGGTCATGGAGGGTTTCCGGGTACTCGGCAAACAGCCTGTTGCCCTGCTCTCGATCACGTTCATCAACCTGATGCTGATGGGCCTGTCGCTGGTCGTTCCGATCATCGGCTCGCTTGGCCCCCTGCTGCTGACCCCCGTCCTGATGGTCGGCATGATCCGGGCGGCGCGCATGGCCGATTCCGGCCAGAATCCCTCTCCCTTCGTGCTGTTTTCAGGTTTCAAGGATCAACAGGGTCAGGCCTGGAAACCGCTCCTGGGGCTCGGTCTGATCAACGCGGCGGCCACCATGATTGCCTTGAGTGCCGCGACCATGACGGGCGGCGAATTGCTGATGGAACTCGTGACGGGTCGTATCGCGCCCAATGACCCGCGCGCGGCTGACGCACCGATCGGCTGGGCGGCGCTGGTCTTCCTGGTCATTTACCTGCCGATCCAGCTCGCGACCTGGTATGCGCCGATGTTCATTGCCTGGGACAAGGTGCCGCTCGCCAAGTCGATGTTCTTCAGTATCGCGGCAATCCTGCGCAACAAGGCCGCGTTCACGGTCTACGCGGCAGGCTGGTTTCTGGTGGCCTTTGTCACCATGCTGGTGGTGCGCATCGTCCAGGGCCTGATCGGGGGCTCGCCGATGCTGATGACGATGGTCCTCTATCCCGTTTGGCTTGGTGCGCTCGCCGCCGTCTACTGCTCGTTTTGGGTGACCTACCGCGATGCGGTCGATCACACCGGCTCGAGCCGCGCCACCGATAACGCGAGCCACTTGACGCCCTGACGACCGAAATTGATCTGCACGCGCGCGTCGTTGCCCTGACCCTCGATCGAGACGATCACCCCTTCGCCAAAGCGCGTGTGCGCGACGTTCTGGCCGATCCGCCATGACACGCCGCGGTCAAAGCGCTGGGCCGCTCGAGCGCTGCCCTGATCGGGCCTGCCGAAATCGGTGTCACGATCGGCCGAAGATCGCGCCGGGCGCTCGCTGGAATCGCTGACCCTGCGCGCGCCCCACGATGAGGGACGATCAAAACCCTCCCAGGCCGCGCCCCAGCCCTCACGCGAGCGCTCCCCGCCGCCCCTCACCCGCGGCGTCAGCCACTTGAGGGCCTGCTCGGGCAATTCGTCGATGAAACGCGAGCGCAGGTTGTACCGCGTCTGACCGTGAAGCATCCGGGTCTGTGCAAAGGACAGATGCAGCCGCTGCCGGGCACGCGTGATCGCGACGTACATCAGGCGGCGCTCCTCTTCGAGCCCATCGAGTTTGGCCGCCGAATTTTCGTGGGGAAAAAGCCCCTCCTCGAGACCGGTCAGGAATACCGAATCAAACTCCAGACCCTTGGCCGCATGCACGGTCATCAATTGCACGGCGTCCTGCCCCTCGGCCGCCTGGCTGTCGCCCGCCTCGAGCGATGCATGTGCCAGGAACGCCGCCAACGGGCTGAGTTGCTGCGCCTGGGGTGCGGCAGGATCTGTGACGGCCTCAACGTCGGGCGCACCGATCATTGACCCGACAGGCTGCTGCGCGGCCGCACTGATGCCGAGGTTGGCCGGCAGATCGGGCGTCATGCCCTCTTCGGCCAGAAAACCGGCTGCGGCATGGGTGAGTTCCCTCAGGTTTTCGATCCGCTCCTGACCCTCTCTTTCAGTCGCGTAGTGTGCGATCAGGCCGCTCCGCTCGAGCACGTGCGTGGTCAATTCGGGCAGCGGCAGTTTCGCCGTCTCATCGCGCAAGCTCGCGATCAGTCTGACGAAAGAGGCGATCCTCTGGGCCGCAGCGCCCGTCAATCGTGGCAGGGCCTGCGTCAGGCTCAGGGACTCGCGCTGCGCGATGTCCTGCAGGGCTTCGACAGACCGCGCGCCGATCCCCCGAGCCGGGAAATTGACCACGCGCAGAAAGGCGCCGTCATCGTCGGGGTTGGCCAGCAGGCGCAGGTAAGCCATCGCATGCCGGATCTCGGCCCGTTCGAAAAATCGCAAGCCGCCATAGACCCGGTAGGCCACACCGGCAGAAAAGAGCGCGTGCTCGATGACGCGGGACTGGGCGTTCGACCGGTATAGGATGGCGATGTCGCGCCGTGCCTCACCCTCGGCACAAAGCGTGCGAATCGCTTCGACCAGCCAGCGCGCCTCCTCGCCATCGCTCACCGCCTCGTGCACCCGCACCGGCTCGCCCTCACCCGCATCGGTCCAGAGCTGTTTGCCCAGGCGCCGGGTGTTGTGCTCGATCAAGGCATTTGCGCATTCCAGGATATGGCCCTGGGAACGATAATTTTGCTCGAGCTTGATCAGGTGCCGGACACCAAACTCGCGCTCGAAGGAGGCCATGTTGCTCACATTGGCCCCCCGGAAAGCGTAGATGCTCTGGTCATCGTCGCCCACCGCAAAGACCGCCGACTTGGGCCCTGCCAGCAGGCGAAGCCAGTGGTACTGCAGGACATTGGTGTCCTGAAACTCGTCGACCAGAATATGTCTGAAACGGTACTGATAGTGTTCGCGCAGCAACTGGTTGCGCTCGAGCAGCTCATAAGCGCGCAGCAGCAGCTCGGCAAAATCGACCACACCCTCGCGCTGACACTGCTCGTCATAGGCCGCGTAGAGCTCGACAAATCGCCGGTTGTAGTCGTCGTGGACTTCGACGGCCCCGGCACGCAGGCCCGCTTCCTTGGACCCGTTGATGAAATACATCAGATTCTTGGGCGGGTATTTCTCATCGTCGATCGAAAGGGTGCGCAGCAAACGCTTGATCGATGCAAGCTGATCGGCCGAATCCATGATCTGAAACGTGGGTGACAGGCCCGCATCGCGGGCATGGGCCCGCAACAGCCTGTTGCACAGGCCATGAAAGGTGCCAATCCACATGCCACGCGGGTTGATGGGCAACAGGGCCGACAGCCGGGCGAGCATCTCCCGGGCGGCCTTGTTTGTGAAGGTAACCCCGAGCACCCCTTGCGGACTGATCTGAGAGGTGGAGATCAGCCAGGCAATCCGGGTAGTCAGCACCCGGGTCTTGCCGCTGCCGGCTCCAGCCAGGATCAGCGCGTGCTCGGCGGGCAGAGTCACCGCGGCTTGCTGGGCGTCGTTGAGGTTCGCGAGTAGACTGGACATCTCGGCATTCTACCGACACTGACCGCCACCTTCGCGCCCCGCCCATGACCGCTCTGCTTCTCAATATTGCCCACGCCTTGGACCATCTGGTGCTGCTGATCTTCGCGACCGCAGTCGGTTCGATCGCAATCGAGTTTGGCCTCGCCCGCTGGGAAGACCTGATGCCCTACACCACAGGTGCCTTCATCCTGTTCGGCTTGGGATCGATTCCGGCGGGACGTCTGGGCGATCTCTGGGGCCGCCGGCCGATGATGATCGTGTTCTTCTTCGGCCTGGGCGTTTCGACGCTTCTGGTCGGGCTGACGAACGGGCCGTGGTCGATGGCAATCGCACTCACGCTGATGGGCGCATTCTGCTCGATCTACCACCCGGTGGGTATTCCGATGCTCCTGCAGAGTACCCGGACACCGGGGCAGACGATCGGCATCAATGGCCTAGCGGGCAACCTGGGGGTCGCGGCGGCCGCAGCGCTTTCGGGTTTCCTGATCGAATGGGCCGGCTGGCGGGCCGCTTTCATCGTGCCCGGTCTGATCGCGCTTGCCTTCGGGATCGTGTTCCTGCGCATCGCACCTTCGGAAACAGTGGCCCCGGCGCGACGCGCGCCATCGAAGCAGTTTGACACGTCATCGGCCTTGCGAAAGCGGATTCTGCTCATCATGGTGATGATGGCGGTCACCAATGGGCTCGCCTTCAACCTCACCACCAACGGCAATCCGGAGTTGCTCAAGGACAGGCTCGCCGAACTGGCCTCGGACCCCTCGACGATCGGGCTGATCCTTGCGGCGATCTATGTGCTCGCTTCGCTGGCTCAATTGGTCGTCGGAAAACTGATTGACAGCATGCCGATCCGAAGGCTGATGCTGGGCATCCTCTGCCTTCAGCCGGCCGCCTTCCTGCTCGCAGCGCAGGCCGACGGCTGGTTGATGATTCTGGCGATGACCGTCTTCATGCTGCTCGTCTTCGGCGCCATACCATTCACCGATGCCATCGTCGCGCGCTTCGTCGACGACAGCATGCGCTCGAGAGTGAGCGGTCTGCGTCTGGCGATCTCGTTCACGATCAGTTCCAGCGCGGTCTGGGCGCTCGGCCCCTTCGTCAAGGCTTCAGGCTTCACGACGCTACTGATCACACTCGCGGCCATCACCGCCTGTTCGGCGATCTTTGCCAGTCAGTTGCCCAGTCAGTCGGTTGCACGGCCTCAACAATGAGGGGCGGCACCCAGGCCCTGACGCAGTCCGACGGGCGAACGAAAGCCCCGCTCAAACGCCCGGTCGCGGCGGCCACACCCTGGCCAGCACGACATGCGCGACGATCCCGACGATGATCGCCCATTCGAGCGACACGGTGAGCGTCAGCACGAAGGTCAGCATCATCGAGGCTGCGCTGGCCGGACCCTCCGCCCAGCTTTCCCGAATCTCGCGAGGCACGATCAGTCCAATCGCAACCATCACCAGCACACCTGCCACCGCGGCAAGCGGCAGGGCGTCGGCCAGTGGCGCGACGAGGGCCACCAGCGCAATCAGGAATAGCGATGCACTGACCGCCGAGAGTGGCGTCCTGGCACCTGAGGCGACGTTGACACCCGAGCGATTGAACGAGCCGCTGGCCGGATAGGATGAGAAAAACGAGCCCGCCAGGTTGGCCAGACCCTGGCCTACGACCTCGCGGGGTCCGTCGAGCCGCTCGCGCGTCCTCACCGCGATCGCCTTGGCGATCGAAACCGCTTCGGCCAACGCCAGGAGCGTCATGACCAGCGCGGGCAACAGCAGACTCTGCAGGGTGCCCAGCGACAGATCCGGCATCGAAATCGGCGGCAGCACCTCAGGCAGCCGACCGACAAAGCTGAGGCCCACGCCCGACTCGGTGGAAACTTTCAGGACCGCCGCGACAACACTCCCCACAACGATGCCGACCAGCAGATAGGGCACACGATGATTCCAGGGCTTCGCGAGAACGCAGGCTACGACGGTCGACGCAGCAACCAGAACGGTCGGCCCGTTCGCGTCACCGATCTCGGCCAGAGCCCGGCTCACCGTCTGAAAGACCGAGAGGCCACGGGGCCAATCCAGGCCCAGGATCGTGCGGACCTGTGAATTGATGATCAGAATCGCAGCGCCCGTGGTGAAGCCAACGATCACGCTGTGCGGCACCCGATCCACGAAACGCGCGATGCCGGTGAGCCCGATAGCGAGTTGCAACACGCCCACCATGAAGGTCAGGGTGATGACGAGACTCACATAGTCCGGCGTTTCGGGTACGGCCAGCGGCGCGACCAGCACGAGCACGGTGAGTGAAATCGCATTGGCCGGACCGGTCACCATCAGCCTGCTCGAACCGAACAAGGCCGCGATGATGCAAGGCACCATCGCACAGTAGAGACCATAGTGCGGCGGCATGCCGGCAAGCGTCGCAAAGGCGAGCGCCTGCGGCAGGACCACGACGGCACCCGTGAGACCGGCCATCAGGTCGGCCCGGATGACCCCGCGCTGCCGCAGCAGGCCCAGCCAGTCGGGCAGGAGGCTCAATCAGACCCCCAATCGCCCGCGCCCCTGCGCCTCACTGGAAGACCCGCACCACGTGCTGCGCCTCAGCGAAAAACAACCATCGTTCGACCAGCAATCCGGCCAGACAGGCCAAAGCCGCCACCACCATCCAGGCGGGCGCTGCCAGCACGATCGCAAAAGGGAACATGAATCCCACCAACAGGGACAGCCATTTGAGACCGCGCGCCCGTCCGGCGTCCAGAACGTAGCCGAACTCGTGGGTGAGAAAGGTCGGCCCGGTGTGGCCCGCATCGAGCAGACGCACGCGGCCGTTAAGCCGCAAGGCCTCTGCCCGGCTGGGCAAGGCACCGGCGTCTCCCGCAAAGTGCTTCCAGTAGGCATACTTCAAGGCTGCGCAGGCAAGGAGCAGCAGCGCGGCCAGCCCGCGCGCGCCCGCAGGCGCGGCGTCGACGGCATGAGCCACCAGCAGCCAGAGCAGACCGCCCGAGGCGATGGCAAAGAGCGGGTAGGCCACCCGAACATGCCAGGAGCGCCAACGCGGCACAGTCTTCAGACAGGCATAGATCATGGCCGTGCTGTAGAGCGTGGCAAGCGCAAGCACGATCACGAGCAGGCCGCCCAGCGCTTCAAGAACACCCACACCGTTCACGATGCCGTAGAGCGCCAGTGCACCGGCCGGAAACATTGCGAGCGCGAACACCCCCTCGCGCGACAACCAGGAACTGCGCCAACGGGCGAGGGCACGCCAGGCGTTGCGCCGGTTGGCCAGATGCAGGGTCGAGGAGAGGAGACCCGCCACAAACATCAGGACCGCCAGTCCGACGCTCAGGCTGAACATGAATTCAGGCAGGACCACGCCTGCCCATCGGCCGAGCAGCAGCCACAGCATCCAGCCCAGACCAGCGCCCGAGGACACGGTAAAGAAAACCACTGAAAGTGCGGGTTTCATAATGCAATCGCCCGGTTGATCAGGTCCGCGAGGCGCGACTTCAGGCCGCTTGGCCGATCGGCAACAGCCCGGGTGTCGACCTGGGCCGGCGCCCGGGGCGGCAGATAGCGATTGACCGGCTTGTAGCCAAGATCCTCGAGCATGCCGCCCCCATCACGCGCGCGACTGAGTCGCGAAACCTGGGATTGCGGGTCATCGAGATCACCGAAGTGGCGTGCGTGCGCCGGGCAAGCCAGCACACAGGCGGGCTGTCGTTCGGGCTCGGGCAGGGCTGGGTCATAAATACGATCGACGCACAGGGTGCACTTGCGCATCACGCCGGCGTCTTGATCGAGTTCCCGAGCGCCATAGGGACAGGCCCATGCGCAGTAATTGCAGCCCATGCAACGCTCCGGATCGACCAGGACGATACCGTCCTCCGCGCGCTTGTAGGAGGCGCCGGTCGGGCAGACCGTCACGCAATCGGCCTCCTCGCAGTGCATGCAGGACATCGGCACATTGACCGTGCGCGAGAGGTTGACATGGCCGCTTTCACCGTCACGGTGGGCCGAGGCCTTCACCTCGAAGTGGCGCACACGGTTGAACCAGACCCCCGAGGCTTCCTCGCCGTAGGGGTCATAGTCAGGCGCACCGCCCGCCATCAGCGATTGCCCATTCCACTCCTTGCAGGCGACTGCACAGGCGTGGCAACCGACGCAGGTATCGAGATCGATCACCAGACCCAGTTTCATGACTGTCCCTCCTCGCTCGCATCAGCCTGCCCACCCCATCCGAATGAGGGCCAGACGCCCTCCTCGCCCGGAGCCGCTTTGGTGATCCGCACCTTGAGGTCGTACCAGGCGGCCTGACCCGTCACGGGGTCGGAATTGGTGAGACCGGGCGAGCCCTCTCGCGGCCGCGCCAGTTGCTCACTGATCAGGTGGTTCAGCAGGAAGCCATGGGTCGCCTCCTTGGCATTGGCGGCCAGACCCCAGGCACCCGCCATCTTGCCGATCGCATTCCAGGTCCAGACGGTGTCGGCCTGCACGCCGTCCATGGTTTTCAGCTGACAGCGGATGCGGCCATTTCGAGACTCGACCCAGACCCAGTCGAGATCGGAAAGGCCCAGCGCCTCGGCCCGTCCGGCATTCATGTAGAGGAAATTGCGACCGATCACCTGGCGCAGCCACGCATTTTGCGAGTCCCAGGAGTGATACATCAGCATGGGACGCTGGGTGATCGCATGAAACGGATAGTTCTCGCCCTCGCAGGCGCTCTCCTCGAGCGGTGGCGTCCAGATCGGCAAGGGATCGAAGTGCTCGGCGAGTCGCTCGCGGTCCTCGGGGCGCACTGGCTTGGGCCCACGGTACAAGCCCTGGCCGGCCAGCCGGAATTTTTGCAAGGGCTCGCTCCAGATCTGCATGATGATCGGATCGGGCTTGGGAATGAACGCCGATTCAGCCGCCTTGGCCAGATAGCCCGCGTTGATGCCGCGATTGAACTGCATCGATTCCGGCCAATGCCACGCAAAGAAACTGCGGTTTGCGATGTAGGCCTCCCATTGCCCGGGGTTGGGTGCGCCCTTGAGGGGCGACTGGCCATCTTGCCCGCGCCAACCCGCCAGGAAACCGATGCCGGGTGCGCGCTCGTAGCGCGCGATGAAATCGGGATAGCCCGCATAGCGCGGCGAACCATCGGCCTCCACAAACGCAGGAAAACCGAGTCTCGCCGCGAGATCGACGAGGACTTCCTGCCAAGGGCGCACATCGCGATCGGGGGTAATGACCGGATGGCGAATCGCATCGGCCACCGTATCGGGCTCGGAAATCGGTCGGTCAAGAATCGAGATCGCGTCGTGGCGCTCGAGGTAGGTGGTGTCGGGCAGGACCAGATCGGCAAAGCGCACCATCTCGGAATCGAAGGCGTCAGACACCACGAGAAATGGAATCCGATAGGCACCATCGGCCGATTTGGCGCGCAGCATGTCCTGGGTCTGGGCGGTGTTCATCGCCGAGTTCCAGGCCATGTTCGCCATGAACAGCATGAGCGTGTCGATCGGATAGGGGTCCGCCTCGACCGCATTGCGGATCACCATGTGCATCAGGCCATGAGCCGCGATGGGCGATTCCCAGGAATAGGCCTTGTCGATCCGCAAGGGGCGTCCGTTGGCATCGATCGCCAGATCCTCAGGACGGGTCGGAAAGCCCAGGGGCGGTCGACCAAGAGGGCGGTTGGGCGCGGCCATCGTTTCGGGATCATTCTCGGGCAACTGGGGCGGCGGGATGGGCCTCGGAAACGGTGCCTTGGATCGGAAGTTGCCGGGGCCATCGAGTGCGCCCAGCAGCATCTGGATCAGGTGCAGCGCGCGTGTCGTCTGGAAACCGTTGCTGTGGGCCGAGACACCGCGCATCGCATACATCGCCACCGGTCGACCGATCACCTTGTCGTGTTGATTGCCCCAGACATCCGTCCAGGCGATCGGCAATTCGATCGGCTGCTCAAACGCAACCGCAGCCATCTCAAGCGCAATCCGCTCGATATCGGCCGCGGCCACCCCGCAGCGCGCCGACACCGCCTGCGGCGACCAGGCCTCATCGAGATAGCGCTCGGCGACACGCGACATCACGGTGCTCACCCGCCAGCCGTGCACCTCAAAGGCACCAAAGAGCGCCGGCTGAGCCCCCGCCCGCATCGTTCCGGCCTCGCCCGCCGCCTGATCGAAAAGCAGGGGCTCACCCTCGCCCGTGCCGTAGTCAAAACCGCCATCAGCCCGCGGCCTGCGACGTAAAAACAGCCCGTCGTCGGGCGTGCCGGGGGCATCGACCACCAGCCAGCTGGCATTGGTCGATCGCACCAGAAACGCCCAGTCGAAAAGCTCACGCGAGAGCAATACATGAACGATCGCAAGCGCGAGCAGCCCGTCTGTGCCAGGACGTACCGGCACCCACTCGTCAGCGATCGCCGAATAGCCGGTTCGCACCGGGTTGACCGACACAAACTTCGCGCCGCGCTGCTTGAGCTTGTCGAGTCCGATCTTGATCGGATTGCTCGAATGGTCCTCGGCCACACCCCACATGATGAAATAACGGGCCCGATCCCAATCGGGCGCACCGAACTCCCAGAACGAATACCCGATCGAATACAGCCCGGCTGCAGCCACGTTGACCGAGCAGAATCCGCCGTGCGCAGCCCAGTTGGGGGTGCCGAATTGCTGGGCCCACATGCCGGTGAGCGCCTGCATCTGATCGCGCCCAGTGAAAAACGCGAGCCGCCTGGGGTCGGTGGCGCGGAGGGTTCTCAGGCGATCAGTCAGCATCGCGAGCGCGTCATCCCAGCTGATCGGATCGAAGACGCCCGCCCCGCGCTCGGTCCCCGGCCGCCGAATCATCGGATGCTTGAGCCGGGCGGGTGAGTACTGCTTCATGATGCCGGCGCTGCCCTTGGCGCAGAGCACGCCCTGATTGACTGGATGATCGGCCGTACCCTGGATGAAGCGCACGCGGCCCTCTTCGAGCGTCACCTGAATACCGCAGCGGCAGGCGCACATGTAACAGGTGGTGTGGGCCGTCGTCTGGCGGCTGCGATCCTCGAGCCGCAGAGCACGTTCCGCGGCGGGGGTGATCGGCACGGCACTCATTCGCGCCTCCTGAGTCGTGATTTTTGACCCCGGATTCTATGAAAAGCGACGGCACCTTGAAATCAGATAATTGCGATCTTATAGTTCAGTTTTTCTGATACTTTAAATGAATCAGGATTTTGCTGCGCTTCCCCGCGCCCGGTTGTCGCTGCGGCAGATCGAGGCCTTTTGCATGCTGGCCCGCGAGGGCAGCGTGTCAGCGGCTGCAAAGCGGCTTAATCGCACCCAGTCGGCCGTCAGCATGGCGCTCCAGGAGCTCGAATCCACGCTCGGCGTGAGACTCCTCGAGCGCGCCGGCCGACGTCTGGGCCTATCGGCCACCGGCGAGCAGCTGCTACCGCACGCGCTCGACATCCTGGACCGGGCCTTCGAGTTCGCTCAACGTGCCAGCTCGCCCAGCCTCGACGGCGGGGCCATCTCAGTCGGCGCTTCGAGGACGATCGGCCCTTTTGTCGCACCCGAACTGATCGGCGATTTCCGTGCCCAGCGCCCGCGCGTGCAGATGACGCTGGCAGTGGGCAACACGATCGAGTTGATCGACCGCCTGAGACAGCACAGCCTCGATTGCGCACTCATCGAGGGTTCGGTGACCGACGATAGCCTGGTCCGTCGGGCCTGGCTCAATGACGAGCT
>Ga0169931_10004803_pt1 | contig 20890 bp, 19 predicted proteins | sample Kivu_15m_20L_FD_129675 | JGI IMG/M metagenome (GOLD analysis project Ga0169931, IMG submission 129675) | Freshwater microbial communities from Lake Kivu, Western Province, Rwanda to study Microbial Dark Matter (Phase II) - Kivu_15m_20L... | ecosystem: Environmental > Aquatic > Freshwater > Lake... | reverse complement strand
TACTGGGGATTCTATCCTTCACGGAGGAGTTACTGCTGGTACTCTTTATGTCACAGGTGCATCTGTTTTGGATCTTGGTATTACGACTGGAACTATCAATGTTACAGGAGACTCTATTCTACAAGGAGGTCTTACCGCTGGTTCTCTCTACGTTACTGGACCTTCTGTTATGGACATTGGGCTCACTGCTGGTTCTCTTAATGTTACTGGCGCTTCTATCCTTCACGGAGGAGTTACCGCAGGTACTCTTTACGTTACTGGTGCTTCCGTTCTTGATCTTGGTATTACTACAGGAACTATCAACGTTACTGGGGATTCTATCCTTCACGGAGGAGTTACCGCAGGTACTCTTTATGTGACCGGAGCTAGTATTCTTGATCTTGGTCTCACTGCCGGTTCCCTAAATATCACTGGGCCTAGCGTTCAACACGGAGGAGTTACTGCTGGTACTCTTTATGTGACTGGTGCGTCTATTATGGATCTTGGTATTACTACTGGAACTATCAACGTTACAGGAGATTCAATTCTCCATGGAGGTGTTACTGCTGGTACTCTTAATGTTACGGGCGATTCTCTTCTCCATGGTGCTGTAACCGCTGGAGGTTTGGCAGTTACGGGTTCCAGTTACTTTAACAGCGATGTCTTGATTTCTGCAGGGAACTTTACTGTTACAAGTGGATCTATTGTCTTTAATACTGTTGATGTATCTCCAAGCATGGCTGATATTATCAAGGAACGTGCTGCGACAATTGGCAACGCGATTGTTTCTCCAACAGATGTCGAGTCATTCTATTTTGACAATACTGTTGCACGTGCTTTCGATGCTGTAGTGTCTGTGACTATTAATGGCACATCTGGAAGTAAGTATGCTTATTATAACCTAAAGGGTGTTCAAAAGGCAAGTCAGAACTGGGTGTTGAATTCTAGTTTTGTTGGTGATGTTACTGGAATTACATTCTCTATTGATGAGGGGCAAATCAAGTATACAACAACTAACACTGTTGATTTCTCAAATGGTCTTGTCAAGTTCCGCGCTCTTACTACGACTGTTTAAATGAAAATGTATGAAAATGAAAAAATTATATTTAGTAGAGTATATAAAATATAAATTTACAAATCAGAAGAGAGAGAAGACTCACTAGCTATACATTGGCTTGATAGGTGTTTAAGTTCTTTAGTAGACTGTCGTCGTAAACATAAATTGCCGCATCTATTAGATGGACAAAAGTATTCTTTATTGTTATAATTTGGATGGTTATAATGTGTGAAAAAGTTTATAGTGTGTAGCATATCATTTAGTGACAAGAATTTGTTGAAACTCATTTGAGATGGTTGTCGAAAGGTTGTGTTTACAATTATTCCTGAATTGTTTGGAAATCTTTCTTCAGCAAATTGCTTTAGCACCCCTGCATGTGTTGTAACAAACACCTTTAACTGATCTTTTTTTTGGAGATTATTTGTCATTATAAATTTTCTTGCAAACCATTTCATGAAAACAAACAGGTCACCTGGCTCATGACGTGCTCGTAAATTATTTTCGACATATGTAAAGTCAAAATATTGGAGAATACCTCTAGATTGTAAGTATTCCTTTTGGTCAGCTATACTTTTCATGGCATATGAGGGAGAAGTTGCCATTTTTTTCCTACTTTCATCAGAATATGGATCACTGCTTGATTCATTTATTTCTCGAAGATAAGGAAAAACAAAAATTTTTTGAGGTGGATTTTGCCATTTGCGTGTCATATAGTATGCGGTTTCCATGCAGCGAATTAAGGGCGAGCATCCTACGACATTGACTGGGTTCATTTTATAATCTTTATCAAAGTCGGGGACTTTTTTGAGAAGTTTAGAGACTAAACATCCATTGTGAATACTTGCATCCACGCCTAATTGTGTTAGTTCGGGGTCGCATTTCATGTCTAAAAAGTCTTTAAAGTCCTTGCGGTCTATCAAACCGTTCTCATACAAAGGACCTAATGCATTGTGGCATCCATGCCCATGTCTTAGAAAAGCAAAGTTAATATTCATAATAATTAATGTAAACAAATTAATTTATTAATTTGTTATAAGAAATGAAGTTGCCAAACGAAATAATGCTAAAGATTTATGAACAATGTGATGCTCAAACAAGAATTTCAATAAACAGAGCGTGTCGTTGGAATTTTCGAGATGCAAATCCATTTCAAAGCAGACCAGGGATATTTTTACCGGCAAACTACATGCATTGTTTATCAAACTTATGGTAGTGTGTCTAAAATAGAAATAATATATACTGTCCTAAAATAACTTATGTCTGCACCTTTGGCAACAGTTTTTGGGGGAGATCTCACCTTGGAGCAAGGAAGTGATGTTAGTCAATTTGGGTACGGGGATTTGAATGTTAACAGATATGTTACAATTTACGGTACAACAGACAGTACAGGTGCTATAAGTGTCGGTTCTTTTATTGTAGATGGTGGTGCTAGAGTTGGAAAATCTTTACACGTAATGAAAGATGCATATGTTTTGTATGGTATTACAAACCTGACAGAAACTCGTATTGATACTACAAACGGTCCAACTACTATAACAGGAGGAAACCGTGTTGATATTTCAGTTGGTGCAGCTTCACAGTTTGTAACAACAGGGGGGAATTTGAGTTTGATGTCAACAAATAATAGCTTGAGATTGATTGGTGGGTCTAATGGTATGAATGCAGTTGATATACAAGCACAAAATAATGCAGGAGGTATAAGTATGTTATCGGGTAGTCTGGGAGGCATTTCCCTTGTTGGGGGGGCTAATGGGATTATGGGATTTGCATCTTCTGGAAACATATCATTAACGGCTAATAATGCGAGTGGAAATTTCACAATAAACACAGTTGCCCCTAATCAAAATTTAGATATAATCCTAGCGGGATCTACAGACTCACAATTGAGTATTGAGAGTTCTGGGACAAACTTGACAAAAACAGCGTTAGTAATAAATACAACAAATACAATGGGGTCAATCATTATTGCAAATAACAGTACTGGAAACGGATCCGGTGGAATGTTTCATTATGTAGGTTCAGGAGGGCTTTATGCGGTTACAAATACGGGAGGGTCAATCTCATATACTTCAAGAGGTGCTGGGTCAAGTTATAATGTAGACAGCTCGGGTCAAGATCAGAATTTGGTCTTGGCATTGAATGGTGACAGTGACTCTTCTGTGGTGATCAGAAGTTCTGGCACGAATGTGACCAAACGAGCTATCTCTATTGAAACTACAAATAAGAATGGTGATATTTTTGTGTCACAACCAGAGCTATCGGATGGAAAAATAAATTTTTACACTGGGACTGGTGGTTTTATTGCAACAACACAAACTGGTGGGTCGACAGTTATGACAACATATGGTGCTACAAGCACGTATACAAATGCTACAACAGCGGATGATCAACATTTGTATGTTAGTGTAAGTGGTGATACAAATTCTAAAGTAATTATTAGTAGTACTGGTAAAACAAGTGATGCTATTCGTCTAGAAACTACAAATGGTACGGGTGGGGTATATGTTAATTCTGTCGGATGTGTGCAATTAGAGAGCACTGACAATAATAATGGTGTAAAGATAGCAACCTCAAATTCCGGAATTCCTGTAAAGATAGGGACAACAAATAGTACTACCACTATCATGGGAAATCTTGAAGTCAAGGGGGTTACCTCGACAATTGAGTCTACTGTTGTGACTATTGATGATAACATTATTGTTGTCAACAACGCTCCTTCTGGTACATCAGATGGGGGCATGGCCGTAAAGAGATATCAATCGGCAAATAATATTGGATCAGGTGATGTTGTATTGGATGAACCAGAGGCATCAGGGACTGTTCAAAACGGTGTTAACACCTCGTTAACAGTTGCTTTAGATGTTACAGCAAGTAGTGTGAATGATTATTATAATGGATATTGGATTAAAATAACTGGAGGGACAGGAATGAACCAAGTTCGGAGAATACGAAGTTATGATGGGTCTCAAAGGATTGCAACCATATACAGTACAGAAGAGCAAACAGGGGTTCTTGGGAATCCAACCCCAATTGAAGGGCTGGATTTCTTAACTGTGCCTGATACAACGTCAACATATTCCTTGTATCCTTGTCATTATGTAATGTCGATTTGGGATGAGTCACGTGACGAATTTGCATTTGTTTGCAGCAACACTAACCCAAGTGATCAAACGAGTATATCTCATTATTCAAATCTTCATGTTAACGATTTACAGGCAAATGCTATTTATGCGTCTTCCTTGAATGGATCGATAGCTGATATTACTACGACGGTAAATTTGAATGATTCTAATACAGTGCCGGCTCTAATAACAGCATTTCCGAATAATTATGGCGTGTACCTTGTTTTTGTTAGGCCATTGGTTGCAACAACTCGAGCATATGCCATATTTGTAATAGGAAGGGTAAACGTTGCTACTACACCAGGAACTGTAAATAGAATACTGGGTGTCCAAGGTGCACAATATGACAAAGTAGATATGCAATGGAGAGCCAATGAGTATCCCGAGCTGTATTACAGACCACGACCCATTGGTGGAACCGGAACTACAGTGTATAAGATAAAAATCGTATCATTGTAGAAAATTAACATTTATTAGGATGCTTATACCAATACTTCTTGACCCATGTTCGAAACCAGTGAAGATGGACTGTCAGAATTAATGATGCCAGAGAGGTTAGTAAAAAGCGTGACCATACACTAAAACGAGTGTGGTTAATGAGCTTATAAGTAAGAAAAATATGATAGAGAATTCTAGTTGATAAAAAGGTAAATCCAAAAAGGTTGTCGTTCCTATATCGCTTATTGAAACTACCAATTGCTAAAATAAAAGTGGGCAATTCTGCTACAAGATATAGCAAAAATAGTGGGTACCATCCAGAATATAGACAAATACAGGATATGACTGTATATATAATATGATGTGGGTATCCAGATAAGTTAGTCATATAGGAATGATAAAACTTATTACCTAGATATGTGTCCATCACTAAGTAACTTGCAAGAAATATTACACTTATTTGCTCAAGTAGCCTTTGTGTATTATCAGACAGATCATGAAACTTTGAAAAATCAAACCCACTCTGAAAGAATTTATAATTGGAATATAGACTTAATATGAAAAGAACAAGTGAAGACTTTATTGACAATATATATGCTTGCTGTTTCTCTGTTAAACGAGTATTCCTCTTTATTGTGTTGAATAATGCATAATGTTCACTCGAAAAAAAGGTAAAAATGATTCCGTCAATAAGAGGATTCATACGGTACTGTATCTTATATGTAGCTCGACTAAATTCAATTTGTTTTAAACGAATGACACTACAAAGCACAATAAGATACTTATCCCTAATAAAATAGAGAAATAAATCATAATGTAATTGAATGTATCTATTCCATAAGCTGTTCTGATAAATTCGAGGTTTCTCGTTTGTTCTGGTGTCAGAAGAGATTGGTTGACAACATATTTATTGTACATGTTGAGCGGTATTCTATCAAACTGAATTGATTGTCGACAGATTGGGCAGGACGCCTCCCAGCCTTTGTGGAGAAGCCATTCAAGATAACAAACAGTATGTATTCTATTTCCACAACATTCTAATGTTTTGAATGCACATTCGTCTTTGTCTATACAAAGACAAATGCAGCAGTAGGATGTCATTTCAATTACAGAAGACATATAAAGATATTTAATATGAGATTGTTGTGTTTAAATGAATTATTTTTTATGGATTAAATGTATATAATATGGCTGAACAGTACAACAGATACGCGAGACAAAATGTTTCCGAATACAATAAATCTCAATTCGATGTAAACAATTTCGAGAACGCATACAATGCCAAGTTTAATGAACAATTAAGTATTGCAAAGGAGCCAACTGTTGTGTACGAAAAGATTGACAAATATCTTACAATTTCATCAAAACAACGGGACATTGATGCATATCCTAATCCAAACAAGTATTCAATTACCTTGAATGAGAACTTCAGAAACATACACAGCATTGAATTGCTTCAAGCAATTATTCCTGCAAAGAATTCTGTAGATGCAGAGCCATATTTGCTATTAAAAATTGATGAATTGGAAGACGTTATGTATGCAAATGACAGACATATTTCCGACGCTTTTGCTATCCTTCAAATGGCACCTCCAATAACGGCTGGAGGATTCATTCAAATTGACAAGCGCATTCATGAGAATACCATTAAATATTTTAGAGTTCCTAAGGCTTCCTTGAGTAAGTTGACCGTAACAATAACAGATTGTGATGGTGAACCATTTGATTTTGGCAGCGATACTAACCCGCCCTCTCGAAGTTTACAGAACACATTTGTTTTTCGAATAACGACCATGGAAAAGACACGCGAAACCTTGAATCACAGAAATTTGTATTAGGTTTACATTAGTTTTTCAAGAATCTTGTGCTCCATCCACCTCTTGGCCCAAAGGCGTCAGTTTCTACAGATTTACTTGCATCAGGTGCTTCAATTTTATCAAATATATAAAATGAGCGTGTATAAAAATCTGTATTTGATGGATAGCACGACTTTCGATTAGTGTTGAGGATGTTTCGCATGGTGTCTTCAATAAGAACATCACCGTGGTACATCTGGAACCTTGACGGCATTGTTGGGAGTGGGAGTGCACCAAATCCATTTTTTGTATTGCACTGTGTTAGAATCCCACCATTGTCTCCTTGGCGAAGGGAGGAATCTTGATCCATTTGTTCACTTGGGACAAAAAGAGAGTCTTTGATTGTCATACCATAGAAATTTTTGGATTGTTTTGCATCAACGAGGTCTCTAAAGTTTGTGGTGACAAATTTGAGTTTCTTTTCATTGTCACCAATTGTTTGTTGTTGTGCACATGGGTCATCTCGAGTTTTGTTGAATTCTCTTACTCCTGCTTTTTTAAAATCGGAGCTGTCAAAGTTGCTATTGTACAACATACTTATAACTATACTATAAAATTAGAAAATAAAATTGTTTAATTTCTTGTAAAGAAATATCTAGAGAAGTATGTTAAATCTATTTCGCAGTTATTTTTGGGTTCTGGCTCGTCTTTATGAGTAAAAGATTTTATCGTTATTGCAAAAAGTAGTGTAAAGTACAAATATTTCAAGACTGTGTTGTAGATTGGTTTTGTTCGTTTGATAGGAGTGTGGAGATAGCAGAAGTCAGAACCATGATATTGGTAATTTCGGCAAAGTCTATGGGTTTTTGTTTTTGCTCGACATGTCATCTCTCTCTTTCTCAATATAATTTATAAATTCAATTCAATTTATTTATGGAAGAATCGGAGACCATTTATTGAAAGTCTCGTTAAATGAGCATATCATATTCACTTCCTTTGTATCTGGACCAAATAACGCTTTCATATACAAAGATTCCTTAATTCCTTTAATGTAAAGTATACCCTCTTTGTTGGAGGTTTCTGGATTGAAGACCTCGTACACATCTGTATACTTTGCTTTGACAATAATTTTATTGTTTTTGGACATTGAATTCCACTTGGGCTTGACATATCTCCGTTTGGTAAAATTTGCAATGTGTTCAAGTGAACAAATCTCATGTTTGTGTCTAAAATTGTTGTAAAAGACATTGATCATGCTTTCATTATCACAATGGAATATAGGATGAATGCCAATTGACAAATGATTATTGAGATTACATGTGTTTGTAAGATGCATAAGGTTCTCGTTTATCAACGTGTATCGTAGTGCATAGTCACATGACACAATAGTTTCATTTTTAATCAAAATATCCGAAATTAGGAAATATGTCTTGTTGTTGTTTTTGTACAAGTAACCTTCAAATAAAAATGAATCTGTAAAAGTATTGTCAATCTCTACAAAAAACTCGGTTGTTTCATTTGCATCTAATTTTGATATTTGTTCTCTTGTTGATGTGTCAGGGAAGAAATATAATAAATTGTAGTTGTTGTTACAATTTTCAAGAATAGATTTTTTTGTGATGAAAAGGTAATATTTTTTACTGTTGTTTGGGACAATGTAATAATCAATTGGAGCTGTTATAGAGCTACTGTACTGTTGAGATTCAATCAAATGATTGTTATAAGATTTTAGTAATGGAGATAGGTACTTTGTTTTTAACAAAATTGTTTGTGCATAATTTACACTTTTGTTAATAAATGACATTCTTGATGTTATGTTACTTGGCTGTTAAAATTTCAATTTTATTTAACGTCCAATCTAAAAAAATTATATACTAAGAATATGTAATAGAAAAGTCCATGTCTGGCTCAGTTTATTTTGAAGGGAATGCCTTCATAGACGGAGGTAGAAGTCAAAATATAACTGTGACTAACTCGAGTATATCTAACTGTGCAATAACAACAAGCTCAATCGATATGAATATGGCAAATATAACCAGTGTTCGTGATCCTATCAATGCCCAAGATGCAGCTACAAAAAAATATGTAGATGATCTGGGAATTGTATTATCCACTATAACGTTGTCAGGTGTTTCTACATCGCAAATATCTTCTAAGCAAAAAGGAAGCTTTGTTGTAACTGTAACAAACGTTGTTTTAAATGGGCCTTCTGCTACCTTTCATGTTACCAAAAACGAAGTGAACAAAGAAGCTCATATTGTTCGTATTACGGCATGTCCAGGTACAAATACTAACACATTCTTGAAATTATCTTGGCCTCCTACTTTAGGTATTTTTCTAAATAAAACAAGCAATAGCTTTGATGGGAGTTATAATATCAAAGTTATGTAAAGTATTAATGTGTGGTCATATCAGCAATATCAGACAGCAATTCTCTAACCATTTCCAAATGGTATTCAATATGTTGAAGTTTTCCGTCAATTTGTTTTCTAGGATCTGCCGTTTCTTGTGAGCTATTCAAATGGTCTGACATCTCGGTTTGTGTATCTTGATCATCGAGATTCTCCATTTCCATTTCCATTTCCATTTCTTGTTCTTTAGCAAACCGGTTTATAAAGTAGTTTGCCGTGCAAATAACCCCGGCAAAGACAAGTGTAATTGTAGCAATTGTTCTTTTCATATCTGAAAAATCTACGTTACACTCATTTGAAATCATTTTTTTATATCTTTATAGAAAGATGATTTCAATTTTTAACTTCTAATATCTTAAACTTCTTTTGGCTTCAATGGAATAGGTTCAGCAAGATCTGACAAGTCAGAAGGTGAATCTTGTTGTTGCTGTTGTTGCTGTTGTTGTTGTTGTTGTTGTTGTTGTTGTTGTTGTTGTTGTTGTTGTGGTTGTCCATCAAGAGATGATGTTAGATATTGAACAACTTTGCTAAGCAAAGAAGCATCATTTAGAGTGAAGGCTCCATGTTTTTGGCCTTTTACTACAGCTTGAATTACAACTTGTTGGGAGTTAGTGTGGTTGAGCTCATGGTCTGGAATGTTGTTGATGAGGACATCAAATGCACGCTTGAGAAGGTCTGCTTCTTGCAGAAGAAAAGCTCCCTTTTGCTGAGCAAGCTCCACGTATTGATGCAGAATCTTGAAAGAGTTCTCGCTATTAAGAGTGATTACGTTAGGCTCGGTGTTTTGTGAGGTCATTTTTGATACTGGTTTATAGGTATTTACTTTTTTACTTTTAAATCAATTTTATATATGTTGTTGCCAAAATCTTTATTTTTTTTAAGAAGTATGAATAACTATGTACTCCTTGGTTGGTGATGCAACACGAGATGTTATCAATATCGTGTACAAAGAAGTAAACAAGCGACATAATAAAAAAAAAATTCGTGTGATAATTGACACACTGTCTGAATTTTTAATTATAAAGATCCAGCCTTTTATGTACGCAATTATTGCTATTTTGATAATCTTATTCCTAATGAATTGCTTTCAATTTTACTACTATATTAAGCTTACGATTAACGATAATTTTCCGCATTCATCTCTTTAAAAAAGTCAGACAGACTTATTTATAAAGATAAAATATAAAGAACAGATTAAACATAGGAATTTAAATTGTATTGCTCTTCCCATGATCTAAAAACTTCTCGTCTTGTTTGAATTGATTCTAATAGATTTGTGTCATATTTTGTGGGAAAATCTTTGTCTTTGCAAAATTCAACTGCTCGTTCCAAAAAGTCACACTGTTTTTGTAGCAGTTCGAGATTCATATTATGAACTTTCTTAATGAATTCTGTTGGAATAGTTTTAAACAATTTAAATGACACATATTTATTCTTATGTTTATTACGATTGATTTGCTCCCATAGTTGATTTAATACGGCAACAACTCTTTCGCGTTCTACTTCTGATAACTTAAAGTTCTTGCAAATAATGTACTTCTCAGAGTTTGTCGGGCGGCTTGTTTTTGGTTTATACACATATACCTCTGTGAAGCACTTTGCCAGCAAATATAGCAAATGCACGCTTGTTTCTGTAAAAATATCAAATACTTTGAGAATAAAATGACCATGCTTTGCTTGAAGAAAAATACTGCTGTAAATCTCGCTAAAAATCAAGCAGTAATGAAGTTGTTCTTTATTATTGAAATCAGTGCCTTCATCAAATCCTCCATCCGCAGTGACCAAGTAAAATGATGAGTTTGATAATTCTTTAATATGTGAGATATTGTTCCAATTGTTAATGTCACCAGTATCATCAACTCCATAAGTGATGCATACATGCTTGTTAATAATGTTTTTGTTGTAGCTAGGTAAATTATATGATTTGTATTGTGGTAAATCTTTGTTCAATGAAATGGTGTATATACGATGATCATGTTTATGCTTTCTTTGCTTTTTCACAACAGTAATAAACCCATCTTTGTCAATAATTTGTTTTGGCAATTGCACTTTGTCATGTTGTCGCATGATTCTGTCAACTTGCAAATATATGTTTGTACCTTGGATAAAGCCTCCTGGTGCTTCTGCACAATGGAGAATAAGGTCTTTGTCTCTGTAATTTTCAAAAATTTCAAACTCGTTGATTATTTCCCAGTACTTGTAGAATGCTCGATTGATGATTGGATCTTTAACTGAGAAATCATATTCATTAATGTACCAGCGCACTTTCTTCCAATCCTCAGGTTTAATGTTGTCAATATAGTCACGATAAACATTCAATGTTGTCGTGTATCCATATTGTGTTTCTGGGTCTTGGGGAACAGCCAAGTAAGTGAATGACAAATCGTCTTCGCAAAGGTTTACATCACCCTTTTCATTGATTGAAATATCAAAATCTGTCATATATAAAACGTCTCTTGTAAGTTATGTTTTCTTAAATTTAAATCATTTTTTTATTTTGAGGTACTCTTGTAGTCTATCATGCAATTCTTTTTTGTTCCCTGTTGTTTTTAATCGCAACGTTTGCAAGTGTCCTCGTAAAAGCTTTATTGTGAGTTTGTTCTTTGATAAATCATCAAGAATGGTTGTTTTAATATCAGTTGTATTAGATGACGTTTCCGAATCTTTGTCAGTTATATTAGATGACGTTTCCGAATCTTTGTCAGTTGTATTAGATGACGTTTCCGAATCTTTGTCAGTTGTATTAGATGACGTTTGTAAATTTTTTTCTTCTATTGGTTTTTCAAATAAGATCAAATTATTGTAAAGGATGATGTACCAATTGTCATATTCTGTCGTCTCTTGTGAATCATGTTTTTCAACCACATGTTTGTGGTAACAAAAATATACATTATTGGAGTCGTCAAGATAATCTGTTAAACGCAACGGATCTTGAATATACACTGGGTTCCATGTAATTTTGTATTCTTCAAAAGTTTGGAGAATATCATTAAATGTTGTAATGGGAGTGTTCTCGTACATGTTTTTGTAGTACTTGTAATCTATACAATTCAAGATATCCAAGATGTCATATTTTGTAGAAACCTTTGTAACAGAGATTTTCTCTTGAAGGTTGATTGAGTCAAAATCAAAACTGACATTGCCAACAATATGTTCGTTGTGAAGTGGGGCTTGGAATGCGATGGACGCAGATTTTTGGAAAACGCAATATCTATTTAGGAAACTGATGTCTTCCTCAGTCGAGCTAGACAAATTTGCTTCTTGTATGTTTTCAAATAGTTCAGTTTCAATAACATTGTACCCTCTCCCCTTCATGATCTCAACAAAATTCGAAAAGTTGATAACATATTCGTCAGAACCTGTACTCAAAATACTGTTTCCACTCAGACTAATTTTAAGCTTATTCCCAAAATCCTCTTTCACATTGGCAAACCTTTTAAGGTAGTACACAACCTCGTTATCAACTTCCTTGCATAGTTCTCTTTGTGAACCCATCAAGTCATTAAGTTTTGTATCATCCATGAATGTTACAATAAAATGACCCCCGGTGTGTAAGGAGTTGTCTAGAATGTTGATCAAAATGTCAAACGTCTCAGCAGATTTGAAAAAGTAGTGAACTCCAAATTGACAACACACGTTATCGAAGCCTTGTGGATTGTTCTGCATGATTACCCTAAAAGAATTGCTATCACAAAGGTCTTGGTGGTGGACATCAATCTTTGTAGAAGTGTTATTTAGTTGTTTCATTCTCTTTCTGCACTCTTCAATTGATTTTTCTGAGATATCATATCCAACTACGTTCGTGATGTTGTTGTACACCCATTTGTGCATATCACCTCCTCTCCCTGAACAAAGTTCAAGCAAGCTTGACGAGTTATTGCAATATGTGTTGTACAAGTATTCTTTTATTTTGTTGTGAAATTTTCGCATCTTTTCAAACAAGTAATCTTCTTTTGCGCTCGACAAAACTGTGAATTTCAACAAGTGTTCTTTCTCAACAGGATTATGAATATTGTTCCAAATGTCACATGCAACAGTGCTAAAATTCCCGTGCTTTTTTGGATTTGCTGTCTTGTCCCATCTTGTCCTCAATGGAACAAACTTTGAGAGATTGTTGTTCCATTTGTATTCAATAACGGTATTAGTCTTGTATGGCTCATCCGTCGATGGATCAATGAGAGATGAATCAAACGAAGTTTTGAACATCAAGTTATCTACAGCAACGGGATTTTTGCATAGTTTTGCTACATCAAATAGAACTAAATTGTTATGGCTTTGCTCTTGATCTTGCCCCCTTTTAACATGTTGCTGTACGTAGAGCTCCCATTCGTCATTTTCACCACGAACAGAATAAAAATCAATGGTGTTTAACTCTGATGGTTTCCATTTGAGTAGCTTTGGCCATTTTTTTGTTAGTGGGTAAGGTTCATCCATTGGTGTAAAAACTAGTCCGTCGTTTTCATATGGCTTTTCATTTATAGTGTCTAAAATTTTCTCTGCACCCAGGAATACATTTCGGAAGTAAAACTTTTTTGGCGTGATTGAGTACATATCTCCAGTATTTTGAATAGAGTTGATAATGTCAGTTACAATTTGTAAACGCGTTTCTAGCAAGTATGATGTATTTCCACGAATGTCGGCACCATTGAAAGCCATGAGATCAAACCCTAAAAAGTGGATTTTAGTATCAATATTGATTAATTCACCATCAATAATAGTCCGAGTGTACTTGTGGGATTTTAGATTGGTTTTATAAATTCGCTGAAGATTATTATCAATAAAGTACACGTAGGAATCACTTGAAATTAGGAGTAACATTCTGTCTCCATCGGCCTTGTCGGTTACAGAGTATCTCTCCTTGTACAGGTTTGAAATGGCACTTTTTTGTAAAGTCTCAGGTTGGGCACCAACAAAATAATAACTATTGATAAGTGACTTGTACTCGTTAATGACTTGACGTTTTTGGTAATTTGATATGACATAAAAGTTTTGTTGTCGTGTTTGAAGGATAACTGTTAGTATGTTTTTTGTACAAGCATATAATTGTTCAGTATACGACCCCAAGATCTCTAGTTCAACTTCATATTTTGTGCTGGTTTTATTTGATTCATCTGTTTCATTTACTATTGTGAGATCCACACGACACAACCCAAAGGTGTATGATCTTCTGTCTTTTGTTCTCTTCATAATGTAATTATCCTGATTAACATTTTCAAGATTTTTAACAATGTATTCACTTGACAAAGATAATCGAAAGTTATAATCAAAAATGTTGTATTTCATAAGGTTAGTTTTTTTCATAAATGATGTTTGTTTTGTAATCATATCGACAATTCTCTTTTGATTATCATTGTAAATGTATTCAGTTGTTTGCTCTGATGTTTTAATAACACTAGGGGCATTTTCAAAAGATTTCTTTAGATTGTAAAAGAAATCTATTTCACAGTCGCTCTTAAAATTGTTTCGCTTTGTTTCCTTGTTATATACATAACTTCCAAACCGGACCTCAAGTTCGTGGTTAGGCTTGACTTGTTTCATAAAGTCCTTGATGGACTTTTCGTTCTCGCTAGATAATGTAAATGTATTCATTACTTCCTAATCTTTTGCTTTTTAATTCAGTTTTTTATTCTTTTAAATGGCCATTTTGAGAGGAATTGATGCATGAGGCATGTATCCAGCAAGCTCAAAATGAGAATATGTCATATCCTTCCAATCAATATGTTTGATGGCTGGATCAAGGAGTAGCTTTGGAAATGGCCGAGTATTTCTTGAAATTTGTGCGGAGAGTCCATCAAAATGATCTTTGTACACGTGACAATCAGAGCACGTGTAAACAATTTCTTTTGGCTTCATACCGCAACGTAATGCTAAAATGTAAATGAGGACAGTATAACTAACAAGATTAAATGGAAATCCACAACCTAAATCGTTGCTACGCATTACAAAATGCCCACTGAGATACTTTTGATTATTGATCTCGGTTACATACAGCTGAAAGTAGACGTGACACATTTCCAAGGCCATCTGTGAAGATTCCTTTGGGTTCAAGTTGGAGATGAATATACGTCTACTAAATGGATCCGTCTTTAACATATTCTCAACGTGAGTCAACTGATCAAATCCATCTAGTTTGGACATATCAAGATTATAAGTATCGGCAAATGCTTGGGAATACTTTCCACCAAAATTTCTCCATGACCACCCATACATTGGACCCATAACCCCTTCATCATAATGATAAAGCCCCCTGTTATCTAAAAATTCTCTGCTTGTGTTACCCCTCCAAATATTTACTCCTCTCTTTTCAAGCAGCTTTGTATCAGTATTCCCTGAACAAAAAAACAATAGTTCTTCAATAATTCCTCGAAATGAAACACGCTTTGTTGTCAATAATGGTACAGATTGTGAAATATCAAATCTGAGTTGTTTTCCAAAAATACTCTTTGTTCCAACACCTGTCCTGTCCTCCCTATCAATGCCATTCTGCATTATATCTCTACATAGATCTAGATATTGAGTTTCCTGGGACATATTTTCTCTAAATAGTTTGTAAATAAGCCTCCTATAACTTAATTGTGAATCTTCTTCATGTACCTTTGATGACACTCCTACAAGACGGTAACTTGAATCTGGTGGTTCCATAAACGAATCTGGGATGTTATCATGATCAAATGCTACTCCTTTTAATTCTGTTATATACAATGTATCTGGTTTTAATTCTGGTGTATTAAGAAATTTGCTGTAAATTATTCCGCCACCGATAACAAAAGTGTTAGGGTTTCTTTCTCTGTAGAACTTTGTAAAATCAGAGAATGTCATAAAGTATGCATCTGTGTCATTTGGCTCCTTTCGTGAAAGCTTTTGTGAAACTTTTAGCAACTTCGTGTCATTTGTTAAAACTATATTAATCCGTCCTTTTAGTGGCCGATTCTCAGCAGGAATAGAAAACCATGTATTCTTTCCCATTACAACAACATTCATGGAAACATGAGAACCACTGCTCATCACATGTTTTGTCAAATTTTTAAAATACGCCAAATCCTTTTTTAATAAGAATAACAGATTGTTGTTCTTTCCAATAGCTAACTGATTTCGGTAATGTGCTACGCATGCTACAAGACTAATTGTCATTTCTATTAGATGTTATGTTATTTGTGATAAATGTCAATTTTTTTAAACTTCTACATCTAAAACTAAAATTTATTGTTTCAGATATATTATTGATGTTTGTTTTAGGTCTTGATTTTGGAACAACTAGCTCATGTATGTCGTATTATAATAAACATAAGGAGGAGATTGTTGTAATTCCTAACGTACAAGGTGATCTTACAACACCTTCGTCAATCTGTCTAGTACCAGAATATCGTTTTGGTGAAAGTGATGTGCACTCGATAACAAATTTGAAAAGATTACATGGTAAATCATACTCAGAGTTTTTAAGTGACAAAGATTTGAGGAGTTTTTTTGAACATAGAAACATCTCTGTTAAACCGGATCTAAATTCAGATTATTGTAGTATAGAGTTTCCCAATTTCGAGGAAATTGGCGTGGCCCCGTTTCCATCCATAGTTCCAGTATCACATTTGATTCGACGTTACCTACAAAGCTTACTCGAGGTTGCAGAAGCATATACAGAGCATAGTGTTACCCATATTGTGGTTTCTGTTCCTGCTTATTATAATGATGTACAGAGGCAAAGCATGCGAACAATAGTTGAATCATTAGACCGAGCTGTTTTGCGTATTATAAATGAACCTACTGCAGCTGCTTTAGCGTATGCTCACGTTCTAAAACCAGATTGTCAACATGAAACTATAATGGTGATTGATTGCGGGGGAGGTACGACAGACGTGTCGGTTGTGGAGATGGATTATGCTGAATCAGTTTTTCAAGTATTGTCTGTTGCAGGTGATAACTTTTTAGGAGGTGAGGATATCACACATAATTTGGTAAATTACATGATGGAGCATTGTAAACTAAATGTAAATGTAAATAATAAACAGGCACATTACATTTTTACAGGGTGTGAAAATATAAAAAAACAATTAAGCTATTCAAATAATGCCAGCTATATTATTGACATTAATGACATTTTTTACAATTTGTCAATAACAAAGGCAAAGTTTTTGGAGATTAACAAGAATTTTTTTAAAAAGATTACTGAATTAGTTGAACGTGTTGTTATAACTGAAACAATAGACCGAGTGGTTCTTGTAGGCGGATCTACACGAATTCCGCATTTTAAAAGGATAGTAAGGGATATAGTAGGGGAGCAAGTTCCTATTTTGGACAGTTTAAATCCAGAACACACTGTGAGTATTGGGACCACAGTACAAGGTTCGATGCTGCAACTCATAGACGATAGCATTACACAGAGCAACACTATATTGGATATAACAAGCATGACACTGGGAATAGAAACTGAAGGAGGCATTATGACAAGAGTGATTTCCAAGAATACAGTTATTCCTGTATCTAAAAGCATGATTTTTACGAATAGTAGAGATTATGTTGACCATGTAGATGTCAATATATTTCAAGGGGAAAGAATGTTTGTGGAGGATAATTTCCACTTAGGAACTTTGCACTTGACAGGATTAGATAAATCTTGTAAGTCTGGAGAGATCAATATTCATGTAGAGTTTAAGATTGACAAGGATGGAATTATAAGTGTTTCAGCAAAGGATGCAAAATCAGGTACTTTAAAGTCGTTATGTTTTAACAAGTTCGAGAAAAAAGAACAAAATGTTGATTTAGATGACATTATGCAAGATCAAGTTGATTACCATTTACTTATAGCAAAAAGTAGTCTCGTCAGCAAGCTTATTAATAATATAAGAATATTTCATAGCATATTTCCGGACATTGACAAGACCTCTTTTGTTACGTTACGCATGAACAGTATATTTAATGCTGTTCTAAATGTTATTGCTGATTTCCAATCTTATACTCCTCGTCAACTTAAACACATTGAAACCAAATTCACAGATAGTTGGCATAAAACAATGTTGGATAGGAGTCCCCACATTGAGATAGATAGTGAGATTTTAGACATTGGAGCAACAAAGATAGAGTGCTAATAAGAGAGTGTTCAGATTTTTTTTTATTGATGATGATTAAGAGAGATAGTCGTTTATGTCATCAAATATAAAACTGCGCTGCTTAGATAATAATGGAAATGATTTATTTGTAGTTAATTCAGACTTTGGTGTAATAAGTTCTAGTACACGGCCATCTGCCAATTCCACAACGGGGTCACTAGTGTTTTACGGTGGCGTCAGCATCAATAATTCAGCAAACGCCTTTTCAAATTCGCAAGGTGGTGCTCTTACTGTAGCTGGTGGGGCATCATTTGGAGGAGATATTTTTGTTGATAGGTCAGTTGTTGCCTCAAATATTATTGCCACTACAGGTATTACAACTGGAAATCTTAACTTTACAGGCAGTCTTTATCAAAACGGGTTACCTTACACATCATCACAATGGACTACTACTGCTGGTAACATAAGTTACACTTCCGGGTCAGTTGTTGCTTCAAATATTATTGCTACTACAGATATTACAACTGGAAATCTTAACTTCACAGGTAATCTTTACCAAAATGGTGTGCTATTTACCCCCGGTTCTTCTTCCCAATGGACCACCACCGCTGGTAACGTCAGTTACACCTCCGGTTCAGTTGTCGCTTCCACCGTCTCCACTTCTAATATTATTGCATCCAACACCACACTTGGTAACATCACCCTTAATAACTTCACCACCGGCACCCTTCTTGCATCCTCTTTGAATCTTGGTGTCGCAAGTATGTTTTCTGGATCTTTTATGGCAAGCAATAATGTAACTTCTCCATCACCTGTCTCAGGCTTGGCTTTTACAAATTCAAGTATTCGATCTTTTAACGCAACTGTGAGTGTGGCAATTGACAACGGTTCAGTTACGTCAGCTGTCTATATCCTATACGGTAATCAAAGTGATTCTGGATGGTCTTTATTTGTAGACACGAATGGTATATCCAGTATTGTTTTCACAATAAATAGTTCTGGTCAAGTTCTTTACACAAGTAGCAACATCTCTGGTTTTGTGAGCAGCACTTTTCGTTACAGAGTTGAACAATTTACTGCTTCTGGTACTTATGCTTCTCTTGCTGTTTCTACCGTAGGATCTTATATCGTGGATACCATTCAAATTAATAACACAACAGATTCAATACCTGGAACAAACAACGGTGCATTGTATGTACTTGGTGGAACAACAATCAAGAGGAGCATAAATATTTTAAGTACTGAAAATGCTTCCGGAATTGGGACTGGTGGGTCTTTGACTGCGCTTGGTGGTGCGGCTGTATCAAAAGATCTTATTGTTGGAGGAAAAGTTGGTATCAATAACACGAATCCTAGTTGTGCCCTTGATGTTGGAGGGGATATATTTGCTTCTGGGAACGTCACTTCTTTTTCGGACATTCGATTAAAACGGGACATTGTAACTATCACTGATGCAATCGAGAAGGTGAAAGCATTACGAGGTGTGTATTACACGCAAATTGCATCCAACAAGAAAAGTCTTGGATTGATTGCTCAAGAAGTTCAGGAGATTTTGCCTGAAGCTGTGGATGATATGCGAGGGGATGGTTATTTGGGTGTTGCATATGGAAACATTATAGGATTATTGGTAGAAGCCATAAAAGAATTGTCTGATAGAGTCAACGAACTGGAAAAATAAAATATTTGTATAATATAAAAAATATGATAGTTTATATTATTGTGGCAATTGTGCTATACTTTGTATTTGTGAATAGGACTGCAAAAGAAACCTTTGTTGCAGACGATGCTCAAAGTCAACTTGGCAGGAAAATTGCAGACTTCGTAAAAGCAGATACTACATATTCTGAATATCTTGACTTTCTTGTAAAACATACAAATAAATCTTACAAACTATTACAGCAAGACACATTCTACGAACTGAAGTTCCTCCAACGAGGGAATAAACTAACACTTGGCACCGTGATGCAGTTCATGAATGACGTGTAATTATAGCAAAAGTACCAAGAACATAATACAAATACAAGAACAAATAAACATATACAATATAAACCCAGCTGTGAAGACATCTGTTTTTTGGTTTGACCACCATGTCGAAGTGAGACTCTTTTTTTCCTCTGATTGTTGTGGCAAAGATGTTGATGATGAGCTGTTTATTTTTTGATCAGTCTCTAATGAACTGGTTATTTTTTGGTTAATCTCTTGTTGGCATTTTTGAATGACATTTAAAACATTAGATTGATCGGCTGTGTTAATGCTATTGCTACAACAATTAATGCCGATATTTTCAAGTTGTATAAGTTCTTTGTGATAAAAATCTCCTTGTTTATCTACAGGTTTGGATTCGTTGAAATCGCCTGGTCGGTCCCCACGCTCATTTCGAATTTGGTCGTTTGCTTCTCTGAAAGCGAGGTCGCCACTTCGTCTGCATATAAACTTGCATTGTGCATTCCATAATCCACATCTATCAGTTCTGTTCCAATTCCATCCAGATCCATGTGCTTGGTCACAATTTTGATTTGTGCCGCACCCTCCGCACCCAGCCTCTCTGTCTTCCTTCTCTTTATCACTCTTTATTTGATCGCGTCGATTATCCCAGTCTCTTTGAGATTGTTCTCTTTCTCTTTTTCTATTCTCCCAAGTGCTGAGAGCAGCAGCTGCACGCTGTGACTGTTCTGTATTAAACTTAGATATTTCTACGTTTGTTGTCACCGCGACGTTAAGAGAATCGGCAGCTCGTTGGCAAGATTTTAATTCTTCAACATTGTTACTCATGTTATAATAGTTACTTACTATAACAAAATAAAATATTTACCATGATTATATAAGAGATGAGTTTTTTTGACATTGGTATAATGCTTAGCGTGTGTTGCCGATAGATTCGTCAATTGACATTCCCTGACACTCAGGTGAGGTTGTCAATTGACGAATCTATCGGAGACTTGCATGACTGAATATACAAATTGTATTGTTTTGAATTTTTTATTCATTCGAATCTATCGGAGACTTGCATGACTGAATATACAAATTGTATTGTTTTGAATTTTTT
>Ga0169931_10004802_pt1 | contig 20893 bp, 11 predicted proteins | sample Kivu_15m_20L_FD_129675 | JGI IMG/M metagenome (GOLD analysis project Ga0169931, IMG submission 129675) | Freshwater microbial communities from Lake Kivu, Western Province, Rwanda to study Microbial Dark Matter (Phase II) - Kivu_15m_20L... | ecosystem: Environmental > Aquatic > Freshwater > Lake... | reverse complement strand
CATCTTAATTCCCTTATCTAAAAAGTCCTCAATATACAAAGGTAATTTTTTTGATTTGATAGAATTTCCCGTCAACTTAATTTTACCATTGTGTTCAAGTGTTGCATAATTTTTTCTACTTAAGTTGATACAACTACTCCAAGTTCCATCACAATCTAAAAACATGGGTGATTTCATAAATAAATCGTTAAATTCTGCAACATCAGCATCATATCCTCTATATTCTTTACCTTTTTTTATTTGAGGGTTAGTACCGACGCCAATATAAACCCTTTCTTCAACATTCGACGGAAGTGAATAATTGATACCGTCAGTGTCACAAATAACGGGATTATAACCTTTACTGATAAAAAATTTTAACATCTGACGAAGATATTGTCTTCCCGTACAGGTAATCATTTCACCTTGTGTCATATCACCCCAATGAAATACTTGGGGAGCTGATAATGCCCCAAATAGAGAGTTAATGAAAATCTTTAAAGGTAATTGTAGTCTATCAAATTTTTGTGATATTTTCTTATCTTTACTTTTCCACTCTGATGCTAAATTTTTATTCTTAATCCTTTCCGTTCTAAAATAAGTTAACATACTTTTCATACCGTTCATTATATCACAATCCGGAAATACGTCGTGAACAAGTTGAATTGATGGATATAGAGAAGAATAGTCAAGTTTTAATATATTAGTAGAATACCCTACTTTTAATAATCGTGACAATCCGCCTACAAAATCTTGTTTTGATTGTTTTTCAGGTATTGCTAATTTGTATTTATACGACCACGCCAACATAATTAACTTCCAAATTGTTGCGGTTCCGAGTGTGGATGCCCTCTCATATGTCGTAGGAATCATAGATGCCAATAAAAATGTTCCTTGGTTGAACTCTTCGTCAACCAAAAGGGTTTCTTCCAAGTCATCGTCAAGGTATCTCTCAACAATCTCATCACCTTTTACTTTTATGTAGGTACCAGGAAAACGGGTGTCCAAATTTTCAAATGCAGGATTGTCGGCTCTTTTATATTTACCATTTTTTATGTTTAACCAAAAGTCTTCTTTTTTTGCGTACATAGAACCAATCTTGTCGTGGTCAATATATACTCGGTCCTCGGCTTCAACATCAATATATTGTGTTATATATTTAAGACCGGCTGATTTGATATTTGAGTTAATCGCTTGGGCTCTTCTTACAGAGTGTAATATGTCAATAATATTATAACCCCACATTCCAACCTGATTATACTTTTCAATCTCGTTTGCAAGTTTCAAAAGGTTTTCCTTTTGTGATATGTTATAATTTGGATTGAGTGTTTTACAAGTTTTTTTAACATCAATATTTAATACCTTACATCTTTCAAATATCCAAAACCAGTCAAAGTTAAATGAGTTATAACCACCAATAATTGAGGGTTTGATTGCGTCAATAATTTTGAAAAACTCTATTAATCCTTCTCTTTCTTGTTCAGGGGTAGAACATTCAATTACCTTTTGTAATCCTTTATTAGTTTTAACTCCAATCATAAAGATACGACCGTCCTTGGGTTCCAAAGAGGTCGTCTCCAAGTCAAATACAAACCTTGTAATATCGTTATATTCTTCAAAACCCTTGAACAATCTTTTTTCTTTTGATATAAGGTATTGCTCTACCGGTGGTAAAATTAATATTAGGTCTTTTGTTTTTTCACCCCAAGGGTCAATTCCTCCATCTCTAAAAAACTGAATAAGTGAACGGTAACCCTTTAATGATTTGACCATAAACTTCAATCCTTTTTCCAATCTTTCATTTCCTTGAGTTTCCAACTTTTCAATAACGATACCATATTTGGTCATCGCTTCTTTTTGTAAACCTTTTGAGGATTGATAAAAATTTTGGTCTTTTAAATCTCCGACCCAAGCGAAAGGGGTGAAACTTTCTTTTTGGATTGTTTTTCCTTTCTCGGGGTCTTCTTTGATTTTATATACTGAATCAGTTGCGTAATCAAATTCTACAGCAACGATATATTTTTCGGGGTCATTTCCTTCCAAAAAGGATTTGATTTCTTCTTGTGATAACATATTATATATTTTTGGTTTATTAGCTGCCGAACAAAGTCGACATTTACCTTAACTAAACAAAAATATATCAAATATTCGCAAATGTCAATTAGGTTAGTCTAATTCTCAAAATGCCGTTGTCGTGATAAATTCCTCCGATTGGAACTCCGTAGTTAGCAGCATCTGTATCACCTGAAAAATTCAAATAAACAACTTGCTCCATTTGGGTGGTTGCGGTAGTTCCACTTATTTGGACTACCTTAAATGCATCTGCTCTATTATTATCTGAAGTTCCACAACCAATTATAACCAAAGATGTTGTATCTCCTGTTGTATTAAATTTACCTGATACGTGTTGATATGAACCCTCAGCTATTGTACCATAACCTTCGGCGTGAGAATATGTGGCATTTGTTTTGGTTTGTCTACCTTCCGCGTGTGAGTATGAAGCGTTTGACTCGGTTTGTCTTCCTTCCGCGTGTGAAGCGAAACCACTTGAAATTGTTATATATCCTTCTGCGTGTGAATATCCACCGATTGAGGTTGATGCAAAACCTTCGGCGTGAGAATAGTCACCAACCTTGGTTGTTAGTTTGTATACACTTGTTCCTGAAAATTGGGGGTCAAAAGTAACTGTAGTGTTCGTTCCGTCAAAAGTAGAGTTTCCTGAAACGGTAAATCTTATTGATGGTAAATTGAGTACCGTTACATTGTAAGTTATAAACCCATCTATAAAAATTGATGAATAATCACCCGGAACGATTAATTCACCTATATTAGAAATTGTGGAATTAATTAATTCTGTTAGACCAGCGGTTTTGGTATTCTGACCTTCAGTATGAGAATAATCACCAAAAGATAAAGTCCCTGAGCCATGTGCTAATGAATAATTACCCTCTGAGATATTCAAATATCCCTGTGTCATAGAATTAATACCATAGGTCATTCCACTAGTACCCTGATTAATTGAATCTAATATTAATATACCACCATCAGTAAAGCCGGATATTTGATTTGTATAAACATCCGCACCTGAGGAAAGAACCGCTGGTGCGATTTCCTCAATTGTGGATTGCACTGTCGTGTCTGCAGTTATGTTTACCATAGCAATTACATGGCTTTTGAGTGGATTATTATCACTTGGCAAGTCTGTTATTCTAATTATATCGCTCATTTTTCAAGTATTTAATGTTATTATGTATTTTGTGTTTGCCGAAAATCCTTGATTCGTTACAAGTCTCAAAGAGTTTTGTGTTGACAAATATTTGGTTAATTTTTCGGGTCTAATATTAGGTGGACAACAAGGGAAGTCTACCTCATAACCGTCAGTATATTTAGACTCCTCCAAACTAAAACTATCAATTATATTAACAAATAGTTGGTTAGTTAACGGCAAGTCCAACACTCCGTCTGAACTTCTGATACTAAATTGTGAACTGAATCTTCCTACTTTACTAGTTTGGTTTTTATTGAACTGATAACTAACAAATATAACTAATTCACCGTTTTCGGTTAGACCCGTTTCGATTAAGGCGTTATTTGACGATATTTTCGGTATGTTCGTTTCAACATCAGTCATCGAAAAAAAAACCTCAGATTCTAATAAATTTACCATATTGTTCATAAAATCACTTCTACCATTTTGAGATAGTTTGATTTTAAGAATCGGTAAAGTTGCGTTTTTTTTAATAAACCATTCCATTTTTTAAATTATAATTAGGGTGGGCAAGCGGCTCCCCAATTTGGTTTCGGTAGAGTCCATGCAGGAGTGTTACCTGCAAAATACAATGGTAATGATAGTATTTGAGTTACGCACCAGCCACTTAAATCTTGATTAAACGAAGCTGAATCACCAAACATGTTAATTAATCCATTATTGTTAGCATCTGTCCAAGTAATTGCCGATAAAATCCAACCAGAAATATTTTGGTTAAAATTAGGAGTATTGAAGAACATTGCGGACATGTTATTGACATTTCTAGTATCCCAATTTCCTATTGGTTGATTAAACGCTGACGAGTGGAACATAGTTTGCATATTTGTAACGCCGGAGACATACCAATTATTTATGGATGAGCTTCCTCCATTGTCAAAATTTGTTGCGACCCAAAACATCTGAGTCAATAATGTTAATCCAGTAAACGTCCAAGTTCCAACATTCTGATTGAATGCAAATGCGTTATTGAACATTCGTGACAAATTGACAGCTCTAATCATATCCCAATCCCCAATGGGTTGATTGAATACTTGGGCATTATTGAACATGTCATCAAAATTTGTGCATTTTGAAGGTCGCCAAAGATTGATATTTGAGCTTCCGCCATTATTGAATGCCAGTGCACTTTGGAACGCCCTTCTCATATCAATAACTTTATCAACTTTCCATTTTCCTATTGGTTGATTAAAAGTAAATGCATCTCGGAACATACTATTCATGTTGGTGAACCCAGAAGTATTCCAATCGTCAATATCTGCGCTTCCTCCATTATTAAACGAAACCGCACTCCAAAACATTTGTTGTACCTCAGTCATTGCTGACACATTCCAACTCGAAATGTTTTGGTTGAATGCATAAGCATTTTTGAACATACCCCTCGCAAGAGATACATTAGAAACGTCCCAACTATTTATAGGTTGATTAAATACATAAGCGCTCTCGAACATCCCAACTGTTGAAATAACTCTAGACATCGTCCAACCACTTATAGATGAACTTCCATCATTATTGAATGAACGAGCGTCTTGAAACATATTGGAAGTGTTTATACTAGATGTTAAACCTGTATTAAACCTCCATTGACCAATGTTTTGATTGAAGGTACGAGCGTCTTGAAACATACTATTGAAAATTAACCCATTAGAAACATTCCAATTTCTTATAGAATTACTTCCACCATTATTGAATATTAAACACCCTTTAAATGTGTTAGACATATTAGTAACCCCGGAGACATTCCAGTTACCTACATTTTGGTCAAAGATTGAACAACCGTTAAACATAGACCCTATACTGGTAACAGATGTTAAATCCCAATTATCTAACAAATTTATCTGTGTGATAGATGTACACTGATTAAACATACTATTCAAAGATGTTATACCGGATAAGTTTGGAGTATCAGTTACTGCCGATAAAGTTAGATTACTACAGCTATCGAAAGCTGATGTATTGCTATTACTCGAACCTCTAAAAGAACCCCACCTTATAATTTCTTTAATTATAGGTCTATTATTTGTTGCGTAGTTACCATAGTCCCAACCTGTTAACTCTCCAGTAATTGTAATTTGGTAGTCGCCAGAAGAAGCGTAAGCGTGAATACGATTATCATATGTGTTTGCCGATATACTACCATCACCCCAATCTATTGTTCCTGAGTATGTTCCTGATGGATTGTATGGTAATGTAACAGTATTACTAAGTGATGGTGATGCTGCAAATCTACCTATGAAAGGATTAACTAATATGCACTGACTTGTTCCACTGCATTGACCATTATCGACATTAACAAAAATACTTTGTACATCATCGGGAATATTTGTTATTGTTGTTGGAAAAGATGAAACTGGTACATTACTCTCAAGTAGAGTACAATCAGCACAAGTAAAATCGGTACATGACGATAAGGTAACAGTTGATGATAATATTGTTGAACCTACAGTTCCTAAATCTATAATCGAATCGAATGGCATTTTATCTATTTCATTATAAATATTCTATTTTTGAAAATATTTCTGAATTATTTTACTTAATCTAAGTCTCGGTGTCATTTGAGACCCCAACCTGTCAAATTGTTATGTATCAGCAGACCACACAGAAACAAAAGGTAATGGAGGTTAAGGACAAGTACCCCAATCAGGTTTAGGTAACACCCAAGATGAGGCGCCCGCAGAAAAATTGGATGGCTCACCACCAATTAAATTAACACACCAATTAGACAAATCTTGATTGAATGAGCTGGCGTTTGCAAACATAGAATCCATATTTGTTACATTTGACACATACCAACCTGAAATATCCTGATTAAAATTTGTTGAATATTCAAACATATTGGTCATACCCGTAACACTAGAAACATCCCAACTTCCTATATCCTGATTGAAATTCAAAGCATATTGAAATAAATATCCCATGTCGCTTATACTTGAGAGGTCCCAACCTGTCAAATTGTTAATCGTTGTTAGTGATACACAACTAGAAAACATACCATTGAGTGAGGTAACACCGCTAAGATTTGGAGTGTCAATTACGTTTGTTAATATTAAATTACCGCAATTATAAAACATACCTGAGTTAGAATTATTTTCGCCGCGTAATGGACCCCAACTTATAATCTCCTTCAGATACACTGAATATTCAGAAGATAAAGAATAAAAATTCCAACCTTCGATTTGACCGCTTATTGTTATTGTATATTCTCCTGGTACTTCATAAGTGTGTGACCTATTATTATATGTATTTGCAGATATATTACCATCCCCCCAATCTATTGTTCCGCTATATGTCCCTGTTGGTGAGTATGGCAATTCAATTGTTGGGTCCGCCGACCAAACTGATATGAAATCTGTTGGAGTTGGTGGTGTTGGGGTAGGTGTAAGTGTACTACTTGGAGTTAATGTATTTGTAGGCGTATTAGTTGGTGTTTCAGTTGGAGTTGGCGTTGGTTCGTTTGGTGTTTCAGTTGGAGTTGGTGTTTCAGTTGGGGTTGGTGTATTCGTAGGAGTTTCACTAGTTGTTATAGTTGGTGTTAGACCTAATAGTGTCTCAGTTGGAGTGATAGTAGGGGTTACAGTAGGTGTCGGTGTTTTAGTTGGCGTTGGTGATGGTAAAGGATTTTTGAATTTAATTTCTTCTCTGTATCTGAGTAAACTTGATATACCAATTGGGCTTATTGTTATGTTAGAAAAACTCGATTGTCTTGTCAAGTCAGAATAACTAATTCCTGTTAAAACTATTTTAGTCTGACCTATATTATTTGGACTACTTATAGTAACACCTGTCGTTACCACAACACTTGAACCGGTAATTAGCTCCAATGTGTTGGTAAAATTCATTGTAATATCATATGACAAAGACTTCGTTGATGTTAGTGTATAATCTAAAATCAAAGACCCTGAAGAAACAACGACATCCAAAAGTAAATCAATTATTTCATCAGCCTCATCCGAAGAATCACTTTCTAAAACATTAATATATAATTTTTCTCTTATTGGTAAAACCAAAGTTCCATCAGGTGACTTTAAGGTGAATTCACCTTCATATCTTCCAACTCTATCTGTAAATTTTTTTGGAAATTTGTAATATAAGTAATATTCAATTTTTGCGTTTGGTTCAATAAACGTCTTTTCAACAAAACCTGCCTCATCCAAATGTATCTTATATGAGCCAGAATCAACATCCATCATTGAAAAATAGATTGTTGATTTCTCAATAAAATTTATAAATGAATCATCCTCTGTTCTTCCATCGTCAACAATTTGCATTTTAAGAACGGGAAGAGTTCCATTTTTCCTTATGTTAAATTCCATACATAATAAATACAATCAATTACAGTAATTGGATATATTTATATTAAGAAATGAAAAAACTAATAAAAGAAATTCTAAACAATTATTTCAATGACTTCTTTGAGATAAAACCTTATCATACTGATAATACTTTTTTGTTTGAGGAAATTAAGGCTAATGATAGAGAAATTAGGGAGTTAGGGTATAAACCAACACCTATTTCCGATGCAGAAGAATCTTATATAAAATCATACTTATCTCAGGTCAATTCAGGTCAATCATTATTGTCAAAAAATTATAATCAAAAAGGTGATGGTTTAATTGGTATATTCACAAATAGGCAGGGTAAACAGATAGAAGTTAAATTCAAAATAAAACTTAGAAGACATTGGTACTTCAGATTAAACCGAACTGAGGACCCAAAATCAAAAAAATATTCAGGCATAATCAACCCTAAACCTTTGGAGTGTATTGAATTGATAGAAAAGCGTGCCGATAATTTGGCCAAATTTGTAGCGTTGGAAAATCCTCATCCGAACATTGTTTGGGAAATTAATGGCCCCGATAGGTTGAATTTCCTTATGGTTTTTGAACAGATGAACTTTGACGGTACAGAGTATGATTTAATCCTCACCAATCAAATTAAGGGAGCTGATTTTTTTGACAGAATATCTAAAAACAAAATACCCCTCCGTTAGACGGTTAGGGGTAAAATGTTTCATACGGATTCTCGTTTTCGCCGTACCTCCGCCCGACCAGGTATATCCGGGAGACCTACTTAACCACCCCCTCATCGGGGTACGTCGTGCCCTTTCTTTCGGTTAAGGTTTACCCAAATCCATAGAGGAAATGGAGCTAGTTGATTCATTGTCTCAACACCACAAAGATACAAAACTTTTTTGTATCTCCAAATGTTTGTCGAAAAATTTTAACACTCTTTTCTCAAAGAAGCGTCATAGTGTTCAAAACGATTGTGTTCGGTTGGTGAAAGTAAAAGTAGTGCCGGTTTTACAACACCTTTCACAGTTTCTTGGAATATAAAAGACATAAGAGTCTGTTCGTAAGGTGATGCAAATTTTGTATCTATAAAACATTTTCTATTTCCGTCCTTTGACATAATCTGAGGCCAATTACAATAAAACACTTCTCCTGTCGTATAAGGCAATCCTTCGAATGATTTTATACTATCATATTTTGTTTTTGGTGAATTGGGGTCCAATCCTTGTTGGGGTAATGATGGGTTGTTCGGCCATTGAACTTGTCTTACGTGTTGAGGAACGTTATACCAAGCCCATTGCGTTCCATTATCACCAAAAAATTCTGAATAATTCATTTTAATGAAATCAAAATTTTCTTTTTTCATAAGAGAAATTAACTTATCGTACATATTTGGAACGTATCTACCAAATCCATTTCTACAATGACCTAATTTGTCGTCACTGAAAAACATATCATCCTCGAAAAAGAAATAATATTTGTGTTTGCTATCATTGAAGTGTTCTGCAATCCATTGCCTTCCTCCTGTAATTCCTATATTATCCTTTTTAATATGTTCGAAACCATAAGACTTACAAAGTGCTAAGTACTGCTCAGTTGTTGATAAATCAGTCGAATTATCTAACAAGTATTTTTTAGGTTTGTCTATAAAGTTTTTATCGTAACTAAGCATTGAGTGAATCAATGTCTTAAACTGATTTGGTGAGTTGAATCCTATAACATATAACGCAACTTCTTCTTCAGGTATAACTTCGTTTGATTCGATATTAAGAATATTGCTTAAGAAAAAATTTGGGTTGAATTCTTTTTGATTTATATACATATCGTTTTTTACGTCTTCGAAAAATTTACCTAATAATCCGTTATTTTCAATATAGAAAATGTCAATAAGTTCAGGGTGTAAATAAGTCATAATTGTGAATACGGATTCTTCTGTACCCATATACCCGTTATCAAGAGTATCTTTTAGTAAATGGTAATAAATTGAATTAACATCAGCGATTGAATCCTTCTTACCACCAAAGAAACCTGCTCTTGCAACTCTATTAACCATACTTTTCGAATATTCATTCATAGCATTTATATCGAATCCGTGAACCTCAGTATTGGTTTCATAAGGAAAACAAATAAACATAAATTTTTCAGTTATATTTCTAATCTTTTCTAATACATTGTCATGTGTAAAATAACCTGAATGTACCGTGTTAGATAATCCAGCATCAATCCAAAACATATAATCAGAGTTAAATTTATCCAAAATTTTTGCGTCGTGTAATAAAAACATTTTGGACATAACAAGGGGGTTATACATCTCAAGTTTTGCTTGAGTAGATTCTGACAACCAACCTATTTGGTTATACCATTTTGAATCCGTTCTTATTTTTTGTATTTTATGATAAAAATCATTATTAACAAACCAAGTCAAATCCCTGTTCACAAACTGCGTGCTATCTGCACTCCTCTTGTCTGATACAAATTTATTTAATTCCTCATCGCCGAAAATAATTAAATTACAATCTATTTTCAATAAATCCTCTAATTTATTCAAATAATGTTGAAAATCTCTAGACCAACCTTCTTTTAACTGACCGCGTCCTATTTCCCAAAGACCTGTTACTAAAGTAATTTTATTACCACTCATTGTTATTGAATTTTTATAAATATAAATTATTTAAGTGTTGTTTATTTTGTCCAACTTATACTCCAATCCTTGAAGTCTGCAGCTAAACAATCAATCTTATAATCTTTTCTACCACCTACTATCTCTTGAATTTTATTTTTAGCAGTATTACGAATCCCGTTCAAACCGTGAGTTAATTCTAAATTATTACCGTCCTTGATGCCTTTTCGGTAATTTGATTCGTTGTGCCATATGTGTAAATTCATTTGACTAAGAACTACTATTGCCCTTATAGTTTCTGCGTTAATACGAGAATCATTTTCTTCGATATGACTCTGTATGTCGTGAACGATGTCTTGAATTTCTTGTGAATATTCATTCTTATGGTCAGGAATGAATACTTCTTTCAGTTGTATAATAGATAATCTATCAATTAGTTCACTTAATGTCGGTAAGTATTTTCTATCTTTCATGTTTTTATATATAATTTTTGTTTATGAATTCTTGTGGTACAAAAAATGGAATTTCTATGTTTACAGCTCTTTCATCTCTGCATCCATCACCGCTATCGTGCGAACAGTGCCTGATTACTGGAAAGGTAGTTACACCGCCAGTCCTTTCCCACTGGTCTAAAGTTTCTAACTTTTCTTCATTTTCATAAGGCATAACTAATTTTTTTATACCCTGTTTCTTCATATAAGCTGAAAGTAAAATATCGTCTGATTTAGTTTTACCTACGAATTTCGAGAAAAAATCATCATCAAAATATCTCCTTTTATATGATACTGTCTTATAATGTTGCATTATTTTTCCCTCAACTTCGAATGGTACTGAAACAACGAAGTGGTCTCTTTTGTCGTTAAAAATTGGTGATGGGGTACCTAAAGAATCGTAACCGAACGCACAATCTCGTTCACTTTGATTTTTCGAATGTTCTCTAATCATATCTTTATGATAGACCAAATCATCATCCGCAACTATAATTATGGTTTCAGGGTCTTCTATTCTCTGTATGGTAGGAACTACTTTTGTTGCTGGTCCGATGTCGTCCACCCTGAAAACTTTTATTTTGTCAAAAGCGTCCAACCAAGACGGTAACTCGTATTTTTCACCACTGTAAGAAGAAAAATAAGGTATATTAAAATGAATTTCATAATTTGAGTAGGTTTGCTCATTCAAAGATTTCAAACAAGACTTTATACCCATATCGCCGTATTTGATGTCTGAAAGTCTAGATGGTATAGTTGATAAAGTAACCACAACTTTAGGTTCATCGATAATAGGTTCATTCAATACAACTACCTCATCTATATCTAATCTATTTATAAAAAGAGTTTGTCTACCATTCAATAGTGGTATATAACCTAAATTTATTAGGTACGGGCTCAATAAAACGTCTTTACCACCAGCATCAGTCACAAAATCAGTATCATCAATTAAAATTAAATGCACATCTGCGAGTTTATCCTTCGCCGCCATAAAGGCTTCTAAATGCTTTTCACCATATTGTGGAGTTCCCTTATCCCAACCATCTAGAAATAAAAAATCTATTTTTTTGTCAAACTCGTTTAGAAATTCTATACCGTCTTTGGGTATATGTAAATTTAAATTGTCAGGTTTCAACCCCCCTAAATTTTCGAATGACCAATTTACTGCTGTCATTACGTTTTCATCTATATCAACCGAGTAGACTTGAAAACCTTCTTTTGTGAAAAAGAACGTTGAGTGTCCATCAGCACAACAGGGAGGAGAAATGAATGCGTCTTTAATTGTGTTATAGTAATCGACACACTTTTGTGTAACCGCATATCTAGATGCTCCTATTTCTACTACGGTTTTCATATTTAAATACTTTGCAATCTTTATCGATGTTTTCAAATAAGGTGCCGGTTTGGAACGTCTTGTGTCGTGGTCTTCTCCAGACAGTGAATCATAATTCCAAAACTTCTTATCAAATTTAAATCCGTGAATGATTTCATTTATTTTTTTCATTACTTTATTTTTTTGGACTTCCATATCTTTAAATTTCCAATTTTTTAGTGGCTTCAAAAATTTATCGCCGTTAATACTAAGGTCTGTGGATTCATATCCACAAGAAATACAAAAATCATCTACGATAGATTGAGCATCATTTAGTGACATATCTGCGTGAAAATTGTTTTCAAATAGTACTAATGGCCTTATCCTATTGTTCAATAGGTAATTTTTTAAATCTCTAACTATGAACAAGTCTCGATTTTCAGTATCTATTTTGATAAAAGTAATTTTTTTGGGGTCCTTTGTAAAGTAATTTTCCATGAAATAGTCCATTTTGAAAAATTGGGTTTCGCCAACACCTTTATTCATCCTAAAAAGACCTAAGTTTACACTTGGGTCGAGCGGTTTGTCAGACCAATAATCCAATCCACTGTCATCAAACTCAAAAAACCCATTTTCATTAGATATTCCGAAATTATGAATTATTACTTGTTTATCGTTTTTGAATTTATCTCGCATGTAATTACATAATCTAATTGACGGCTCAACAATCAAACAATTTTCTATTTGATATTCTTTGGACAATTCATCGTAGAATTTACCTACATTACCACCAATATCTATAAAAGATACCTTATCTATATCATTTTCATTCAAATAACTTCTAACCCAATTCATCTCCGTTCCTATATGCATAGAAACTAAATTGTCGTCCCAATATTTTATAACATCACTCATACAAAAACTTTTTTATGTTTAAATTGGTTGCATTAACGTATGCATTATAAGAACCTTGTACCCAAATTTCGTAGTTAACATAGTTATCTGTTAAATCTGAAAATGAATTTCCCTGTGTAAAAATCATAGGGGATACAATTTGAACTTTTAAATCATTATTTTTGAATTCCTCATTAGGAAAAACATCTAACTCCCAAGCATCTTTTGTCCCTATTTGTGATATGAAATAATCAATAGGCCAGTTTTTACTGAAAAAATTATTTTCCTTATATTTCAGGTACTCTATCAAAAACCTTGCATATTTTATAGAACCAATATAAGCATGCGACATTAAAGTTTTCCCTGCGGAAACTGAAGTGTCAGTAACCTTTTTAGTTTCCCCTTCGGGTCTGACACCGAACCATAGAACATCAGGTTTTTGTTTTTTAAAATCTGCAATTATGTTCTCAACAAGTTGTTTTTTATCAATTTTCGAATTATCGGTTTGGTAATCATAGAAAAAATCGGTCACTATATCGTCCTCTAAATATAGAACGTATGGCCAATTATTTTTTATCTGTTTTTTTGCGATTTCGATATGACTTTGAGTGCACCCATATTTTATAAAATTTGGGTCTGAAACTACAACCGCTTCAAACCTTTTAACTCCGGTCAATTTTGCAAATTTCAGATTTTTTCTAGCTCTACTATATCTATCTTCCCTATGTTTAAGATTTATTAAAAAACCCGCATTGCAAAGTTCTTGACCGTACCATTTTATCATATAGTTGAATCATTTTTTTATTTTTATCATACTTGTTACACTATCACTCAAATCATCCGGATTTTTAGCATAGATTTTTACGAAATCTATTCTGTCTAAAATATCCTTTTGTTTTTCTAAATCAATATAATTACTAAAGGGTAATTCATTGAGTATTATTTTTTGTAACATTTGATAACTTGTAAATTCACAATCAGCCTCTATGAATCCTGGATTGAAAGAAGTGTGTAAATCCTCTATGATATAATACCCACCAGGATTCAAATGGCTAACTAAAAACCCAAAACTTATTTGTTGTTGCCTCATTGTATGGCCACCATCATCTAAAATAATATCAAAATTGTCTTCATTAATTACTAATTTTTCCAAATCCATTATTTCAGATTGGTCTCCAACTATAAACTTGAGATTTGGATGTGTAAATCCGCTGTAGTTTATAATATCCATACCCACCACATATGGGTTATAAAAAAAGTCCAAAAACATTTTTGTAGACCCGTGTCCTGCGGTACCAATCTCAATTATTCTCGGTGATTCAAATTCTCTGAAAAAAGTCTCATAAAAATCTGTGTATTTATGATACCAATATTTGTCAGTCCCACACCTATAAGCTATTTCACTTAACGATTCTTTATTTTCTTTTTTTTCCGGTAATATAACTCTACCAGAGTCTTCAAAATCAACCATGTTCATCTGCAAAAAAATATCAAAAATATTATTTTCTGTTTGATATTTCGTTAATGCATATTCATAGTTTGACTTGACAGAATTTAATAAGGTATCATAGGGGTCATTTGTGTTGACAAAATTAATTATTTCCTCCAAACTATTCAAACTCTCCTCAAATTCGAAGTTTATGACATTTTTATTTGGAGAAAAATAAAAAATCGAGTCTTGTCTGTAATTAGTATCAACAACCTTAGCACCCCAATATATTGGTATACAACCTGTTAACAAAGCATCGTTAAATTTCTCAGAGTTAAATCCTGGTTGTAAGGTATTTTCACAAACGATAACATATTTGTAATCAACGAAACAATTTCTAAATTCCCCTCTAAAATCAGGCGACCCATCCCCAAAAAAATCAATAAGACTCGTGTCTTTGTATTTTTCAAATATTATGTGTCTTATTCTGTGACCTTCGGAAAAATTTTTATATGAAAATGGCATAGAAATATTTTTTGTCTTATTATTCATTCTAATCATTTCATCAGATAACCAACTAGTCGTTATACATTTAGTACTGTACACGAACTTATCGGGCCTAGATTTTATAAGAAAACCCAATTTATCCAAATTGTGTGTTATGATGAGGTCAAATTTTTCAAAATCAGTTTGTATATAATCATATATATCGGTCCAAGGGGGGTTAGTATATGGTTCCAATAAAATACAAATATTATAATTACCATCCTGTGGAACCTCTACGTGAGTTTTTTTTATGAAATTGTCAGTAAAAACATTTATCTTTCTTCTTACACCATCTCTTTTCCATATTATCTTATCAGATTTCAGAAAAGGTGTTAAGTACTCTTGATGTGGAAAATTAGAGTCCGTTAGTGTTACCTCAATCATAACTACAAATTCCCAGTTAATCTATCACACCATCCCTTAGATGTTGAATATGGCCATACAACCCAATACTTCGGTTTTATTGTTGTTTGGAACTCTCGCCAAACTTTACAATATCCATCAGGGTCGTTTTTCATTCTATTGATTTCGTTTACATCAGCGTCTCTTCTGTAAATTGTTTCATCTTTTTCGTCGTGGAAAGCAACAACCCAAAACTCATAATCAGTTTCAGGTACACTATCATACCCCACATCAATGCAGTGTTTAAAAATTGATGCAAAACTATTTTTCCAATCATCTTCGTTTTCGAAGTTATAAGTGTTTGGTGGATAAGTTTTATCAATTGTTTCTTGTTGAATTGCTCTTCTTTCGAATAACAAACCTGAATATTTTTCATAATCCCTTAATGTTCTTTCATTACCAAAACCATAAATTCCAAATTCATCAGGATTATATGTTTCACCATCCATAGAAAATAATTTTCTATTTTTTTGGTGTGCTATATTATTTTTTGTTACCCAATCCTTGTCATCATCCCACTGTTTAGTTCTTCCTTTTCTTGTATACTCATGCCAAATCAAAACTTTGTGTGGGTGAAATAAATCATATCCGTGAGTATATGCTCTTGCGGCAATTGAAATTTCTTCACCGTGGAAATAAAATTCGGGGTCGTGTTGAACTTCTTTTGAAAATTCTCCCAATGTGAAACAGTAGTGGGCAGAATAAAATCTTGCGGTCACAGGTTCTTTTAATTTTTGCCAATTTGGTATTGTCTCAGGTAGGAAAAACACGGCACCTTCAGGAATAAATCTATCAAATACCATTCTCCACGGTTCTCCGATTCTTTCTTGTGGGTCATTTTCAGGATTGAATGACGAAACATAACCTGTTAAAAGTGGTTTTTTATACCCTTTCTTTTGAAGTTGTTTGACCATCTTAATCATTTCATCATCCCAATTTTGGGCGAACCTCATATGTGAATCAATTTGTAAGGTATATTCTTCACCTTTATATAATTGTTGGATTTGATTTCTTGCCCAACAAGCTCCTTTAGAATCTAAATACGGAATATCAAGTATTCTGAATCTTTTGTCTTTTCTATATTCTTCTAATGTGTCAAATTTATCATCAGGATGATATTGACGAGCGATTCCAAAAACCAAATTTTTTGGTTTTTTTGCATTCTCTATTGCTGATTTAATTGTTTTTTCTAACTCGGGGTCTCTGTAAGAAGCGATTTGAATAAAAATTTTCATATATTATTGTTCTATTTTGATAGAAAAATAACACTTCATCATAACAAATAAAGAGATTATTACACCAATTTGTTATGAACAATCGCCAATTGAAGATGAATATATATCGTACGCCAAAGGAGATGTGATGGTAACCCAAGGATATGTAATTGTTGATTCTGGATATCTACAAGGATTATTATTATATGCTAAAACTACTGATGGGTTCGGTAAATCGTTAGTTGAAAATTCCCATCTTGTTAATGTTTGATTCCAATATACAATTGTTGGTACTGGTGTCACACAATCAAATGGACTCGGTATTACATATAAGGGCTTACCATTGTAATAAGTTGACTCGGCGGGTATCGAACAACTCAAATAAATTGTTGGTCCTGGCACATAGCTGAAAGTGAAACATATATTTGGTGTACAAATGTTCGTGTAATCACAAGGATTACCATTTGGCACAGATGGAAGTGCAGCCCAAGTTGATTGCATATCCCACGTAGTTCTTTGTACCCAACTATCAAATGTGTAACAGTTACCATCCATAGAGATGTATTTCTGGAACATACCTAAAACAGATTGGAAAGGAACCTTGACATATAAATAATCACTTACCCCTGTTGTACATCCACAACCCTTAAATCTAGCCACCCAAGTTAGTACCGCAGGTGATGAAGTAGGTGTCGGACTCATAGTTGGTGTCTGTGTTATAGTATTAGAAGGTGTTGGTGTTACAGTTTTACTAGGTGTAATACTTTGTGTTGGTGTACGTGTTTGGGTTATTGTTGGTGTTATTGTATTTGTTGGTGTTATTGTGTTTGTAGGTGTTATTGTGTTTGTAGGTGTTTTAGTAGACGTGAAAGAAGGTGTAGGTGGAGGTGTTTGATTTGGTGTCTTAGTTGGTGTTGGTGTTGGTGTCGGTGTCGGTGTTTGGCTTGGTTCTGGCGCCGAATTACATGTACTACAATCAACAAACGGTCCTTGTATAGTTGTAGCGCTTACTGTTGTTGCCGAACAATCCAAACAAGGGTAAACCTCAATTATATTATAACAAGTATCAACTTGTTTAGTTAATCTAACAATTTTATTTGCCGAAGTTCCTTCATATGAAGTGAATTCACCACCCAATATTATAGTGTCAAGTGAATTAACAAATTTACATTCTTTGATTTCGCCTCCACCACTGAAATTTTGTCCAAAACTATCTTTTATCGTTCCATCTGAATTTAAAATTACGATGTTTGCGGAAGAAACTCCACGATAATCAGAAAAACTACCGACTACCATGATTGTGTCGTTGAGTATATCAATTTTGTATACTTTTGATGAGCCTGTTAAACCTGTGAAAGTTGTATCCAAATTATAATTAGGTGATAGTAATTTCACTAAAGAATTAACAGGTTGTCCACTGAACGATGTAAATACACCCCCAACTATTAAATCACCATTACTTAAAATTTTTATATCCTCGACAGGTCCATTAAAACCACTTGGGAAGGATTGTCCTGGTCCGAATAATCCTGCGTTATCTAATATGGCAATTCTTTCAGAACTTGTACCATTCCATGATGTAAAATTACCTCCAACAACAAATTTAGTCGCGCTAAACCATTCAATCACACTAGCACCTAATGGACTTGGTCCACTACCACCCCAAATTGTATTATTAACCCCTGCGTTATCTAATCTTAATTTTTTTGATACTGCACTTCCTTGATAACTTAAGAATTCCCCTACAACAATATATTCTTTTGGAACTATGGATATCAAGTCTGTCGCATATCTTCCTCCTGGTCCATCATCAATACCTGTGCCTGTATTGAATTGTGGGTCTATTGTTCCTCCGCTAGTTAATCCAATTATATTTATACTTGGGCTACCACTATAACCTGAAAAATTACCAACCGCAATTGCGAATGGTTCGGTTAAATCTTCACCAATCAATTCGAAATCATACACTATTGAATTTCCTACGCCTCTGGAAAGTACATCACCTGAAAATCCTGTATATAAAAATGAAGTGTCTAATGTACCATTTTGACTTATCTTTATTAAGTTATAGGCGGTAGTTCCATTATATCCTGAGAATGAACCCGCAACAAAATAGTCCCCATTATTGTCAATCTCTATATCAAGTATGATACTACTACCTGTCCCAAAACCTGTACCGTAAGTAAAAGTTGGGTCTATAATCCATTGGTCGGCGGTATTTGTATTTCCTGTAACTGTTAAAGTATATGCAGAACCTAACTCCAATACATCGTTTATACAAATTCCTGTATATGAATTACCAAGTGGGTACGAACATCCCGATATTTCGTAGACAAATGGTGGATTTGTATTTTCCAAAAGGCAATCGTTACACCCTTCTCCTAATTCGTTTAGATAAAGTATTGTCACTCCAGGTGCCGCTAAATTACCTTTACCTGTGGTAACGTAACACACTGATTCATATGTGAATGATTTACCACTAAACGTGTTATCATTTGGTGCGTAAACTTGTATGACCTCAAATTTGTTACAACAGTTTTGTGCCGACCATACGGTTAAATCACAATAATCGCCATCTATCTGAGCCTCAGTACAACTTGAGTAGGATGGTGTCGCAAATGTATAAGAATAAGGTTCTGTAGTTGCGCTTATCAAGTGATAAGGTACGTTGTCATCAGGGTCTATAACTACGTCTCCAACCACAAATTGTGTTTCGTCGATTCCGTAATATTTAGGTGATGTTGAATCATTATCGCAACAGTTCCAAAATTCGTATGATGGTAAACATTCAGGAATATTATCGTAAATACAAGTAGTACAATAACCAGCCGAGTAATCCGGCATCTCATATTCTACTAAACCCCACTCAGTTGATGCTGAAACTAAACCCAAACATTTACCCCTACTACCATTAGGAAAATTTACAACAGATATTATATCACCAACATTCCAAGTGTTACCAGTATTAATGTTGACAATATATTGTGTTGTATCAGCGGTACAACATGCTGAAAAAACATATGGAACATATGTCTCACAAGGAATTGCGGTTGTACACGAATCACAATCATCATGTTCTTCCGACCCCAAAATAGCCTGATAACTATTACCTGGGTCTATAACATCTCCAACAATCGCCCAACAAGTCCCTGCAAAATTAGCACTTATCCCAGCATCAATTACGTATGTTGGAAGTAAGTTGAAATAAACAGTTGTGTATTGTCCATCTATAGGACAACAACTAACAAATTCATATGGACAACCTATATTATCTAAACAATCCGTACAACCTGTATATGAAAAACTTTCTATTTGTTGGTCAAAACTTAAATTTGTTGTTGCTGATATAGCATAATAACATTGGTTATCCCCTGAATAAATTGCGGTATAACCTTCCAACCACACATAATTTAATACATCTATTCTAAAGTACTTTGTTAATCCTGAAGTACAACAATCCTTGAACTCCCAAATTTGGTATTGTTCAGGTGTTGTTGGTGTTACGGTTGGTGTTGGTGTTAAAGTATTAGTTGGTGTAAAAGTTGGAGTTAAAGTATTAGTTGGTGTTTGTGTCGGAGTTAAAGTGTTAGTTGGTGTTTGTGTCGGAGTAGGTGTTGGTGAAGGACAAAATTGAGTTCCTGTGTTTGCGGATAAACAATCAAAACAAGTTTCGGATTCTTCAGAAATACTCGATAAAACTTTTTGATTCAATGTTGTGAATTCAACTAAAATAGTGCAACCAGAAAATCCATCGTTAGTTACGATATAATAATATTTATTGAGTGCAAATACTTGAAGTGGCGCATTAGTAACTGTAAACACATCATTTGTACAACAAGATGAAAATGCCCTCGGTGCATCACAAGGATTAGATGTTATACAGGTCGAACAATTAGTTTGGTTCGTTTCAGTCAATATATCACCGAAACTTAATGATGGACTCTGATTCACAAATAGTGTTGTACAACCTGTGAACCCCTCTGATGTGATGTAATAAACCGTACCATTACCATCCAACAAAAATTGAGCATACATAGATGTGAAGGTTGGACCTTCAAATGAAAAATACCCATCATATACGTTGTCACAACATGCGCTAAATGATATTGGTATCGGAAATCCTGTAGGTGTAGGAGTTGGTGTGGTGGTTTTGGTCGGTGTAACGGTTTTCGTTGGTGTATTAGTTTGTGTCTGTGTATTAGTCGGAGTAGGTGTCTGAGTTGTAGTTTGTGATGGTGTTGGTGTTGTTGTTTCTGTATTAGTCGGAGTAGGTGTTGGTGTCTGTGTATTTGTTGGTGTCTGTGTATTTGTCGGAGTAGTAGTTACTGTATTGGTTGGCGTTTCTGTGTTAGTAGGTGTTGGTGTCTGTGTATTTGTCGGAGTGGTAGTTACTGTATTGGTTGGCGTTTCTGTGTTAGTAGGTGTAGGCGTTTGCGTTTGACCTGATGTCGGAGT
>Ga0169931_10004801_pt1 | contig 20895 bp, 18 predicted proteins | sample Kivu_15m_20L_FD_129675 | JGI IMG/M metagenome (GOLD analysis project Ga0169931, IMG submission 129675) | Freshwater microbial communities from Lake Kivu, Western Province, Rwanda to study Microbial Dark Matter (Phase II) - Kivu_15m_20L... | ecosystem: Environmental > Aquatic > Freshwater > Lake... | reverse complement strand
GTCCAGATCGAGCTGCGCTGCGCTCGCGCGGCCGGCAGCGACGCGTCGTTCGTCGCGATCGATGCCGACCAGCGTCGCCGGATGCCGGAACACGTGGCGGAAGCACCACGCCAGCGACAACGTGAGGTACGACAGCCCGCAGCCGGCGTCGACGAGGCGCAGCGGCTCGCCACGTTCGATCAGTTCCAGCAGCGGCGGGCGCAGCATCCGGATCATGTGGTTCAGCTGGAGGAACTTGCGGACCTGCGGCGGCGGCATCGACGCATCGCGGTGCAGCAGGCCGAGCGCACGCAGCAGCGTCGGCGCGTTCGACGGCAGGATCGGCAGGTCCTTGCCCTCGGTGACGCGGTGCACGGCGTCGTCGGTCCAGACTGCGCGCGCGCGCAGTTCGAACTCCTGGGCCCATCGCTCGCTCATCCGTGCAGGTGAGCCGTTCGGAGGACGGTGGGCAAGCACACTGCCGAGGCCTCACGCCAGGTAGCCGCGCCCGCTCAAGGTTCCAACGGCGCCCAAGCCCTGGCACCGACGCGTGCGTCGAAATCGGCCTGCGCCGCTCCAGACAAGCGATCGCGAACGACCCGCAGCGTGAACCCGCCATGCATCAGCCCGCTCTCATCGACGTACCAGTCGAACACGCCCTCGGCTTCGAAGGCGAGCCGCTGCCCGACCCGATGCCACTCGCGCAGGGCCTTCGGCACTTCGAAGAAGGTCGCCGAGAACAGCCGTTCTTCGGGGTGGAACTGGACTTGGTGCAGCCACAGGTAGAGCACCGGACTCCGAGCATCTCCCGAATCGGCGGGATCCCGGAAGCTCAGCTTGGCATAGCAACGATGCGGTCCAGAGCGCAGGACCCACTCGCGGAAGCGGCCGATCGTCGCCGCCGCCCGAGCACGAGCATCCGCGTAGTCCAGGTCCTTGGCGGCGAACGTTCGAAAGAGAGGTTCTTCGTCAGGTGCGTTCGGCATGGCGATCTGTGGTCCGGAACAGGCGAGCAGAGCCATGGTCGCCGACATCCCGATGCGCGCACGCAATCGTGCAGCGAGGAGTGGTTCGCGAAACGCCAGCGACCGACGAGCATGCATGGCGATCACACTACTTCGCCGCAGCGTGCCACGAATGGCCCGTTCCGGCGACAGCGCGATGCTGCGGGCGGCCAACTTCGTGCGAGGACGCAATCACCGATTCGGTGCGGGAGCAACGGCGGCGGCACGGCAACGCCCCATGCACGCAGAGAGAGTGGCCGTTGCCCCGGAACGGCGTCTGGACCATGCGACGTGCGAGAGGCCACGCGGCGCTCCCGGAACGAGCCCCGGCGCGAGGATCAACGCAGAGTCAGCCGACGACTGCCCTGCACGAAGACCACGCGGAACCCGTGGAAGCGCGGCAGCGCCGCCGCCGAGGGTTCCTTGAGCTTGCGCGCCTTGCCATCGATCGGCTCGAGTTCGACCGTGCGGCTCGTCGGCCGCACGGTGCACGCGTACTGGCCACCCTCGTGCAGCCACACGCGCGGGAAGGCCTTCAGGATCGGCGCGGCGATCCACGCGGGCACTCCGGTCGCGGCCTCGAGATCGGGCACGAGGTCCTTCGCGTCGAGCAGTGCCAGATCCTCGGCCGCTGCGACGCCGAGCGTCGCCAACCGCTGCGTGAGCCAGGCCGCGGCATCCGTCGGCGCCAGCACTGCCGCCTTGCGATGCTCGGCGACCGCATCGTCGGGCCACTGCGCCAACAGCGCCCAACCGTGCAGCGCATCGCGCAGTTCGTCGCCTGCACCGCGGAACAGGCGGTTGCCGAGCACGAGGTCGGCGATGGCCCGATGCAGGTCGGCGCCCGTGAGTTCGATCTCGCCGCTCGCCAAACAGACTCCGGCGAGCTGCTGCTCGCGCGTCGCCGTGATCTTGATCCGAGCGGGTGGACTCTTGTCGAGCTGCACATCGGTGATCGTCGCTTCGCCGAGGCCCGCGGCCGCGAACACCTTCGGATCCGACGGCAGCACCATGCGACCGATGCCGCGCACACCGCTCGCTGACGCCAGCCACTCGGTCTCGAGGATGACGGCGGCGCTACACGGGCGCGGCTCGACCGCCGGGTCGAGCGGTTCGAACGGGAACACCTGCACCTCGACGGTGCCGTTGGCCCAGGGCACGGAACGCGCAGTCGACGTCTCCGCGCGCGGCCGCCGGACGAAGCCCACCTGCGGCAGGCGCGCCACGAGGAAGGCGTCGAGGCCCTTCGTCGCTTCGCCGCGAGCGCCGGTCAGCTCGCGCAGTTGCCGGCTGATCGCACGCGCTTCGTCGAGCCGCTTCTGGCTGAGATGGTGCGTTCTCGCTTCGCCCGCGCGCAACAAGCGCAGGCTCATGCTGACCTCGTCGCCGACGCCGGCGAGCAGTTCGCTGCGCGCGGCGATCGCCGCCGCCCGCTCGCTCGGGCCAAGTTCGTCGAGGTGGCGCAGGAAGCCACCGCGGGTCTGCAGGATCGCGACGAGGTCGCACAGCGTCGCGTCGATCGCAGGCGGCGCGTCGACGAGCAGGACCGCTTCGTCCGCCGACACCGGCAGCCGGGCCAGCCGCTTGCCGCGTTCGGTCAATCCGGTCTGGTCGACCGCCGCCATCGACTGCATACGCGCGAGGGCGCGCTGCACCGCGAACGCCGGCGGCGGCGTGATCCAGGTCGCGCGGTCGAACGCAGCGCCGACGAGCCCGAGCTCGGCGGCCTGCAGCAGCAGGTCGTCGAGTTCTACGCGCTCGATCTCCGGGCGCTGGTAGGGCTCCGGGCCGAAGCGCTCCGACCACAGCCGCACGCACACGCCGGCCGCCACGCGTCCCGCGCGCCCGGCGCGCTGCTGCATCGACGCCTGCGAGATCGGCACCGTCGCCAGCACGGCGCGCCCCGCGCGATGCAGCTGCGTCTTCGCCAGGCCGCTGTCGATCACGATGCGCACGCCGGGCAGCGTGAGCGAAGTCTCCGCGACGTTGGTCGCCAGGTAGATCCGCCGACGCGTCGGACGCTGGAACACGCGCCGCATCGCCTCCGGCGGCTGCGAGCCGTGCACGACCAGCACCTCTTCGGGGCATCGACCGAGCGACGCCTCGACCGCGCGGATCTCCTTGAGTCCGGGCAGGAACACCAGCACGTCACCTTCGTGCGTTCGCAGCGCCTTGCCGATCGCGTTCGCGGCCCGCGGGCCGATCTGCTCGGCGTTCGGTTCGATCGTCTCCGCCTCGTAGGACACGTCGACGGGGAACATCCTGCCGGTCGCGTGCAGCATGGTCGCAGCGAGCGGCCTCGCCGCCGCCTCGGCGTCGATCGTGGCGGAGGTGAGGATCAGCGGCACCGAGCGGAAGCGTGGGACCGTCGCTGCCGCGGCGACCACGAGGTCCATCTGCCACGACCGTTCGTGGAACTCGTCGACGACGATCGCGCCCGGTGCCGGCGCCTCGACCAGCATGCGCAGCGCCACGCCGGGCGTGCAGAACAGGACGCGCGTGCGTTCGCTCGATCGATCCGAGAAGCGCACCCGACTGCCGAAGAAGCCGCCGGTGGCTTCGCCGCGTTCCGCCGACAGGAAGTCCGCCAGCGCGTCACAGGCGACGCGGCGCGGCTCGACCACCAGGATCAGGCCGGGGAAGCGTTCGGCCAGCCAGACCGGCACGCGCGTCGACTTGCCGGCGCCGGTCTCGGCGGTGACGACGAGGCGGTTCGCGGCGTGCAGGCGACGTTCGAACTCGTCGCGGATCTCGTCGATCGGCAGGGTCACCCGCCGAGTCTAGCAGTTGCGCGAACGTCCTCGATGCCTGCGGTGCCGACGGCGTGGACGCACAAGCTCCGGATCCCGCCGAACGGCGCGGCTCACTCGACGGACTCGAGCCGGCAGTCGTCGAGCCAGACCTCGCCGCCGAGCACCATCACGAGTTGCACCACGGCGCGCGTTCCCTTGCCGACTTCGACGAACTTCTCGAGCTTGCGCCAATCGCCGCTGCCGCGCAGCTGCGCGACGTCGACGTCTTCGGCGACGAGCTGGTCCTTTCTGTCGTAGACCCAGAGCTTGAGGAACGCGTTCTTGCAGTCCTTGGTCTTCACCTGGCACGAGAACCGCAGCTTCGTTCCCGACCGCAGCGCCACCTGCTGCGAGATCAGGTCGAGCGGCAGCGCTCCAAGCTCCTGCAGGTGCAGCGCCCTCTCCCCTTGGACCTTGTCGTCGGTGACGGCAGCCACCAAGAGCCGCGTGCTGTTGTCCACCACCTGCCAGCCGTGGCCACCGCGATAGACCGACATCTGCACCGTGGCGCCGGCCTCGGTGAGTGCGGTGTAGGCCCAACGCGCGTGCGAGAAGGCGGTGACCTGATCATCCGGCGACTGGTCGAGCACGAAGCGCCGGCTCTTCGCAGCGGTCCGCCCCTTTCCCGGTGCCGGCCGCGCCCGTCAGCCCTGCGTGCGCCGGGCGAAGAGCAGGGTGCGCAGGCCATTGCGCTCCTGCCGCATCTCGGCGACCTCGACGTCGGCGAAGCCCGACTCGCGCAGCAAGCCGGTCAGCACCTCGATCGACAACCACTTGGCGTGGTCGTACATGCCCGAGAACGCGTCGGCGCGGCCCCCTTCCTTGTAGTGGCAGTACGGATAGCTGCGGCCGCCGGACGTGTAGGTCGCCATCGCCTCCCCCTCGGCGGCAATGTGGGTGTCGAGCATCAGCAGGTGCCGAGTCTTCGGCAGCAGCAACTGCAGGTGCGCGATCGGATCGACGAGGTGGTAGAGCACGCCGATGTGGTGCACGACGTCGACCGTGGGCACCAACGCGAACTGGTCCGGCTGCTCGACGTCGCACTGGAACGCCGTCACGTGGTGGCCGAAGCTCCAGGTGCGCACGATCGTCTTGACGACGTTCTCGATGCGGCTGTCGATCGCGACGACGCGTTCGGCGCGCTGCGCGAGCCCGACCGTGTGCACGCCCTCGAAGCAACCGATCTCGAGCACGGAACGACCGGTCAGCGGGAACCGCCGTTCGAGCAGCAGCGTACGGCGATCGGGGATCTGCTGCGGCGTGCTCCGTTTGGTGGTCGACGCGGCGACGCCGAAGCGTCGACCGCGTCCGTCGAGCGTGAAGCAGCGCCACGGCAGCAGCCGGTTGAGTTGCGCGAGTTCGTCGTCCGACAGGTGATCGACGTACTTCGTCGGGAGGCGGGCGTTCTCGTCGCTCGGCGTCGCTTCGGGTTCCATGGCGGAACGGATCCTCCGCCGGCAACCTGGGGATGTCCACGCCCAACCGGACGACGCCGGCACCCCGCCAGCCCCAGGTTGCCAGCATGCGCGCTGCCCCATACCGTGCTCGCCCGTCGTGTCCGACCCAGCCTTCGTCAGCTTCCACGCCGATCGCCCGGCCGGGATCGCCGGTGCCCATCCGAACGCGAACCTCGACACCGCCGGCTACCGGCGCATGCTCGACCTGCTGTTCCGTTCGGTTCGCCTCAGCCACCCGACGGCGCGCTGCGTGCTGCTGACCGACCGCACGACGCGGATCGGCGGCATCCGCGGCCCGGTGCAGCGCGTCGACGGCCCGGTCGACCACGAGTCGCTGATGTTGTCGCGATCGCTGGCGCATGCGGCATTCGTCGCCGCCGACGACTTCAGCCGACCGCTCGTGCTGCTCGATTCCGACATCTTGCTCAACGGCTCGCTGCGCCCGCTGTTCGACGAGGACTTCGACATCGGCGTGACGTGGCGACCGTCCAGCACGATGCCTCTCAACGGCGGGCTGCTCGTCCTGCACAACCGTCGCCCCGAGGTGACGAAGGCGTTCTTCGCGCGATTCGTGCGAACCTATGCCGATCGCTTCGCCACGGAGGGCAACGGCGCATGGTACGGCGACCAGCTCGCGCTGCAGGATTGCGTCGGACTCCACCACGACGAACTCGCCCGACGCGAACTGGTGGTCAAGGACGGCTGTCGCATCCGGCTGTTGCCGTGCGACACCTACAACTTCTCACCCGAGAACCGACTCGACGCGATCGGCGATGGCCTGCCGGAACGGTTGGTGCTGCACTTCAAGGGCCAGCGCAAGCGCCTGATGCAACCGTTCTGGGATGCATTCCTGGCCCCTCGCAGCCACCCCTGGTTGTTTCCGCAGTGGCGGGCCCGCCGGGCCCTCGCGCATCTTCACGCGCTCATCGCCCGGGAGGCGCCGCCGGCGAAGGAAGCCGCGCTCGGCTGATCGTCCGCGCCAACACCCAGGAGCCACACCCAGGATCCTGGCGCGCGGATGCTCGCGGCCGACCGCGATCGCGGCGACGCACGCTGTTCGAAGGCGGCTGTCCCTCCCGATCCCAAGCGGTCCGAGCCAATCACGCACCAGCCTCGCGCGTGGACTTCGCGCCATCCGCCTTCAGCGCGAAGATCATGTCCTTCGAGTTCCGTTTGTATTGGATGCGGAACGACGCGTAACCGTGCCTCGCGACGCAATGGCGGAGCAGGTTGGTGATCGTCACCCAATCGTAGACGTGCACGTGGATCGAGTAGCGCTCGGCGAATCGCTGCTGCGCCAGCGCATCCAGGTCCCCGAGGAAGCGGTGCTCCCTCACCCACCGCTGGTACGAGGAGAGCGGCACGTCGAAGCGACCGGATGGTCGGACGCGCGCGGCAGCACGATGCGGTTGGACTTGCCAGCCGGCAGCAACGCGCCCAACCACAGCTCGCCGTCGATCGTGCGCTCGGCGACGACCACGCCCTCCGTAACGACGCAATTGCGGTTCTTCTTGTCGATCAGGTAGTGCAGGTGCATGCGGATCTCGTGCGTGCGGTCGCAGGCCCGACGTTCCCGGACACGAGGATCGCCGACGGCCGAGCAGGCGGCGCGTACGCCAGACTACCCATGGTGTGCCTCGCACGCACGGCTACGGAACATGCAGGAACTCCCCGCCGAACGCGGGGACCACTTCGACGGCTCGCGGGCGCGTTCGCCGTCGAGCCTCCAGACCACCTACCGCGCGCCATGGCCTGCCACCGCACGCCGACCGGCTCCCGAGAAGGGTGTTCCATCCCTGCACCACCCCCTAGCATCCAGGCCGACTGCAAGGCAACACGGCCCCAACCCAATGACCGAACCCCTGCGCGTTTTCGTCGGCACCGATGAGTCGCAGACTATCGCGACCAACGTGCTCGAGTACTCGATCCGGAAGCACGCCACGCGGCCGGTCGAGTTCCATCGCATGACCGTCGACGGCATGCCGATGCCGAAGGACCACAAGAATCGGCCGCGAACCGGGTTCTCGTTCTGCCGCTTCACGATCCCGCAACGCTGCGGCTATCGCGACCGCGCGCTGTATCTCGACGCGGACATGTTGGTGTTCACCGACATCGCCGAGCTGTGGCGCATTCCATTCGACGACCAGACGCTGTTGTGCACGTGGCAAGGCGAGCCACCGCCGGACTGGCGCAACAATCCGATGTTCAAGACGGGGCGGCACTACGCCGTCATGTTGCTCGACTGCGAGCGCCTGCATTGGGACGTGCGCGACGTGATCCGTGGACTGGACGAGGGGCGCTACAGCTACCAGCAGCTGATGTACGACATGTGCATCGTCGCCCCGGACGCCATCGACCACAGGCTCGCGACCGAGTGGAACTCGCTCGAGAACTACGTCCACGGCACCACCAAGAACATTCACTACACCGTGGTGCCGACCCAGCCGTGGAAGTGTCGCACCAATCCTCACGGCGCCGTCTGGGACCAGCACCTCGAAGAGGCGATCGCCGCCGGCATGGTGACGCGGGAGCAGATCGAGAGCGGTGTGCGCAAGGGTCTCGTGCACGCCGACCTGTTGCGTTTCGTGCGCAGCACGGGGGTCAGTGCCGCGAAAACGCCCGAGCTCACGCCGCCGCAGCCGTTCGCGCCGCCGCGCCACACGCTGCTCTTCCACCTGCAGCTGGTCACCGACGTCGACCTGCTCGTGCTGCTGCTCGTCGAAGCGCGGCGGCGCCCGGGGGTCGACGCGCGGCTCTTGGTCGACTCCGCCCTGCTCGCCAAGGTGCCACAACTGACGGACCAGCTGCTGCGGCGGGGCTTGATGTGGTACACCGCGAGCCTCGAGGACTTCCAGCGCGAAAGAGTGACGCTGCTCGACGGCATCTCGGCGCTGATCACCGCAACCGAGTCCTCGGCCCGCCCGCATGCTGCGGCCCATGCCCTGACCGCAGCAGCGAAGGGCCGTGGCATCCCGACGTTCACCCTGCAACACGGCTTCGAGAACGTCGGCCTGACCTGGTTCGACCATGTGCACACGCCGGCCAACACGCAGTTCCTGTCCGATGCGATCCTGACCTGGGGACCGACGTCGCTGCTCGACGAGCGCGCCGACCCGTCGACACGCGCGCGCTGCATCCCGGTCGGTTGCTTCAAGGAGCTGCTGCCCGCACGCGGCCGCCTGCAACGCCCGGGCGGGCGCGAGCGATTCGTCGCGGTGCTCGAGAACCTGCACTGGCACCGGTTCGACGATGCCTACCGCGAGCGCTTCCTCGCCGACCTGGCCGCCGCAGCGAAGGCGCAGCCCGACACGACCTGGTTCGTGCGCCCGCATCCGGCCGGCGCGTTCCTGACCTCGCGGTTCCGCGGCGAACTGCCGCGCGCGCCGAACCTCGTCATCGCCGATCCCAGAAGTCCCGAATGGCGTCTGTGGCAGGGACCCGAGCTGTTCGCGATCGCGGACCTCGTGATCACCACCCCGTCGACGGTGGCGCTCGATGCCGCACGATGCGGCGCGCCCGTCGCGGTCGTCGGCTACGGTCAGGATCTCACGAGGTACTCGCCACTGCCGGTGATCACGAGCGCCGACGACTGGACACGATTCGCCGACGAGGCCCGCCGCGCGAACGAACGGAGCGAGCTCATCGGACTCGGAGAGCGATTCGTCGCGCGCGTGACGACGACCGGCGACGCAGCCGCGCGAGCCATCGACCAGGTGCTGGTGAAGGCTGTCGCGACAGCCCCCCTCGCGGCAACGCCAGCGGCGGGAGCCGCCGACGCAGAAGTCGCCCGCCTGAGGCAGCAGCTGCTCGACCTGCGCAGCTCGTGGACGTGGCGCCTCGGCCGCATGCTGACGAAGCCACTCGACCTGCTGCGCCGCGGCGGTCGTCAGCACGACACTTCGGTTTGAGCCGGCGCGCTCACCGAACGCGGCGGCGCACCAGCTGCAGCATTCGCACCGCCGGCTGCACGAGCAGTTCGCCGAGGCGCCAGGTCGTCGACAAGCGCATGGCGGCGACTTCGCGGCGCAGCCGCATCGCCACAACGGCGTTCTCGTCGCTGCCCATCGGTCCCGGCCAGCGCACCGGGTGCAGCAGGTCTCCGTGCACCTGGCCAGCGCGCACGGCCTGTCGCACTTCGCGCGCCGTCACGCTGCCGGCCGCCACCGCGTCGGCGAACGCATCGAGCCACGGCACCGAGTCGCCGGCCGACGGGGCCACCCACGGCGCACCGACGACCGGCCGCAGCCACTGCGCCACCGGTGCGAGCCTGCCATCGGCCGCGACCGGATCGCCGACGGCGAGTGCTGCGGCAGGCACGACGCCCGCCCCCGCCGTTGCGTCGCCCGCGGTGCAGGTGCTGATCGCCAACGGCTGCGAGCCGTGCATGCGCAGCGTGTGCGCGAGCACGCGACCGGCCAGCGCCGGCGCCCCTGCCAGCTCCACCACGATCGGCAGCGCCGCGGCCAGCGGCCGCCAGGTGATCCCGTGCTCTGCGACGATCGCCTGCAGCCGGTCGAACTGGCGATCGAACAGCGCATGCCCGTTGCGCAACCGCGTCGTGCCATCCAGGTCGGCGAACGCCGCCGAGTACTGACGGCCGCCGTCGACCCCGAGCGTGTGGATCGTGCGCGCGCCGAGCCGCGCCAGGATGCCGAACGCCGCCTCGCTGCTGAAGAACTGCACCTCGACGACCGGACTGCCGGGCAGCGGCTTCGCCGTCGAGCAGTTGTACCAGACGAGCCGACCTTGTCGTTCGAGCTCCCACAGCTCCGGCAGTTCGACGAACCAGTCCTCGAGCCGGCGTTCGCCCGGCTTGTCGCCGACGTGCGGCACGCGCGGCATCAAGAGCCACCGGCAGTTCGTCGACAACACGTCGCGGCACGCCTGCACCACGTCGGCGTCGATCGCGTGCGCGACGTCGACGGGCAGCTCGCGCACCACGTGGTTGAGCGCGAACAGCCAGTGCTGCGAGCGATGCGCCGCGGTGAGCTGGCGGAACGTCGGCCCCTTGCCGAGCACCAGCCAGGGCTTGCCGGCGAACGTGCCGTCGGCGGCGCGTTCGTCGAGCCAGCGTTGCAGCGACAGCCGCGGCGGCGGCAGCGGCTGCCGTTCCGCCTTGTCCTGCCACTGCGGATGCGTGATCCAGATGAAGGGGCGCGGCCCGATATCCTCGGTCGAGAGCCCGAGCATCTGCACCCGCTTGCTGATGCCGATCTCGGCGGCGATCGCCTCGCCGTAGTCGCGGCCGACCGTGAAGCCGTCGATGCGCGCGAGCGTCTCGCCGCGCGCGGCGAGCACGAGCGTCTGCAGGTGGTCGCCGCGTTCGCCCGGCTCGATGCCCCAGCGCCGCCACGCTGCCCGGTAGGTCGGCAGTCGCTCGGCCGGCGCGCCGTCGATGTGGTGGTCCGGCAGCGAATGGCCGGCGAAGCGGCGTTCGAGCTCGGCCCATGGCAGAGCCCACGCCGGATTCGCGCGTTCGCCGACGAGGCCGGCGCCCGGCTGCTGCAACCGGCGCATGTAGGCTCGCAGCCAACCGGGCCGCCGCACGCGACACTCGTGCTGCACGAACACGTAGACGTCGAAGCCCGGGGCGGCGCGCCAGCCATGGTCCCAGGCGCCGATGTTGTAGCCACCGTTCGGCCGGTGCAGCACGCGCAAGCCCGGCAAGGCAGCGGTGATCGGCGTCGGCTCGGCGCGTTCCTGGTTGACCACGACCAGCGTCGAGAAGGGCCAACCCGCATCGACGGTGGCCAGATCTTGCAGCAGCGCGTCGAGGTCCTGCCGCGGGCGCGCGTCGTAGTACGACACGACGACGAGCACGCTGGCAGGGACGGGGGACATCGGCGCCGATTCTCGCGAAGGCCTCGCGACCCGCCAGGGTCCGCCGTCCGGCTGCGTTGACTTTCCGGCGAACGGCAAGCACATTGAATCCATGAGCCGTCCCCCACGGGTCGAGAAAGGCGGGCATCCCGATGCCGAGAGCGAGGACGGCCAGGTCCGCCACGCCCACGGCATCGTCGACGAGGCGGGGCGCACGCTCGCCGCCCTGCGCCACCGTCAGCAGGACCTGCGCAAACAGATCGCCGCCGTCGACGCCGAGAATCGCCTGCTCGAGCGCGAGCTGCTGCAGCAGCTCTCGCAGTGGCGAAGGCTGGACGATGCGACCCAGCGGGTCGAGGACGTGCTGCCGCAGCTGAAGGCCGTCACCGGCTCGCTGACCTATCGCCTGGTCGCCGGAATGCTCGGCTTGGTCAACCGCGTTCGCCGGGCGATCCTGCCCGGCCGCCGTTGAGCGCGGCGGGCGCGCCTCACCGCGTGCGACGCACGCCGAGCGAACGGCGATGGAACGCCGGCTGGAAGTCCGGGCTGGCCGCCAGCCATTCGTCGACCGCCCGCCGACAGCCCGAGTAGGACGAGTAGTCGTCGAACACGATCATGCCCCCCACGGCGAGGCGAGGCGCGATGCGCTCGATGCACACCCGCACCGAGGCGTACCAGTCGCAGTCGACGTGGGCCAGCGCGATCGCCCCACTCGGCCGCAGCGTGTCCTCGAACAGGCCGCGGTGCAATCGCACGTGGTCGCGCGCCGGCAGCACGTCGAAGCGGGCGAGGTTGGCCAGCACCTTCGCCTGCAGGTCGTCGACGTAGCCGTAGTAGGTGTCGTCGCCGAGCCCCTTCGAGGTGCCCGAGGCGATCTCGGCGTAGCGCCGGTGGGCGTCCTCGCCGTCGGCGGGCCCGGGCGGCGGAATCAGCCCGAAGACGTCGTAGAGGTCGAGCGCCAAGCCGCGCGGCTTGAGCTTGCCGAGCAGGATGGCCGAGCCGCCGAGCGCCACACCCGCCTCGACCCAGCTGCCGCGCACGTGCGCCGCGCGCACCTGCAGCGCAGCCTCGGCGATGTTCTCGAGCTTCGGCGGACCGCAGTACGAGAGGTTGGCGGCGCGGATCGCAGCGATCACCGCCGACACCACCGCACCGTCTGGCGCCACATCGGGCGGCACGTCGGGAGAACCCGCGAACAGGCCGCGCAGTCGTTGCCACAAGGTGTTCATGTCGGCAGGGAGGCGAGGAAGCGGAGCATCTCGGCGTGGTGCGTGCGGGCCCGCTCGCGCACGATCTCGAAGTCGAAGTCCATCGCGGCGGGGAGTTCGTGCGGCTGGCACAACGGGAAGCCGAAGTCGGCAGCGATGCCGACGCTGCGGCCGTCGACCGGCACGAGCCAACTGCGCTTGCCGCGCGACAGGCAGAGCAGATGTGCGTGCAGGCGGCTGCCGACGTGCACGTCGACGCCCTCGTAGAAGGCGATCGCGGCGTCGGCGTCGCGTGGGCAGACCACCCGGAAGCCCAGGCGCACGGCCACCTGGCGCAGTTGCTGCCAGCGGTCGAGCCGGGCCGGATCCTGCGGCAGCCAGCGGTGACGGAACAACTCCCAGCGCGTCGGTGGCGACCAGTTCTGGTGCAGCACGAGGTGGCGGCGCGCGCGCGGGAACCGCGCCGCGACGAACTCGAGCACCGCCTTCTCGCGCGCTGCGAAGTCGTCGCGTTCGGTCACCGTGACGGCCACCTCGGCCTCCCGCCGGCCGAACGGCGCGCCGTCGAGCAAGGGGCGATCGTAGACGACCGGGCAGCCGGTCATCACCAGCTGCGGGCGCAGCTCGGGCAGTTCGCGCACGAGGTAGGCGACCGTGTGCGAACAGCGCCACGACGACAGCGCGATGCGCTCGTGCATCGCCAACAGCAACTCGCGCGTAGCCGCCGAGAGGCCGTCGGTGAACCCAGGCATGCCGTGCAGGCCGATGCCGAACGGCACCAGCACGAGCGGCGAGCGGCGCAGGGTCGCGGCGGTGAGCCCCGGCCAGACGGTGTAGCGGTCGTGCAGCTGGTTGGCGCCGGCGAGCACGACGACGCGCGCCTCCTCCATCCGGGCCAGCGCCTGCTCGTCCGGCACGACGCGCGGCGACAGCACGCGGTCGGCGGCGAAGCGACCGAGACGGCGCTCGATGGCGCGGAGGATGAAGCCGTCACCGAGGTTCTCGACCTTCTTGGCGCGCAGCTCCGGTGGGATGGGATACGGGGTCAGCGCCGCGCGCGGGTTGGCGGACGGCGTCGCGGCGAGGGCCGGGGCGGCTGCGGTCGCGGGGCGGGACACCATGGCGACGCCGCGACTCACACCCGGCGCGCCGCGGCGAGCCGCGCGAAGTAGGCCTCGTACTGGCCGGCGATCGCCTCGAGCGTGAAGCGTTCGCGCGTGCGCAGGAAGCTCGCATGGATGCGACGCCGGGTCTCCAAGTCGCGGAGCTCGGCGAGCCGGTCGTACAGGTCCTGCGCGGTGGCGAAGAAGCGCACCTCGCCGTCGTCGGTCTCGCGGTAGGAGAACTCGGCCGCCTCGACGAGGCAGGGGATGCCGGCGCCGTAGAAGTTCGCCAGCTTGACGTTCGACTTGTAGCGCCGCGCCATCGTCGAGGCGTGCACCCCACCGCGCGCCGCGAAGCCGATGTCGATCGCGCGCAGGTCGGGCGGATTGACGACGAACTGCAGGCCGAGCTTGCGACAAGCGTCCTCCACCACCGCCCCCCACGGCCCCAGGTAGGCCGGCGCACCTTCGTAGCCGACGACCTGCGCCCGTTCGCGGATCTCGATCGGCGCCATGCCGGGCCAATAGTGGTGGTAGACGAAGGTCGGCTCCGGCACCAGGTCGCCGAGATCCTCGCACATCTGCCGATTGGGGAAGATCACGCCATCGACCGGCAGGTCGGCGAAGAAGCGCTCGAAGTAGCCGCGGATCGACGGCAGGTCGGGATGGCTCACCCCATCCGCCGGCTGGGCCCAACAGTCGACGACGTCGTAGACGGTGGTCTTGCCCATCGCACGCAGCAGGCGAAGCCGCGAACGGTAGGGCCTCTTGACGGCGACGAAGACGTCGTGCGCCAGGATGTCGACCGGCTCCAGTGCGCCGGCGGCGAGCCAGCGCGGCCGCGCCGAGGCGATCTGCTGCGCGCGGACCTTCCAGCTGCCCATCGCGGGCACGCCGAAGAAGCACACGTTCGGGTCCTTCAGGTCGCAGCTCGACACGAACCCAGTCTAGGAGGTCGCGCGGGCACGGACCAGCCGCAGCACGCTCAGAGGCTGAGAGAGAGAATCCCCTCGAAGCCTCTGCGCGGCTGCGAATGCAGCCGCCAAACATGATTCCGAGAGCCCGTAGCATGATTTCTTCTCGGGCTCTCAGCGCAGCGCGTCGCGCCGTCGCAGCAGGACCACGTCGCGCAGGAAGCGACCGTAGGAGAGCAGCGTCGAGCCGTGCCGCCAGAACAGCCGCCACGACGACGCCCGGCGCAGCGGCTGCAGCGCCCGGCGCGCCGCGAACAGCGCGCGGCGCTCGCGCAGGGTGCGGCGGTGGCCGCGCACCAGCAGGCGGGCGAAGCCGAACTGTCCGCACAGCACGCACGAGAACGGCGCCACCAACCAGGCGAGCAGGATCCAGGGCAACCCGGCCACCAGCACCGGCCACGGCATGTTGACGAGGTAGGCGAAGTCCATGTTGCGGATCGAACGGACGGCGAACTCCTCGTTGCGCACCTTGGCGATGCTCTGGTTGAGCCCGTGCCAGACCCGCGCCTCTGGCACGTAGCGGATGCGCCAACCGCCGGCGACGAGGCGCAGCGACAGGTCGACGTCCTCGAAGTTCAGGAAGAACTCGCCGCGGAACACACCGAACCGCTGCAGCGCCGCGGTGCGGAACAGCGCCGCACCGCCGCAGGCCCCCATCACGTCGGTGGCCCGCGGGAACGCGTGCGCCGGCCGGCCGCGGCCGCGCGGGATCGCTTCGCCGCTGTGCAGCAGCACGACGCCGGCGTTCTCGACGACGTCGGGCCGGTCGCGGAACAGCATCAGGCTGGCGCAAGCACCGATGCCGGCATCGGCGGCGGCGGCCGCGACGAGCCGCTCGATCCAGTCCGGCGCGGCGACCGCGTCGTTGTTGAGCAGGGCGACGAAGTCCGGCGGCGTCGGCGCGGCCATCAGTTCGCGCAGCAGGCCGTTGTGCCCATCCGCGAACCCGAGGTTCTCCGTGTGCCGCCGCAGGTGGATGCGCTCGCCGTAACGCGCGGCGAGCCGGCCGACCTCGTCGCCGGCCGACGCGTTGTCGACGACGTGCACCTGCAGCGCCGGCCACGTCTGCGCCAACAGGCTGTCGACGGCCGCGCAGGTGTCGGCGAAGCCGTTCCAATTGAGCACGATCACCGCCACCCGCGGCGGGCAGTGACCGGACGATGCCCCGATCACGGCTGCGTCGTCCTTGGCCACGGGGTCGGCCGCTGCCGCGTCACCAGCAGGCAGTGCACCGCCTCGACGAGCAGGGCCACGGCGAAGCGCTCCTTCGGGGACAGTCGCGCGGCTGCAACGCGGTCCCAGTCGAGCCACGGCACCAACAGGTCGCGCGCCGGTTGCAGCGCCTCGTCGCGCAGGCAGCGATCGTGGGCGGCCATCAGACCCTCGGCCAGCCACGTGCTCCACAGGTCGACGGTGCCGGTCGCGCCGAACTTCGGTCGCGTCGCGACCGCGGGTGGCAGCAGCCCGGCGAACGCGGCGCCGAGCGCCACCTTCTCACGGCGACCCGGCCCGTCGGGCGACAGCAGCTTCCCTGCTGGCGGCAGCGCCGCGCAAGCGGCGAGCACCGGGCGGTAGAGGAACGGCACGCGCGCCTCGACGCCGTGCGCCATGAACATGCGATCGACGCGCAACAGCTGGTTGTACTGCAGCTGGGTGACGAGATCGAACGCCTGGAACGCACCCAGCGCATCGGTGGGCAGTTCGCGGCACCAGGCGACGAAGGCGGTGCGCTGCGCCGTGGCGCGCTCGTCGGCGTGCCGGCGCGCCTCGGGCCGCAGGCAGCCGAGCAAGTTCGACTGGGCCCGACGCTGCCGGTAGCGGTCGAACAGCAGACCCGGATCGGCGGCGAGCTCCGGCTCGAGCGCGAGGCGGTACCACGGATACCCGCCGAACAACTCGTCGGCGCCCTCACCGACCAGCACGACCTTGTGCCCCGCGGTGCGCACCGCGGCGGCCAGCGCCGCGCCGGGCAGCGCGTTGGCGTTGGCGATCGGTTCCTCGAGATGGAAGGCGACGTGCCGCAGCCAGTCGCCGACGTCGGCACGCGGGAGGTGCACCACGTCGTGACGCAACGACTCGGCGCGCGCCACCGCCGTGGCGTGCTCGACCTCGGGGTCGGCAGCGAGGTCCGTGGCGAACGAGAACGTCAGCGCGCGCAAACCCGGCGCGCGGCGATTGGCCGCCACGGCGACGATGCTCGAATCGAGCCCGCCGCTGAGTGCGAGCGCGACCGGCACGTCGGCGATCAGGTGGTCGGCGACGGAGTTCTCGACGACCTCGCACAGCGCCGCCGCGTCGGGCGCTGGACCGCCGCGGCCGAACGCCATGCGTGTCCGCCAGACCACGACCTCCTCGCGGCGGAGGGAGTGCCCGTTCCACGTGTAGGTCAGACGTGTGCCCGGCGGCACGAAGCGCACGCCGTACAACGACGCGTCCGCCATCGGGAAGCCCCAGCTGAGCAGATCGCCGAGCACCGCGCCGTCGACGGCGAGCGGGGCGACCGCGGCGATCGCCTTGGCTTCGGAGGCGAACACGACGGCGTCGGCGCGTTCGTGCAACACCAACGGCTTGATGCCGAACTCGTCGCGCACCACGTGCAGACGGCGCGTGGCGTGCTCGTAGAGCGCCAGCGCGAACATGCCGCGCAACCGGCCGAACACGGCGTCGCCCCAGAACTGGTGCCCGACCGCCACGACCTCGGTGTCGCTGCTGGTGCGGAAGGTAGCGCCCAGGCGTTCGAGCTCCGCGCGCAGTTCGCGGAAGTTGAACACCTCGCCGTTGTAGACGAGCGTGCAGTGCGCGGTGACGAACGGCTGGTCGCTGCGCTGGTCGACGTCGAGGATCGACAGCCGCACGTGGCCGAGCGCCAGCCCGAGCTCGGGCCGCCGCAGCAGCTGCTGCGCGTCGGGACCCCGATGCGCGATCGCGGCGACCGCCGCCTGCAGGCGCGGCTCCGCCGGCAGCCGCGCCGGATCACCGAACCAGCCGAAGATGCCGCACATGCCGGGTCACCCTGCGTCGGCGTCGGCCGGGTCGTCGGCCCCCACGGCGGTCGGGGCGGCGACGACGCTCGCCGCCACGCTGCGCCACGCGCGCGGCTGGAAGTAGGTGCCGTGGCCGGCCGCGCCGTCGTCGACGACGACGAGCCGCACGTCGTCGACGACGTCCAGGATGTCGTGCAGCGCCCCGCAACTGACACTGACCTTGATCCGATAGCGGCCGGCGCGAAGGCCGACCTGCGACAACTCCAGCGCGACCTCCGCGTCCCCCGCCGGCAGCGCGAGCCATCCGTGGTCGCGCGACGACATCATCAGCTGCACGGTTTCGCCGACCTGGTGCACGAGGTCGAAGACCATCACGTTCACGCTGACCGGCGCCGTCGCCTCCTTCGCCCGCAGCGCCACCACGAGTTCCCCACCGCCGCCGACCTGCCAGTGAGCGACGTCTCGGCCGCCGCTGCGCAGGGTGACGCCGCGCACGGCGACACGCGCGCCGGTGGTGAGCTGGCGACTGGCCAGGGCGGCGCCCTTCGCCTCGTTGCCCGCCGCGGCCTGTGCGACTTCGTCTTGTTCGTAGCGCTTCTGCACCTCGCGCGCGGGTCCCAGCGCGGCGACGCGCCCGCCGCGCAGCCACAGACACTCGTCGGACAAGGTCTCGACGAGCACCGGGCTGTGCGAGACCAGCAGCAACGAACAGCCGCCGCGCCGCAGCTCGTTGATCTTGTTGCGGCACTTGACGCGGAACTTCGCGTCGCCGACCGACAGCACCTCGTCGACGACCAGGATCGACGGTTCGGTGTGCACCGCGCAGGCGAAGCCGAGCCGCGCCTGCATGCCGGAGCTGTAGGTGCCGAGCGGCGCGTCGATCGCGTCGGCCAGTTCGGCGAAGTCGACGATCGCGTCGAAGCGCGCGCGGATGTCGCGTTCGGCGACGCCGAGCAGGGCGAGGTTGAGGAACACGTTCTGCCGCCCCGACAGCACCGGCTTGAAGCCCGCCCCCAGCGCCAGCATCGGCGCGATGCGGCCATGCACCCGCACATGGCCAAGGTTGGGCCGCAGGATGCCGCAGATCATGCGCAGCAGGGTCGTCTTGCCGCTGCCGTTCTGGCCGACGATGCCGATCGAACGGCCGCGCCGCAGCACGAACGAGACGTCCCTGACCGCCCAGAACTCGCTCGGTCGAAGCGAGTCGTCGTCGCGTCCACCGAGCAGCAACCGCGCGATGTCGCGCGCGCCGTAGACGAACGAGCGCTTCAGCGAGCGGGCGAACTTCTTGCTGACGCCCTGCACCTCGACGCACACGTCGTCGGCCATCAGCGACCCCCGAGCAGCATGCGTTCGATCAGGATCGGCGCCACCGCGCGCACCAGCGCGAAGCCGGCGATGGTGGCGACGACGCCAGCGGCGATCACGAGGGCGAACGTCGTCGGCTGCGACAGCACGACTCCGCCCGCGGCCTCGCGCGCGGCGACGATCAGTGGCGACACCGGATTGGCGCCGACGATCCCCGCGAACCAGCCGCTCTGCGGCTGGTACATCGCCGGGGTCAGGAACAGGCCGTAGGCGAGCACCAGCTTGAGCGTCTGCTGCACGTCGGAGAACAGCTGACAGACCGGCATCAGGAAGCAGCCGAGCCCGAGGCCGAGCAGCACGGCGCCGGCGAAGGCCACCGGCACGAGTGCCAGACCCGGATGCCAGAACCCGAAGGCGACGAGCAGAACGAGCACGGCGAGCAACCGCACCGCCGTCGTCAGCAGCGACTCGTGCAGCTGCGCCAACAGCACCGCCGCGCGCGAGAAGTGCACGCGGGTCAGGTAGCTGCGCGCGCCCTCGAAGGCCTGGTACGGCACGTCGACCGCTTCGGCGAACACCTGCCACAGCAGGGTGCCGAGGAACACCGACAGCATGGCCGGCAGCGGGGAGCTGCCGGGGTCGACGACGCCAGCGTCGCTGGCCAGCACGACGCCGCCGGTGATCAGCAGGGCAGGCGCCACCATCCAGAAGTAGCCGAGGAACGACTTGCGATACTTGGCGCCGATCGTCCGGCGGAAGATGCGCCACGACAGCGCGACGGCGTCGCGCGCGGCCGCGAACGAACCTGGCGACGGCGGCACGGCAGCGGTCACGTGGTCTCGGCCTCGCTCGGGTTCGTCACGGCCCCGCAGGATAGCCACAGCCCCCTCGCCGCCGCCACCACAACGCGCGCACCTTGACCCTCGCCACCGTCGCCAGTCTGCTGCGCCGGTGCGTGCCCCCACCGCGACGATCGCAATCCCGAGTTGCAACGGGGCGGACCACGTCGCCGCACTGCTGCATTCGCTGCTGGCGCAGAGCTGCCAGGACTTCGCGCTGCTGCTGGTCGACGACGCCTCGACCGACGACACCGTGGCCGTCGCCACCGCCATCGCCGGCGATCGGCTGCGCATCGTGCGCCAACCACAGCGTGTCGGCCTCGCGGCGAACTTCGCGCAAGCCGCGAGCCTGGTCGAGACGCCGTTCTTCTGCCTCGCCCACCAGGACGACGTCTACGCAAAGGACTACCTCGCCACGCTGCTCGACGCGCTCGAGCGAGCCCCGGCGGCGACGTTCGCCCACTGCACGGCGACCGCCATCGACGGCGACGGCAACGCGCTGACCGCAGCCGCCGAACGCTTCAAGTACGGCCTCGCCCGCAAGGCGGTCGACGCCGATCCGGTGCGCCTGTTCCAGCTGCTGTGGCGCGGCAACTTCGTGTGCTGCCCGTCGGTGCTGTTCCGCACCGCGGCGTTCCGCGCCCTCGGTGGCTTCGACACCTCGCTTTCGTTCGCGCTCGACTGGGAGCTGTGGTTCCGCTGCACGCGCCGGCAGCAGCCGTTCGTCACCGTGCTGACGCCGCTGGTGCGTTACCGGCGCCACGCCGGCAACGCGACGCGCGCGGCGACGCGTTCGCTGCGCCGCTTCGAAGAGGAACTCGCCGTGCTGCAGGCGGCGCACGCGCACGGCCACGCCGCCGGCTGGCTCGGCGAGCCGGAGCCGCCCGGCCGCGCGCTGCGCAACAACCTCGTCAACGAGGCCTTCGAGGACCTGCGCGCCGGCGACCGCACGGCCGCGCGGCAGAAGATGCGGTTCGTCGCCGAGCGCCTGCCGCAACTGCGCTTCGACCCGTTCGTGCTGGCGCTGCGCGCGCTCGGTCGCTGCGGACCAGCCGGCGTGCACGCCCTCGGCCTCGGTCGCGCCCTCGCCGTGCGGCTCAGCCTCGGCTGAGCATGACGAGCCTGCGAGCCCGACGGGAACGAACCCAGCCGACACGAACGGCGCCGATTGCCCGGCGGCCCTTCACCGGATCGGCGCGCCACGATCGCCGACTGGGCATGGCCGGGCTGCGGGCGAGAACGTGCGCGAGTTCACGCGCCAGCTGACGCAGGGGGTCTACGGATCGCGCTACCAGAGCGGATCCCGTTCGGGAAGTCCGGCCCGGTAGACGAACAGCTTCGCGCCGTCGCCGCGCAGCCAGCGCGCGCCGATCGTCGCCCTGCTCGGAGACGCGATGCCAGCGCGGCCACTTCAGCGCCGCCACTTC
>Ga0169931_10004798_pt1 | contig 20908 bp, 17 predicted proteins | sample Kivu_15m_20L_FD_129675 | JGI IMG/M metagenome (GOLD analysis project Ga0169931, IMG submission 129675) | Freshwater microbial communities from Lake Kivu, Western Province, Rwanda to study Microbial Dark Matter (Phase II) - Kivu_15m_20L... | ecosystem: Environmental > Aquatic > Freshwater > Lake... | reverse complement strand
TGCAACTAACGCATTGGCCAATCTAGATGATAGTTTATCAGGGGCAGCTGGTGCTATGAATATGATCCCTGTTGTTGGCGGATTATTAGCAGGTGTATTCGGTGCAATTGCCTCGGCTGTAGAAAAAACTACAGGTGCTTTTCAATTAGCATCCCAATCGGGCGCAACATTTGCAGGAAGTATTAGTCAATTTGCTGGAGCTGCTTCTGCTGCCGGTATGACAATGAAAGATTATGCTCAATTAATGAAAGAAAGTGCTCCTGCATTACGACTATTAGGAGGAAATACAGAAACAGGTGCGAAAAGATTTGCAGAAATTTCCAGGGGTCTAAGAACTAGTAGCAAAGATTTATATGCTTTGGGGTTTTCTACTGCAGAAGTTAACAAGGGTTTAGCCAATTATACAAAAGTAGTTATGTTAGGCGGAAGAAATCAAAACATGACTAACGCCCAATTAATCGAAGGAAGCAAAAAATATCTCAAAGAATTAGATTTAATGGCCAAAGTAACTGGTGAGGAAAGAAGTACAAAACAACAGCAAATGGAAGAACTTATGAATGATGCTCAATATCAAGCAGCCATTGCTGGATTAGATGAAAAAGCGGCAGCAAGTGTTAGAAATACTGTTATCGGTTTGCCTGGTCCGTTACAAAATGTAGCCAAAGACATCATAGCCACGGGGTCTGCTACAACAGAAGAAAGTAGAAAATTCATGAGTATGATGCCGGAATCGGCAGCAATGATGGCAGATTTTGCAGCCAAAACTCAGAGAGGAGAACAGATATCTTTAGAAGAAAGGAATCGGTTAAACGAAACTCTGCGAAGAGAAGGTCAAGCTGCGCAATTACAATACAAAGATATCGGAAGATTCAGTGCTGATTTCGCGACCCAGACAAAACAATTTACCGCTGCTGCACAAATAGGCAAAAATGCACTAGTTCAAGGAGCGGCGGCACAAAATAATGCTACTAATAATACCGACGGTCAGGCAGCAGCAATGGAAGAAATGAAGCAGCAATTAGCGGCATTGACTAACGGAATACAAATGACGTTAGCTTCTAACATAGGTGCGCTAAATCAGATGATGGGACTCCTGCAAAAGATGGTAGATTTTATTATACCAATCTTTACTAACTATATCGTTCCTGCGGTTGTTTTCCTTGCTGATGTAATATTAAAAGTCGTTATTCCTACATTAGAATGGTTAGTCAAGGGACTGATCGAAGCAGCCGGTGTAGCCTACACAATGCTAGTTCCGGTGTTTACTTACCTTGGGGGAGTAATTCGAGAATACGTTCTTCCGGCATTGTTGCATGTCAAACAATTTTTACAAGATAATTGGTTGCCTGTGTTAGCAGCAGTAGGATCGGTTATTGCTTTTAAGGTAATACCGGCATTTTTAAGTCTTATCCCGGCACTTATAGCAAATCTAGTCAAATATATGGCTATGGCCTTACCGATGATTAAACTTATAGCGATCGTTGGTGTGCTGACTGCTGTTTTTGTCGGCATAAAAGAATATGCAAGAAAATTAGGGGTTGATATGGGAGTAGTCGGTGATGGATTTAAGTTTTTATGGAGCTATATACAAGAACTTGGTTTAAATTTGAAAAAATTATGGTATGGACTTAAAGATTTTTTACCTTTTTTAGAGAGTGCCACACCAGAAGAAAAAGCAGCGTTAGAGGCAGAAAGAACTGAGCTATTAGAAGGAAGAGCAAATTTAGCGAGGAAAATGCGAGATGATATGGCCGCAAACAGAGAACGAAACAGGGCCGAAGATGCTCGTAGAGCCAGAGAAAAAGAAGATGAACGAAAGGCGTTAGAAAGGGGTGAATTTGGTAAGGCATTTGCTCTTCCAAATATTAGCATGCCAACATTCTCGGGAGGTGGCGGAGGAGGTGGCGGAGGAGGTGGCGGAGGAGGTGGCGGAGGAGGTGGCGGAGCAAGCGGTGGAGCGACGGCATCACAATCAGCTACTGGGCCCGTAGATTTAGGAAACATGAGCCCCGAAGCAGTTGCTGAATACGCTCATAAACAACATTATGGAAGTGCCACAGCTAGAACTGAACCCACTAGACAAGAAATTGAGCAACAAGCGACCCGTGAAGCTGAAGCAAGAGCTAATGCAGAAAAAGAAGCTGAACAAAGACAACAACAAGAAAGACAGCAGATCAAACCCCAAGAATCTGCAGAAACTCTGCTGGCTAACTTAAATACGAAGATGGATCAACTTATACATATAAACAAGGGTGTGCGAGACCTCAACGATAGACAATTAGCGGTACAGCGTAGTCTAGGAAATGATGTTTTCCAATCTCCCGGAATGGTAATGGGGGCATAACATTAAATGTCTTGGAAAAAGTATTTCACGCCTGTTAAAATAGAAAACAACAGAGGCCAATTTAGTCCTCTAGGTAATGGCGGCAAACCTGGTCCTGCTAGAACTAACTATTCAAATTATCTACCCGATGTTTATGCCGGTACTCCTAATCGTGTTGAGCGTTATATGCAATATAACACCATGGATATGGACAGCGAAATTAATGCTGCTCTTGATATCCTTGCAGAATTTTGTAGCCAAAAAAATAAAGAAAATAGCACAGCATTTCAGATATTTTTTAAAGGTCAACCGACCGCTACTGAAGTTAAGATATTAAAAGAGAGTTTACAAAAGTGGAATAAAACGCAGCAATTTGAAAATAGAGTATTTAAAATAGTAAGAAATACATTCAAATACGGTGATTGCTTTTTTGTCAAAGATCCAGAAACTTTAAAATGGTATTACGTTGATCCTGCAAAAGTAAGCAAGGTAATTGTAAATGAAAGTGAAGGTAAAGAGCCTGAGCAGTATGTGATCCAAGACTTTAATTTTAATTTTAAAGAACTTGTGGCAACAACTATACATCCAAACACACATACCAGTCCCCAAGGCACGGCCAGTTATGTTAGCGGTGGCGCCTTAGGGCGAGGTATGGTAGGAACCACCCCGCAAGCAACAGGAACTCGGTTTTCGACACAAGTAAACGAAGTGGCGATAAATGCAAAAAATGTCATACACATTAGTCTAAGTGAGGGTTTAGATAATAACTATCCTTTTGGAAACAGCTTATTAGAATCAGTATTCAAAGTCTACAAGCAGAAAGAATTGCTTGAAGATGCCATTATTATCTATCGTATACAACGTGCTCCTGAGCGCAGAATTTTCTATATCGATGTAGGTAATATGCCAGCACACATGGCTATGGGATTTGTTGAACGAGTTAAAAACGAAATACATCAGCGTAGGATTCCTAGTTCAACAGGCGGTGGGACATCAGTAATTGATGCTAGTTATAATCCGTTAAGTATCAATGAAGATTATTTTTTCCCACAAACAGCAGAAGGTCGCGGATCAAAAGTTGAAACATTGCCCGGCGGTACTAACCTCGGTGAGATCGACGATTTAAAATATTTCACAAACAAATTATTCCGCGCTCTGCGTATTCCTAGCAGTTATTTGCCGACAGGACCAGACGACAGCCAGATGGCATTCACTGACGGAAAAGTAGGAACAGCATACATTCAAGAATTGCGTTTTAATGAGTATTGCAAGAGATTACAAAGTTTAATGATCGAAGAATTTGATCTAGAATTTAAGCTCTGGATGCACAAACAAGGCATTAATATCGATAATAGCCTTTTTGAATTAAAATTTAATCCACCTCAAAACTTTGCCGCATATCGTCAATCAGAACTCGATAATGCCAGAATACAAAGTTTTGCCGCATTACAGGAAGTTCCTTATGTATCTAAGCGGTTCGCTCTTAAGAGATTCTTAGGACTTACCCAAGAGGAAATTACAGAAAATGAGCGCTTGTGGAAAGAAGAAAATGGAGCGAAACTAACATCAAACATTGATGCCGCCAGCGATATGAGATCTATGGGAATCACTCCGGGCGGATTAGAATCCGATATGTCTGCCCAATCAGCAGAAGCTCCAGAGGGCATGGAAGCACCTGCTGAACCCGAAGCAGAAACAACCGATGACTCAATTCCTCCTGCACAATAACATATCGATAAATATTAGACTATGAAATTATTAGAGTTTTTTTATTTTAACGATAAAAACAGTGATTATAGTATCGATCGAAGATATGAATCTTCTAACGACATTTCAATAGTAGATCGAGATGATACTCGAAAAGTTAAACTAACTTTACGACAAATCAACATGTTAAGGATGCAGAGTGAAGCCCATGAAGCCGAAAAAGAATCAGAACTAGGCTTTGTTAGACAAATGTATGGCCAACCACCCGCAGAACCAGCCCAGTAAGTCTGCCTTCGTACTAGGTAACGGCAAAAGTAGATTACATATACAAGTTGAAGATTTAAAATCTCACGGGTATCTCTACGGATGTAATGCATTATATCGAGAGACATCTGTAGATCATTTAGTGGCAGTGGATGTTAAAATGGCCAACGAAATCATCGAATCAGGATATCATAAAAATCATACGGTTTGGACTAATCCTAATAAAGGAATTATTGATACTCCTTATATTAATTTTTTTGATACCCACAAAGGCTGGAGTTCCGGACCCACAGCCTTGTGGTTAGCTGCAAAGTTTGGACATAAAGAAATATTCATTTTAGGTTTTGACTTTGAAGGTGTTGACGGCAAATTTAATAATGTTTATGCAGATACTTTTAACTATAAGAAAAGCAGCGAAGTTCCGACATTTTTTGGAAATTGGGTAAGTCAAACAGAAAAAGTTTTTAGAGAATATAAAGACACCATGTTCTATAGAGTCGTGGGTAAAAAATTTATGACCCCTCCTTGTTTTACAATGGGAATAAATAATTACAGAAATATAAATTATAATGATTTCGCAGCAAGATTTAACATAACTTTTCAAAAAAGTTAAAAAACAGTCAAAAAAGACGAATATTCCACCGTTTTATAATAATAGTATTAAATAAATCGACAGCCTAATTATCGATAAGGAGATCTCAAATGGCAGATAAAACCACACTTGAGCAGATGCTCGAGCACCTAGTTAATGACGATCAAGCAAAAGCCGAAGAGCTTTTTCATGAGTACGTAGTAGCAAAATCTCGTGAAATTTATGAAGAATTGATCGAAACCGAAATCGAAGAATCTTCCGATGAGGAAGAGGAAGAGGACGAAGAAGTAGAAGAAAATTTTGAAGTTATTGAAGCAGACGATGACGAAGAAGCCGACCCTACCGACGATCTAATGGGAGATCTTGAAGACAAGGGAGAAGAAGGCGACGAAGAAGGCGAAGAAAGGTCAGATGAACCAGCTACTAAACAAGATGTGGTAGATGCTTTTGATGAATTAATGGCAAAATTTGACGAGCTGGCAGCAGAAGTTGGCGGCGATGACATGGGCGGCGATGACATGGGCGACATGCCAGACATGAAAATGAAAGATGCATTTGAACCAGAAATGGCAACAGTGCGCGAATATGTAGAAAAAGTTCCAGCAGGTCATGGTGCCGAAAAGAAAGGCGCGGGCGAAGCAGCAGGCGCAAACACAAAAACTCCGGTAGCAGGAAAGAATGATATGGGCGGTACAACTGCTAATATCGTAAAAGGCGGCGAAGGTTCAGATAAAGGAACCGCAGGCGGTTTAGCAAATAATAAACCACAACAGATGAATACCGGTAACATTAATGTTCCTGGAGGCAAAGCAGGTGGTGCATTTAGTACCAAAGAGCCAGGACATGGCGCTGAAAAGAAAGGCGCAGCAGAACAAGGCGGAACAAACTCAACAAGTTTGTTTCGTAACAAGTAATCGGAGCCTATAGGTGAAAAATTACCTTAGTGAGCATCTGAGTTTTGATCAGGCGGGTCTAGTTCTCGAATCTGTCGAAGAAGCTGGAAAAAAGTCTCTGCATCTTAATGGCATCTGCATCCAGGGCGACATTAAGAATGCAAATCAGAGAATTTATCCTGTTTCCGAAATCGGTCGGGCTGTCAAAACCGTTAATGAACAGATAGCCGGTGGATACTCAGTGCTAGGGGAAGTTGATCATCCTGCGGATCTACGCATTAATTTGGATCGGGTCAGCCACATGTTAACAAGAATGTGGATGGATGGTCCAAATGGTTATGGAAAATTAAAGATTCTACCAACTCCTATGGGACAGCTAATTTCAACCATGTTGGAGAGCGGAGTCAAACTAGGCGTATCAAGCAGAGGTTCCGGTAACGTTGCAGAAGACGGCAGCGGAAAAGTAAGTGATTTTGAAATTATCACGGTTGACATTGTAGCTCAACCATCCGCTCCCGGTGCTTACCCTACACCAGTTTACGAACACATTATGAATCAAACAGGCGGTTATAGATCTTTTAATATAGCAAGGGAAGTTCAAGGCGATCCAAAGGCACAGAAATACATAGCAGAAAGTCTCAAGAAGATTATCTTGGGACTCAAATAACAGTAGGAGAATCACATGCTAGATTTTGTAAAACAACTTTTTGAAAACAATGTGATTTCCGAAGAAATGAAATCGGAAATTGAAACAGCTTGGCAATCCAAGATTCAAGAAAACCGAGATCAAGTCACCGCAGAACTGCGTGAAGAATTTGCTCAGAAGTATGAACACGATAAAACAACAATGGTAGAAGCAGTTGAAAAGATGTTGGAAGATCGTTTACAGGCTGAGCTATCTGAACTGGCTGAAGATCGTCAAGGTCTTATCGAAGCAAAAGCCAAGTATGTTAAGAAAATGAAAGACGATGCTGCCAAAATGGAATCATTCGTTCTACAGAAACTTAAAAATGAATTATCAGAACTTCACGAAGATCGCAAGCGTGTAGCAGACAATGTTGCGACACTAGAATCTTTCATTGTTGACGCTCTAGCCAAAGAAATAGCAGAGTTCCACACCGATAAGAAAGATCTAGCAGAAACCAAAGTTAAATTAGTTCGCGAAAGCAAAGCTAAATTTGATCAGGTTAAAAAGCAATTTGTTTCTCGTTCAGCAGAATTAGTCAAAGAAGCAGTTGAAAAAACACTGCGTACTGAGATTGGTCAACTGAAAGAAGACATCGAATCTGCACGTAAAAATGACTTCGGTCGTAGAATTTTTGAAAGTTTTGCTAGCGAATATGCTGCAAGCCATCTCAACGAAAAATCTGAAACTGCAAAACTATTAAAAGTAGTTCAGCAGAAAGAAGTTGAACTTGAAGAGGCTGCAAAAATTGTTGCAGAGCATCAAAAGATCGTCGAAAGCAAGGAAAGAGAAATTCGTATTGCACGAAATCTCGCAACCCGAAAGGAAATTATGAGTGAACTTTTAGGGCCACTTGGCGGCGACAAGAAAACAGTAATGAATGAGTTGCTAGAATCAGTAGCAACCGATAAGTTAAGAGGAGCGTACGATAAGTATCTTCCAGCTGTAATGGCCGGCGAAGCTCCAAAAAAGAAGGCACTAGTAGAAGGCAAAGAAATTACAGGCGATAAACAGGCACAACCAGTCAGCGGGGAAAAAGGCGCTGAAATTTTCACAATCCGCAAGCTTGCGGGACTTAAAGTTTAAGGAGAACTAATATGTCAGAACTACTCGAGTCACGCTGGCAGGAAACCAAAGAGGCACTATTAGAAGGCCTACAAGGAACTCGTCGTTCAGTAATGGCCACTACTTTAGAAAATACCCGCAAGTATTTGTCTGAGAGTGCCACTGCTGGTGCTACTTCTGCCGGTAACGTTGCAACCCTAAATCGTGTGATCCTTCCAGTGATCAGACGTGTGATGCCTACGGTCATCGCTAATGAATTAGTTGGTGTTCAGCCAATGACTGGACCAGTTGGACAAATCCATACATTGCGTGTTCGTTACAGCGATGCTAACGACAACATCACTGCAGGTGAGGAGGCATTTAGCCCATTCAAGATCGCTACTAGCTACTCCGGTACAGGTACTGATCCAAATGGTAAACCAGCATCAACTGCTGCACTAGAAGGCGTTGCTGGACGCAGAATGAGCATCCAGATCCTCAAGCAAACAGTCGAAGCTAAGACACGTAAATTGTCTGCTCGTTGGACATTTGAGGCTGCACAAGATGCACAAGCCCAACAAGGCATTGACATCGAAGCAGAAATCATGGCTGCTCTTGCACAAGAAATCACAGCTGAAATCGATCAAGAGGTTCTACAATCTCTACGCACATTGGCTGGATCGGCAACTGAAACATACAACCAGGCTGCTGTATCTGGTACTGCTACATTTGTTGGCGACGAGCATGCTGCTCTTGCTGTTCAAATCAACCGTGTTGCTAACTTGATCGCTCAGCGTACACGTCGTGGTGCTGGTAACTACGCAGTTGTTAGCCCATTTGCACTAACAATTCTTCAGAGTGCTACAACTTCTGCTTTCGCAAGAACAACAGAAGGCACATTCGAAGCACCTACAAACACCAAGTTTGTTGGTACATTGAACAGCGCAATGCGTGTTTATGTTGATGGTTATGCTGCTGATAACACAGCAGTTCTAATTGGTTACAAAGGTTCTAGCGAATCTGACGCACCAGCATTCTACTGCCCATATATTCCATTGATGAGCAGCGGTGTTGTTCTTGATCCATCGACGTTTGAGCCAGTTGTTAGCTTCATGACCAGATACGGTTATGTTGAGTTAACAAACGTTGCTTCTTCTCTAGGTAATGCAGCTGATTATCTAGGAAAAGTTGACATCAATAGCGGAAACGTTAAGTTTAGCTAATCAAAAAAAAAACAGTTTATATGTTTCAAAAAGGGCCATATGGCCCTTTTTGTTTGACTTAAATATCCGTGTGATGCAGATAGAATCAGAACGAGATTTTCCTAAATTAAGAGAACAAATTAAGCTTTGGCGTAAACGATTTCCTATGTTTCGACATGATGTTGATCAAATTGAAAACATCTTAGAAACACATATTCAAAATTATTCTATAGCACTAGTATTCTATAGACAATCAAAAAAGAAAAAATATTTAGAGGATGCTCAAAAAGAGATAGGTTCGATTAATAGAATAATTTCTATGGTCGAAAAAGTTGAACTTATATCGTTGTTAAGTAGAGGATAAATACTTTGTCTAAATATGTATCGCTTGTAGCGAACTTATGCTGTAACCCGCAGCGTAGACCTAGAACGTCAACATAAGGAGAAAACAAATGGGACGTCCATTAACTAAAGATAGAAACGGCGCCGACGTAAGAGGTATTTACACCGGTGCAAACGCTGGTATTAGATTAGATCTATACGATACACAATTACGCACAGACGGCATTGTTGTTAAACAACGCGGTGCAAAGACTTTTGTTGTTGCGCGAGTTGGTACTCCGACAGTAACGTCAGTTGCAGTCCTTAAGAATGGAACACCTAGTGCCGCCGGCGAAATGAGAATGTTTGGTTGGATTGGCGGAAACGGAGGAACTTCTGTTAATATTGCAAAAATTACCAAGCGTGTTGCTACAGATTTTAGCGGTAATCGGTACACCTGGGTTTTGGAAAACGATAGCTCAAATGATTATATTGTATTAACTGCGATTTAAGAGATAAGATATGTCACAGGTTGTACAAACAAACGGCAATTATACAATTAAAGCGATCACAGGGGGAGTCATTAGACTCGACACCGGAGACTCTGTTGGCGAAGTTAGAGTAACAGGAAATTTAATAGTTGACGGTACAACTGTGACTGTTGAAGCAGAAAATCTTGAAATAAAAGACAATGTTATAATATTAAATGTAGGTGAAGCGAGCAATGGAGTATCGCTACAGTATTCTGGCATAGAAATAGATCGGGGAGCTAACGGACCTGTCGTTAATCCTAAAGCATCATTTTTATTCAACGAAGCCACTGATACTTTTGAAATTTCAAAACGAGATGCTGCTGGTATTTCTAACTTTGCAGATAGTGGGTTGAAAGTTAGATACATTAGAACTGACCCCGGCATCGATGGCGGAGATTTAACACTTATTGGAGCAGGAGCCGGTCTTGTTAAAATTACGGGAACCACCGACTATCTCAATGAAATACTGTTAACAATGGCAAATCCAGCGAACCCGCCGGCGTCAACAGTTACTCCGACATTAGCCGATGATGTTTTAGCTAATGTCAAATATGTTAATTATGCGGTGATAAACAATCCTGCCTATCTTTTAAGAGACGATGATACAAGAGTTATCGCAGCAGACTCTGCTATCCATGCTGCTGATTTTGGTGGTGGCCCTAGTAGAATTTTAATGCAGGTAGACGGTAATATTAGAGCAACACTGTTTGATAATAATTTTACACTATTCGGTATCGAACTTTCTGATAGAAAAATTTCTGCTAAAAATACCAACGATGATTTAATACTTGATGCTAACGGTACAGGTAAAATTGTCATTGATTCGCCAATACAGATGGGTGTTCAAATATCTACACCATCTTCAGTTTCTGGAAATAACATTTTATATGCGTCTGCACCCGGAACAGGCGATTCGGGAATTTATTTTGTAAATTCTACAGATTCTAGTGAACTAACAAATAAGAATAGGGCCTTGCTCTGGAGCATGCTCTTCTAATGGAAAATTAAATGATACAATCAACATTATTATTGGCTGGATTTGATCAAACAATATACTCTAGCACAAACACCAACGCAATTACAACTATGGTATTCTGTAATACGGCCACGCCTGATCCTGCAGATGAATCAGTTAGAGCTATATCGTTAGCAGTACATCTAATCAAATCTGGAAGAGCGAAAGGTTTTAGTAACACAATTATCAAAAACTTAAATGTTCCTGCCGGTGAAACACTATTTTTTGATACAGAGCGAGTAGTGTTAGACAATGGGGATTCTATACTAGCAACAGCGACCGGAGATAATCGATCTATATCTATATCTAATATTACTCAGGCAACACAGGCAGTTGTAACAGCCAACAATCATCAACTAGAAGAAGGAAATTTTATCAGTATATCCGGAGTTTCGGGAATGACTCAGGTTAATGGTAACATTTATCAAGTTGTGTTAGTTTCAAATGCAAATACATTTACTATCAATGTAAATTCAACTTCATTTTCTGGTTATACGTCGGGTGGTACAGCAGCAACGGGATATCTAGCAGCAACCGTGAGCACATTAACTGTATGAAATTCTTAAAAACAAAAAACATTTCTAAATTTAGCGTTAGCGATAATGCATATATCCAATACCCGTCTGGTAGAATAACGATTGATTCTACAAATAGCCTGCGTCCACCTAAAGGTACAACTGCCCAAAGACCCGAGGTCGCTGTTTTGACCAACGGAATGATTAGATATAACACTAGTTCAGGCGCAGGTGCAAATCCTGCAACGACATCGATAGGTCTCGAAGTATATCACGATGGGGTCTGGAAACCAATCAGATTAAAAGGTCCTAGTACAATTACCAAACAAACGTTAGGTCCGGGAAATGCCACAGAAACTAAATTTGGACCTTTGACATTCGTTCCTGCTAGTGCTGATAATATTATCGTATTAGTTGAAAATGTCATCCAGATTTCAACATCAAATTTTACAATTGTTACGAATCCGGGGGGTTATCCGTCCGGAACATATCTTAATTTTTTATCAGCTGTTCCTTTTGGAAAAGAAGTCACGGTCTACTACGGGTTTGATCAATAAATTTCCATAAATATCTAAAAGGAGCGTCATGGCAGATCTAGGAAGAATATCCGGGCAAATGTTGGCCTCCGATCTGTTAAGATCAGGAGTGGATCTTTCATTTGATACTGACCATCTCTATCTAGACGTAGATCTTAATAGTGGCATCGGTGGTGTAGGTATTAACACCGATGCGTTTACTAGAACTCTTGAAATAAACCAAGACACAAGAACTGTAAATTTAATTGCAGACAGAGTGTCTATACCTAACATTATCATCGAAAATAATTCTATATCTACGATTATCGGACCTTTGTATCTATCAGCAACAGGAGGTCAATCATCAACTATTCTGTTTGATAGAAATGAAGTAGATGATCTATACTTTGATGGAAATGTTATCGGATCTAAAACATCTAATACTGATATCATATTAGATTCCGGAGCAGGAAATACTGTTGATTTTATTGGAAACACAAACATTAATAATGATATTTTCCTCACCGGAGATATTATTATTGATGGAAACTTATCAGTTGGTGGAAAAATCGACATCGGCGGAGATCCGAACGACATTGTTGAAATCAATCCTGTTTTTAATCAAGATTTAAAACCAAACACTAACGGAATCTATAATTTAGGCACATCTTCGAAAAGATGGCTAAATCTTTACCTAACGAATAGCATCGATTTAGAAAATATTTTAATTGATCAAAATTTAATTAAAACCACTATATCAAACAGCAATTTAGAATTATCAGGAAGCGGAACAGGGGGAGTTAGAACAGAAGGACTGCTATTCATTAATAATTCCATACGCTCAATAAACAACAATATCGATATAACACCAAATGTTTTGTTTTCTGGTACAAGATCTATATCATTACCAACAGGAACTACTGCAAATAGACCAAGCCTTGGCATGGGCGAAATAAGATATAATACCAATAATCAAAATTTTGAAGGATTTACTACAGCAAAAATACAATTTAGTGGTGTTGCTGATTCAGATTTTAATACACGAGTCTTTACAGATGCTATTAGGTCGTCAGACAGTGACACATTGCGGTTTGTTGTATCTGGACAAGAAAAAGTTGCTATTTCGGAAAATGTATTTTTGGCCGACAGGATTTTAATCAACGACAATATATTATTGGATTCGTCAGAAAGTAAAATTTCTCTTTCACAACTAAATTCTAATTTATTTTTAGCATCATCCGGAACAGGAACAGTTCAAATAGCAGGACTAAGCGTCAGTGGTGATCGCATGACCAGTAATCTAGGAAACTTATTTTTTGGATTTACTGGTGAAGGGTATTACAGATTTTCAGGAAATAACGGGGTTGTTATACCGGCCGGTCCTACAATTTCAACTCCTCCCCCCGGAACTCAAATTGGTGACTTTAGATATAATACCGAAACTGGCAATTTAGAAATATTCACTGGAACTGCTTACGGCCTCGCCGTCGGAGCAGGTGAAGAAGTCACCCAAAATCAACTAGACGAAATCATCGATCTTTACACAGTCATCTTCGGTTAAATCCAATTTTGAATAAATAAACAAGTACAGGCGTAGACCAAACATCTGTATTATTAAACTGTGGTAAACCCGCAAAGAGCCGTAAATCGGATGCAAAGGTGGTTAACCGTGAAACACGGGGTATTGAGGAGAGCTAATGGCTGTTGGTCGCATTTCCGGTCCTCTCTTAAAGGCGAATTTACTTCGTAATGGAGTAGATCTGGCTTTTGAGACTGACCTTCTATTCCTAAAAGTGGCATCGCCCACTAACCCATCTCCTAGGGTTGGTATAAACACGAACAATCCTCAATACGATTTAGATGTTGCCGGAACCACTAGAACGACTAATATTGAAGTAATCAATGAACTCGAAGTATCCGGTGTTACTATTTCTAACGGAAATATAAGTTCTAATACCAATATATTATCATTTTTGCCCGCAGGAAATGATTTTACGGTATATCAATCTAAGATACAGATCGATGACATACAGATACAAAATAATCAAATTTCTACATCTGTTTCAAACTCAAATTTAGAATTTAGACCAAACGGAACAGGTACCGTTGAGATATTATCTAGGGCTAATATCTACGGAGATCTTTATACCTCGGGTAATATTACAGCAGATGGTGATATTACAATTGGTGGAAATATCACAATTGGTGACGATCCTACAGATACCATTTCGATTAATGCCGGCATTACTAGCGATCTAAGACCAGTAACCAGCGACACTTATAATCTTGGTTTACCATCTCTAAGATGGAATAATTTATATGCTTACAAAGCTAATTTGTCAGATATAGAAATATTTGATAATGTTATTAGAACTATCACTTCTAATTCGAATTTAGAATTAAGAGCTAATGGTTCTGGCGCTATTAGATTAGAAAAAATAGATATTAATGAGAATGTTATCTCTACATGGGATAACAATGAAGACATCGTATTCCAACCTAACGGAACCGGAGTTGTAAGATTTAATACTACTCAAGCAATCACTCTTCCCCGAGGTACAACTGGACAACGACCAATCGCAGCTACGTTCGGAATGCTTAGATATAATACCGATCTAAATCGATATGAGGGATATGATGGTACTGATTGGTTTAACTTATCCGGAGTACAAGATCTCGACGGCGATACCAGAATCACAGCGGAACTTACCCCAGGAGCCAACGACAATACTATAAGATTTTATGCAAATAATTTCTTGGTTGCCGATATAAATTCATCAAGATTTAATATTAATAGCAGACTCCAAGTTGGAAATTTATTGCTAGATAATAATACTATTACTAGCGCAGTTACTAATGAAGATATTAGAATAGAAGCTAACGGAAGTGGTCAAGTTCGTATCGCAAATTTTGCTTTTAATGGTAATACCGTTACTAATATCATAACAGATGCTGTAAGTATACTACAATCAACTAATAACGGTTATTTTAAATTTGAAGGCACTTCTGGCTTTGTCATGCCGGCAGGAACTAGCGGTCAGAGACCGACAGCGTATGCTGTAATCGGAATGACCAGATACAATACCGAATCACAGGCAGTCGAAGTATGGAACGGAGCAACATGGACAAATCCAGCAGGTGCTGAAGGTGCTATTACAGAAGCAATCGCTAGAGAAATTGCTATAGAAAAAGTTATACAATTAGGATAAAAAATAATGGCAACTAATTTCAGAAATACAGTTGTACCAGAAGTAGGAACTGTTCCTACGCAGGTTATACAGACAGGCGCTGCCGCTAGAGTTACCATTATCGGTTTTAGTATGACTAATTTATTAGAAGAAGCTGTTCAGGTTAGTGTGCTAATGACAGATACTGCTAGTACAACTGCTTATTTTATCAAGGAAACAATTATTCCTCCTTTTCAAACGTTAAGAGCGTTAAACGGAGGAGAAAAATTAATATTAACTACACAAAATGAAATGAAAGTAGTCAGCAGCAAACCTGATTCTGTCGACGTTGTTGTAAGTTACGTAGAGATTACATAAGGAAAAAGAATCATGAGTCAAACATATTATGTAGGCGCACCGGATCTAAGCTCGGTATTAGGATCCGGTAATATTAGATACTTTTATGCGTTAAGAAGAGACGAAGAAGGGTCAATTTATCTAACCAAAGTAGACCAGGTATTAGGCGACGACATCGTTCCGGTTAACGTAGCAGGACCGTTCGATCAGAATTTTAACGATTTTGAATTTGGTGTAGATTTTTTTGATGGAACATTGGAAGATAAATCAAGACCATACGCAAACTTTTATTTTGATCAATATAAATGGGATGAGCGTAACATTTACTATTATATCAATGAAAACGGCGAGTTGGTTGCACGTATTAATAAAAAATACGATTATAGTCTGATAGATGTGTAAAATAAATAATAAAATTAATTTCGAGGATTAATCATGGCAGAGTTTAAATTAGGTAGATTGCGTTTTGTATGGAAAAATACATGGGCAGTTTCTACCGCATACGTAAGAGATGATATCATAAGATACGGCGGCAAGTCCTATGTCTGTATAGCCAGTCATACTTCTTCAGCTACGGTAGCCGGAGGTTTTTATACTGATCTAGCTGCTAATAGATGGCAAATAATGAACGACGGTATTCAATGGGCACAAGCATGGGCAACTAGCACATACTATAAAATTAGTGACGTTGTTAGATATGGCGGTCGTTCATATATTTGTATCAATGGTCATACATCTGCGGCCACCGCTGCTCTAGGATTAGAACAAAACTCTGCCAATTGGGAAATCTTAGTTGACGGTATCGCATTTGCAGGTTCGTGGTCCAGCACAACCAGATACAAAATAAATGATGTTGTTAGTTATGGCGGACAACTTTATATTTGTACTACGCATCATACAAGCATATCGACATTTGAGCCCGCTAATTGGTCTCTGTTTGCATCCGGTTTACAATTCGAAGGTGCATACAACGGAGCAACTTTGTACCAGCCAGGCGACGTTGTAACTTACGGTTCAAATTCATATGTGGCTGTATTGTCAACTACAGGAAATCTTCCAACTGATCCTACATATTGGACTCCTATTACCACAGGCATACAATTTAGAGGCGAATATAGCGGTGCAACTGCATATAGAAAAGGAGATATTGTTTCCTTTGGCGGTTACACATACGTAGCTAAACAAGATTCGACCGGCAATGCTCCTAGCGATACTACTTTCTGGGAAGTTTTAAATTATGGATTGAAACCTTCCGGAACATATGCTGGCGGCACAACTTATAATATCGGTGAAATTGTACAGTACGGTGGCTATCAATATAGATCTTTACAGACAACCACAGGTAACGCACCAACTAATGCAACTTTTTGGGAGGTATTAGTTAAAGGTTACACATATGCCGGCACATACAGTTCGGGAAGTACATATAAGCCCGGAGAATTAGTCGACTATGGGGGTAGCATTTACGCGGCCAAAGTTGACGTTGCAACATCTCAAAATCCGTCAGACAATACTAAATGGGACCTCTTTGCCAAAGGATTTCAATTTCAGGGAGTTTGGAGTTCTTCTCCGGCTCAAGCATATGTAGCAGGAGACTTGGTCAGATACGGCGGTCATGTATATATAAACATTTTAACTACTAGCAGTGAATTACCAACAAATGCAACATACTGGACCAAATTTGTCGACGGACTAAGATTTGCCGGAGCATATGCAGATACTACAGAATATCGTCCGGGCGAGGTTGTGAGATATGGAGGAAGAGCATACCTTTGTATACTAAGGCATACATCAAACAATGCTTCTAATATCGAGCCGCCAAATTCTACCTATTGGGAACTACTGGTTGCAGGAATGAAATGGATGGGTCCTTGGGACTCAAATACAGAGTATGAATTAGAGGATGTCGTTTCATATCTGCAAAGTTCTTATATTTCAGTAGTCAGCGATAATATAGGACAAGATCCTGTTACTTCACCTGCATCATGGCAATTAGTAGCACAGACTGGAGACTTGGGTCCTGTTTTAACCAATACTGGGGACACATACTTTAGAAACTCTGTGGGCGCTGTGGCCAGATTGCCTATCGGAACTAATGGACAGATGCTGATTGTTTCTTCTGCCGGAATTCCCAGCTACGAAAACAATAATCAAACAGCTAATGTTTACTATGTTACGCCAGAAGGTAACAATAGTAATAATGGAAGAACTGTGAATCGTGCATTTGCATCTATTAGATATGCCTGTACACAAGTAACAGGCCCTGCTACAATTTATGTTAAAAGTGGTACCTATAATGAACAATTACCAATCATAGTACCTGCTAATGTTGCTATTGTGGGAGATGGTGTAAGAACCACAACTGTAACAGCCGCGGCAGGAATAAGCACAGACGGATCTACGCTCAATAGTAGATCAACCATGTTTTTGATGAGTAATGCATCAATGGTAAAAGATTTAAATTGCACTGGAATGAACGGATTTGTCAAGAGTGTCGGAACTCCAACCAGCATCGAAGCTGCCACTATCGGCGGAGTATTCTTTTCATTGAATCCTGACAGTCCAGTTACTACTAAGAGTCCATATATACAAGATGTCACAACATTTTCAACTGCAGGTATCGCTGCATTAATCGATGGAGGTGTTCATAATACCGGTAACAAATCTATGGTATTAAGTAACCTTACTTGTATTAATGATGGAGGTGTTGGAGTTTGGGTTAGACATGCTGCTAAAGCAGAATTAGTTTCGGTGTTTACTTATTATTGTGTATTTGGTTATGCATCATCAGACGGCGGCCAAATACGTGCATTAAACGGCAATAACAGTTATGGAACTTATGGATCATCGTCAGAAGGATATGATGATCAAGAGACTCCGGTCACTGGGGCTTTATATGGCGGCCTTATCACATATCAAAGTATACTCGGTGGATCTTTTAGTGCAGGCCAAACAATAACAGGAGCGACTTCTGGTGCTACTGGTACAGTTTTAAATGTCCAAGAAGGTGTTAGTAGAGTTTATTACAAAGCAGTATCTAATACATTTCAAGCAGGCGAAACGATTTCTAATGGGTCTGGAGTTACAGCGGTTATTGCTGCAGGTGGAGTGACGGGTCAAAAAGGATATGTGTTAGTTATATCTGGAATTACTGCACAACCTCGTCCAGGAGGAAGTATTACTATCGCAGGAGATGCAAATCCATATATTATACAAACCGTAGTTGATTATTCTGCAGGAATTAGCGGTTATAAACCCGCAGGTTATGCGATAATACTTACAACATTAGAAAAATTAACGGCAAGTGCTGATGCTTCTGCAATAGAATTAAGATATAGATTCAGCACAGTTAGACTAACTGGGCATGATTTCTTAAGTATAGGCACTGGCGGAATTAGTACAACTAATTACCCAGGCATTCCTAGTCAGGCAGCATCACAACCCAATGAAGTTATCGAGACCTATCCGGGTCGTGTTTATTATGTAACCACTGATCAAGATGGTAATTTTAGAGTTGGTGATTATTTTAAAGTTGATCAAGCAACTGGTAAGGCAACATTAAATGCCAGCGCATTTGATCTTAGTGGTCTGACTAGTTTAAGACTAGGAGCGATTGGTGCTCAACTAGGCGAAATTATTAATGAATTTTCATCAGATATTACCTTTAGCGGTAATTCGAACGCAGCAGTCCCCACCGAAGCAGCGGTAAAATCTTATGTAGATACAAACAATACACAGACAAATGTAAACGCAATTGCATATTCCATTGCACTGGGCGGATAAATATAAAAAAGGATAGAAATAAATGGCTAAGTCACTAGTTTTTAATTATAGATTCAATCCGGGATCTAATTCCATAATAGCAGATGGTAATATCTCGCCTAAGCGTGTTTTATTGATCACTAATACAACGGATAACGTAATTCTGTTTAATTTTGCTGATACCAGCAAAAAAATATTAAGCAGTAATTTTAATCCGTCAGCTAACGAAACTACTTTCGTGCTTCAATACGATTGTTCAGCAATGGACGACGACGACACATTGCAAATTTTTATTGAGCAGGATTCTCAAATATTTGAACCCAGCCCAACATATACCGATCCTGTTTCTAAATTTCGTGTCAGTCAACCAAATACATTAATCGACACTGACTTTGAATATGGTCTTCAAGCAACTAAGTGGGAAACCTTAGAAAAAGTCAATGATGTTCCTGCTTTTCATTCTATTGCAGGAGATGTGCCACTAAGCGGGATCATATCTATAACTACTGGTGGTACTAAGCTCGTTACAGTCAGTACTTCTACAGCACACGGTCTAGTAACTGGCACTCCCATCGATGTGCGTGGTGTTGATAGTGCTACAGCAGAGGGAACATTTATTGTCAAAAGAACTACTGATCTCAGCTTTACATACGAAGCTAGAGCGGTTCAACCAGGAACTGCATCTGCACCTGTAGAGTTGATCACACCATATATTAACGTAACTTCTGGTAGATTCTACGTAGGATCCCAAGTGGTTCTTGACAATACCGCAGCAAATACTAATGGCATGCTGGTAACTAACGGTAATAATCCAAGCTCATTAACAGCTTATACTGAACAACAACACGGTTTCCCTCAAAATAGTACATTCTATCTAGTTAACAGTTTGGCTAATTTAAAATTAGATTTTAGTCCGGTGTCTATGACTACTGGTGCTGGAAACATTGACGATCGTATCACCCTAGCAGGCATCGGAGCGGTATTCACTGCCACTACCAGCACAACAACATTAACTGTTAGTGCGATGACCAGCGGCGTTATTACTATTGGTATGCAGGTTACCGGCGGAACTCTACCACCGGGAACTATCATCATAGCATACGGCACTGGTGTGGGCGGAAATGGAACTTATACCATTAACGTCTCAAATACCAACGCTTCGGCTCTAACCTATACTGGTCTAAGCTACGGAACAGGTTTCTTTCTTCCCTCGGAACCATTCCATGAGGGAACTGTCAGAAGAGAAATCACTCAATTAGACATTAACATTTCAACCAGCGTTATTACTATGCTCAAACATGGACTAGTAACTGGAGATATGATAGCCTATGTGGGAACCAGCGCTGGAGGTTCACTACCTCAGGTCAATTCGAACTCATCAACATGGTTTGCTGTCAATGGAGGACAATTACCTCAATATAGCACGGCCGTAACACCAAACACTGGAAAATTTTTATTTGTTAATGTTCTTTCTCCTGACACATTTAGGATATACACAAATCCAAAAGACGCATATGCTGACACTAGTCCATTAGTGTTTAACGGTATTGGACAAGGGACTCACACATTTGCATTGTTTAAGCGTGGAGTAGATATAATATCAGCGGTTTCTACTATTGCATCCACTAGCGGTAGCGCAGAATATGTAGTAACGTTAACCGGTCTGAATACCTGTCAAACGTTAGGAATCTATCCTAAGATGCAGATCACTGTCAGCGGAGCCGATGTGACCTCATTAAATGGTGTTTATCGAATTAGTTCTACATCATATCAAAGAAATTCAAATACATTCCGCATGATTGGTCCTACTAATACTTCTGGAGTCGATATTAATGCTGCGGCCACACAGTCATATACTATATTAGATTCTGGTGCTAACGGTTCGACTAGTTTTAATCGATATGATGATGTAACAGGATTAGGAATTCGTGCGCAGTTTCACAACGATCCTCTGGTAAACAGAACACGAATTAGTTTCGACGATTGGAAGTCTAAAAATTCTAAATATTTTAC